>Ga0209415_10000307_pt1 | contig 88004 bp, 81 predicted proteins | sample PeaSoiSIISIP2007_FD_187696 | JGI IMG/M metagenome (GOLD analysis project Ga0209415, IMG submission 187696) | Peat soil microbial communities from Weissenstadt, Germany - SII-SIP-2007 (SPAdes) (version 2) | ecosystem: Environmental > Terrestrial > Soil > Wetlands > Peat | place: Germany... | reverse complement strand
TGGTTGCGGGGACAGGATTTGAACCTGTGACCTTCGGGTTATGAGCCCGACGAGCTGCCAGACTGCTCCACCCCGCGTCATTGGGTGTCGAACCGCACAGAGCGGGCCCGATCGGCCAATGCGAGACCCGGTATCTACACGGAAACCGGCGGACCTTGCATCTCCGAAGAGGGTCTATCTTACACATTCTTTGCACTTCCTGCCGCGTGCGAGGCAGAACTCCTGACGCTCCGCGGACGCGTGTACCGCGGCTTTGCAGTGCCCCCCATCAACGCGGTTAAGGCATGGATCCGGTCCAGTAGCATTTTCCAGCTAGCGCCACCCGCGGCGCGCTAGCGGTCTGCTGCCGTTGCTACACTTCCGCAGTGACTATTCGACCCGATGTCCGATTCTGTTCTGCCTGCGGCCATGGCATAACACGTCGCGTGCCTCCAGGTGATTCGCGCGAGCGGGCCTGTTGCGATGCGTGCGGCGCGATCCACTACGTCAATCCGCGTCCGGTCGTCGGCACCATCCCCGTTTGGGGCGAACAGGTGCTGCTTTGCCGCAGGGCAATCGAGCCGCGTTACGGGGCATGGACTCTTCCGGCCGGTTTCATGGAACTCGGCGAAACGGCCGGCCAGGGTGCATGCCGGGAAACCGAGGAGGAAGCAAAAGCACATATCGAGCTTGGCCCCCTGTTTTCTATGATCGACGTGCCGGGCGTAGAACAGATCCACATTTTTTACCGCGCACGGCTGCTGGATCGGAATTTCGGACCGGGCGCGGAAAGCCTCGATGTTCAGCTGTTTCAGGAGAGCGAAATTCCCTGGGACGAGATTGCTTTTCGCACCGTCGCCACGACCCTGCGCCTGTTCTTCGAAGACCGCCGACGGGGCAGCTGTGGGACCTACACCCGGGAGCTTGCCCCCCGCCCGCTGCCCGGGAAAGAATGATCGCCTGGCTGGAGCACGGGGCCCCATTTCCTGCGGTCGACAGAGCGCTCGAGCACCCGAACGGCCTGTTGGCCGCCTCCGCGGCCTTGTCGCCCGAGCAGCTGATTGCCTCGTATCGGCTGGGGATTTTTCCCTGGTACGCGCAGGGTGATCCGGTCCTGTGGTGGTGTCCGGACCCGCGTATGGTGCTGTCGACGGCGCAGTTTCACGTTTCACGATCTTTGCGCAAGACGCTGCGCGCGATTGCTGCTGACCCCGACCAGGATCTGCGCCTGGATCACGGTTTCGAGACGGTGATGCGCTGCTGCGCGGCGCCGCGGGCCCGCCAGGAGGGCACGTGGATCAGCGAGGACGTCATCGCCGCCTATTGCGAGCTTGCCCGCCGCGACCTAGCACATTCGGTCGAACTGTGGCAAGGCGATCGGCTGATCGGCGCCGTCTACGGGGTAAGCCTCGGAAGGATGTTTTTCGGCGAGTCCATGTTCTCCCGGGTGCCCGACGGCTCAAAGATTGCACTGTCGACGTTGATTGCAATTTTGTCGCGGGAGCAAGTGCCAGTGATAGACTGCCAACAAAGAACGCCGCACCTTGCTTCGCTGGGCGCTCATGAGGTGGCGCGGCGCGATTTCTGTACGCACGTTGCCCAATCGGTTGTCCAGGATCCGGTTGATTGGCGCGCGTACCGTGACACTCGGCTGAACCGACTCTTGGAAAAGTATTGACCGGTGGCTAATCTCAAGGAGTTGCCGTTCTCAACGTTGCAGTTTTATGCAACGGCGCCCTACCCTTGCAGCTATCTGGAGGGCCGACAAGCCCGGTCGCAGGTGGCCACCCCGGCACACCTTATCAATGCCGACGTGTACAGCGAGCTCGTTCGTGCCGGCTTTAGGCGCAGCGGCATCTTTACCTATCGGCCCAATTGCGAGGGTTGCCGGGCGTGCGTACCGGTGCGTGTGCCGGTAGCCGAATTTCGCACCACCCGCAGCCAGCGTCGCGCTTGGAAACTGCACCACGCACTGCAGGCGCGCGTCGTTTCGCTGGCCTTTGACCACGAGCACTACGACTTGTATTTGCGCTACCAAGCCTCGCGCCATTCGGGCGGCGGCATGGACAACGACAGCCGCGAGCAGTATTCGCAGTTCCTTTTGCAAACCAAGGTCAACACGCGCCTAGTGGAGTTTCGCGACCCGCTGGCGCCAGACGCTCCGAGCGACTCGCTGGGCACGCTGCGCATGATTTCGATCATCGACGTGTTGAGCGACGGTTTGTCTTCCGTGTACACGTTCTACGATCCGGACGAGATGCGCGCGAGCTTTGGAACCTACAACGTGCTCTGGCAGATCGCCCAATGCAAGAGCCTCTCGCTGCAGTACCTCTACCTTGGATATTGGATTCGCGAGAGCAACAAGATGTCCTACAAGGCCAGGTTCCAGCCCGTCGAGACCCTGCGGCAGGGGCGCTGGGTGCGCGGCGCCATCGAAACCGCGTGAGGCATGGCTTTGCCTGTGCGTCGCTGTATCGCCTAGCCCGACCGCTGCTGTTCGCACTGGATCCGGAACGGATCCACGAATTTACGTTGAATGGTCTGCAGCGCGCCTACGATATCGGCGCAATCCGCCTGTGCCAGAACCCGTTGTGCGACGATCCGGTCCGGGTCATGGGGCTGGACTTTCCCAATCCGGTGGGCCTGGCCGCTGGCCTGGACAAGGACGGCACGCATATCGATGCCTTGGGCGCGCTCGGCTTTGGATTCATCGAAGTCGGTACCGTCACGCCGCGTGCGCAGCCAGGCAATCCCAAGCCGCGGCTATTCCGCTTGCCCCGGGCGCAGGCGCTAATCAATCGCCTCGGCTTCAACAATGCCGGGGTCACGCAGTTCGTCGCCAACGTCCAGCGCGCGCGTTACACGGGCATACTAGGATTAAATATCGGCAAGAGCGCGACCACTCCGATTTCGGAAGCACTGAACGATTACCGCATTGGCCTGAACGCCGTCTACCCCTACGCGGGCTATGTAACGATCAATATCTCCTCGCCCAATACCCGGGACCTGCGCAAGCTGCAAGGCGAGGCCGAGCTCGATGGACTCCTGGGTGCGCTGCAGGCAGAGCGCGAGCGCCTGATGCAGCGGCACGGCCGCAGGGTGCCGCTGGCGATAAAGATCGCCCCTGATCTTGACGACGATCAGATCGTGCGGATAGCCGACACGCTCCTCGCACATGGCTTCGACGCGGTGATCGCCACCAATACGACGACTGCGCGCGACGGCGTTGCCGGATTGACGCATTCCATGGAGGTGGGCGGCCTGTCGGGGCGCCCATTGCGCGCGCGTGCGACACAGGTCGTGCACCGGCTTTCGAGCCATCTGCAGGGAGCGCTGCCGATTATCGCCGTCGGCGGCATTCTTGATGCACAGGACGCGGTCGAAAAAATCCAGGCCGGCGCCAGCCTGATCCAGCTCTACACCGGTCTGGTCTATCGGGGACCAGCGCTGATCGGCCAATGCCGGGAGGCGCTGGCGCGTTTGCGCCGGGCATGATGGGGCGATCGGAGTTTTCCGCATCGTGGTATACACTCCGATGTGGTGAAATTTATCGCAATGCAACATGCCCGTGGTTTCCAGCAAACCAGCTGCTAGCCTTGCGCCCACGTCGGCGTCCAAGGAGCGCACCGCGATCCAGGTCATCGACCGGATGATGAGCCTGCTCGATGTGCTGGCCGCGCGATCGGGTTCGGTCGGCCTGAAGGAGTTGGCTCAGGCGACCTCTTTGCACCCTTCTACCGCGCATCGCATTCTCAACGACATGGTGGTCGGACGATTCGTTGATCGGGGCGAGCAGGCCGGTTCCTACCGGCTGGGCATGCGATTGCTGGAACTGGGCAATCTGGTCAAGGCGCGCTTGAGCGTGCGCGAAGCGGCGATCGAGCCGATGCGGGAATTGCACCGGCGCACCGGTCAGACCGTCAACCTTTCCGTGCGCCAAGGCGACGAGATCGTATATGTCGAGCGTTCGTATAGCGAACGCTCGGGAATGCAGGTGGTGCGCGCCATCGGTGGGCGCGCGGTGCTGCACCTGACCTCCAGCGGCAAGCTGTTTCTGGCCTACGACGATCCGCGGGTCGTGCGATCGTACGCAACCCGTACCGGGCTTGCAGGACACACGCGCAACAGCATTACCGACCCGGCCCGGCTCGACCGCGAACTCGCGCAGGTCCGGGCCCGCGGATTCGCCCGCGACAATGAGGAACTGGAGCCCGGTGTGCGCTGCATTGCCGCGGCGATCCGCGACGACTCCGGAATGATTGTTGCCGGCCTCTCGCTTTCGGCACCCTCGGAACGAATGCAGGATGCATGGATCGACGATTTGCTGGCAACGGCAGCGCGGATCTCGACAAGTCTCGGCTACGACGGCAAAGCTAACCCGAATACACCGCCGAAATAGGCCGCGCGCCCGCGCGACAACCGCAACCGCAACCGGGCGGCGCTTACTCCAGGCTGACCTTGGCTGCCGCCGGGCCGCGCGCAATCAACCAGTCGTGAATACGTTGCGCGTCGGCAAAGCGCGAGTAGCGCCCGATCGAATCGAGCAGGACCATCACGACGCGGCGCCCTTCGATGACCGTCTGCATTACCAGGCAACGGCCGGCAGCATTGATGTACCCCGTCTTTTGCAAACCAATCTGCCAGTCGGCATGGGAAGTAAGGCGATTCGTGTTCCGGTAACGCACGGAATGCTTGCCCATGCGCAGCTCGTACGCAGTGCTGATGGAAAACTCCCGAATTTCCGGGTATTCGTAAGCAGCCTTGACCATGCGTACCAGATCATTCGGGCTCGCCCGATTCTGCGGCGACAGACCGGTGGGGTCGGCGAAAATGGAGTCGTTCATGCCGATCTGGTGCGCCTTGGCATTCATCGCCGCAACCGCGGCCGCGACGCCACCCGGATACGTACGGCCGAGCAATTGCGCAGCGTGATTCTCCGAAGACATCAAGGCCAAATGCAGCGCCTGGGCGCGGGTAAGGTGCACCCCCGGACGTAGCGAGGAGCCCGACCAGCCAGCCGTAGTGCGGTCCTCGCTGCGCACCTGCAATTGCTCATCCAGTGGCAAGCCGGCATCCAGGGTGATGATGGCCGTCATCAACTTGGTGATTGAGGCTATCGAGGAGACCTCGTCCGGATTTTTCTGCATCAGGATTTCGTTCGTGTCCTGGTCAACGACCAGGGCAATTTCCGACTTGATCGCCGGAACGTGTTCGACGGTATTCGCAATCGAAACGGCGTGACGGGCAGGTAGCATCGCGATCGGGGCATCTAGGTCGCGTGCCAGCGGCAGCTCTATCGTTTCCTCCTGAGCCGCGGCCGCCGGCCCGGGCAATCCGGCAAAAACGCCAAATGGCACCACCGCCGCGCACAGCAAAACCAAGGACGAACGAAAGTGAGCAGAGATCAAGTCCGTATTCCCAAATATTGGCACCGGCATCTTCTTCCGCAATCCTTGCCGCGGGGTCACGGATTCTCGTGGCTCCTGCGTTCTCTTCAGTATCGGCCACCCCAGGCACCGAAAAACCCCGGATTACACCACCCAGGCCGTCTAAATAACTGGATGCTGCCCGGTCCGATATTGGTGCACCGCATCGAAACCTCGCTCCGTTGAGCAAGCCCAGCGCACCTGCAGCCGTGTGAGCGTAGTGTACCGAAATCAATGGGTTGCGGATACCTACTCGCTCCGGAAGTGAACAAAATGTTCGATCGGCTCGCGCTCGGTTACCAAGGTGTTCTCGATCCGGCTCATGTCGGCCTTGCCTAGCGACATGCCGCAAACGATCGCGCGATCTGCGCCGATCCCGAGCTGCGTGCGAATGACCGCGTGGAACTGGTTGAAAGCGGCCTGCGGACAGGTATCGAGGCCACGCGCGCGCGCTGCCACCATGATGTTCTCTAGGAACATGCCGAAATCGAGCCAACTGCCCTTCGCCATCACCCGTTCGATGGAGAAGATCAAGCCTACGGGCGCATCGAAGAACCGGTAGTTGCGACCGTGCTGCGCGCGGATCCTGTCCTTGTCCGCACGCCCGATGCCCAGCAGTCCATACAGGTCCCAGCCGACTTTGCGCCGGCGCCCCAGGTAGGGCTCGACCCACTTTTCCGGGTAATACGAGTACTCCTCCTTTTGGTTCGCGAGCTGCGCGGGATCCCGGTAGACAGCCAAGATCGCATCGGAGAGCCTGCGCAGTGCCGCTCCAGTGAGCACATGAACGTTCCACGGCTGGGCATTGGTTCCGCTAGGCGCCCTGCTGGCAACGCGCAGGATGTCCTCGATGGTCGCGCGCGGGACCGGCTCAGGCAGGAACGCCCGAATCGAGCGCCGGGACGTAATCGCCGCATCCACGACGGATGCGGGTCCGGCGGGACTGCGATCGCTCGCGCTCATCGCCCGCGGACGCGGGCTCGCGGCCGGATCCCGCAAATATTGCTGCGTCGCGCCAGCCCTATGCTGCAGTGCATACGAGAGCCTCCTAATTACACGTAAGTATATGATTATTGGCTATTATTCTATATATTTTGTAACTGATTCCCATGTTGGTACCTTTCTCCTCAATTTGACTTTTGTGCGAAGCAGCATACAATTCCATTGTGCTTCAGATGGTTCCCAATATTGGCAGGCAACCCGAGCATAGGTGGCCGACGCGACAGTCGGCTCCAAACCGAACACCGCAGTACTCATCTCGTTCAACCTCTCGGAGAAATCATGGCTACAACGATCACGGAATTGGTGGAATTGCAAAAGGGTCAGCTGGACGCATGGAACGCGATCGGTCAGGCCGTGTTTAACGCGACGGAAAAACTGGTGAACCTGAATATCACCGCTGCCAAGGCAGCGTTTCAGGACGCTTCCGAATCGAGCCAGACCTTGCTGGGCGCACGCGACGTACAGGAGTTCCTGGCGCTTGCCAACGGAGTGAGCCAACCAACCCTGGAAAAGCTCGTCGGCTACTCCCGTAATGCCTATGGCATTGCCAGTGGTACCAGCGCGGAACTGACGAAGATTTTCGAGTCGCAGCTGAGCGAGGCAAACCGCAAAGTCGCCGACCTGGTCGATTTTGCCGCCAAGAATGCCCCGACCGGATCCGAGCCTGCAGTCTCCATGTTCAAGACCGCCGTTGCGGCCGCCAATACCGCCTTTGACACGGCCTCCAAGGCGGCGCGGCAAGCAACCGACTGGGCCGAATCGAATTTGGCGGCGGCCGCCTCGGCAACGATCAACGCGGCAAACGCCGCCAACGACGTGGCCAAGGCCAAGGTCCGCAAGACAGCGTAAGGATTTCACGTCTCCTTGGCACCACTAGTTTGGACGCGAGTCCAAACACCCTCCTGTCTCCTCCTTGAGTGGTGCTTTTTGAGCCTGGTCCACGACCAGGCTCTTTTTTTTGCCCGCAGCACTCGGCGGATCCAGCGGCGCAATCGCACGTCATCGCACGATGGTCACGGTCGATGTCGCGTACGAAATCACTCGCTGCGACACCGATCCCATCAGCCAACGCTTGAACGCGTTTTTGCCTCGATGGCCTAGCACGATATTGTCCGCGTGCAGCCCGTCGGCATGGTACAGAATCTGCTCGGCGGGATGGCCGACGCAGACCTCGAAGCTTGTCTTGATTCCCGCGGCTTGGGCACGGGCCCGCAGTTTTTCGAATTGCTTGTTGAACCGCTCCTGCGCGGCATCGAGCAACGCCTCGGTTTCCACATCCTCTGGGGGCTCCGGCGGCTGCGCCACAGCGAGCACGTGGAGCTCCCCAGCAAATGCTTTCGCAAGCGCCAATGCATGGCCGAACGCATGTTCGGCTGACGTCGACCCGTCGTAGGCGCACAGAACGCTATAGGTCATCTGGGCTCTCCTTTGGCGCCGGCGAGGGCGTCCTCTATGGTGCGCGCCGGCGCCCCGGCCGGCAAAAGATGGCGTGGCAGGAAGAATGCATTGGCAATGAGAGTGGGTACGACCGCGCTCGCGACCACGGCAGCAATCAGGTACGAATATTGCGCGTTGCTGATGATGCCGTGCGTCAGGCCGAACAGCGCCGAGATGCTGCCGAAGGTGAGCCCGGTCGACATCATCAGCGTAGTGTAGATCCCCTCCTTAGTAGGAGATCCGAAGACCTTGGTCATCGGGTAAACCCCGGCGATCTTCGATGCCATTTTGGCAAGCAGGAGCACCACAAAAGCTGCCGGCGCGGCGATAAGCGCGGGGACGGACACGAAGGATCCTGCACGGATGAAATAGAAGGGGGTAAGAAAGCCCATCGTCAGCGTACGCAACCGGCGCACCAGCACAGTGTCTTTTCCGACGCTACCCGCCAACACCATCCCCATGAGGTACGCCGGAAGCACCGGCTCACTATCGGCCCATAGGGCAAGGGCTCCCAGACCGAACATGCATAGCAGCAGGAACTTGGCCTCGAGCTCGGATGGTCGTTGACCGAAGCGCTGAAAGAATCGTGGGGTCAGCCACGGCAAGATTGTGAAGGCGACGACCGATGCGACGACGAAGATGAGCGTCTTGAACGTAAACGGGGAAAACATGAGCCCCAGCGCCAGCACCGTCGCAAGGTCGTTCACGAAGCAGGCCGCCAGAATGGTCTTCCCGTAGTGAGTCCGGTTGAAACCGAACTCGAGCATGACCGCATACACCACGGCAACCGACGTCGTCGACAGCGCAATGCCAGCCAGCCAGCTCGATGAAACGGACCAACCGAGCACGTAATAGGCAACGGCCGTACAACCAAAAAACGGCGCAACGAATCCGATCATCCCTACGCCACAGGTTTGCTTCCAACTCTGCCGTAACACGGTCGGGTCGAGCTCTGCGCCGGCCAGGAAGGTGAGCAGCACGGCTCCCGTCGAAGAGAGAAACCGTACCCAGGACTGGTCGGTACCGAGCACCGCGCCGCCTATCACCGCCCCCAGAACAAGCTGCGCCACAGTGCCGACGACAATTTCGGACATTGCCGTCGCAATGCCCAGCCATATGGAAATCAGCGTCGCCGCAAGCGCCAACGCCAGCCACAGCGCAGCGAGGGCGAAAATTTCCGTCATCGCTTGCCGCCGGATTCGCTAACGGTCATCGATCATGATGACTTCGGTAGGCGTCCGGGTGCAAAAGGTGTGTATCTTCTCCGACCGGACCAAGGCAAGCAGCTTGTCGGCCTCCTCCGACGTCACAATGAACTCCACCATCACCGGCAAGACTTCGGGCAGCTCGAAGAAGCGCTGCTCATGTATCACGCCATGCCGACCGTACCCGGCGACCGACAAGAATGCCGACCCGCCATGGATTCCCATTTCCTTTGCGCGACCGAGCAGCCACTCGAACAGCAGTTCCTTGCCATGTTTGCGAGGCTGATGCACGTAGAAGCGAAGAGCGACAGCGTTCATGACCACCCCCTAGAGCGAAGACGAAGCGGGTCCTGGTGAAACCAGCGATGATCGGGACAAATGGCCGCGTGGGGGATCCACCACACGATCAGCCAGGTAATGCCAGTCATTGCCCTCCCGTCGCCAGCGCGGGATCCGGCAGCAGTTCGACCTCGGCGCCAATTGCCCGTAGTTGCGCCTGCATATAGTCGTAGGCTCCCGGGACCAGCGATGGTGGCCCTTTCACGCCGAGTTCTATGTGACGCCGCGCCAGCCGCCCGTCGGAGCCATCGCCGACGGAGGGCAGGCTGAAAGTGCGTACGCCGGAAAAGCGCGATTCGATGTCTTGCATGAGGGGCACGATCGCTGACTCCGGCGTGCCATAGAGCAGCAATGAGCGCTCGAGCTGCGGCGTGCTATGGAAATGCTCGCGGTATTCGGACTCCAGTACCCACTCGATCATCGGCCAGGCCATTACCGGGAACCCCGGTAGGAAGTAGTGCCGCGCGACGGCGAACCCGGGTATGTGGTTATAGGAATTGGGAACCAGGCGCGCGCCGCGCGGGAATTCGCCCATTAGCAGCAGACGTTGGCCCAGGGGTGTGGAAAGGTCATGCACGCCGCGCTTGGCCACCTCGCGCGCGATTTCGTTCCTGGCCTCCGGATGCAACTGCAGATCGGTGTCCAGCGCGGCGGCAGCGGCCTGGCGCGTGTGATCGTCCGGGGTGGCTCCGATACCGCCGCAACTAAATACCACGTCGTTCGTGCCAAAACTTTGCCGGAACGCCCGTTCCAGCGCGCAGCGATCATCGGGAAGGAACTGTGCCCACGCAAGGGACAAGCCGCGCTGCCGAAGAATCGCGATGACATGGGCAAGATGGCGGTCGCTGCGTCTGCCGGACAGGATCTCATCGCCAATGACATACAGTCCAAATCGCGTCAATCGCCCCTCCCTCTCGCTCGGCGCGCGAACGCCGCTGTACGGTGATTCGGCAATCGCACCCGCGTCCCGTCATCGGGCTAACGCAGCGGGCCTGGCAAATCGATTCGCGCTCATATTACTGTCATCCGACACTCTGGGGACCCGCGCGGGCTCGCCCGCGAGTCGACTCGGCCGCGCCGGGCTGAGCGACCGAAGCCGCTGATTTATCGCCTCATCCGGTCGCAAATCGTGCGCTTGGCGTGGCAGAGCCCATGAATGCAAGCAAATTTCCATCGGTGTTACGGTTTGTTACAGCTAGGCCGATCGGCCGACTCAATGGCTTTTGGACCACGCCGTAACTCCCGTGGCCGGATGCAAAAACGGTCACCTTCGGCCGAGAGCTTGGCAGCCGAGTTCTGCAATACAAAGAAAATCCCTGGCGCAACGGTCATAAGGAATCGCAATGAGCATGCAAGGCATCTTCTCCAACACGGCCTGGTATCTACAGCAAAGCGCTTACGCGCAAAGCGGGACCGGCACGCAGAGCGCAAGCGCAACGTCCAATAGTTCACCGGACAGCTGCGGCGCCAATAGCGCCAGCGCGCTGGGCGCCGTAGTTGGGGGCGGCTTCAAAGCCCTTATCGATGCCATCTTCCAAGCCTTCGGTCAACTTGGACTAACATCCGGCGCCACCGGCTCGTCGAGCGCCGCAAGCGCGACGACCACCATCGGGTCAACGAGCACGCCCGCGAGCACGCCCGCGAGCACGTCAACAAGCAGCCCGAACACGCCCGCAATAACATCGACAGGCTCAACGAGCACGTCGACTGGCGCAAGCGTTTCCGCCGTAACCACCTCGGCCAGCTCGGACGCGAATTCGGTGGCCGCTGCCCTCAACGCCGTACACGCCTTCCTCGACGACCTATTCTCCGCTTTGAACTCGACCACATCAAACACCGGCACGAGCGCTACGGACACTAGCGTGCAAGACAGCGGCAGCGATCCAGATGGTCGCGGCCATGGACACCATCACCACGATCACCGGGTCGATGGGGGCAGCAACGCGGCCGCTGCGCAGGCCCCGCAAAACTCGCTCCCTAGCGCCGGGGCCTCGCCCGCCGGTTCTTCGTCCAGCGCTAGAACCGGCAGCAATTCCTCGGCCGTACCGAGCACCACGTCGGCCGCTGCAGCCGGCGGCACGACAACCGCGCCGAGCACAACGGCAAATAGCGCCACAACCGCTGCAACCACGACCGTCCGCGTAACCGGCAGTGGTCGACATCATCACAACCATCAGCAACTCGAAAACGCCTATAACAATGGCAGCCGCAGCATCGCGCAGAAACTGCAGAGCTTGCTCTCGAGCCTGAGTACATCGCCCGCCAGCACCTCGTCCAGCGCCGCATCGACCGCCCCGACCGTCACGGGGAACAGCACGAGCCCTGCCAGCACCACCGCAGCGGCGACGAACAGCGTCTTGTCCAAGCTACAGCAGGACTTTCAAGCCATGGTCAGTGCGCTGGATCCGTCGGCCAGCAACTCGCTCAGCGGCACTCCGACGCTGAGCGCGTTCCTGCAGACGCTGGCCTCGGACTTGGGCGCCAGTTCCAGCACCACTACGTCCTCGGTTGTGCAGGCCGGAGTGCTGGTCAACACCTCGGCCTGAGTCGCAACCGGCCTCGCAATCCCCGCGCTGCAGGCTGGCCCAGATCCTTTAGCCAGTTGGACTGGCACCCGAACGCAGGACCGCGTTACCCTGAATTGGCCCGGTTCGCGCATCGAGTCATGCGATTCTTTGCGCCTGGGGCCGCCGGGACTGCGTATCAATCATCGGCCTACTTCTCGTGCAGACCACCTTTGCCCACTCCTTTTTTTCTCGGCCGCCGAAGCAGCCTCCCACGTGCTCCGGGGATGCCACGCACGCGTAGCGCCGCCGGCAAGAAGCTCAAGCATGCGCTGCGCGAGGCCTGATCGGCCAGCAAGCCGGGTTGAGCGCACTCAGGGCAGGCCGGCGTGGGGGCACTCCACGCGAACGAACTCGATGCGGCCTTGCTGGGCCTGGGCATGCGCCGGACCTATTCCGGACGCGGTGCAAATGAACAGCGTGCAGCCGTCCTCGCCGCCCAGCATGCAGGCATAGGCGTGGCGCTGGCCGGTTGAGACCGTCTGCACGACGCCCTGGCCTTGGCGCACGCGCAGTACGGCGTGCCCGCGTGCATCGGCTACCCAGATTGCGCCCTCGGCATCCAGACACAGGCCGTCGGGGTAGGCGCCGTCCAGTTCGGCAAAGGCGCGCCGGCGCGACAAGCGGCCCAGATCATCCACGTCGAAGGCCGTCAGTCGATGGGCGTGGGTTTCGGCCACGATCAGCGTCCGGCCATCGGGCGTGAGCGCCATGCCATTGGGGAACATCAGGTCCTCGGCCGCGCGGTGCACCGAGCCGTCGGTATCGACGCGCACCAGGCAGGTGGTGCGCGGGCTTTCCCTGGCGTAGAGGTCGAAGCCGAAATTGCCGACGTACGCTCGCCCCTTGGGATCCACCAACAAGTCGTTGCAGGGGCCAGCGGCGAAAGCGGACAGGTCGGCCACCTCGTGCAGCGTCTGGCCTTCCCGTCTTAGCAGTCGCTGGTCACGCATGGAAACAACCAGCAGGCTGCCATCCGGCCGCCACCCCAGTCCGCTGGGACGCCCCGGCACCTGCGCTTCCTCGCGCCGGTCCCCTGCCAGCGAGCAGCTGTAGACGCGCTCGTCGAAGAAATCAGAGAACCACAATCGCCCTTCGCGCCAGCGCGGCGCCTCCGCGAACTTCAGACCGTCGATGAGCGTCGCGAGCGCGGTCCGCAGGGATTCGTTCGACATGACCACACCTCCTGCCGGTCAGGGTTTCAACGCACAATCTTGCCAACGGTCCATAAGGAGGCCCAAATCTTTTCCAGGCGCTTGACGCTTACCGCAAACGGTGTGCGCAACTCCTGGGCAAAGAGCGAGACGCGTAGTTCCTCTAGCAACCAGCGAAACTCCTCCAGCCGTGCATCGGCGATACCCTTGCGCGCCGCAAACTCCCGCAACCACCGTGCCTGCAACGGCGCAAACTCGCTCGCGCGAGCCTGGTCGCGCATCGGATCTGAGCGAAGCTTCTCCAGTCGCAACGCGATCGCCTTCAGGTAGCGTGGAAACTGCGCCAGGGATTCGGCTGGCGTATCGACGAGAAAGCGGCGCCCGAGTAGCCGCGCAATCTGCTGCTCCATGTCCAGGCGCGCAGCGTCCGCGTCGCGCAGGCCTGCGAGTTTCCTGCTTGCCGCAATCGCCTCGTCGATAATCTGTACCGCGAGCCTTGCCAGTTCCTGCGCGACCAGGCTCAAGCGCCCACGGGCCGCATCTTTGCGAGCGAGGAATTCGGCCCGGTCCCTTGGCCAGGGTTCGACCAGGCATACGCGATCGAGCGCCGCCGTAACGATCTGCTCGTCCAGCGGCTCTATCGGGCCCGCCGCAGCGAGCGTCATCGCCCGCATCTGTACCGGCGCCAGCGCCGCAAGACCCTTCTCCAGCGCCAGTATCTGCTGGCGCAGCTGCAAGCGAAACAGTCGGCGCAAGCCGTTGCGATGGGCCAGGCGCGCCGTTTCGGGATCGTCGAACACTTCCAGCGAACAATGCGTTCCCTGATCGACCAAAGCCGGGTGGCCGATCAGTACCTGCCCGGCGCGCTGTATTTCCTGGAGCTCCGGCAACGCGCCGAAATCCCAATCCGTGATGGCCTCCGCGGCCACGGGACCATCCGGGGCGTCGTCGGCAGCCAGTCGCCGAAAGCTCTGCTGTACCTGGGCCGCGAACTCCGAACGCAAGGCCGCAAGGTTGCGCCCCATCGCCAGCTGTCGGCCGGCATCGTCCACCACCTTGAAGTTCATGGTCAGGTGCACCGGCACGGCTTCGAGCTTGAAATCGCCGCCAGCGCACACCACGCCCGCGTGCTCGCGCACATCGGCGATCAGGCTCTCGATGAGGCCGGCGGCGGAACCGTCCGGCGCGACCCGGCAGCGCTCGACGAATCTGGCTGCGTATGCGGGCAAGGGCACGCAGGCGCGGCGCAGCTTCTGCGGCAAGGACCTGAGCAGTTGCAGCACTTTCTCCTTGAGCATGCCCGGCACCAGCCACTCGCAGCGCAGCGCATCGATCTGATTGAGCGCAAACAGCGGCACTGTCAGCGTGACGCCGTCGCGGGCGCTTCCGGGTTCAAAGTGATACGAGAGGGCCATGGTCACACCGCGGATCACCAGCTGCCGGGGAAAGAGTTCCGTCGCAGCGCCGCTCGCCTCGTGGCGCATCAACGCGTCGCGGGAGAGAAACAGCAGGCGCGGCTGTTCGCGCTCGGTCTGCGCGCGCCAACGCTCGAAACCCGGCCCATCGCAGATATCGGCGGGCAGCAGCCGATCGTAGAAGGCGAAGATTTGCTCGTCGTCGACCAGAACGTCCGGGCGACGGGTCCTGTGCTCAAGCTCGCGGATCTCCTCGACGAGTTTGCGGTTATGCGCGAAAAAAGCCGCCCGAGTTTCCCATTCCCCGGCAACCAAGGCCTCGCGAATAAAGATCTGCCGCGCATGCACCGGGTCGATGGGTCCAAAGGGCACGCGCCGCTGCACATACACCGGCAGACCGTAGATGGTTCCGCGCTCGAGCGTGACCACCTGTGCCGCGCGCTTTTCCCAGTGCGGATCGCCGTGACTTTTCTTGAGCAGATGGGCTCCCGCCCGTTCGATCCAATCCGGATCAACATCGGCCACCGTGCGCGCAAACAGGCGCGAAGTCTCGACCAGCTCGGCTGCCACGACCCAGCGCGCTGCCCTGCGCGACCGCGGGGATCCGGGCCAAAGATGAAACCTGATACCCCGGGCCCCCAGGAAGGGCGCCTCGCGCCGATCCGCAGGATCGACCTCCCCGCTTTTCGTGCCGATATTGCCCAATAGGCCGGAGAGCAGCGCGCGGTGCACTTGCTCGTAGGTTGCCGCCGTGGTGTTGATGCGCCAGCCCTGCTCGCCGACGATCTGGTGCAACTGCGCGTGCACATCGCGCCATTCGCGCACGCGCCGACCATTGACGAACTCGCGACGGAAGTCCTCCGCAAGGCGCCGGTTCGATTTCTTATGCTCGACGCGCAACTGCAGTTCCTCCCATAAGCGCACAAGCGACAAAAAATCCGATCGCTCATCGGCATAGCGCCGATGGGCCTCGTCGGCCGCCTGCTGCAGCGCCGCGGGGCGCTCGCGCGGATCCTGTACGGAAAGCGCCGCGGCAATGATGAGGGCTTCGTGCAGGCAATGCTGATCACGCGCGGCCAGCAGAATGCGCCCGATTCGCGGGTCGACGGGAAGGCGTGCCAGATCATGGCCGATGGCCGTCAAATTCCTGCGCTCGTCCACCGCGTTGAGTTCGGCCAGCAGCTGGTAGCCGTCGACGATGGCACGCGACGGCGGCACGTCAATGAAGGGAAATTGCGCCGGGTCACCCAGGCCGTGGGCACTCATGCGCAGGATCACCGCGGCCAGCGAGGAGCGCAGCACTTCGGGGTCGGTGAAGGCCGGGCGCGCGGCCCAGTCGGCCTCCGAATACAGTCGTACGCAGATGCCCGCGGCGACTCGTCCGCAGCGGCCGGCCCGCTGATCGGCCGCTGCGCGCGAGATCGGCTCAACCCGCAATTGCTCGACCTTGTTGCGATAGCTGTAGCGCTTTACCCGCGCCAGGCCGGCATCCACGACGTATCGGATGCCGGGAACCGTCAGCGACGTTTCGGCGATATTGGTCGCCAGTACGATGCGCCGTGCGCCGCCCGGGTGAAACACCCGCTCCTGATCCTCGGCCGAAAGGCGCGCGTACAGCGCAAGCACCTCCGTCGCCGGCGGGTGGTGCTTGCGCAATTCCTCGGCAAGCTCGCGAATCTCCCTTTCGCCGGGCAGGAAAACCAGCACGTCGCCACGCCCCGCGGCGACAAGCTCATCGACGGCATCGAGAACCGCCTGGGATTGCGATTTCGGCTCCTTGTCGGCAGCCCGCGCTGCCGACGGTGGATGCGCGGGGCCAGTGGCGGGCAGATCGGCGTCGTCGTATGGGCGATAGCGAATCTCCACCGGAAACAGCCGCCCCGATACGCGAAGCACCGGTGCCGGTGCCGCTTCGGTACCGAAATGCCGGGCAAAGCGCTCGGCATCGATCGTCGCCGAGGTCACGATCAACTTCAGGTCCGGCCTGCGTGGCAGCAACTGGTGCAGGTACCCAAGCAGAAAGTCGATGTTGAGGCTGCGTTCGTGCGCCTCATCGATGATGATCGTGTCGTAGGCGCGCAGTTCCGGGTCCGAATGCGTCTCCGCCAGCAAGATGCCGTCCGTCATGACTTTGATTCGGGCCCCGGGCCGGGTCTGGTCGGAAAAGCGGACCTTGTAGCCCACGATCTCCCCCGGCGCAGAGTCGAGCTCCTGGGCAATCCGCCGCGCGACGCTCGAAGCCGCTATTCGGCGCGGCTGGGTGTGTCCGATCAGGCGCGTCCGGCCTCGACCCAGCGCCAGGCAGATCTTGGGCAGCTGTGTCGTCTTGCCCGAACCGGTTTCCCCGCACACAATGACCACCTGGTGCAAGTCGATCGCCTGGCTGATCTCGTCGCGCCGGCCACTGATCGGCAATTCCTCGTCGAAGGTGATCGACAAGCCCGCGGCCGCGGAACCATGGTTTTCGGGAGCGGTTTGCAAGCGATCGACCTGCGCGGTCCAAGAGGGAAGTCCGGGGCGCGAAGTATACTTTTGCCGACGACACCATGAACGATTACACGCCCCCGCCCGTCACCCAGGCGCAGCTTCACTCGCACGCACAGTTTGTATCTTGGCTGCGGGAAGTTGCACCGTACGTGCACGCCCATCGCGGATGCACCTTCGTCGTGGGATTCGGCGGAGAACTGATCGAGGCCGGGCGCCTGAATGCCCTGGTACATGATCTTTCCTTGCTGCAGGCGATGGGAATTCGCCTGGTGATCGTGCACGGGTCGCGGCCGCAAGTGCAAAAACTGCTGGCGCTCAAGCAGGTGCAGGGCCAGTTTGTCGGTGGCTTGCGCGTCACGGACAGCGAGTCCTTGGAATGCGTCAAGGAAGCCGCCGGAGCAATCCGCTTGGGGGTGGAGGCGGCATTTTCGCAGGGCCTGCCCAGCACGCCCATGGCCAATAGCCGCATTCGGATCGTGAGCGGCAATTTTGTGGTGGCACGCCCGGTGGGAATTCTCGATGGGGTCGACTTGCAGCACACCGGACTGGTACGCAAAGTCGACGTCGAGGCAATCCGGGCCAGCCTGGCCAGCGGCTATCTCGTGCTGCTGCCGCCGCTCGGCTTCTCGCCAACCGGCGAGGCGTTCAATTTGACCATGCAGGACGTGGCGGCCAGCGCCGCGATGGCCTTGAAGGCCGACAAGTTCATCCTGATCGGTGATACGCAAGGCGTGCAGAGCCGCAGCGGCGAGTTCTTCGCGGAGCTCTCCGCCACGGACGCCGAGCGCCTGATCGCGGCCGATGAGATCGAGGACGAGTGCGCGGCCGATCTGCGATATTTGCTCAAAGCCTGCCGCGGCGGTGTCTCTCGCGCGCACCTGATCCCGGCACAGCTCGACGGCGGAATACTAATCGATCTTTTTACCCACAGCGGTGTCGGCACGATGGTCACGCCCAGCGACCTCGAGGCGCTGCGCGAGGCAATCTCCGACGATGTAGGGGGCATCCTGCGCCTAATCGCCCCTCTCGAGGAAGATGGAACCTTGGTCAAGCGGCCGCGCGAGTTCCTCGAGCGCGAGATCGGACAGTTCTCGGTGCTCGAGCACGACGGGGTGATTTTCGGCTGCGCGGCGCTCTTTACCTTTGCCGGCGATTCGGTCGGTGAGTTGGCATGCCTAACGGTGCACCCCGAGCAGCGTGAGGTCGGCGACGGCGAACGGCTCTTGCGTCGCATCGAGACGCGCGCGCGTGCCGCCGGGCTCAAACGCCTGTTCGTGCTGACGACCCGCACGACGCATTGGTTTCTCAAGCGCGGTTTTACAATTGCGACGGTCGATGACTTGCCCGCCAGGCGCCAAGGTCTTTATAACTGGCAGCGCCGCTCGCAGATCCTGATCAAGGCGCTTTGAGCGCCGGCGAAAGATTTCCACTGGGAAAGCAACATGGCACGCATGGTTAATTGCATCAAGTTGGGCCGCGAATCCGAGGGCCTGGATTTTCCGCCGGTACCAGGAGAAATCGGCAAGCGGATCTTCGAGAACGTCTCGAAGGAAGCCTGGCAGCAGTGGCAACGGCACCAGACCATGCTGGTCAATGAAAACCGGCTCAATCTATCGGACGCGCGGGCGCGCCAGTATCTGCGCACGCAATTGGAGGAGTATTTCTTCGGCACCGGCGGCGATGTGCCCACGGGGTATGTGCCGCCACGCGATTAGAACTGTCGTATGATTTGCTCGTAACGCTAGGGGTCCCGCACAAATCCGCGACGTTGTCGCGGTCTGGCGAGCAAGCTCCGAAACCTCCCGCAGGAGTTTTCGGAGCTTCCTTTCCGGACGGGTGAGAGAAACCCTTGGAACCTGATCAAGTTAACTCTTGCGCAGGGAAGCGTATGCCGGCTTCCATCAACGGGCCTTTCTCCCGTAACAGCGTTGCTCCCGGCCTCGCACCTCCCTGCCATCGTTGCGCGGAGGCATGCGATGGCGTACCGGTACCAAAGCAGCGGTCCTTTTTACGCCTGCGCCGCGCGATTGCGGCACAAATGGCGCGCTGCGGCGCGTCCCGCGAGTTTTGTCGCCGCCATGCTTTGGACAAGCCTGTTTTGGCCGGCCGCGCCGCTCTTTGCCCAGGTGAGCTTGCCAGCGGCGCCGCCGGCATCGTCGACGACCGACTCCGTCAGCGACGCGTCGCCGGCCGCCGTGCTGCCGACCGTTGTCGTCGAAGGACAACGCGCAACAGACAACGACGGTAGCGGCAGCCTTACGATGATGTCCTCTGCGCCAATCGCGGAAACCCCGCTCTCGATCGACCTTATCAGCGCTTCGGACATGCTCGACCGTGGGGTCAACAGCCTGTCGTCGGCAATTCGCACCGATCCCTCGGTAGGCGACAACTACAACACCTTCGGCTACATCGAGGCCCTGCAGATCCGCGGCTTCGCTCTCACGGAATTTCTCAACTACCAGCGCGACGGCATGACGATCAGCAGCCATGTGCCGGTCGCACTGGAAAACAAGGACAGCATCCAGATCCTCAAGGGCGTCTCGGGCATGCTCGCCGGCAGCAGCGCGCCCGGCGGTCTGGTCAATTACATCCTCAAGCAGCCGACGGCGCAGGATCTGCGGGAAGTCGACAGTACCGTTTCCGAACGCGGCTCGTTGCTGGTACACGGCGACTTCGGCGGTCATGTCGGAGAGCAGAATCAATTCGGCTACCGCATCAACTTGGCGGCCGAGGAGCGCCGGCCCGAGATCGACAGCGCCTGGTCCAAGCGCGCCCTGGCCAGCGGATTCTTCGACTGGCGCGCCGGCCCGGACACGCTGGTGCAGGCCGAGTTCGAACATCAAAAGGTACGCGAGATCAGCGTTCCCGGGTACGGCCTGCTCGACACCACGGGCAGCGGCATCGCCACGACCTTGCCACCGCCGATCAGTCCGGACATCAATCTCAATTCGCAACCCTGGACCCAGCCATTTGAAAGCACCGAGACCAGTGCCTCGATACGCCTGAACCAGCGCTTGGGTCCGAACTGGGATCTATCGTTGCACGCGGGCACCCAACGCAGTGTCGCCAATGACCGCGTTGCGTTCCCCGATGGGTGCTCCTACTTCAACAGCAGCCTTAACAGCAATAGACCCGTCGGCCAAGGCTACTACTACCTCTACAACGGGCTCTGTGGCAACTACAACGTCGACGTGTACCAGTACATCAGCGACGACGAGGTGCGCAATACCAACGATACCGACACGCGACTGCATGGGCGCGTGGTCACCGCCGGTGCCGAACAGGAGCTCACACTCGGATTCTGCACGACTCGCTACAGCGAACGCTACCCGTACCAACAGGTATACAACCTCGTCTCCTTCCCTGCCGGACCGGTGTTCAACGTCTATGCGCCGGTGTCATTGCCGGCCGATGCCCAACCGAACGTATTCAATGCACCCCTGAATACCGACCTAGACGAACTCTACGCGTTCGACGTCGCGCATTTCGCGCAGCACTGGTCCACCTGGCTGGGGGCACGGTTCACGCGTATTACGCAAGACAGCTCCCTCACCAACGATTCCGAGTCCACAGTTCTGCAGCAACATTTCCTCACGCCCTGGTTCGGCCTGGGATACGAACCCTGGAGCGGCGGGTTCACCTACGCGGCCGCCGGCAGCGGCGTCGAAGTGAACAGTGTTCCCAACCACCCCGCCACCCTGTTCACCGGACAGTCCGTGAGCTTCGCCAATCCCGGCCAAGTGCTGCCGGCGCAACGCAGCCGCCAAGTCGAGGTCGGCTTCAAGCAACACGCAGGCAATGCCTGGTTCGTCGACACGGCGCTTTTTCGTATTGATAAACCGTTTCCCGACAACGTCCCGCTCAGCAACGGCGAGGCGCTACAGGTCGCCGGCGCTCGCGTGGAGCGTCACCAGGGGCTGGAGATCGAATCCCAGTGGCAGGCCCTTGCGACGCTGCAACTGCGGGCAAATGTGACGTTCATGGATGCCAAGACGATCCAGGCGGTGGATCCGGCCTGGGTCGGCAAGGCGGCCACCAATGTCGCTCCCTTGGCTGCGTCGCTGCAAGACGCCTGGTCGCCCCTCTCTCTTGCCGGATTCACCTGGCTCAACTTATGGACATACGCGGGACACAAGGCCGTGCTGCCGGACGGATCGGTCGATTTACCCAACTACTGGCAGTGGGACACGGCCGTGCGCTACGCATGGACGCACCGGGGTCTGCACTGGACCTGGCGCGCGGGAGTGGACAATCTGACCAACCGCAGCTACTGGCGCGAGGCACCGCTGGCGCCCTGGGGTTCTATCTACCTTTTCCCCGCCGCTGCGCGCAGCGCGCGCCTGAGCGTAAGCGTGGCATGGTGAAGTCCGCGCTTACATTGCCGGGGCAAATCAGGCGCTGATCTTGGCAGGGGCCAACAGGCGCACGTCACACTGCGGCAATGGCATTTCAATCCCGGACCGGCGCAAGGCATCAACGATTTGCAAGTTCAGCTCGCCTTCGACCGAACCGAAATCGCCGACCGCGACCCATGGCTTGGCGGTGATCTGCACGGCAGTGCTGCCCAGCGCAGCGACCTGTATCAGCGGCGCCGGTTCCACCAGAACGCGCGGATGAGACCGAACCACACCCTCGATGGTCGCCAGGGCGCGGTGCAGATCGGCGCCATAGGCGATCCCGACCCGCAGATCCGCCTGGCGCATGCGGCCGAAGTTGTGCAGGATTTCTCCGACGATCTTGCGATTTGGCACGACGATGCAGGAACGGTCGGCGTGGCGCAGGACGGTATTGAAGAGCGAGATCGATTCTACCGTGCCGTCGACGCCAACAATCGCGATGGACTCCCCAATGCGGTAGGGCTTGGTAAAAATGATCGTCAATCCCGCCACGGCGTTGCTGAGTACGCCCTGCGTCGCCAGGGCAACGCCGGCGCCCGCGACTCCCAGCCCGGCAATCAGTGGGAGCAGTTCCACCCCCAGATTTTGCAGGGCCATGATGGCAAAAAGCCCGAGCACCAGAATCCGAACGAATCGGACCATCAGCAATCGTGCCGGCAGCTCGAGTTGTATGCGTTCGAGCGCGCGATCGGTTGCCCGCCCGAGCCACCGCCCAACGACCACGCCGGTCGCAACGATGAGAATCGCCACCAGCACTTTGGGTCCGAAGCGCACCGCCAGATCCATCATGGTGGTCTGGGCGTGGCTCAATGACTTCAATTCCGTTTGCATGGGAATCCTAAGCGAACTTGGCCTTGAGCCGTTGCTGGAACTTTGCAATATCGATAAGCACGCGCTCGTGCGTGCCATTGCCGATTAGCTCCGCCATGTCGACGGCGCGCACGGCAAACTCGACGCGTCGGCCATCGACCTTGGTAACTTCGGCCAGCCCGGTAACCGTGCGGCCGACCGGTGTCGGCGCATGATGGACAACATCAACGCGGGTTCCCAGCGCAGTCATGCCTGGCTCGAGGAACGGCTTGATCGCGTCGAGCGCCGCGTTTTCCATGATCATGACCATGACCGGCGTCGCCAGGACCGGCGGGAGCGTCGGGTCCTTGAAACGATTGGCCAAGTGTTCGGCTGTTACCACCAGCTCGAACCTGCCCTGGACGCCGATCGGAATCTCGTTCATGCGCAGACTCCAGCCTTTCCTAAGTTACGCGAAGATGTACCCGGCGCGATGGCATCCCGACGGCTGCAATCGCGGCTGCTTGGACCGCGCTTTAGCCCCGACCCACGTAGGGCATTTTACTGGCCATGATCGTCATGAATAAGACATTGGCGTCCAACGGCAGGCTGGCCATGTGCACGACCGCGCGCCCGACAAGCTCGACATCCATGAGCGGCTCGACCATGCGGGTTCCATTGGCCTGGCGCGCCCCCTCCGCCATGGCCTGCGTCATTTCCGTTGCGGCATTGCCGATATCGATCTGCCCGCAGACGATATCGTAGCCGCGGCAGTCCAGGGCGGTGGACTTTGTCAGGCCCGTTACCGCGTGCTTGGTCGCGGTGTACGGTGCCGACAGCGGCCGTGGGGCGTGGGCGGAAATCGAGCCGTTGTTGATGATGCGCCCGCCCGCAGGCCGCTGGCGCTTCATGATTCGGATGGCCTCCTGCGTACAAAGAAATGTCCCGGTGAGGTTGGTGTTCACCACCGCCATCCATTGCTCGTAACCGATATCCTCCATCGGAACCGCCGGGGCGCTTGTTCCGGCGTTGTTGAACAAGAGGTCCAGGCGGCCGAATTTGTCGAGCGCTGAACAAAACAGGGCCCGCACGGAACCCGGGTCACCCACGTCGCAGGCCACTGCAAGCGTGTCGGCCACGCTGCCGCCCAACTCCGAGGCGACGCGTTCCAGTCGCTCGAATCGCCGTCCGGCAAGTACGAGCCGGTACCCGGCATCGAAGAGGGCGCCGGCCACGGCGCGGCCGATCCCGGATCCAGCGCCGGTCACCAGCGCGACGCGCGACCGCGCTACGGACAAGGCGCTCTCCGCAGGGGCCGGCGAACAAACAACGGTGGATTCATGGCAGGAGACGATGCGGTCCGGTTCAGGGAATTCCCAGAATCTTGTGGGTTTGCAGACTCAAACGCCATTGCGGGTTGGCCTTGCAGTACTCCAAGGCTAGCTGCGTATTTTCCCGCAGCCGCGGTCCCGCCATCGGCTGCAAAAAAAAATTCTCGAAATCCAGTTCACAAAACCTCTCAGGCATTGCGGCCGGCTGCGGGTATACGAGCTTGAGCTCGTTGCCGCTCCGGAGTACGAGATCGGTGCCGGCCTTGGGGCTAACGCAGATCCAGTCAATGCCCGCGGGCGCCGGCCGGGTACCGTTGGTCTCCACCGCCACCTCCCAACCCCGAGCCTGCAAGGCCTGCACCAGATCGGCATCAACTTGCAACAAGGGCTCGCCGCCAGTACAGACGACGAATGGTCGGATCCGCCGGCGCATCCCGACACCGACACCGGGCCATTTTGCCTGCAGTGCGACCACCAGTGCATCGGCACCGGCGAACTTGCCGCCACCGGATCCATCGACGCCGACAAACTCCGTATCGCAAAATTGGCAGGTTGCCGTTGCGCGATCGCGTTCCAGGCCGGACCACAGGTTGCATCCCGCAAATCGACAAAACACCGCCGGGCGGCCGCTCTGTGCGCCCTCGCCTTGCAGCGAATAGAAGATCTCCTTTACGGCGTACTTCATGTCACGTCACACGGTGCGGGGAACCAAGGCCTTAGATCGGCAGCGCCGGCAGTTCTTGGCCCCAGGCCAGAATCACTCCGCAGCCCGGGGTCTCGTATAGATCGATGCGCTCCAACTGCGGCAAGCGGTCTACAGCCTGCTGTCGAACCCAATGTACGATTGCTGCGGCGCCGGCATCGGCCACTCCGGGCAGTTCATCAAGGGGGTGATGGTCAAGGCGCGCGAAAACCGGTGCAAAGAGCTCCTTGACGTCGCCAAAATCGATTGTCCAGCCATATACCAAGTCCAGTGGCGCCGCCAGGTGCAGGCGCAGGCGGTAGCTGTGGCCGTGAATGCGGCGGCGCCCATCTCCTGCAGGAGCGTGCCGCATGCGTACGGAGCTGTCCAGACCGAATTCCTTCCAGATCCGATAGCGCTGGCCGTCGAAGTGCGCACCGCAGGTTGCCGTCTCGTAGACCGTTACCCATCGTAGTGCCGGCAGCTGCGGCCGGATCTGCTCCCAGATCCAACTGGCGATCCGCTCGCTGGTTGGATTTTCCAGGCCGGCGATTTCGTTGAGGCAGGCGTTATGCAAGAGGCGCTGCAGCGGGGCCCAGAGCCGATCCAGCAGATCAACATCGATCCTTTGCGCGCCGGGTGTCGCGTCAGCGTGCAAGATGACGGCAAACCCATGGCCGTGCATCCGGCCACATTTATGGTCGGGGCCGACCTTCGGCAGGCGGTGGGCGGATTCAAACTGGTATCGTCGCCAGACGTGCGCACAGTCGTTCGCGTCTAGATCGACCCCTTGCCAGCGCGTGCTCTGTATGCCGACAACATCGACAGCCCGCAGATCGATCCGCTCCCGGATCCAACGGGCCAGATTCTCATCCGTCGGCGATCCGAGGTGATCGTTGAGCAGCTGGTAATCCAGTGGCGCCACGCAATCCTTCAAGCGCTCGCGCAGGGCGTCGACTTCTGCACCGGGGAACGGCCCCAACCCCGATCCGTCAGCGGCGGGTGGCGCCCACAGGCGCAACTTGGACAGGAAGCTATGCCCGTGTAGCCGTTGCAGCCGCGGCCCCGCATCGTCGATCCGCCGCGCGGACTCGAACGGCGCACTGGCGGCGTAAAGAAGACGCTGGGCCATGCTCCGACTACTTGCGCCGCGATTCCTGTACCCCGTCGGGCGATCCCAGGAGCAGGATATCGGCGCCGCGCGCGGCAAACAAACCCACGGTGACCACCCCCGGCAGTTGGTTGATCTGCTCCTCCAAGGAGCGCGGATGCGTGATCCGCAATCCGTGCACGTCCAGTATCTGATTGCCATTATCGGTCAAGTAGCCATCGCGCAAACGCGGTTCGCCGCCAAGTCGGGATAGCTCCCGCACCAAGAAGCTGCGCGCCATCGGGATGATCTCGATCGGCAAGGGAAAACGGCCAAGAACCTCGACCTTCTTGCTGGCGTCGGCAATGCAGACAAAGGTTTGCGCCACCGCGGCAACGATCTTCTCCCGCGTCAGCGCCCCGCCGCCGCCCTTGATCATGGCGAGCGACGCATCGATTTCGTCCGCGCCGTCGACGTAGACCGGCACGGACTCGACCTCATTCAGGTCCACGACCCGGATCCCGTGGCTGCGCAGCCGTGCGGCGCTACGATCGGAACTTGCGACCGTGGCGGCGATCGAACCCCGGTGGGCGGCAAGTTCGTCGATAAAAAGATCCGCCGTCGATCCCGTACCGACGCCTATTGCCGCATTCGTGCCAAACCACGGCGCCACCTGCCCCAGCGCGGCCCGTGCAACCGCGCGTTTGAGTTCGTCCTGGATCGACATCTTTTTCTCCTTTGCACTTGATTGAAGTGCGTAAACCCGGATGATAAGAGGATGTTGCTACGTCGCGGTAAGCGCTGGCTATGGTCGGGCGTCGTTGGCCTAGCCACGCTCGTTTATGTCCTCGAGGAATGGCTCTGGGAAACGCTGCAGGGCCTAATGAGGGTGCTCGGTAGCGTGCCCGGCATTCGTAACTTCGAGTCCTGGATCGCATGCTTGCCGCCTGCTGGTGCCGCATTTGTCTTCGTATTGCCGACCTCGTTGGCGCTTCCGGTAAAGCTAATTGCTTTGCATTCCATCGCCACGGGTCATGTGGTGCGTGGCACCCTGGTGATCATCGCCGCCAAGGTTCTGGCGACGGCGCTGTTTGCCCGCATATATGTGCTTACGCAGCCGGCGCTAATGCAGGTGCACTGGTTTGTCGCCGTGCGCGCGGCGGTGCTGCGGTGGCGCGACTGGGCATACGCCCAAATCGGGGCACACCCAATATGGCGCGCAACACATACGCGCGTGAGTCAGTGGCGCGCCGATTTCGCCGCGTGGCGTCGGCGTGGCGGCCGCCGGATGCGCCGCTGGCGCGCACTGCAGCGTCTCGAACGCATGCGCCGCCGCATTTAATTTGCCGCGACCGGCGGGGTCTCGGTCAACGGTGCAAATGCAATCGAAGCCGCGGCGTCAATTGATTCCCGAAAGAACGCTAGGCTCGCTTCTTGGGCGGGGGTACGTCGGTGCAGACCCCCTCGGCGACCTCGGCGGCCATGCCAATGGACTCGCTCAGTGTCGGGTGCGGATGAATGGTTTTGCCGATGTCAACGGCATCGGCCCCCATTTCGATGGCCAGCGCCACTTCGCTGATCAAGTCTCCGGCGTGCGTACCGACAATTGCGCCGCCGACGGCGCGATGCGTAGTCTCATCGAAAAGAAGCTTTGTGAATCCCTCGTCGCGTCCGTTTGCAATCGCCCGGCCCGACGCAGCCCACGGGAACAGGCCTTTCTTGACAGCAATTCCCTGTTTCTTGGCGTCGTCCTCGGTCAATCCGACCCAGGCGATCTCCGGATCGGTATACGCCACGGAGGGAATGACCCGGGCGTCAAAACGCGTCTTTAGTCCGGCGGCCGCCTCGGCTGCCACATGCGCCTCATGGACCGCCTTGTGGGCAAGCATCGGTGCTCGCGCAATATCGCCGATGGCAAAGATGTGGGGCACGTTGGTACGCATCTGTCCATCCGTCGCGATGAATCCCTGTTCATCGACAGCGACCCCGGCGTTTTCCGCGCCGATCTGCTTGCCGTTCGGGCGCCGTCCAACCGAAACCAGGACGATGTCGTAGTCCTGTTGCGTCGCGGGCGCCTGCTCGCCGTCAAAACGCACGCGTAGCGCCTCTGGCCGCGCCTCCACGGCCGCCGTGCGCGTCCGGAGCAAAACGTGATCGAATCGTCCTTCGTTGTATTTTTGCCAGACCCTCACGAGGTCGCGATCCGTTCCCGGCATCAGACCGTCCGTCATCTCTACGACATCGATGCGGCTGCCCAGCGCCGAATAAACCGTCGCCATTTCCAGCCCGATAATGCCCCCACCGATCACCAGCATGCGCTTGGGGATCGAAGGCAACTCCAAGGCGCCGGTCGAATCGACGATGCGGCGATCGTCGGGAAGAAACGGCAAGGAAGCGGCCTGCGATCCGGCCGCGATGATCGCCTGGCGAAAGCCACAGCGCCGTACGGCCGGGGCCGACTGGGAGGTGTCCGACGCTACGGAGAGGTGGTTGGCGTCGACAAAGCGACCAACTCCGCGCAGCACCTCGACCTTGCGCTGCTTGGCCATGGCGGCCAGTCCTGCTGTCAGCTTGCCGACAACCTTGTTTTTATGTTCGCGCAGCTTCGACAGATCAATTTCCGGCGCCGAGTAGCGCAAGCCGATTTTGGCAAAGTGCGCTGCCTCTTCCATCACCGCTGCAACGTGCAGCAGCGCCTTGGACGGAATGCAGCCGACATTCAGGCATACGCCACCCAAGGTCGGATAGCGCTCGACCAGCGCTACGCGCATGCCAAGGTCGGCGGCCCGAAATGCGGCCGAATAGCCACCGGGTCCTGCGCCCAGAACAAGCAGGTCGTAGATGTCCGATTCCGCAGGCACTGCGCTCATTTTGTCTCCCGCTGCCACGGCTGCGCCGCAGCAGTCAACGAGACCCCCGGGCCGGCGGGCACGGGGGCCATCATGGCCATCAGCAATTCGTCCTCAAATCCGTCGTCAAGGCGCACCGCGTTGCGCCGGCGTCCCTCTTCCACGAAACCGAGCTTCTCGTACAGGCGGATCGCCAGGGAGTTGGGGCTGCGGACCCATAGCTCGATGCGTTCAAACCCCCGCTGCCACGCTGCGGCGATCGCCGTTTCGATCAAGCGCCGACCCAACCCCGCGCCGCGAAAACCACGCCGCACGCCGACCCCCAGCGTCCCGCAATGCTCGCGCCCCGGCAGTGTTTCGCGCCGGATCTCACACCAGCCAACCACGCGGTCGCCATCGAGCGCAACGTAGAGCGGGTTTCCACGCGCCCGATTTACGGCAACCCACAGCGCGTTCTGCTCGGCCGGGAACGCATCCACGATCGCCAGGTAGCGACGCTCGCGTGCAACCTCGCCCACGCAATCGCCAAAACTCTCGATGTGCCGCAACTCAATCGGCAGCACCGGGTAGGTCATACCAACACGCGCCGAAAATCCGCCAATAGTTGCGCGAGGTAGGAATTAAAGCGTGCCGCACCTGCACCATCGACCACGCGGTGGTCCCACGACAGCGAGAGCGGAAGGATCAGCCGCGCCGCAAACTGCTTGCCATCCCAAACCGGCCGCATTGCGGCGCGACAGACCCCCAGGATCGCCACCTCCGGCGCGTTGATGATCGGCGTGAAGTACGTGCCGCCGATTCCACCCAGCGAAGAAATCGAGAAGGTTCCGCCTTGCATATCCGACGGGGCGAGCTTGCCGTCGCGCGCCTTGGCCGCCAGGGCGGAGGTCTCCCGCGCCAGATCGAGCACGCCCTTGCGGTCGGCATCACGCACCACCGGCACGACTAGCCCGTTCGGCGTATCGGCAGCAAATCCGATGTGGTAGTACTTTTTCCGGAATATCGCATCGCCGCTGCTCGGATCGATCGAGCTGTTGAAATCGGGAAAGCGCTGGAGCGCAGCAACGCAGGCCTTGATAAGAAAGGCAAGCATCGTGATCTTGAGGCCGGTCTTCTCGTTTTCGCGATTTAGCTGCAGTCGAAACTCTTCCAGCGCCGTGATGTCGGCGTCGTCGTGGTTGGTCACATGCGGGATCGTCACCCAATTGCGGTGCAGATTCGGCCCCGATAGCTTGCGGATACGCGACATCTCGACACGTTCCACGGGACCAAATTTTGCGAAATCGATCTGCGGCCAGGCCAATACCTGCAGACCGCCGGCCGATGCCAGCGGCGCCGCCGCACGCAATGCAGCGCCGCCTTGCAAGGCGCTCTTGACGAAATCACGAACATCGTCCTGCGAGATGCGGCCCTTGGGCCCGGTGCCGCGAACGAGCGTCAGATCCACCCCCAGCTCGCGCGCGGTGCGACGCACCGAAGGCGATGCGTGCGTCTTGCTCGCACCGATAGCCGCGGTCTCGTCGGCGCTAGGCCGCGCTCCCATTTCGACCGCGAACGCAGTCGAACTCGGCGACGCCGTTGCCGTCGGCGCGACCGCGCTCGCCCCGGCTGCACCCGCGGCGGCCGGCGCCGGTTGCGCGGTAGCGCCGGCCATGGCCGTACCCGTCTCGAGCAAAAGGATTGCGGAGCCTTCGGAGACCTTGTCCCCCAGGCGCAATTTCATCTCGCGCACGACCCCGGCAGCCGACGAGGGGATTTCCATCGACGCCTTGTCCGATTCGACGGTTATTAAGGACTGCTCGGGCGCAACCGTGTCGCCGGGCTTGACCAGCAACTCAATAACCTCGACATCCTTGAAGTCGCCAATATCCGGAACCCGGACTTCCAGCATATTTCCTACGGCACCCCCGCCGGCCGCGACGGCCGCGGCCGATGGCGCCGCGACTTCCTTCGGCGCCGTTGGAGCAGGCCCGGCGGCCGGCGCCGGTTGTGTGGCAGCGCCGGCCGTGGCCGCACCCGGCTCGAGCAAAAGGATCACGGAGCCTTCGGAGATCTTGTCCCCCAGGCGCAATTTCATCTCGCGCACGACCCCGGCCGCCGACGAGGGGATTTCCATCGACGCCTTGTCCGATTCGACGGTTATCAAGGACTGCTCGGGGGCAACCGTGTCGCCGGGCTTGACCAGCAACTCGATGACCTCGACGTCCTTGAAGTCGCCAATATCCGGAACCCGGACTTCCAGCATATTTCCCATGGCACCCTCGACTCAGCGGATCGCAACCCGCTGCAATGATTCGGATGTACGCGCGCGCATGCCGCGGCCCTTCAGAGCGTTGCCGGGTTGGGCTTATTCGGATCGATGCCAAACTTGCGGATGGCCTCCGCCACCTTCGCGGGCGCAAACGCGCCTTCGTCGGCCAAGGCCTTGAGCGCGGCGATTGCGACGAAGTGCCGATCGACCTCGAAGAATCTGCGCAAGGCCTCGCGCGTGTCCGAGCGACCGAACCCGTCGGTTCCCAGCGCCGTATACGAGCGCCCGTGCGGCACGTAGGGACGAATCTGGTCGGCAAAGGAGCGCATGTAGTCGGTCGACGCGACGATGGGTCCGGCGCTGCGCTCGAGCTGTCGCGTGACGTACGGCTTGCGCGCCTTCTCCGTCGGATGCAGCATGCTCCAGCGCTCGCAGTCGATCCCGTCGCGACGCAGTTCGGTGAAACTCGTGGTGCTCCAGACGTCGGCTGCGACGGCAAAGTCGCGTTCGAGAATTTCGGCCGCCGCAAGAACTTCGCGCAGGATCGCCCCGCTACCCAGCAACTGCACGCGCGCAATCGACTTGCCCTTGCCGCTCCCCGCCGGACCTTCGCGCAGCAGGTACATGCCGCGCAAAATGCCTTCCTCCTGACCCTTGCGGATGCCGGGGTGGGCGTAGTTTTCGTTGAGCAGCGTGACGTAGTACCAGACGTTCTGCTGTTCGGCGACCATGCGCCGCAGACCGTCCTGCAGGATGACAGCGACCTCGTGGGCAAAGGTCGGGTCATAGCAGACGCTGTTCGGAATGGTCGCGGCAAGAAGATGCGAATGACCATCCTGGTGTTGCAGGCCTTCGCCGTTGAGCGTTGTCCGGCCGCTCGTGCCGCCAAGCAGGAATCCTCGCGCCTGCATGTCGCCGGCAGCCCAGGCCAGGTCGCCGATGCGCTGGAATCCGAACATCGAGTAGAAGATGTAAAAGGGCAGCATGATGCGGTTGTTCGTCGAGTAGCTCGTCGCCGCAGCGATCCAGGAGCTCATCGCGCCGGCTTCGTTGATACCCTCCTCGAGAATCTGTCCGGCCTTGTCTTCTCGGTAATACATGACCTGGTCGCGGTCGACCGGTTCGTACAGCTGTCCGTGCCGCGCAAAGATGCCCAACTGGCGGAACATGCCTTCCATGCCGAAGGTACGTGCCTCGTCGGGGATGATCGGCACCACGCGCGGGCCCAGGGCCTTATCGCGCACGAGTTGCGTTAGGAATCGCACAAAGGCCTGCGTGGTGGAGATTTCGCGCCCCTCGGCGGTCGCTTCGAGAATCGCCGAGAAGGTCTCCAGCGGTGGAACCGGGGGCGATTCGTCCGAAGTGCGACGGCGCTGCGGCACATATCCGCCCAACGCACGGCGGCGCTCCTGCAGGTATTTCATCTCGGCGGAATTTTCGTCCGGCCGATAGAAGGGTAGCTCGTCAAGCTTGTCGTCGGGAATCGGTATGCGAAAGCGGTCGCGGAACTCGCGCACCGCCTCGGTGTCGAGCTTCTTGACCTGATGCGAAGGATTCTTGGCCTCAGCGATCTTTCCCATGCCGTAGCCCTTGACGGTCTTGGCAAGAATGACGCTGGGCTGTCCGCTATGCGCGACGGCCGAGGCATAGGCAGCGTAGATCTTGTGCGGATCGTGGCCGCCGCGATTCAGGCGCCATATGTCCGCATCGGACATGCGCGAGACCATTTCGAGCAACTGCGGGTACTTGCCGAAGAAATGCTTGCGCACAAAGGCGCCGTCGTTGGCCTTGTAGTTCTGGTATTCGCCGTCGACCGTCTCCTCCATCAGCCGAAGCAGCAGACCGTCCTTGTCGCGGGCTAGCAGCGGGTCCCAGTACGAGCCCCAGATCAGCTTTATGACATTCCACCCAACACCGCGAAACTCGCCCTCCAACTCCTGGATGATCTTGCCGTTGCCGCGGACTGGTCCATCGAGCCGCTGCAGGTTGCAGTTGACGACAAAGATCAGATTATCGAGGTTCTCCCGCGCCGCCATGCCGATCGCGCCCAGCGATTCGGGCTCGTCCATCTCGCCGTCGCCACAAAATGCCCAGACCTTGCGTTCGGAGGTGTCCGCGATTCCACGAGCATGCAGGTATTTCAGAAAGCGCGCCTGGTAGATTGCCTGAATCGGACCAAGTCCCATCGACACCGTAGGAAACTGCCAAAAATCGGGCATCAGCTTCGGGTGCGGGTAGGAGCTGATGCCCTTGCCGTCGACCTCCCGGCGAAAGTGGACCAGCTGGTCTTCGCTGATGCGCCCTTCCAGGAAGGCGCGGGCATAGACGCCCGGTGACGAGTGCCCCTGGATGTACAGCACATCGCCACCTTGGTTGGCAGCGGGCGCGCGCCAAAAATGGTTGAACCCCACCTCCATCAAGGTGCCGACCGAGGCGTAGCTGGCAATGTGGCCTCCCAGATCGCCCTCACCCCGATTGGCGCGAACCACCGTCGCCATGGCATTCCAGCGAATAAACGAACGTATCCGCTCCTCGATCGCGGCGTCGCCGGGCGAGTGCGCTTCCTGGTGCAGCGGGATCGTATTGACGTAGGCGGTATTCGGGGAAAACGGAATATAGGCGCCCGAACGGCGCGCCTGTTCGACCAATTTTTCCAGAAGATAATGCGCGCGTTCGGGGCCTTCGCGCTCGATCACGCCATCGAGCGCGTCGAGCCACTCCTGGGTCTCCAGAACATCGGGGTCATTTGCGGCATTCGCGCTCGGGATTGCAGACATCGTGCTCTCCTCCTGCATTTTTTTTTCAAGGCCGCCCATTCTGGCACTCTGAGACCGGGACCGACCGTTGCAAGGCTGTGGCGCCCCAACATGTGGGATGGCGCATGCTGGCAACTTCGCAACTGTATCAGCACGTTTCCAAAATTTCAAATCATGGTATCTATTTTCATATTATGAAGTTCCTACCGGAAGCAAAAACCAGCCTCGTAGCTCTTGAAAGGCGCTCATGTCATCGATGCTGCGAAGCAATGTAACTTTCCGGACATATTTCGCGCCTACATTGTCGGGCTGCCTATGTGTGCAAGATCTAGCAGAGGGATTTGCATGAAAAGACTCTTCGGCTCGCGGTTTCGCGCTCTGCGTTCCTCCGCCGCATTGACCGCCAGCCTATTGCTCGCGCAGGCTGTGGTGGCAACCGAACTCACGGGAGCCGGATCCACGTTCGTGTATCCGTTACTGTCCCAATGGTCGTCCGATTACAGGGACGCCACCGGAAACAAGATCAATTATCAGTCCATCGGCTCCGGCGGCGGCATCGCCCAGATCAAGGCGGCCACGGTCGACTTCGGTGCCACGGATAAGCCGCTTCCACCCGATGAACTTGCCCAGTTCGGACTGGCGCAGTTTCCCATTGTTATCGGCGGCGTCGTCCCGGTGGTCAACATCGACGGTGTCGCGCCTGGTCAACTGCGTCTGGACGGCGACACGGTGGCGCGGATCTATCTAGGGCAGATTACGCAGTGGAACGATCCCGCGATTGCTGCGCTCAATCCTGGGCTAAAGCTTGGCGCCGGAGCCATTTCGGTCGTGCACCGCTCCGACGGCTCCGGCACCACGTTCAACTTTGTGAACTATCTGGGCAAGGTGAGCAACGACTGGCACACCAAGGTCGGCGAGGGAACATCCGTGCAATGGCCGGTCGGTGTCGGCGGCAAGGGAAACGAGGGAGTAGCGGCGTATGTCAAGCAGATCAAGAATTCGATCGGCTACGTCGAACTCGAATACGCCCTGAAAACGGGCATGTCCTTTACGCAGTTGCAAAACCGCGCCGGCAACTTCGTCGTGCCCAGTCTGGAGAGCTTCGAAGCCGCGGCCGCGAGCGCGAACTGGTCCGTAGCCAAGGACTTCAGTCTCGTCATCACCGACGCGCCGGGCGCCAATGCCTGGCCGATCACAGCAAGCGTCTTCGTGATTGTCTATCGCCAACCCAAGGACCCGGTGCGCTCCAAGGCGGCTTTTGACTTCTTCCGCTGGGCGCTGGAAAAGGGTCAGGCTCGCGCCAAGGAACTCAATTACGTGGCTCTACCGGCGCCCCTGGTCAAGAGCATTGAAAGCTATTGGGCCAGCGAAATCAAATAATCCATTGGACACACAGCCCGCTTTCGAAGACAAACCGTGAGCGCCCTGCCGTCTGCCGCCATTGGCTTGACGATCGACGACGCGCATATCAAGGCGCGATCGGTGGTGGAAACGCGCCAGGACGCGTTCTTTCGCGCGCTCTTGTTTGCCGCAGCTACGCTGGTACTGTTGATTCTGGGCGCGGCCGCGGCCTCGATGCTTTGGGGTGGGCGCCTGGCCTTCGAAACGTTCGGCTGGAAATTCATCGTCAACGATGAATGGGATGCCGTCGGCCACCAGTTCGGTGCGTTCGTGCCGATCTATGGCACCCTGGTGAGTTCGGCCATCGCGATGGTTATCGCGATCCCGGTAAGTTTTGGCATCGCCTTGTTTCTCACTGAAATCGCGCCCACCTGGTTACGCGGACCGGTCGGCGCCGCAATCGAGCTACTCGCCGGCATACCTTCCATCATCTACGGAATGTGGGGCCTTTTTTCCTTCGTTCCGTTCATGGCGGCCTACGTGCTGCCCTGGGTCGACCTGCACCTTGGGGCAGTGCCCTGGATCGGCCCGCTATTTCGCGGCCCGCCGCTAGGAATTGGCATGCTCACGGCCGGAATCGTGCTTGGCATTATGGTAATTCCGTTCATCTCCTCAGTCATGCGCGACGTGTTCCGGACCGTTCCCGCTTCGCTCAAGGAATCGGCCTACGCCCTCGGTTCGACGACCTGGGAAGTTGTATGGAACGTCGTGCTGCCGTACACGCGCTCGGCCGTTGTCGGCGGCATCTTCCTCGGGCTCGGTCGCGCTTTGGGAGAGACGATGGCCGTAACCTTCGTCTTGGGCAACGCCCACCAGCTAAGCGAGTCCTTGCTGATGCCCGGCAATTCGATCGCCGCAACAATCGCCAATGAATTCACCGAGGCCGATTCCGACATCTACCTCTCGGCACTCATCGCGCTCGGTTTCCTGCTCTTCGTGGTGACGTTCATCGTGCTCGCGATTGCGCGTCTGATGCTCTATAACCTGGCGCGCAAGGAGGGCCACTGATGTCGCGGGCAACCGGATTTTACTATCGCCGGCGACGCGTGACGGATGTCTTTGCCAAAACACTGGGCGTGGCCGCAACTGCCTTCGGACTGTTTTGGCTGTTCTGGATACTCCTCGTCACCCTGAACAACGGCATGCACGCTCTTACCCCCGCGATCTTCACGCAGACCACGCCGCCACCCGGTGGCGAGGGTGGACTTGCCAACGCGCTGGTCGGCAGCTTCGAGATGAGTCTCCTGGGCGTGCTGATCGGTGCCCCGCTCGGAATTGCGGCTGGGACCTATCTTTCGGAATTCGCCGAGCGCCACCCGGCCTGGCGTGAGACGATCCGGTTTGTCAACGATATCCTGCTGTCGGCGCCTTCGATCGTCCTTGGGCTGTTCGTCTATACCCTGGCGGTACGCAGCGTCGGCCATTTCTCCGGATGGTCCGGGGCCATCGCACTTGCACTCATTGTTCTGCCGGTAGTGGTGCGCACAACCGATGAAACCCTGCGTCTGGTGCCCAATGTCATGCGGGAAGCTGCCCTTTCGCTAGGGATACCCCGCTGGAAAGTTACCGTGCAGGTGCTTTACCGGGCCGCAGCACCGGGCATCCTCACCGGGGTTTTGCTCGGACTGGCCCGAATCAGCGGCGAAACGGCGCCGCTGCTATTTACCGCGCTTAACAATCAATTCTGGGCGCCGAGCCTGAATGCGCCGACTTCCAGTGTTCCGGTCGTCGTCTTCCAGTTCGCGATGAGTCCGTATGACAGCTGGCACGCACTCGCCTGGGCCGGTGCTTTCATCGTAACGGTCTTTATTCTCCTCTTGAGCGTCGCCACGCGCGCTTACCTGCTGCGCAATCGCTTCGACGCGGCCGCCTGAGCAAAAGCAAGCGCCATGAACAAAATCGCCGATGACCCTGTGCTGACGGACGCCACCCGCACCAAGATTTCGGTACGCGAGCTGGACTTTTACTATCGCGACTATCACGCACTCAAAAGTATCAATCTCGACATCCCCGAGCGCAAGATAACGGCAATCATCGGTCCGTCCGGTTGCGGCAAATCCACCCTGCTGCGGGTCTTCAACCGGATCTATTCCGCGTACGCCGGCCTGGAGGCAACCGGAGAGGTTTTGCTGGACGGCGAGAATATCCTCGCCAGCGGATACTCCCTCAACCGATTGCGCACGCGCGTCGGCATGGTGTTTCAGAAGGCTGTGCCGTTTCCGCTCTCGATCTACGAAAACGTGGCCTATGGGCTGCGCCACCACCTAAAACTGCCGCGGGTACAGCTCGACGAGTGCATCGAGCAAGCGCTACGCGAATCAGCGCTGTGGAACGAGGTCAAGGACAAGCTGAATAGCAGCGCGCTGAGCCTTTCCGGGGGGCAGCAGCAACGCCTGTGCATCGCCCGCGCGGTTGCCTTGCGGCCCCAGGTTCTGCTTCTCGACGAACCGACCTCGGCGCTTGATCCCATCGCCACCGGCCGCATCGAGCAGTTGCTCAACGAATTGCAAAACGACTTCACGATCATCATCGTCACCCACAACATGCAGCAGGCCGCCCGGGTGTCGGCATACACGGCGTACATGTTCCTCGGACAGATGATCGAGTTCGGCACCACTGCCGACCTGTTCACACGACCGCAACGTCGCCAGACCGAGGACTACATTACGGGCCGTTTCGGCTGACGCGGCAGCCGGTGACCGCCGCACGCGTTTGCGAGCGCTCGCAAACAGGCGGTTGCCTCGAAATGGGATTTCCGGGAGGATAGCGTCTTCGGCGACCTGCCTGGCAATTCTCCTTCTGGATCCGGAATGTTTCTGCGTGCCGTAGCCTTGTCCCTGGCCTTGCTCGCGTGCGGCGCCCAGGCGCAGTACAAGTGGACCGACCCCGATGGTCATGTCGCCTACGGGGACCAGCCTCCGCGAGACGCCAAGCACGTCGAGCCCCTTGGCCAGATGGGGACGGCACCCCAGGGCAGTGATGCACTGGCGCAATTGCCCTTCGAGATCCGGCGCGCCGCTAAGGATTTCCCGGTAATCCTGTACGCGCGCACGGATTGTCCGCCGTGTGAAGAAGGCCGTGCGTTTCTTAAAGCGCACGCCGTGCCCTTTGCGGAGCGAACGGTCGGCACGCGCGAGGACATCGAGGCATTCCGACAATTGGGCGGCGGCGAACGACTACCAGCCATCGCCATCGGTCGACAGATCTTGCGGGGATTCGAACCCTCGTCGTGGGCCGAGGCGCTGGCCGATGCCGGCTATCCACAGGGCATACCACTGCCGCGCGACTGGCAATGGTCCGCAGCCACTCCCCTGGTGCCCGTTCCCGCCACAACTGCGGATTCGCAAACGGCCGCTGCGCCGCCAGCGGCAGGGCCGGCGGACTCTCGTTGACTCGTTTCGGTGGCCGAACCGGACTGAGGATCAAGCGGCCTTGTCCTTTAGCCTTGCCACCTGGAACGTCAATTCGCTCAAGGTCCGGCTGCCGCACCTGCTGGCGTGGCTCAACACGCGGCCGCTGGACATCGTCTGCCTGCAGGAGACCAAGCTTGCCGACGACAGCTTCCCTGCCCGGGACTTGCTCGACGTCGGCTATCGCTGTCACTTTGCCGGCCAGAAGACCTACAACGGCGTGGCCATACTGCTACGGGCCGAAAGTGTGGGTAATGCCGACGCGGTGGTGACCGGTCTGCCGGATTTTGACGACGCGCAAAAACGCGTGATCGCCATAACCGTAGACGGCATGCGCATCGTGTGCGCATATTTTCCCAACGGCCAGGCGGTGGGAAGCGAGAAATACGCCTACAAGCTGAAATGGATCACGGCGCTGACGCAGTGGCTGCGCAATGAAATCGTGCAGCACGAGCGCTTGGCCTTGCTGGGCGACTTCAACATCGCGCCCGAGCCGCGGGATGTGCACGATCCTGCACTGTGGGACGGCCAGATCCTGTGCTCCGATGCCGAGCGGGAAGCGTTCCGCGGTCTGGTAGCGCTGGGGCTAGGCGATGCCTTCCGCCTCTTCGACCAACCGGAGCGTTCGTTCACCTGGTGGGATTACCGGGACCTGGCGTTCCGTCGCAAGATGGGGCTGCGCATCGACCACATACTCCTGACCTCCGCGCTTGCCAGGATCTGCACCGGCTGCTCGATCGACGTCGAATTGCGGCGCAAGGAGCGCCCGAGCGATCATGCGCCGGTGATTGCCACGCTTGCCAGCGCCTCGGACGGAGGAGCCATCCGGCCCTCGGTACTGCAACCGTAACGGGGGCCGCCGTGGCCGATGCCAGGCCGCTTGCTCGTCTCGCCCTCAGTCGTCCGAATGGTCAAGCTTGAGCTCACGGATTTTGCGGGTAATGGTGTTTCGGCCCAATCCGAGCCGGGCCGCCGCTTCGATGCGTCGGCCACGAACATGACTCAGCGCGCTGCCGATCACGACACTCTCAAAGTCACTCGTGAGCTCGTCGATGATTCCCGATTCGCCGCTTTCGAGCAGCCGCTTGACTTCCAGGCGCAGCGTAGCCCGCCAGTCCGATCCGGCAGGCGCTGAAGCGCTAGCAGCGGCCGCGCGGTGTATCTCGGCCACCGGCGCCGACTCCGCAGGCAGCGGCCCGGCCACCAGACCGCGTTCCTGGCGCAACTCGAGAGGAAAGTCCTCGACCCGCACCCACTGCGCGGGCGCCAGAACCGTTAGCCAGTGGCAAAGATTCTCGAGTTGACGCACGTTGCCAGGGAACTGCAACTGCGAAACAAATTGCAGCGCCTCTTCCGTAAGCCGCTTGGATTCGACCCCAAGCTCCTTGGCACTGCGCGCCAAAAAATGACGCGCCAGCAGCGGAATGTCCTCCCGCCGCTCGCGCAGGGGCGGCAGACGCAATCGGATCACATTGAGTCGATGAAACAGATCCTCGCGAAAGCGCCCCTCCCGCACCTGCTCATCAAGATTCTGGTGCGTCGCCGCAATAACCCGAGCATCGGCCTTCAGAGGCTGGTGACCACCCACTCGGTAGAAAAAGCCATCGGACAGAACACGTAGCAGCCGCGTCTGCAGCTCTGCCGGCATATCGCCGATCTCGTCGAGAAACAGCGTCCCCCCTTCGGCCTGTTCAAAACGGCCGCGGCGCATCGCCTGCGCACCGGTGAAGGCGCCACGCTCATGCCCGAACAGTTCGGATTCCAGCAAATCGCGCGGAATTGCCGCCGTGTTCAAGGCGATGAACGGTCGCGCAGCGCGTGCGCTATGGCGGTGCAGCGCCCGCGCGACAACCTCCTTGCCGCTGCCGGACTCCCCAGTGATCAACACGGTCGCATGCGACTGCGACAGCCGGCCGATGGCGCGAAACACGTCGTGCATGGCCGGGGCCTGCCCGAGAATCTCGGGCACCTCGAGCGGATCTTCCTCGACACCAACCACTTGCAGACTTTCGTCCAGCGCGCGACGAATTAGCTCGATGGCCTTTTCGATATCGAAGGGCTTGGGAAGGTACTCGAAAGCCCCGCCCTGGAATGCGGAAACGGCGCTTTCCAGGTCGGAGTAGGCCGTCATGATGATTACCGGCAGGCTGGGAAGACTGCGCTTGACCTCCTGCAGCAATTCAATGCCGCCCATGCCCGGCATTCGAATGTCGGAGACCAGGACCTGCGGTTTGGCTACCTTGAGCGCGTCCAATACCTCGCCCGCCGTGGCAAAGACACGCGACGGCAGGTTGGCCCGGCTCAGCGCCTTTTCCAGCACCCATCGGATCGAGCGATCATCATCGACGACCCAGACCTGCGCCTTGTCTGCCCCTTCGATCTGCGCTGTCGTCATTTGCTTACGCCGTCGGGCGGGTCCAGCGGTAACAGGATCCGGAATTCCGTTCGACCGGGTTCGCTTTCGAAATCGATCATGCCGTCGTTTTCATTGATGTAGCTCTGTGCCAACGCCAACCCGAGGCCGCTGCCACCCTCCCTGCCGGAGACCAGCGGATCAAATGCCCGTTCCCGGATTTCGTCCGGAACGCCCGGTCCATTGTCGATAACACGCAAATCTAGTGCCAACCGGCAGTGTCGCCGGGCGAACGTGACCTGCCGAGCAATGCGCGTGCGAATTTCAATACGGGCATCGTCCTGGACAATCTGCTCGGTAAGCGCCTGGGCGCTGTTGCGCACCACGTTCAGCAGTGCCTGGATGAGTTGCTCGCGGTCGCCGCGAAAGTTCGGCACCGAGGCGTCGTAGTCGCGCACGACGCGCAGTCCCGTCGGGAATTCCGCCAGGATTACCGCCCGCACTCGCTCGCAGACCTCGTGGATGTTCATCTGGTCGACCACCCTGGGGCCGCGGTGCGGCGCCAGCACGCGGTCGAGCAGCGACTGCAACCGGTCCGCCTCGGAGATGATGACGCGGGTGAATTCGCGCTGCTCGGCGGTGCGCAGTTCGGTCTCCAGCAGTTGGGCGGCACCACGGATTCCGCCCAGGGGATTCTTGATCTCGTGGGCGAGGTTACGCAATAACCGCCGATTTGCCTCGCTTACATCCGCGCGGCGCTGTTCCCGGCCCGCCCGCCATTGGTGTCGCGGATCGGATAGTTCCAAGACCAATGCGATATCGTCCTGGTGCACCGCACTGGCAATGACCAACACCGGCAGGGGTTCGCGCAGGGGACGGCGCACGGCCATCAGGAGGCGCCGCTGGGCAAAGTTATGGGCAAGCGCATCAGTGAGCAGCTCGTCGACCCGCGCGGACTGTACAAATAAGGCGCGCACCGCATGGCCTTCGAGGAGGCGGCGAGAGAGGTCAAACGTCGTTTCGGCCGCCGGATTGGCCCGACGCACCACCCCGGAACGATCGACCAGGACCACGGCAACGGCCAGCAGGTCCAACCCGGAGTCGGCCGCCATAGCAAGCTCCGTGCGCGATGGCGGCAAGCCCGAACTCACAACAGGACCGTCCCCGGGACGTCGGGGCAGATCAATATCGAATCGGCGTCAGTTCTCGTTGCAGCGAGGCGATATTGCCCTCTGAGCGCTCGATATCCTCGAAAAGGCGTTGCACGTGGTCGCGATAACGACCCGTCCCTATTACCTCGTCGCTGGCAGGCTGCGGCTCCCCGTGGTTGAATTCGGTGCGCAGGCGAGCAAGGCGTTCTTGCTCGGCACGAAGTTCTTCCTCCAGGATGCGGCGGCGATCGGAATCGCGCAGACGCTGGGTATTGACGTCCACGCGCGGAAAACTGGCCGGGGAAATCCCGCTGCGGGTGGAAATCGGTCGGGGCGACTGGCCGCGCGGCAGCTCTGACGAAGGGATCGTCGCGACGATACCGTCGACACGACGACAGGCGGTCCCGTCGCCGGAGTTTTGGTAGGTTTTGTGACCGTCGGCATCGGTACAGACAAAGATAACCTCCGGCTGCGCAGCCGCGCAGCCCGCCGACAAGACCAAGCCCGCAATCAAAAGTACGCCGTGCCGCATCGCATTCCGATCGGTACTCTATCAACGCTAGTCTACCCGGTGGTGCCGTCGATGATAATCGCGAATTGGCGTGTTTGGTTCGACCATTCGACGCATTACCGGGCCCGGATGCCGCGTATTTTGCAGTGCAAACCAAGGAAAAAGGGCGGCTCTGCGGCCGCCCCTTACCCGAAAAACTCCCGATCCCTACCCTGCTTCCGGTCACAGACTGTAGTACATGTCGAACTCGACGGGGTGCGTGGTCATGCGAAAACGCGTCACTTCCTCGTTCTTAAGGGCAATGTACGCATCGATCGCATCGTTGGTGAACACCCCGCCGCGGGTCAGGAACTCGCGATCACGGTCCAAGGCTTCCAGGGCCATGTCCAGGCTGTGCGCGACCTTGGGCACCTTGGCGGCTTCTTCCGGTTCCAGATCGTACAGATTCTTGTCGATCGGATCCCCCGGATGGATCTTGTTCTGCACACCGTCCAGGCCTGCGAGCAACATCGCCGAAAACGCCAGGTACGGGTTGGTCGTGGGATCCGGAAAGCGGACCTCGACCCGTCGTGCCTTGGGGCTGGAAACGAACGGGATACGGCAGGCAGCGGAACGATTGCGCGCCGAGTACGCCAGGTTGATCGGCGCCTCAAAACCGGGAACCAGCCGCTTGTACGAGTTGGTACCGGGATTGGTAATTGCGTTCAAGGCATGGGCGTGCTTGATGATTCCGCCGATGTAGTACAGCGCAAACTCGGAAAGACCCGCGTACAGATTGCCCGCAAACAGGTTCTGTCCGTCCTTCCACACCGATTGGTGTACATGCATTCCCGAGCCGTTGTCGCCGACCACCGGCTTGGGCATGAACGTTGCCGTCTTGCCGTACGAGGCAGCGACGTTCCAGATCGTGTATTTCAATATCTGCATCCAATCGGCACGCTTGACCAGGCTGGTGAACTTCGTTCCGATTTCGCATTGTCCCGGTGCCGCGACTTCGTGGTGATGCACCTCCACCTCGACCCCCTGCTGCTCCAGCAGCAGGCAGATTTCCGAGCGAATATCCTGTAAGGAGTCAATCGGGGGCACGGGGAAATAGCCGCCCTTGATCGGTGCGCGGTGAGCGAGATTGCCCTGCTCGTAGTCGATTCCGGAGGACCACGGAGCCTCTTCCGACTTGATCTTGACGAAGGAGCCCTGCATGTCGACGCTCCAGGTCACCGAGTCGAAAATGAAGAACTCCGGTTCCGGGCCGAAGTAGGCCACGTCGCCCAGCCCGCTGGACTTCAAGTAGGCCTCGGCACGCCGCGCCAGTGAGCGCGGGTCGCGCTCGTAGCCCTTGCCGGTCATGGGCTCGAGCACGTCGCAGGACAAAATGAGCGTGTTTTCCTCCCGAAATGGGTCCATGTGCGCGCTTTCCGGATCGGGCATGAGCAGCATGTCCGAGTCGTTGATCCCCTTCCAGCCCGCAATCGACGAACCATCGAACGCATGCCCGTCGGTGAACTTGTCTGCCCCGAAGGCCTTTACCGGTACGGAAACGTGCTGTTCCTTGCCTCGCGTATCGGTAAAGCGCAGATCAACAAACTTGACCTCGTTGTCTACGATTAGCTTCAACACGTCTTTTGCCGACGCCATCGATCCCTCTCCTCAACAAAGAATTCCGTTTAATTGTATGAATCAAGCAGGAAATGTGCCCGTGTCCGTAAGGAGCAACGCGCACCCCCTGGCTGCTGCTCGTTTGCCAGCGTAGCAGAGTTGCCCTGAGGCGCCGCCGGCCTGGGTTGCTGGGAGCTCGCCAGTTGATCATGGCCATGCCCCGAAAAAATGCATCAACATGGTGCACACTAACAAATATAGTGCGTCATATGCCACAAAAGTGGGCAAGCCGCCGCTTCGCCCCGTGAGCTTTAACCTATGGCGAGGCGTCCGCATCGGCCAGGAACATGGCCTGCAGATCGTTAAGAAATCGCATGCCCAATTGGGTCGGACGAATGCGGTCGGCACCGATTTCCAGCAGGCCACGTGCCTGCGCCTGCCGCAGGCCTGGCTCCAGCGCCCCGGGCGGGAGGCCGGTGCGCTCTACAAAAAGCGACGGCGCGAATCCGGCTGTCAACCGCAGCGAATTGAGCATGAACTCGAAAACAAGGTCCGCCGGCGCCAGGGTGCGTTCGTTCGCGACGAATCGGCCGCGCGCTGCGTTTTCCAGGTATGACGCGGGCAGGCGAAAGCGCTCCGTGCGGACAATCCGGTCCGGCAGCGAGATCTTGGCATGGGCGCCCGCGCCGATACCGAGATAATCGCCAAACGTCCAGTAGTTCAGATTGTGGCGTGCGGCATGGCCGGGCTGGCAATAGGCGGAAACTTCGTAGTGCTCGTAGCCCTGGACTGCAACAAGATCTTCGACGACACCTTGAATCGCCGCGGCCGTTTCCTCGTCGGGCAACCGCGGTGGAAATTTGTGGAAGACCGTGTTGGGTTCGATCGTGAGCTGGTAGATCGAAAGATGGGGCGGTGCGAACTGCAGCGCCCGGACAATATCTTTTCTTGCATCCTCTGCCGTCTGGCCGGGCAGCCCGATCATGAGGTCGAGGTTGAAATTCGAGAACTCGCGCCGTGCGGCTTCGACCGCACGGATCGCCTGCGCGCCATCGTGCGCTCGCCCGAGGCCAAGCAAATTGCCGTCCTCGAAGGACTGTATTCCGATGGACAGGCGATTGATTCCTGCCTGACGGAATCGGGCGTATCGGCCTGCTTCAAACGTTCCCGGATTGGCCTCCAGGGTGATTTCGCACTCCGTGCTCAGCCTCACGCGCGCCCGCACATCGGATAGCAGGCGCTCGACCGCATCGCCCGAGAGGAGGCTGGGCGTTCCACCGCCAATAAATACGCTGTGCACGGTACGACCCCAAATGCTCGGCAGGATCGACTCCAGATCAGCGCACAACGCCGACAGGTAGGCGTCTTCGGGAAGGGGCTGCTGCGCGTCGATGGCATGCGAATTGAAGTCGCAGTACGGGCACTTGCGCACGCACCATGGTATGTGGATGTACAGCGAAAGCGGAGGCTGGATGCGGCGCTTGGCACCCGCCTGCCAGATTGGAATTACTTCCCGATCCGGCGCGCTGGCCGCTGTCACCGGCCCCCCTTCCCGTTGCCCACGGCTACCAACCCCAGCGCTCCCGTAGCAACGCAACCATCGCGCGCATCGCGACGGCACGGTGACTGATGTGGTTCTTTTGTGCTGCATCCAGCTGCGCCGCAGTGCAACCGAGCGCGGCGATCCAAAAATGCGGGTCGTATCCAAATCCGCCGCGGCCCTGCGCCGTCTCGACGATCTCTCCGTCCCAACGGCCTTCCGCGATCAGGGGCTCGGGATCATCGGCAGCGCGCAAGGCCACAACGGCACAATGATAGTGCGCGCGCCGCTCCGTCGACCCGGCAAGGCGGCGCAACAGCGCTGCGTTGTTCTCCGCATCCGTTGCGTGCTGGCCGGCGTAGCGCGCCGACCGCACGCCGGGGGCGCCGCCCAGTGCGTGGCAACAAAGTCCGGAATCGTCGGCCAGCGCCGGGCAGCCACTCGCCCGCGCCGCGTGCCGCGCCTTTGCCAGGGCGTTCTCAACAAAAGTGATGTGCGGCTCCTCGGCGCTTTCGATGCCCAGGGCGCCCTGGACGTGGACGCATGCGCCCATCGGTTCGAGCAGAGCACGCAATTCGGCCAGCTTGGCGCGATTGTTCGAGGCAAGCACCAGGCGCCGCTCCCCGCTGCTGATAGTACGCATGGATCGCCTATGACGTACGCGCAGTTCGCGCCGATCAATGCGAGGGCAAGGGCTCGGCCAGCGCCAAATCCTGCGCGGCGACCAGACGCTCGATGCCGGTTCGTGCCAGGTCCACCATGGCATCGAGTTGCGCACGCGAGAACGGCGCCCCCTCGGCCGTACCCTGTACCTCCACCAGACCGCCGCTACCGGTCATCACGACGTTCATGTCCGTATCGCATTGCGAGTCTTCGAGATAATCGAGGTCGAGCAATGCCTCACCGGCGATAATGCCGACGGACACCGCGGCGACCGCATCGCGTATCGGTTCGACGGCGGCGGCGGTTGCCGCGCCAAGCTCCGAACCCAGGAGGCCACGGCTGCGCAACCAGCGCACGGCGTCGACCAAGGCGACATAGGCACCAGTGATCGACGCGGTACGCGTGCCGCCATCGGCCTGAAGTACGTCACAGTCGATCTGGATCGTGCGCTCCCCGATTTTTTTCAGATCGACAACGCAGCGCAAGGAGCGTCCGATCAGTCGCTGGATCTCCTGTGTGCGGCCCCCTTGCCTGCCCCGAACAGACTCGCGCTCCGAACGCGTCCCGGTCGCCCTGGGCAGCATTCCGTACTCGGCGGTCAACCAGCCCTGTCCCTTGCCGCGCAGAAACGCTGGTACCCGTTCTTCAATCGACGCGGTACACAGTACGCGCGTGTCGCCAAAAGCAACCAGCGCGGAGCCCTCCGCGTGCCGGGTATACCCCCGGATGAACTCGATGCGCCGTAGCTGATCGGCGCCTCGTCCCGCGCTGCGCTGGCTCATTGATCCGTGATCAATTTGGATGCGCGCTGGATCGCCTTTTGGATCTCGTTGACGGCATCGTCGATCTGATCGTCGGTATAAACCGGCCCCGGCTCGTCGCCGGCACGGGGAATCTGGATCGTCGATGTCATCGCACCTTCCGGGATCACCAAGGTCGAAACCGGGGCCTCAGATGGTGGGACCATGTCCAGCGACTCCGCACCAGCCCATGCCATCGCCAACGCGGTGCAATTGTCCGATTCCGGACCGCCTTCTTCCAGCGCCGCATCCACCAGTTCGGGAACCGCCCGCATCACCGTCTTATCGGAGAACGCATCGATAATGGCGCGGTCGTTCAAGGTTCCCCAAAGACCATCCGTGCAAAGCAGCAGGATATCGCCGCCATGCAATGCCGTTGGGTGACTAATGTCCACCGTTGGCGCGATGAACGCCCCCAGGCAATTGAATATGCGATTGCGCTCCGGATGGTCCTTGGCGTCCTCCGGGCGAATCAGTCCGGACGACACGAGGTGGTGCACACGCGAATGATCCAGCGTGCGGTCGAGGATGCTGCCGTTGCGGATCAGGTACAGGCGCGAGTCGCCGGCATGTGCCCAAGTCGCCACGCCCCGCTGAACGACACAAAGGACGATGGTGGTCCGCGGCGCCTCCGGCAGGCCTTGTTCCGCCCGATAGCGATGAAGTTCATGGTGCGAGGCCTGCACCGCCTCTTCGAGGAACCGCGCCGGATCCGGAAGCAGGGGCTTCGCCATGCGCTGATATATCGACGCCACGGTCTGCATGGTCATCTGCGCGGCGACTTCGCCGCGCGCATGACCACCCATGCCGTCAGCGACCATCATCATCAGGGAATCACGCGTGTACAAATACCCCATCCGGTCCTGGTTGACCTTGCGCCCGCCCTTCTTGCTTTCTTGATAGATTGAGAAGCGCAATTGCGACCTCAAAACCAGGTGATGTTGTGTTCCTTTGCAAAGCGCGCCATGCGCTCCTGAAAGTGACGCACGCGCGCCCCAGTTCGTTCCAGAAATGAAAACTCGGGGCTTTCCGGAACGTTGTTGATCAGTTCCTTTTGAACAGCGTACACCGTTTGCGGACGCTCGAGGGAGTTCAGCCGCAGGCAGCGCTCGACCATCGATATCATCTGCGCCGAGTACAGCCCGCGAAACGAGCGCAAGGCCTGCGGCATCTTGTCATCGCGCAGTCGCTGATCGGATTCCTGCGGTGGTAGCCCGGACATGCACGCATAGATGCAGGATCCGATACTGTAGACGTCGGTCCACGGTCCGAGTTCGGCATCGCGCTTGTACAGCTCCGGAGCGGCAAAACCGGGCGTGTACATCGGGTAGGTCTTGCTGATATCGCGCTGCAAGGTTTGCCGGGCGGCGCCGAAGTCAAGCAGGATCGGGGCGCCATCCATGCGCAGGTAGATGTTGGCCGGCTTGACGTCCAGGTGCAGCAGGCGGTTGCTGTGCACCTCGCGCAATCCATTCATGACCTGGGCGAACACGCGGCGGATGAAACGCTCCGACAGGACGTCCTTTTGGTCCTTGCTACGGTTGCGCAGAACGTGCTCCTGCAGCGAGCGCCCCGACTCGTAGTGCATCACCATGTAAACGGTCTCGTTGGCGCGAAAGAAGTTCAACACACGCACGATGTTCGGATGGAAGATCGATGCCAGGGCGCGGCCTTCCTCAAAAAAACATTTCAGGCCGATCCGGTAGGTGTTGAGGTTTTCCGGCGTGACGTAGGGCGCGAAATCACCGGGCTTGCGCTGCGCGAGCGCCGCCGGCATGTATTCCTTGATCGCCACGGAGTTGCCGTTCTCGTCCTGCGCAAGGTAGACAATCGAGAAGCCACCGCTCGATATCTTCTTTACAATGCGGTAGGCACCGAGTTGCATGCCTTCGGGTAAAGACGCGTTGGTCTGAGCCGCCATGAGTTGCTTACGCGGTTACGGTTGCCGTTGCAGCTGTGATTGCGATTGGACTACGGGGAATGCGCCGGTCGCTTGCGCCAAGTGCATGCGGCAAAATCCCGCAAGCGCGCGCATTTTATCCAACTCCGGGTGTAAACCGTAAGACATTTTATGCGCCGCAGCGAATGAGGTAAAAACCAATGGCGGAAATCGCCAGCATGACCGGATTCTCCGATTCGACCCGAACGACCGAGTTTGGGGCAATTACGGTGGAGATTAAGTCCGTAAATGGGCGGTTTTTGGAGCTTTCTCTTCGGCTTCCGGAAGAACTGCGCTATGCCGAGGCTCCACTGCGCGAGCGCATCGGTGCGGCAATTGCGCGCGGCAAACTGGACTGTCGCGTCACAATCGCCCGCGCCCCGGTCGGCGCCAGCACGCGCGTCAACGAGACCGTGCTGGCACAGATATCCGCGCTAACGGCCCAGGTGCACGCGGCGCTGCCGCGAGCGACCCCGATGGGGATTGGCGACATACTGCGCTGGCCCGGCGTGATCGAAACGACTGCCACCGATCCGGAGGCTTGGCGCGCACCCCTGATGCAAGCGCTCGATAGCGCTCTCGAAGGGCTGCAGCAGTCTCGCACCCGCGAGGGCGTGGCGCTGCGTGCGGCATTGATCGAACGCTGCGACAGCATCGACAAGATCCTGTCCCAACTGCGCGACGGCGTTCCGCGGATCCTGGCCGAAATGGAGCGGCGCCTGAACGAACGCATGACGCAGGCCCTGGCAACGGCCCTGGCGGGGTCAGCGCTGTCGCGCGAAGAACTCAACGATCGTATCCGGCAGGAGCTGACCTTGTACGGCATGCGTGCCGACGTGGCCGAGGAGATGGATCGACTGGCGGCCCACGTTGCAGAGGTGCGGCGCACCCTGCACCGGGGCGGAGGGGTCGGACGCCGATTGGATTTCCTCATGCAGGAACTGAACCGCGAGGCCAATACCATCGCATCGAAGGCAAGCGTAATTGAAATGACAACGGCCGCGGTGGAATTGAAGCTACTGATCGAACAGATGCGCGAACAGGTGCAGAATCTCGAATGAGTTGCGAGCACCCCGGCGCGGAGCCGCCAATGCCCAGAGAGCCACATCCATGAGGGCCAACCGGCCATCGGCCCGGCCCATGTCCGAATCCGGCTGCCAACTTTTCATGGTTGTCGCACCCTCCGGCGCGGGCAAATCGTCCCTGGTCAACGCCTTGCTCGCGCGCGACCGGGCAATTTCGCTATCGGTCTCCTGCACGACCCGGCCGCCGCGGCCGGGCGAGGTCGATGGCCGCGAATACCATTTCATCGATATGGCGGAGTTTCAACGCCGCAAGACGCGAGGGGAGTTTCTCGAAAGCGCGGAAGTTCACGGCAATTTCTACGCTACCTCGCGCAGCGAGATCGAGATCCGCCTGGCCGCTGGCACCGACGTGTTGCTGGAGATCGACTGGCAAGGTGCGCGGCAGATCAAAGTGCACTTTCCGAAGGCGGTGGGCATCTTCATTTTGCCGCCATCCATCGATGCGCTCGACGAGCGTCTGCACAAGCGCGGCCAGGACAGCCCTTCCGTCATCAAGCGGCGCCTGCTCGCCGCCGGCAGCGAGATCGCCCGTGCGCCGGAGTTCGATTACATCATCATCAATGAGGACTTCGAAGTAGCCCTCGCGCAGCTGAACGCGGTCGTTACCGCCACCCGCCTGCGCTACGAGTCCCAGGCGGCGCGCCACCACGAACTGTTTGCCCAGCTCGGAATACCGCCCGGCTAGGACCCTCGCGCGCGCCTATTCGTGGTGTTCCTTTTCCCGACCTTCGCGCTCGTCTTTTTTCACCGGCCTCTTCTCGCCCCCCTCGGGGTGCGATTTGGCGGGCGCAGCTGCGGTTGATTTCGGCGCCGCCGGGCGCGGCGATGGTTGCAGCGCCGGAGGAGCCGCGCTGAAGGCTTGCTGAGATACTGGCGGCCGAGCCTGGAGCGTCGCTGGGGCGCCAGGTGCGCCGGGAGCGCGCGTCTGTGGCGCGTGCTGCAACTGATTCGGCTGCGCCACAACCGGGTGCACCGGCCGCGCTTCGGGCAGATGCGAGTAACCCCGTTTCGGAGAGTACGACGGGATCGGCGTCCGGCTCACCGGCTCGGGCGCGGCGACGCGCACCACTGGCGCCTGCGCCGCGGCCAGGTGCGCCTCTCGCGGAGCCATCGCACTCACCGGCCTTCCGTTGGCGGTTACGCCGGCCGGGGCCGCGATACGCACGTGGCCGCCATCGCCCGGCTGCACCATCATGCCGGGCCGAACGACGGGCGGGGCGCCAACGACGACCGCCGGACTGGTTCCGACCGGTGCCGGAACGATGATTCCCAGCCGCGAACCCGGTGGCGGCGGCACAAAAACGCCGACCGGTCCCTGGCAGCATGGCGGGCCCATGACAACGCCGGGGCGCGCCACCACGACAGCGACCGTCACCCCGACGGCAGGTGCAACGAAAACGGCGCCGGGTGCGGCCCAATAGCCTGGTGTGAACACGACGATTCCGCCGCGGTTCTCGTAATACGGCTGCGTCCAAGCGTATCCGACCATCGGCGGTCCCATCCAGCGGCCGCGCGCCCAGACCCACTGGCCTTCCCAAACCCAGTAGCCGCCGGTCCAGACCGCGCCGTAGTACGGCATCGGTCCCGGGTCCTCCACCATCATTGGCGGCGGAGCCCAGGGTACGCCGATGGGCTCAGGCTCCTGCATTGGCGGATCGACATACACGCTGACAACTGGCTCCGGGGCCGGTGGAACATAGGCCTCGTCCGTCGGTGGCGGATAGCCCCCCGCATCCGCTGGCATTGGTGGCGGAGGGACGTACGAATCAGCGGCCGGAGGCGGTGGCGGCGGAGGAAGGTATTGGGGAGGTGGTGGAGGTGGTGGAATCGGTCGGTACGCAACCGGTGGCGGCGGCTCGGGCTGAACCGGCTGCACAATGCACGCCGCCATGCTGGCGATAAGGGGCAAAGCAATAAGCCATTTCACTTGAGGCACTCCTACAAGGTCTTGCTTATCGGGTAACCGAGTCACGCTGCACCCTTGAACGCCCCGGGCGGCCCGCCAGTTGACAGCGGCAGCCTCGGGCGGCAGCGAGTCTTACATCTGGATACAGACCGCTGGTGCGAAACGTTCGCGGCGTTCGCGGGTCTCATCTACTTGGATGAGTGGCCGCTATAGGCCGCGACTCCGCGAAGGATCACGGACGAGCTTCGAAGCACTCAGATCCGGATCTGGGATGCACGCTATAATGTAACTGAGGAGTTCCCGTTTAATTCGAGGAATTCCGCGTCGTTTACCCACCCTAAGACATTCTGGAATACGCGCCATGGCCCGCATCACCGTAGAAGACTGCCTAAAGCAGATCCCCAACCGTTTCCAGTTGGTTCTCGCTGCGGCGTACCGTGCGCGCCAATTGACGCAAGGCCACGCGCCCAAGATCGACACTAAGGACAAGCCCGCCGTGGCGGCGTTGCGTGAAATCGCTGCGCAGAAGGTCGGGATCGAGATGTTGCGCAAGGTGCCAACCTAATCGGGGAACGGCGTTCTGGCCCGCTCGTAGCATCGCTCCAGCCGCGCCGTTCGCGCGCGTTCGTACCCGGTTTGCTCTGTGTCCGTAGGCGCGCTAGCGTGGTGCCTATGACGACGTCAGCAGACAGCCCTGTCCCAATCGCCCCGGCGGATTCTCCGGCGCCGCCGCGCAAGGCGCCCGGCTTCGCGCGCCGTGCGGCGCAGGCCTTGCGCAAAGCCGGTAGTGCCGTTTGGCGAACCGAGCCCAGCGACGCGGCGATTGATCCGTCCGCGACCGACCGCAAGGTGGTCAGCTTCTCCGATCTGACCGATCGCCTGAAGGTGTACATGTCGTCGGGCGATATCCAGAAGGTCAAGGCGGCATTTCGTTTTTCCGACACTGCCCACCTGGGCCAATTTCGCAAGAGCGGGGAACCGTACATTACCCACCCCATCGCGGTTGCCAAGATCCTGGCGCACTGGCGCATGGATGTCGGCGCCGTGCAGGCGGCCCTGCTGCACGACGTGATGGAAGACTCCGGAACCTCCAAGCAGGACCTGGCCGAACAATTCGGACCGGCCGTGGCGGAGCTGGTCGATGGTGTTTCCAAGCTCGATCGATTGAATTTCGCGAGTAATGCACAGGCTCAGGCGGAGAGTTTCCGCAAGATGCTGCTCGCGATGGCGCGCGACGTGCGCGTAATTCTCATAAAGCTCGCCGATCGCCTGCACAACGTGCGCACTCTGAGCGCCGTCGATCGCGAAAGGCAAAAGCGCATTGCGCGCGAAACTCTCGACATCTACGCGCCGATCGCGCATCGCCTCGGGCTCAACGAGATCTACCGCGAATTGCAGGAAGCCTGCTTCGCGCTCCTGTACCCGCTGCGTTATCGCGTACTTGAGAAGGCGGTTTTCACCGCGCGCGGGAACCGCCGCGAGGTTCTCAAGAAGATCCATGTTGCCGTCCAAAACGCGCTGGCGCGCAGCAAGCTGCGCGCGGAGATCTTTGGACGTGAAAAGACGCTCTTCGGTATCTACCGCAAGATGGTCGAGAAGCGCCTGTCGTTTTCGGAGGTGCTCGACATCTACGGCTTCCGCGTTGTCCTGAACAGCGTGCCCGATTGTTATCTGGCGCTCGGGGTGCTGCATGGACTCTACAAGCCGGTCCCGGGTAAATTCAAGGATTACATCGCGATTCCCAAGGTCAATGGCTACCAATCGCTGCACACGACGCTGATCGGACCATTCGGTCAACCCGTTGAATTCCAGCTTCGCACGCGCGAAATGAACCGCGTTGCCGAATCCGGCGTCGCCGCCCACTGGCTGTACAAGGAGGACGAGCAGACCTTGTCCGACATGCAGTCGCGCACGCACCAGTGGTTGCAATCGCTCATCGAACTCCAGCAGCAGACCGGCGACTCCGCCGAATTCCTCGAGAACATCAAGGTCGACCTTTTCCCGGACAAGGTGTACATCTTCACCCCGAAGGGCAAGATCGTCTCGCTTCCGCGCGGCGCCACAGCCGTCGATTTCGCGTACTCCATTCACACCGATATCGGCAACAAGTGCATCGCGGCGCGCATAAACGGCGAGGTTCAGCCGTTACGTACCGAACTGCGCAACGGCGATGTGGTCGAGATTGTCACCGGGCCAGTGGCGCGACCCAATCCGGCGTGGCTCGGCTTCGTGCGCAGCGGACGGGCACGCGCGGAAATCCGTCATTTTTTGCGGACCATGAAGCGCCAGGAGTCGGTCGATCTCGGCGCGCGCCTGCTCGAACAGGCAGCCGCCCAATTTTCCTTCAACGTGGCCGATGCCGGGCCGGAAGCGTGGAGTGAACTCGTGCGCGAGGCGCAGGCGCGTGATCGGGATGAATTGCTCGCCGATGTCGGCCTGGGTCGCCGCCTTGCGGCAGTATTGGTACGGCAATTAAGTCGGATCCGGTCGCGCAGCGCCTCCGCCTCGGACGCGCGGGCATCCGGCCCCGCTCCATCGGCCGCGCCCGTGCAGATCCAAGGCACCGAGGGAATGGCCCTGCAGATGGCGAACTGCTGCACGCCGATCCCGGGCGACGAGGTTGTCGGGCAATTGCGGCGTGACCTAGGGCTCGTCGTGCACCAGTCGGATTGCACCCATGCCCAGCGTGCGCGCCGCGCCGATCCCGACCGTTGGCTCGATCTGCAGTGGTCGGAAGATCCGGTCGGCCTTTATGCGGTCAACATGGACGTACGTGCGCGCAACGAGCGCGGCGTACTGGGGTACGTGGCGGTCGCGGTCGCGGAAGCCGAATCCAATATTCTCAGCGTCAACATCGAAGACGAGGACGCGCGCGAGGTTACAATTCACTTCAAGATACAAGTGCATGACCGGCGCCATCTGGCCCGTGTCGTGCGCACGCTGCGGCGCATCCGCCAGGTAACTCGTGTCGCGCGCACCCGGCTCAATGTCCGGGCTCAGGCACCCGAGCTTCCCCCGTCCGAATTGTCGTAGCGAATTTCGAGAATTTCTATGGTCTCCGGACCCGACGGCGTCTGGAACTGTACCGAATCGCCCTCCCGGGACTTGAGAATGGCGCGCGCGATCGGCGATACCCAGCTCACCCATCGGCGCTTCGGGTCGACCTCGTCGATGCCGACGATGGTTACCTCGTTGCGTGCACCATCCGTTGTGGCATATGCGACCGTTGCTCCGAAGAAGACCTGGTCCACAACACCTCGCCGGGCCGGGTCTACAACCTCCGCGAGTTCGAGTCTCTTGGTCAGAAATCGAATGCGGCGATCGATCTCGCGCAGGCGCTTCTTGCCGTAGATGTAGTCACCGTTCTCGGACCGGTCGCCGTTGGAGGCGGCCCAGGAAACCGTGCGCACGACTTCGGGCCGCGCGGTAGTGACCAGGTGGCCGAGTTCCGCACGCAGGCGACGATACCCTCCCGGCGTCATGTAGTTCTTCGACCCCGCTGGTATCGGCGGCGCCTCGAGGGCGTCGTCGTCGTCCTCTGACGATTCTTTGACGAATGCCTTGCTCACAAATCCGACCATCCAACGAAGCATAGGCGCCGGCTTGCGGCCGGCTGCCACGCAATGCCGTGAAGCAGATTGTGTAGCAGATTGACCCGAGCGACAAGTTGGCCACAAGCTGCGGTTGAAATGCGCGACATTTGTCGGCGCACTTTCCCAAGCCGCCAGCCAGCGGCGACCGGCCATGCATCCCGACTGGGGCGGGCGCAATTGTCTTTTGAGCGGGAAGGGCCCGTCGCGCCACCGTCTTGACGCGAGCGACGACCCACGGGCGCGGTGCGATGAAGATTCGTTTCACGGGAGGGTTAGCCACGGCCTCGGTGCCAGCGGCGACGAGGATAGAAAAGCCAAGCGTAGATTGCGACATTGATGACTACGACCACACCCGCGAGCGCAAGCTGGACTTGGCGGGTAAGACCAGGCGGATAGATGATTGCCAGCAGATAGTGCTCGAGAAAGCTGTCCGTGTAGCCCGATTCGCCGGCCCGGTTCCGCAGGGCGTTCTCCAAATACGTGAGTGGGCAAATGCGACCTGTAAGTTCGACGAAGAAGCCCCACGCGGCTGCCGGAAGGTGGACTACGAGAATCCACCGCCGCCGGGCGGCGAGTGCTGCGCCAAGAAGAGCGAACAAAACGAACGCAACGTGGGTAAGCAAAACGCCGTCCGCGGCCAATTGGAAGAACATCATCGCTCCCGCGCCGTGAAAAAGGCGTAAGCCTTCGACCGGCGGCCCCGAAATACCAGCAACGGCGTTCGCCGGAAATGGCTCGGGGAATGCTGTTCACCTTCACCGCCAACGGGCGGATGAAAAATCCGTGCAACCGCGCTAAGTGGTGATGTAGTGCTCGAGCTGTTCAATGATGAATTTCTGCTCGGAGATGATATCTTTGACAAGGTCGCCGATGGAGATGAGGCCGATCAGCGTACCGTTGTCGACAACGGGCAAGTGCCGCAGCCGGTGTTCCGTCATCAACACCATGCATTCCTCGCTCGTGTGATTGGGAAGCACATACCTAACCGAGGTCGTCATGACGTCGCGCACGGCCGTCGCATTCGATGACCGCGCCATCAGCACGATCTTGCGCGCGTAATCGCGTTCGGTGATCATTCCGACGAGTTTTGCGCCATCCAGTACGACCAGTGCCCCGATGTTCTTCTCTGCCATCAGCTTGACAGCGTCGAACACCGACGCCGTCGGCGTGATCGAATAGACGGTGTGGTCGGGCTTCGAATTAAGAATTTGGGCCAGGATTGTCATCGTGTTTGGTGCCGGCAAGGCACCCCTCCATGCATGCTCTAGGCCAATCGATCTGCCGAGAGCAGGTCCGATTCAAGGGCCTCGACAAGCGCCTCGAGGTCGCCACCTTGTACAGTACACCCGCCGGGCGCGGGCCAACCCCACGGGACTGCCACGCGACGGCAACGGGCCACCCGCCGGTCAAGCTGCGCGCCGCATGGGTCCAATGCTTGTGCGCAGCGCGCTGGCCGAAGTGTGCACGGGAACTGCGCTGCTTGCGTCGGGTGCAACCAGGCGCGCGGGGCAGCCCAAACATCGATCCTCGCCTCGGCGAACAGCGCGCCCCGTATCAGCATCGATGTGCAATTCCATGCGACCAGGCAATTTTCGCGCCGCGTAGATCTGCGCCGTGGGATCCGTGTCAAGTCAAGTCGGGGATAAACGCATAAATACCCAAGGCAAAAGCGGCTTTTGGCGCCGACCGTGTTTATGTCCACTTTCATTATTCTTGGTTCTCTCTCTGCTTTGATGATGTTTGTGCCACAGAGCCAGCCCCGGGATTCCCATGTCGAACTTTACCCGCCGACGACGAATAATTGTCGCGCTTTGCGCTAGCCCTTCCCTCGTGGTGCCCGTTTTGACCCGTGCGCAAGCTCCCTTTGAACCCCGGGAAGGAACCAACTACACGGTGCTGGCCATTCCGCAGCCGGCCGAAGGTCGCGGCGAAATCGTGGTGCTCGATTTTTTCTGGTATGGCTGTCCGCACTGCTTCGCACTGCTACCCGAGCTTGAAACCTGGCGAAAGAGGCTGGCATCGGACGTCCTCGACAGGCACGTTCCGGTGGATTTTGGCGATCCGCGGCGTGAACCGCACACGCGGATCTTTTGCGCGCTGCAAAGCCTGGATCGGGTCGAGGAGATGCACGTCAAGGTGTTCGGCGCAATTCACACGCAAGGTCTGCGGCTGCTCGACCGCGATGAAATCGCCGACTTCATGGCTGGCAACGGCATTGCCCGTGACAAATGGCTGGCGGCGTACGATTCGTTCGCGGTGGCCGGATTGGTCGAGCGAATGCGCTTGACAACCCGGGCGTACGGCGTCGACGGCGTGCCAACCATCGCCGTCGATGGACGGTTTCTTACTTCGCCTGCCATGGCTCAGGGCCAACCCAATGGTGGCGTTCTCGTTGTGGTCGATTATCTACTTGAGCGCGTGCGACATGAGCGTGGGCGCTCGAATGCCTAGCCGGCCGCGATGACGGTGAGTCTTGTGATTGGCATGTCCTGCTGGGACTTGGGTCGTTAGCGATAGCGTTCGCGCAGCTTCGCCTTCCAGAACTTGCCGGTCGAGGTCCGCGGGATCGCCTCGATGAATTCGATCCGCTCGGGAAGCTGCCAGCTGGCGAAGTGCGGGGCCAGGTGTTGGCGCAGTTCCTCCGCGGTGGCGCGGGCGCCCGGCTTAAGTACCACGCATGCCAGCGGCCGCTCGCCCCATTTCGGGTCGGGCATGGCGATCACCGCGGCCTCGAGTATCGCCGCATGGGCCATCAGATGCCCTTCCATATCAACCGAACTGATCCATTCGCCGCCCGACTTGACCAGGTCCTTGATTCGATCGGCGATCCGGATGAACGCGTGCGGGTCGATCGCGGCCACGTCGCCGGTGCGCAAAAAGCCGTCGGCGGTAAACTTTTCGACATCAAACGGCATCTCGTGGTATCCCCCGGTGACGAACGGACCGCGCACCTGCAACTCGCCGAGGCTGACGCCATCCCAGGGCCGCTCGCTGCCGTCGTCGCCGACCAGCCGAGCCTCGATCAGCGGAAGCGGCACCCCCGCCATGGCCGCGCGCCGAAAGCGCTCGTCCTCGTCGATCTCGAGCAACTCGGCTTTGGTGCCGGAGACGCTGGCCACCGGGCTGGTTTCGGTCATACCCCAGCCGACCACCACCTTCGCCCCATGGCGCGCAAATCCGCGAACCACCGTCTCTGGCAAAGCCGCTCCGCCAATTAGCATCCGCATCCCGGAAGGCAGGCGGTGGTGCTGCGGGTCGCTGTCGAGCAATTGCAAGATCCCAAGCCAGATCGTCGGCACGCCGAACGCGATCGTGACCTTCTCGGAGTTGAACAGCTCGATCAGGTCGGCTGGCGCAAGGTGCGGGCCGGGCAGCACCAGGCGGGCGCCAACCATCGCACAGCAGTAGGGCATGCCCCATGCGTTCGCGTGAAACATCGGAACCACCGGGCAGACCGTGTCGTCGCCGCGAATCGCGCACGATGCGGTCGCGCCGACGGCAAGCGTATGCAGCAAGGTAGAACGGTGCGAATAGACTACGCCCTTGGGCCGGCCCGTCGTGCCCGAGGTGTAGCACATTGATACCGCGTCGTCCTCGTCGTGGGGGACGTAAACGAAATCTTTCGGCGCCCGTTCGATGAAGACCTCGTAACTGAGGTCGGGAGCCTTGACGGGCGCGCCGGTCAAGGGAACGACCAGGATCCGCTCCAACTTTGCCGCAGCGCGAAAGCGCTCGAGGAGCGGCAGCAGGACATCGTCGACCACGAGGAAGCGGTCGCACGCATGGTTGGCGATCCAGGCGATCTCGTCGGGCGACAGCCGCAGGTTCAGCGTGTGCATCACGCCACCGGCCGCCGGTATGCCGAAATAGCACTCGAGGTGGGCGTAATGGTTCCAACACAGCGTTGCGACCCGGTCGCCCTTTTTCAGGCCGGCTTCGAGCAGGGCCGCAGCAAGCTGGCGCGCGCGCCGATACAGCTCGGCGTTGCTGTGGCGCACCAGGGACTTGTCGGGCATTCGGCTGACAATCTCGGACTGCGGGAATAGGCGCCCGGCGCGTTCGAGCAAATGGTTCACCGACAGCGCCACGCGGGGCATGGTCGAGCGGATCATCTGGGTCTCCTTACCGCGTGATGCTCTTTGTTACCCGAGCAGTCTCCGACAAGATCACTGCTTCCCGAACGTAGCGCCGTCGAATCTTGCCAATCACCGTCACCGCGCTCACCTCACAATTCTCCTGGCTCAGGTTGCCTAAGACAAGATCAGCAAGGCAGTGTGGCTTGAATGCGCCGGTCAAGCGTCCATCCGTAGACCCGGTGTCACCGCGTCGGCTTTCGGACCGCATCAACACCCCAACGGCCGGTCTCACCGTCGGCGGCGCTCCGGGCACCCTGGGAAAGTATCCCGTGAAACCTTGCCAGGTACAAGTCGAAAAATTGCCGCAGCCGATCCGCAGGGTTTGCGATCGGTATGCCGGGAATTCAAACTCGAGGCTGTGCCAGCGCACCCCGGGGGTCAGGCGGCGCTTGTTTCCTTTGCCGCGTCCTCGCGCAGGAGCATCACGGCGGCCATGATGTAGTTGGCGACCCGATGTGGAGGGCTGGCGTAAAACATGTTCCATGCGTCAGCCACGTGCTCACTGTATTCGGCATCGCTTCCATCGTGCGAGGTCTGCTCCCATGCCAAACGGACGGCCGTGCTGATCACCACATCCACCGCGAGATAGCCGTCAATCTTGAGGTCCGGATTGGCGCGGGCTATGTCGGACAGCGCGAGCAGTGCTTCGATTGTGAGCTGACGGTACGCGGGTGCCTGGATTTTGTTGAGCAGATCCTCTACCCGCAGCGCGAAGCTTTGCTCTGCAGGCGTAGTGTCTGCTTGCGCGAGTGCGCTGTCCAGTCGGTTGCGCGAATCCAGCTGATCGCCGATCGTGAGACCGCGGCAGTGGTGCAGGAGCTCCCAGATCCGGACGTAGAAATCTTCTGGCACGCGGGTTATCACGCCGGTCATTTCTCGCCATGCCAGCCAGCCACCTCCTTCCTCGGGCAGTTCCGGATCGCTTCCGGGCATAAAGACGACCTGGATCACGGTGTCGTAGCCTGCGGCGAAGTGCAGCGATTGCAGCCGCGCCATGTTGCTCATCATCTCCTGCTCACTGGCGATTATTTCGCGCAGTCTGCCGAGAATGGCGTACGGACTGAGGTCCAGAAGATGGTCGAACGCTTCGGCCTGCGTCACGCCGTGCTCACGCGCAAGGCAGCCGGTAATCAGCAGCAACAGGTGCCAGGCCCGCAGCGTAATCGTGCCCTTGAACAGTTCCGGTTCCGCTTTAATGAGCATGCCGAGGAACAGCACGATCTCTTCGATAAGCACCCGCGCGCGCGGATCCTGACCGCTATGCGAGTGCAAGCGAGCGATGATTTCGGCGTTCCGGAGCGGTTTCGAGATAACCGACTCGACGACGTCGTCTCGCCCCACTGCGATGCGCTTTTGGCACACCACAATTTGCGCGACTGCCTCCTCGAGCGTTTCGTCATGGATCTGGAGCAGACCCGCTGCCCGTCGCATCACGCCCCATAATCGGGTCCGACAAGCTCGGATGTAGATGGCCTCTGTCAGTTCTCTGACATTGCCGCCAAACTCGGTAGCAAGGTCCCCACCCAAGCGGTGCCAGAGCAGCCCCAGGATCTCAGTCTGTTCGTACGGGTTGCGGCTTCTGGCCAAATTTCGAAGCAGCGCCTGATTGTCCGGCTCGTGCTCCAGCGCCTCGGCCCGGGCCGGGGTGAGGGGCCGGGTGGCCGCCTCCTCCCAGGGCAACACCGCCTCAATTTCCGCGCTGCCCGCAATGCCGCGCACCTGCACCGGTAATTGCTCCAGCCAGTCGATGTGGTCATGGCCCGCGTCGCGCACCAGTTCGGCAACTTTGTCCACCACCACGCCAGCGATCGCGCCCTTCTGCAACTCCTTGAGATAGGTCAGCAGCACATCCGCCCCGGCGGCGTCGAGCATCGGTCCAGTAATAAGCAGGACAAGCAATGGTCGGCCAGACTGGCACCAATGCCGCTGGAGGTAAGTGATTTCACCCTTGATTGTCTCCGCCAGCAGGCGGTTGTCCAGAGTGAGGTAGAACTCGTGCCGATTCAGGCAGGCTGGCAGAAAGAGCACGCATTCATCGCGCAACATAAATCGCTGGCTCGTGGTAAGGCTGCCAAGACGACTCCGAGGACGTCCCGATAAGCCCAGCGATGTGTTGGCGCCGAGCCCGCCAAGGGCCGTCTCGAGTTCGTCGGCGTAGTGAACTTGGACCGGTGCAATTTCCTGCAATGTTTCGGCCATGACCTGCTGAGACGCGAGGCGCGCCTGCACTACGCCGTCCTCTGCCAGCAGGGCGACCTGCACCGTGGCTTCGAGCCGCTTGCCAACGCGTAAATGGCGCTGCAGCGGATCGATATCGGCAGTCTGGACATAGCCTTCCTGCACCAAGGCGCCGAGTAGATAAAGACTCTGCGCCCATACCAGTGGCACGTTCTCGTTGGGCACGCGACTCTGGCTGTGGGGACGGGCTCTTTCTCGGTCGACCAGATCGGCGGGCACGTAGTACAACTCGGGCAATAGGCGCTGGCCATCTCGTTCCTGGAAAAGGCCTTCGAGTCTTGCCCGGTAATCCCGGGCCTCCTCCTCATCGCCCCGGAGCGCCGCGTCGACCAAGAGATAGGTGAAAAACAACGGCCACTCCGACTCGATATTCTCGAACTCGCGCAGTTCACCCGGTTCGTAATGCAGCCGGCTGTGATCCTCCAGTACCGTCTGGTGCCCGTCACGCAAAAACCGCTTGCAACCGTAGCGTCCCTGCAATTTGCCGATGATCTCGGCACGAGTGCGCGCGACCAGAACCGGGTCCTCCACGGCATAGGCGGGAAAGCCGATGATGCACAGCAGCGCCGCATCGGTTTCTTTGGACTCGGACTCGTGTGGCAGCAGCCCCTCCAGGGTTTTGCGTGCCTGGGCGATATCGTCGCCCTGTACATGGATTGTCGGAGCCCTGCCCGGCAAAGGTTCGAATCCTTGAATGGCCTCCAAGGCCGCTTTGGCCATGCCCACGGAACTCGCGTTTACTTCCGCGACCCCTTCGTTGCGTTTGTGGCCGCGCTCCCAGATACCGTAATCTGGTGTGCGGTACGTCTTGCCCAGGTAGTAGACCAAGTTCTGAATGAAGTCCACTTCGTGCCGGACCTGCACGATTTCCAGGCCCGACTTGGACATCTGCGCAAGCATGAGCAGGAAGATCGCCGTGGCATCGAGTTGCAAATGACCCCATGCATCATCGCCTACGACGGGTTCCCCGGTGTGCGTGTCGTATTTGGCATGCAATGCATCGCGCGGGTCCCGCGTGTGCTTGAAGGCCTCGACCTTGCCGGCTTGCTTCAACATCGCCGCCAGCAAACCGCGCATGAGCTTGACAACGGCCCGTTCAAGGCGCGATGCCCGTTCGTGGTCTTCCAGACGGTATGCCAGGGCCAGGCCCCACACGGCGAGGATGCTGTAGACGTTGTCGCGCACCCATGCATGGGTGTAATCGCCATGCACGGTGACGGCCGTGCTTGCAGGTAGAAGCCCGGTGACCGGGTCCTGCCGGGCCAGGATGATCGTTTCGGCCTGACGGTAGTAATCATCAAGACGCAAGCGCCGGTCATTGAACTTGGTGTGGCTCGAAGTGGCATTCATGGGCGTAATTGCGCAGTCGGCGTGGAAGATGAAAAGAGCGGGCGCGGCGTGTTCAAGACGATGTGGGGCCGTCGTCAAAGCTTGCTCGCGTCGCCCGGCACGGTGTCGGCGCGGCGGGCCGAATGGGCCGCCACGGCCGGTACGGTCTTGTCGCCCCGAAGCCCGAGTTAACGATGCCGGGCGCGCTGGGCCGGCCTGCCATATGGAGGCTTCTCCATATCCGGCGGGCCAAATTGGTTGCGGCCTTGGTTCAGCCTTGGCAAAATTTCCCTTCCTCGCCCTGCGCTACGGGGGCATTGGGTTGCAGGCGAATTAACAACTAGGAAAGTACGATGGTGCGATGCAGCATATCACAATGGGCGGTACCCACCAAGCAAGTCGCGGTTGCGCTGGCGTCGCGTGCCGCCGCGGCGCGCAGACGGCTTCATCAAGACAGGCGGCGCTTCGCGCAAACGTGCCAAGCGGTCGGAAAAGCTGCTCGACCGCCCCACCCAATACCGAGACGGGCAGGCCACGCGTGACGCGCGGTTCGGAACGCCGAAATCCAGATCGTCGCGGTCGATCCGCCAGCGCTATGCTTTGCCTGCATGAAGACGCTGCTCATCGTGTATCACTCGATGACCGGCGGCGCCTCGCAGTTGGCGCAGGCGGCCGCAGTCGGAGCTGCCAGCGAAGCCGCGCTGCGCGTCAGGCTATTGCACGCATCCGACGCGGCACCGAGCGACGTGCTCGAAGCCGACGGCTACGTTTTCGCTACGCCGGAAAATCTGGCGGCGATGTCCGGCCTGATGAAGGATTTCTTTGATCGTTGCTACTACGGCGCGCTGGACCGTATCAATGGCCGCCCGTATGCAACGTTGGTCTGCGCCGGCAGCGACGGCCAGAATGCCGCGCGTCAGATCGAACGGATTGCAACCGGCTGGCGCCTGAAGTCGGTCGCGCCAGCGTTAATCGTTTGCACGCATGCCCAGACGCCGGAAGAGATCGGGCGTGCCAAAAAGATCGGCGCGGAAGATCTGCAGCGCTGCAAAGAGCTCGGCGCCGCGTTGGCGGCGGGGCTCGTCCTCGGAATCTACTGAGCGGCGCCAATCGCGTCCTCTTGCCCAGGCCCTCCAGGATCCTGTCGACAATCTCCTGGCCCATCTGCCCGCAAATCTGCTCAAGACGGATCCGGTCCAGATTTATTTTGGCAAACAGCCGCTTTGTCGAGGATTCCGATAGGCGCAGACCGTGCGCGAGGCCCGCATGGGTCCGGCCCCACCGAGCGCGCAGCGCGTTCTTGCGGATGATGCCCTCGAAACGGACGCGTCGACAATTCAGCAAGCTGGCGTCATGTCTTGCTTCGCACTAGCCCTTGCTCTTTGCCGCGGCACACGAAGCCAGGTACCCCTAACAGCGAGCCTGGGGGGTTCGTGTCGCGTCGCAGCGCGCGCCTTGCTCGCTATTCGGGGACCAGACCCCGCGGCAGCTCGATTTCGCCCTTCGACTCGAAACGTGCGTCGCCAAGCCCAGAGCCGGCCAGGCGCCCGCGCAACTCGTAGTCAACCCGTGGCCGCTGGCTGGCAACCAAGCCCATCGCCTGGCGTACAGCCGCCAGCGCCGACACCGACACCGGCACGGTGACCACTGTTTCGCCAAAGCGCGGCACGCTGCCGCGTTCGCTGCTAACCCCGGTAGCGAACGTCGAACCGCGCACGTCGAGCACTATCGAGATTCCGTCGAAATCCATTGCCACGTCGTTCGGATTCTGCAGGCGCAGCTTTACGGCCATGCGCATTTCCATGCCCTCGCCGGGCAAGGGCTCCATTCCGACCACGTTGACCTGCACGGGTTCGCGCAGGCCCAAACTGACACAGCCAGCCAACATCCAAGCGGCGCTCAGCACGCCGGCCCACTGCAAACACGTCCGTTTGTTCATCCATCATCTCCGGCCCGCAATGGCGGCCAGTCTAGTCCGCAGACGAAGAAAGCTGGAATCAAACATTCCCGTGCATGATGAAGCGGTCATACGACGGTGACGGCGTTCGGCAATTTGAACGACCGAATCTGAGAACTTGGTTTCTTGTCGGCGTCCTTCGCGTCTGGGCCAATCGCAGGCACGGTTCCCCTCTGCTTGCGTCGCGGTACACTGTTTTATACAGCTGCGCATGCACTCATTTGAACGCAACCTTGAGACGCCGCAACCATTACCACGTCTACGTGATCGAACTGTCGAAGGACGTTCTTTACGAAGGCGGATTCAGGAAGGCCAACCCCGATTACATCATTGGCAAGCCTTGTGTTTACGTCGGCATGACGGGATTGGATCCCGACGTTCGCTTTGACAAACACAAGGCGGGTATTCAGTCCAATCGATACGTACAGCAGTTCGGATTGCGACTATTGCCCCATCTCTACGAGGTTTATAACCCGATGCCATATGACGGCGCGCGCGACATGGAAGTGGAGTTGGCGATAGGGCTGCGTGAAGAGGGGTTCGGCGTTTGGCAGGCGTGAGCATGGCCATTGGTTACTGGCGCGGGCGCTCGTTCGTTATCGGTACGGTTGCTCGTCCATACTCGATTTGCGTCCGCCAGCGGCGCCGGACGCGCACGATCCGGCCCACCGAGACGCTGGATCGCGTGGTTGAATCTCGCATCTTTGACGGTCGCCCGTACTTTGCTCGCGCCGTGTCCTCATCCTGCGGCGGGGGCCCAGCCAAAGGTACCGCCGCCGCGCTACGCCCCCCATCGCAGACACGCGACCGCTGACCGCGCCCCCGAAGGAAACCGAATGTCCACGACCATCGAACTTGCGCCAACGGCGGCGCGCGCGGCCGCTTTGCAGCCCGAATCGCGGCCCGAGCCGCCGCCGCTGCCGGACAATGCCACGCCCGAGCAGAAGGACCTTCACTGGTATACGCACGTGTATCAGGGCGACCATATGCCGCAGCTCACGCCGCGGGCGGTCGCGATGGGCGCGGTGCTCGGCATGCTGATGTCGGTCTCGAACCTGTACACGATACTCAAAGTGGGCTGGTCCTTCGGGGTCGCGATCACATCGTGCGTTCTGTCGTTCGTGATTTGGAACGCTTTGTGCACGCTCGCTGCTGGTCGACTGACGCGGATGTCAATCCTCGAGAACAACTGCATGCAGTCCACGGCATCCGCGGCCGGCGCTTCAACGGGCACCACCATTGCGACCAGTTTCGGTGCGCTGCTGATCCTCGACCCGGAGCACCGTCACCTTGCCTGGCAGACCGTTGCCGCGTTCACGCTGGCAACGGGCGCGATGGGCGTGTTCCTCGCGGTTCCGATGAAACGCCAGATGATTAACTACGAACAGCTGCCGTTCCCGTCGGGCATCGCGGCTGCAACGACACTGCGGAGCCTCTACAGCCACGGCCGCGTCACAATGCGCAAGGCGTACGCACTAATCGTCGCGCTCCTCGTCGGCGCCGTAGTCGGCGTCCTCAACACCGCTGAGGACCAGTTCATTGCGCTCGGCAGGTTTTTCGCCTGGATGAAGGAGAGGCTCTTCAACATCCATCTCCCCGACCTTATACCGGAGACCGGGTTCAGACTTCTCGCCGGCAAACCAATGGTGGCGTTCGGCTTCGAGCCAAGCGTGCTGCTGATCGCCGCGGGCATGATCGTCGGGTTGCGTGTTTCGCTATCGATGCTCGCGGCGGCAGCGGCACTGTATTTCCTCTTCGCGCCGTGGCTGCAGTCGATCGACGCTGCAAACGCGGGCGTCACGGGCTACATCGCATCGATTCCGACGGCCGGCGGCGGTGCGTTCTTCCACCCGGTTCGGTGGGCACTGTGGGGCGGCACGGCGGTGATGGTGTTTGCGAGCCTCACGTCACTGGCGCTGCAGTGGCGCACCGTGGCGCGGTCATTCCAGGTCTTGCGCCGCCCGAGGAAAGTATCGATCGGTTCCGACATCGAGGCAAAGATGGCGGCGATCGAGGTGCCGAACCGCTGGTTCGTGTTCGGCGTCGTGCCGATCACGCTCGCGCTCGTTGCCGTGCAGATCATCGCCTTCCAGATTCAATGGTGGGCAGGGCTGATCGCGGTCGCAATGTCGTTCGTGCTGGTGCTCGTGGCCTGCCGAGCAACGGGCGAGACCGACACGACGCCGGTCGGCCCGATGGGAAAGGTGATGCAGTTGCTGTTCGCCGTTATCTCGCCGGGCAACGTTACGCACAACCTGGTGGCCGCCGGCGTTGGTGCCAATTGCGCGACCTCGTCGGCCGACCTCCTCACCGACCTCAAGAGCGGTTACCTGCTTGGCGCCAATCCTAGGAGGCAGTTCCTCGCCCAGTTTGTCGGGGTATTTTTCGGCACGCTCGCGATCGTTCCCGCTTGGTACCTGATGATCCCGAACGCAGCAGCGCTGGAGAAGTACCCGCTGCCGGCCACGCAGATATGGGTGGCGGTTGCCCGGATCCTGTCGACGGGCGTCGCCAGCCTGCCGATGACGGCGCGCATCGCGATCCTGATCGGCGCGCTCATCGGCATCGCGTTGCCGCTTCTGGAGAGAATCTTCCCGAGAGCGCGGCCGTGGCTGCCATCGGCGATGGGGCTTGGTCTCGGCTGGGTCGTTTTTTTCAGCAACGCCTTCTCGTTCGCGATCGGTGCGGTGATCGCCTCGCTGTGGGGCGCCATCCACCGAAAGAGCCAGGAGACGTTCAACGTCCCCATCGCATCGGGACTAATCGCGGGCGAATCGCTGTTGAAGGCGATCCTCGCGATGCTCGCCACGATCGTCGGTATCGCCGGTTAGTTCGACAGGGCCTCGATCCGCACGCCAACGATCAAGCAGGTCGGTCGAGTCCTGCTTTGCGTGACGGTGGATGGCTGCTCGCGGCCCATCCCGTCGAGCGACACGAAAGTGCCAGTCGGGCAAATGCTGCGTCCGAACGCCGGGCTTGAATGACGGCCGGATGCTACACGGGCATTACCGGAGCGGGGGGCCTGGTAGCGCCGCTTGCGGAGGCATTTTTGCCCGGGAGAGGAGCCAACGTGGCGCACCGACCAGCGTCTTGACGAGGCACTCGCGATAGCCGACCGCTCCGCTGATTAGCCCAGCAAAGTAATCGTTCACGCGCGGGTTGCTAATCAGTTGAGAGAGAGCAAAATCTGGCAGCGCGAACAGCACTTTCCCCATCCATTCCGATGCGCGCAAGTCCGGTAGCAGTATTTGTTTGACGAGTTGCGTGTAGCGAGTGCTGTTGGGCGCGAACCCGGTCTCGCCCAGTGCCTGTGCAGCCAGTACCGCACTCTTTAACGCGAAATAGATGCCTTCACCGAATAGTCCGTCGGCGAATCCGGCCGCATCGCCCAACAGCCACACACGATCGCGCTGGAACAGTCCAGGCGCGTTTCGAACTGGGATCGGAAAGCCCGAATATTTGACATCGGATGGCACGCGCAATCCATCGTGACGCGCGATGAAGGCCGTCAGACGATCGCGCAACCCGCCGCCGCCGAACGGCGAATACACACCGACATTCAGATGGTCACGCTTGGGGAAAACCCACCCGTAGCCGCGGGGCATGGCGCCGAAGTCAAACAGCACGCGATGGTCGTATTCGGTTGCTCCGGAGCCGGAGATCGGTACCAGCGTCTCCAGTGCCGGCACATAGCGCACGACGTGCTTGCCGAACACCTTGCCGCGCACCTTGCTCCCGACCCCGTCGGCACCTATCACCAAGCGACAGCGAAACGCCCGTCGATCGGTTTGAACCTCGACGATCTCGCGCTCCCTGTTCAGTTCGACAAATGCCGTCTCCGGAAAAACCCGTGCACCTGCCGTGCGGGCCTGCTCGAGCAAATAAAAGTCAAATTGACGTCGCAGCACGGTGCATCCGGCGGGCGGATCGATGTTCTTCAAGACGCTCGATCGATTTTGAAAACGCAGCCAGGCGCCGCTTATCCATTGCTGAACCACCGGAGCAATGTCGAAATCGAGCAGATCGATCGCTTTGCGGGAAACGCCACCGCCGCAAACCTTGTCGCGCGGTACCTGGCTCTTTTCGATGATACCGACATAGGCACCTTGTCTCGCGAGCAGATAGCCCAAATACGCGCCAGCGGGACCGGCGCCGACGACTAACGCGTCGAACGGCCCCTTTGACCCTATTTTCATACGCGATTTTGCAAATGGGATTTCATGTTGTGTCACCGGTCAACTGCGATGCCGGCGCTTCCAAGTCGATTCTGACAGTTCATAGAAGAATTGTGTCGGGCCTTCCCGCGGTTTGGACCTGCGTGCCCGACGTTTCACTTAATCAATTGGCGCCGCGCCGATAACCATGTCGCTATTGTTGAATAGCATTCCGTGGTGCTGTCAAACTGCGGAGGCTTGACGCGAAGCATCGGGGATGACCGTGAATCACAGCGCAACCGACGAAGACTTTGAAGGCGACCCAAGACCCGAGGCTCCACTGCGATACGTCATGGGCGCCGATGTCCTCCGGCTGCCGACAAACTGCTCGATCTGCGGCCTGCGGGAAGCCTGCCTGCCCTGCGATCTGATGCTGGCAGGAGCCGGCCACGGCAAAGGACCGGTCATTTCGGATCGACGCCTCCGGCGAGGCGAGAGCCTGTACCGAGCCGGCGACGCGTTTGCCTGCCTATATACCGTGCGCAGCGGGTTCTTCAAAACCGTGCAGATCGTGGAAGTCGGTCGCGAGCAGGTTATCGGTTTTCACATGGCCGGCGATATGCTCGGCGCCGACGGGATCGGGTCCGAGGCGCACGGTTGCGATGCGATCGCGCTGGAGGACAGCGGCGTTTGCATGATCCCGTACTCGCAGATCGAGAGCCTCGTCCGCTCCATGCAGGGGCTGCGGCACCGCTTACAAAGGGCCATGAGCGACGAGATCGTGCGCGAGCATAACGTCATGCTGCTTCTTGGTACGAGGAGCGCGGAAGAGCGTCTCGCCGCGTTTCTGCTCAACCTATCCGAGCGTTTTGCAGCGCGCGGCTACTCGCCCGCGGAATTCATCCTGCGCATGACGCGGGATGAAATCGGCAGCTATCTGGGTATGAAAGGCGAGACGGTATGCCGCATCTTCGCCAAGTTCCGCGAGCAAGGCCTCATCAGCGTTCAAAACAAGCGTATTCGCATACCCGATGTCGCGGGCCTCAAGCATTGCATCAATCGGAAATACGACGGAGGGACGAAGCGAATGACTCGACCGTGAAACGAAGTGCGACAGCAAGGATTCACCGGCGCCCTGGCCGCTGCAATGTCCGAAATGGCTACGCCGATAAGGCCTTTCGCGCAAGCCTGGCAACTGCGAACGCGGAGGTTTCTTGTGGCGATTTGGGAATCGGCCCCAGCCGGAGCCGCACAAATGACTATTCTGCAAGCTCGGGGTGCCGTGTGGCCACCCGGTAATAGCCGGAGTGGAACACGAGCGGCTCGCCGTCAAACCGCTCATATTTCTCGACCTCACCGATGAAAATCAGGTGGTCACCACCGTCATACTGCCGCACGTTGCGGCAGACGAACCGCGCGATCACTCCATTCAGCAACGGTACCCCGGCGGTTCCCTCGCCAAAGTCCACTCCGCTGAACTTGTCGGGCTGGGGGGTGGAGAACTGGCGCGACAGATGGTGCTGGCTCGCAGCCAGCACATTGATCGCGAAATGGCTGGCGCCGCTGAAATCCGCGAGGCTCGCCGACTGCCGGGCGAGGCTCCACAGCACGAGGGGCGGATCAAGGGACACCGAGGAGAACGAGTTGGCCGAAAGCCCCACCTTGCGTCCATCGGTGGTACAGGTGGTGATTACCGTCACGCCGGTCGCAAACTGCCCCAGGGCCCTGCGGAAGTCGCGCCGATCGAAGCGGTCCTTCGCCGCTTCCGTTGCCTTGGTTTCGAGGAATCGGTCGGCCTCCGCCGAGTCGAAAAACCACGGGTAGAGCGTGCGCGGGTCGTCGGCGGCGTTGACATAGGCCCTCGCGACCGAAGGCAAGTTTTGTGCGCCGGTCATGATCTTCAGAACATGTGGAGGCAACGGCAGCAGCATCGTATTGGTCCACTGGGTCACCCATTGCGCATAACCCCGCCAATAGAGGTCGAAGGTGTGCTGCATCCACGGCGCGTCGTACGCCCCCTCGCCCCAGTCCAGGATGCTTTTGAGGTAGATCTCCGCGCACTTGGCGGCGTTGTTTGCACCTTGCCCCGTGATTGGGTCGTTCAACACAACCACGTCCGCCATGCCGAGCACCTTGCGTCCGGAAGGAAGCGTGCCGATGGGCTTGCGCACGGTCGGTGCGTAGCCTCCCGTCAGAACGCCGTTGTCGTCGGCGAGCTCGATGTACTTGCAGCGCCCGGCTTCCCACGGGAAGAGCGTCTCCAGAATCCATTTGCTCTTCGCTAAGTGCTCCTCCGGCGTCTTGACGGCGCCCCAACAGTCCATGGGGCCGCCGGGAATGCCCTCGAACATCATAATTTCGCAAGGACCGCTAGTCGTGAGCCCCGGAAAAACGAAAAGCTCACCGACTCCCGGGATCAGGTTGCAAAATATCGCCGAAAACTCCGGCCGCAGACGCATGTTCTTGACGTACGTGAGCGCAAGGGCCCGCATCGGCCGGTCGAAGCGCGATTTCTCCGGGTCGCGCTCGAACAGCTCGGCGATCGTCCCCTTGCCACTTGCCACAATGACCAGATCGTGGCTTTCCGCGAGTTGTTCGAGGTCGTCGATGTCCGCCTCCTTGGCGATGAGCGTGCCGCCCCGCTTCTCGAACTCGGCCATCCAGCTGGGAATCTTCACCCGCTGGTCCACCGATTGCGCATGACTGTCGAGGCGCGCAGCCCACTCGATCGCCTTTCCGCCGACCGGCCCAGGAACGTACAGCCCAATCCCTTCGATGGTCGGGCACTCAGCATCCCAGAAATTGAGCCCAAGGTCCCGTTCCGCCTGAAGAGCGGTTTCGAACATCACCTGGCTCGACATGACCCTCCCGTTGCGGATCTCCTCGGCCGTTCGACTGGAAAAGACGGTCACATCCAAGCCCGCAGCACGCAGGCCGAGGCCCAGCAGCAGGCCGGACTCGCCGGCACCGATTATCGCAATACGCTTCACGCGAACCCACCTCCTGCTAGCACTCGATGCTTGATTCTAGGTTAGAAAGGCGGTTTTTTTTCATGGCTTGACCCGGTTCCGGTCACAATATTCACGCCGGTCGCGGGCAATTGCGACCGCGGACTTTTTTGGCCATCATCGGTTCCGCGAGGCCAAGCAACAGTGCCATCCCACCGACCTGTTCGCCGTCAATCGAAGCATTCGCCCCGGTGCATGCAGGACACTCGTCGGTGGGCTTGTTTGCCTATACTGATGCGATCAACCAACTTTCACCGTTGCGCGGGAGATAACATGAACGACCATGTCTACAAGCTGATCGAACTGACTGGTTCATCGACCGATGGTCTGGAGGAAGCGATCCAGAACGCCATCTCCAAGGCGGACGATACGGTACGCAACCTGCACTGGTTTCAGGTCGTCGAAACGCGCGGCAAAATTGAAAACGGCAAGGTCGCGCACTGGCAGGTAACGCTCAAAGTCGGATTCAGGCTCGATGACTAACACACGGTTGAGTTTGCATTGCGAGGTGATTGGAAACGCGTTCCCTGCTCGGGCAAAGGGCTGCGCTTGGCTACGACGAACGGCAGACGGCACCGACGGTGTCGCTACCCGGCTAGTGCTGCCGTCACGATCTCCTGGGCTTCGGCAACGATCCGCTGCAAGTGTTGCGCGCTTTTGAAGCTTTCCGCATAGAGCTTGTAGATGTCCTCGGTCCCAGACGGCCGCGCGGCAAACCAACCGTTTTCGGTCGTCACTTTCAGGCCGCCAATCGGCGCGTCGTTGCCCGGGGCGCGCGTCAGGCGGGCAACGATGGGTTCGCCGGCCAAGATCGAGGCGCTGACCCGGTCAGCAGTGAGTTGCTTGAATGCCGCTTTTTGTGCGGGGCTGGAGGGCGCGTCAATGCGGACGTAGTAGGGCGTACCGTATCGTGCGGCAAGTTCCTGATAGTGGCGGCCGGGATCCTTGCCAGTGACGGCGGTGATCTCGGCGGCGAGTAGCCCGAGGATGATCCCATCCTTGTCAGTGGTCCAAGTTGAGCCGTTGCGGCGCAGGAAGCTTGCCCCAGCACTTTCCTCACCGCCGAAGCAGATGTCGCCGTTGAGCAGTCCCGACGAGAACCATTTGAAACCGACCGGCACCTCGAGGAAGCGGCGCCCCAGCCCATTTACCACGCGGTCGATCAGACCGCTTGACACCAGGGTCTTGCCCACGGCTGCTCTGGCCGGCCATTGCGGACGATGGGTAAGCAGGTAATCGATGGTTACGGCGAGATAGTGGTTGGGATTCATCAGACCGATCGAAGGCGTAACGATCCCGTGGCGGTCGACATCGGCATCGTTGCCCCAAGCGATGTCGAAGCGATCCTTGAGCGCAACGAGGCTCGCCATTGCGTAAGGGCTTGAGCAGTCCATTCGGATCTTCCCGTCATGGTCAAGCGTCATGAATCCAAAGGCCGGATCGATCTTCGGATTTACCACTTCAATGTTCAGGCCGTAACGCTCGGCGATCGGGCGCCAATAAGCCACCGCCGCGCCGCCGAGCGGATCGACGCCGATCCTGAGCTTCGCATTGCGGATCGCTTCCATGTTGATCACCTTGTCCAGGTCAGCGACGTAAGGTGTCATCAGGTCGACGGGCCTAATTGTCGGAGCGCCCGATGCCTGCTCATAGCGTTTGCGCTTGACACCCCGGTTGCCGTCGGCCATCAGCGCATTGGCGCGCTGCTCGATCCATCCCGTGGCATCGGTATCGGCCGGGCCACCGTGGGGTGGGTTGTATTTGATGCCGCCATCCGGCGGCGGGTTGTGCGACGGCGTGATGACGACGCCGTCAGCGCGCGCTGACGCTTCATCGACATTGTGCGCAAGGATGGCGCGCGATATCACCGGCGTCGGCGTGTAGCCGTCGTCAGCCTGTATGTATGTAAGCGCAGCGTTGGCGGACAGCACTTCGAGCGCAGTTTGCTGCGCGGGAGCAGATAGCGCATGGGTGTCCTTGCCCAGGAAAAGCGGGCCGGTGACGCCAATCCGCGTGCGGTATTCGACGACTGCCTGGGTGATGGCGAGGATGTGTGCCTCGTTGAAGCTGCCATTTAAGGCGCTTCCGCGATGGCCGCTGGTGCCGAATGCGACGCGCTGGGTCGGATCATTGACATCCGGCGTATTCCGGTATGCGGCCAGCAGCGCAGGGATGTCGGTGAGGCTGGCCTGCGGAGCCGGTTGGCCGGCAAGGGGGTGGGGCATCATTTATCTCCTTGGTCGAAACCGGTCTTTTCCCGTTTTCTCATCCCGCCACGCCGGCGGCGAAATGGCAAATTCACCCGTTCCTTGTAACGAGCAAGCGGAGTGTCCTGGGCAAAGATCCTCATGCTACCCCGAACATGGGAAAAGACGCAGTCTTTGATGCGGCATCATGCATCCGCCGAGTCGCGCGTTTCTCCGAAATAAGGCGCAACCCCAAGTCCCGCACTGGCAGAACCCGGCCGACAATGGATGGGGGTTCCTTGTTGAAGCAACGGAGCGCCGACAACTGCTGTGGACATTTCCGCCCTGGGCCGAGCCGTCCCGAACTGGCCAAACGCCGTCTTTTAAGGGCTCATTTGACAGGCGTAATCTGGTCGCCTTTGCAGGCGAACGCTGGTGCAAACGACCGATGAGTACCGCAGGATTTTCCAAAGAACGGCTCGACCGTCTGCACCAGGTGAAGGCCGGCTAGTCGAACGCGGCGAGGTGCCCGGTCTCGTCACAATACTTAGCCGGCACGACGCGGTAAATGCTGATGTAATTGGCAGCAAGAGGTGCTTGGCGGCGCCGACCCCACGCAACGCGACACCATTTTTCGAATCACGTCGATGACCAAGCCAGTCACCGCGGTGGCAACGTCCCTGGTCACCGGCCGCGACGATATCGCGGCGGTGCCCGGGCACTTCGGCTGGGACGGCGGCTACGGCACGTCCTGGCGGTCCGACCCCAAGGAGGACATGGTGGTGATCCTCATGACGCAGCGTGCGGCATTCCCCCTGTCTTCAGGCGTCTATCTGGATTTCTGGACCTCGGCCTACCAGGCGATCGACGACTAGGGACATTGTTGCGTTGCGCGTGGATCCGTACATTGGCCGTCCCTTAGGGCCATGCGTCGAGGCGTCATCCTGATCGCGTCGCTTGCCGCGGCATTGAACGGCTGCGCACTGCACAGTGTATGGGTGAAGGACGGAGCCTCGCCAGAAGACTTGCAGATGGACGCCGGGCAATGCAGGGCGCGGTCTTACTCGATGCCCAGCCCTATGGGGAACGGCTACCCACTCGCGATGGTATACAACGCCTGTATGCAGGGCAAAGGCTGGCATCAGGAACAGCAAACGGAATAACGCGCACTCGCAGTCGGCTGCGCGTTCTTTGAGACAGAAGCCGAGAGAGAGAGAGAGAGAGAGAGAGAGAGAGAGAGAGAGAGAGAGAGAGAGAGAGAGAGAAAAAAGCAGCCGCAGCAGGACATGTCTTGATTTTGAACGCGCTTCCGAGGCCATGATGGAAATGCAACCTCCCGAAATCGATTTCCCCAATTCACAACCGACCATAACACCGAATACAACACTATCCTTCGACGCGATCGTTGATGGTCAGAATGAGACCTGCGAAATATCCTTTGAGGCACTTAGAGACCATTTCGGTGCTCCTAGCGACAGGCAGCAGGATCTGCTTGCCGCATTCAGGAGAGGCAAAATCCGGATTCACGAGATCGCACGGCGGAAATGGCCAAATGTTGTTGACCGATGGTTGCTCGTGACAGCTGACTTTTACGCGTAGTCATTCACCGCCAGTCGGTGAGCAAACCGCGGTCGGCGGCGCGCCAGGGAGGGAGGCCGCAGGTGGCAAGCCGAGCGAAACCTGCACCAGCACCCGCCGTCTGCGGTAGTTGCATGTCCGGCGAATTCCCAACGGACTCCAAGGTTAGGGGCACAGATTCTGTGTTGCAGCGTCCATTATGGCGCGTCGTCCGGACAGAACCCGTGAATAGCCGATGATCCAATAGCAGCCGGGAAGACTCAATACACAAAGGTAGTTCGATCAAAAAAGCCCGCGCTTTTCTGGCCGAGAGTAATTCGGGCTACGATCGATCAGCAGTCGTGCCAAATGTCGCGAGTCTTCGCTCATTTTCACGAGGGCCTGGTCGCCGGCTGCAAGAACAACGGTCACCGGACGCAAATTGCGGCAAAGCGGACAATTTCACGGTCCAATCAACCCTACCCTGCGCAGGGAGATGTGGAATGAGCGAATTGCTAGCGCCCAGAAGCCACGCAGACCAAGGGCCGAGCACCGACCCGTACCTAGCGCACTCCGGCCGTCTCAGGACGTTTGAGCGCCAAACCGAAAAGATGGGGCTCACACATACCAGCGTGTACTCGCCGACTAGCTCGTGATCCCACGGCGATCGACAGGTGCATTTGGCGGGCGTACCGTTGCGGTTCGGCGTTTGAGCGCTGATGCTGACAATTCAAAGTTCAGCCACGCCATTCAATCGAGCCATCCACCATGCCTGTACAGAGACCCGATCCGACCCAGTGGCTAGCCGATCTGTTAGCGGCCCCGCAGGCCATTCTGCGTCCCTTCGCAACCAATGCGGCCACCAGCGACGCGCAGGCTGCGATGGCCTCCGCCGTAACGCCTTGGTTGCAGGCGGCCGCTGCGTGGCAACAGGAGGCGCTAAGGCAGACAGCCGCCTGGTGGGCCGGCGCCGCAGCCGGCCGGGACGCCGTCCCCGGCGCTGCAGTCATTCCGGACCGGCGATTCGCCGCCGATGCGTGGCGCCAAGACCCGCGCTTCGATGGCCTTGTACGCGCGTATCTGGCTCAGTCCGAATTGCTGCGCAAGACGCTCGAGGCGGCACCGCTGGACGAGCGCCGCAAGGCCGAATGGGGTTTCGTGCTGCGCCAAGTAGTCAATGCGCTTAGTCCAGCCAACTGTCTCGCCACCAATCCCGAGGCGCTGCAGACGGCGCTGGAAAGCGGTGGCGCCAGCCTGGTTGAAGGCATGCGCCTGTTCTTGCAGGACTTCGCAAAGGGCCGCATCTCGATGACCGACGACACGGCCTTCGAAGTGGGCCGAAACGTCGCCACCACGCCGGGCAGCGTGGTGTTCGAGAATCAACTGATCCAGCTGATCCAGTATGCGCCGAGCACGGTCGATGTGCACGAACGGCCGCTGTTGATCGTGCCTCCGTGCATCAACAAGTTCTACATCCTCGACCTGCAGCCCGACAATTCCTTTGTCGCCCACGCCGTGGCGCAGGGACACACCGTGTTTCTGGTGTCGTGGCGCAACGTCGGGCCGCAACAGGACCGGCTGAGCTGGGACGATTATCTTCAGGAAGGCGTCATGCAGGCGATCGATGTGACGCGGACCATCAGTAACGCGGACCGGGTCAACACCTTGGGTTTTTGCGTCGGCGGCACTCTGCTGGCCAGCGCCATTGCCGTCATGTCGGCGAGGAGGCAAGACAAAGTCGCCAGCATGACATTGTTGACCACCCTGCTGGACTTCTCGGAGACCGGCGAGATCGGTCTTATCGTCAACGAAGCGATGGTGGCCTCGCGAGAGGCGACCATCGGCCACGGCGGCCTGCTCAAGGGCAGCGAGCTAGCGCAGGTTTTCGCGGCGCTGCGCGCCAACGATTTGATCTGGCCGTATGTCGTCAGCGGCTATCTCAAGGGCAAGGAGCCACCGGCTTTCGACCTGCTGTTCTGGAACAGCGATGACACCAATCTGCCGGGACCGATGTTCTGCTGGTACCTGCGCAATACGTACCTCGAGAACAAACTGCGGGTACCGGGCGGCACAATTCAATGTGGCGAACCGGTGGAACTGCGAGCAATCGACATTCCAGCGTTCCTTTACGCGTCGCGTGAGGACCACATCGTGCCCTGGCAAAGCGCTTATGCCAGCACCCAACTGCTGGGCGGGGACATCACGTTCGTGCTTGGCGCCAGCGGCCACATCGCCGGCGTGATCAACCCACCGGCCAAGAACAAGCGCAACCACTGGGTGGGTGAACTCGCGGTCGACGCCAATGACTGGCTCGAGCACGCGCGCAGCGCGCCCGGCAGTTGGTGGCCTGCCTGGACCGAGTGGCTGCAAGTGCACGCGGGAGTCCGCGTCCCGGCGCGCACGCAGGTCGGGAGCAGCGATTTTCCCGTCGTCGAGCCGGCACCCGGACGTTACGTCAAGGCAAAGGCCGTTTAGCGTACGTCACGAAACTTTCGCCCAGGAAAATCGAATGGAAGATAGCGTTATCGTCGCCGCTGCCTCACAGCAGAAGGCGGGAGCGGCACGGAAAGCTGGTCGATTCGAGGCGGAGATCGTGCCGATGGAGATTGCCACGAAAACGGGCATGATCGAGCAAAGGAGACGAACATGAATGCGCAGCGCGTGGTTTTGGTCACCGGCGGAATGGGAGGCCTGGGCGAAACGATTTCGACCAAGATGGCCGACGTCGGATACAAGGTTGTCGTGACGTATTCGCCCGGCAACAGCAAACATGGCGAGTGGGTGGCGGAGATGAAGAAGCGCGGTTACGACTTCCTCGCCGTGCCTTGCGACGTGGCGGACATCGACTCGTGCGCCAAAGCGGTAGTCCAAGTGCAGAGCAAGGTCGGAGCGGTTGACGTGCTCGTCAACAACGCCGGCATTACCCGTGACATGACGTTCAAGAAGATGGACAAAGTCAATTGGGACATCGTGATCCGGACGAACCTCGACAGCCTGTTCAACGTCACCAAGCAGGTTGCCGACGGCATGGTCGAGCGCGGCTGGGGCCGCATTATCAACGTGTCGTCCGTCAACGGCTCCAAGGGTGCATTCGGCCAGACCAACTACTCGGCTGCCAAGGCCGGCGTGCACGGCTTTACCAAGGCACTGGCGCTTGAAGTGGCGCGCAAGGGCGTGACCGTCAATACAATCTCGCCGGGCTACATCGGCACCAAGATGGTCACGGCCATCCCGAAGGACATTCTGGAGTCCAAGATCCTGCCGCAGATACCAGTCGGCCGGCTGGGCAAGCCCGAGGAGGTCGCCGGTCTGATCATTTACCTGGCCTCCGAGGAGGCCGCGTTCGTGACCGGCGCCAACATCGCCATCAACGGCGGCCAGCACATGCAGTGAGAGCGCGATTCCGCGTCCACCGACACCCACCAGGAGATACCGATGTTCAAGGCAGGAATAGACCAGGATGCCATCGTCCAAATGTTCTCGCAGGCCAGCATCCAGCAGGGCGAGGCCCTACGCAAAGCCGTGAGCGACGCCACTCTCAAGGCGCTACAAGGGCGCGAATTGACGCTGGCGAACATCCGCAAGGTGCTCGAAACGGTGACCCAAGCTGCGTCCATGGGGGCGGCGCAAAACAACTTGCCGGCGGTCGATATGGGGGACCTACTCGGCAAGGCGTTCTCCGGCATGGACGCGGCCCTACTACAGGCCGTGCAGGCTCACCGCAAGGCTCTGCAGCAGTTCGTCGACCAGGGCATCTCGCTGCGCGAAACGCACATGAAAGCTGCGCTGGCCAATATCGAGAAGATGGAGGACGTATTTTTCGCGACGGTCGGCAAAGCCGCGCAGCAGGCCACTGGCGCGCTGCAACCGGCCTGGGAACAAGTGCTTGCGGCGATGCGTATCAAAGGGACCGACACTGGCGCGCAGGCCACGTCGAGCGTCGAACAGCTGATGTCGCAGGCGCAGGCGGCGCTGCGCGACGGCCGCGCCGCTGGCCTGCGCAGCGCACAAGCCATGATGGAAAGTTACGCCACGCTGGTGAGCGGTGTGCTGATTGGAATGTCCGAAGGCCTGCAGCCAGGGGCGACGGAGGCAAAGTCGCGCAAGAACTAAGGGCCTCGGTGCCAACGCAGGGCAAGAGCCTGAACCAGGCGAAGCACTGACCTATTGTCGAAGCGTGGCTGGACTACGAAACGGCGATCGCCGATTGAGATGGACGGTGGCATTCCGGACGAACGGTGCGCACTTCAACCGACTAGCAATTTTGAACGCGCTCAAGAACGAGGACATATAAAGAACTGGTCCGCCACGTTTCGTCGGACAGGTCGACAACGCCGAGCACCCGCATGCGGGGCGCGGCTACCATGTTCCCGACAATTTCGAGGCTCAACTCGCTTAGCAGGCGGCTTATTTCCGGAGACCACAGCAGTCCAGGGCCACTGGCTTGGCGGCCTGGACTGGACTGGTCGCGGCCATGACCGCCGCCGCAGCCGCCTGCTTCTAGGCAACCGCGTTGCACGCCTCCGTGCTGCTCAACCTGAAAACCGATACGGCTTGATCCAGTTTCCCGGCTTGGTCCCTCAGATTGGCTGCCGCCGCTGCACTTTCTTCGACCAGCGCGGCGTTATCCTGGGTGACCCGGTCCATCCGCGTGACCGCGTCATTGACCTGCCCGATACCCAAGGATTGCTCCTGCGCTGCAGCGGTGATCTCGCCGATCAAATCCGCGACCCGCTGGACCTGACCAACGATCTCACTCATCGACGCGCCGGCACTGTTGACGAGCTTACTGCCCGCATCGACCTTCTCGACGCTGTCACTGATCATGCTTTTGATCTCGCGTGCTGCCTGGGCACTTCTCTGGGCAAGGCTGCGCACTTCGCCCGCCACCACCGCAAAGCCACGCCCCTGTTCTCCGGCCCGTGCCGCTTCCACGGCAGCATTGAGCGCCAGGATGTTGGTCTGGAACGCGATGCCATCGATGACGCTGATGATCTCGGATATCTTCTTGCTGGCCGCGGCAATCTCTTCCATCGTGGAGATCACCTGTCTCACCACTTCGCCGCCCTTGGCCGCCGCGGCGCTGGCCGAACCCGCCAGCTGGTTGGCCTGCTTGGCATTGTCAGCGCTTTGCTTGACCGTAGCGGTCAACTGTTCCATCGACGCAGCCGTCTCCTCCAAGCTGGCGGCCTGCTGCTCGGTGCGACTACTCAAATCCAGGTTGCCGGCGGCGATCTGCGCACTGGACGCGCCTACCGAGTCCACTCCGGCGCGCACATCGCCTACCAGTCTGCGCAGTGACTCCTGCATGTCATTAAGAGACTGCGCGAGCTGACCGATTTCGTCTTCGCTTCGCACATCGATCTTCGATGTCAGGTCGCCGGCGGCGATCGCCCGTGCCACCGTGGTTGCATCGTCGACGGGCCGCACGATAGCGCGAGAAAAAACAATGACGCCCACGACCCCGGCAATTCCAGCTAGCGCCATCACCACGAGGCCGATTAGTATCGATTGCTGGCTACGTTGACTGGCAAGGGCGACGGAGGCCGTCAGGGCCTCGTCGATCCTCGCCCGTACAGCGTCGAGCAGATTTGACGGATCGCGGTCCAAGCCCATTACAGCGGCATCGCCAGCGGACGGATCGAACCGTGCGGCCTTGAAAGTCTCAAAGCCTCGGCGATAGGCCTCTGTCATCTTGGCATGAGCCTGTGCGAACTTCTCGACCAGACCGCGCACCTCGCCTTCGGGCAGGGCGTCTATTAGTTTCCCGGTCGACGCCGTCACGTTCGCTACATGACTCTCGAAAGAGTGCCAATGCGTTTCAACAGCCGTTTGGTCCTTGCCGCGCAGGAGCAGTTCTTTCCATTCCTGCACCTGGGTCTTGAATTCGAGCGCAATGTTCTCGCTGATGCGCTCGTTGGCTCGGTCGAATTCGATCGTCCGCAGATAGACGCCGAGCGAATGATTCAGGTCGAAAACGCTAAAGAGCCCGGCGGCCAAAACCAAGAGCAAAATGGCTGAAATTGCCAACGGCAACTTGACGCGGAAATTCATGTGGCCTCTTCAGTCGAAATTGATTCATGACGCGGTTGACCAGTCGCGTCCCGGCATACTTTCTGTCATCGTCCATCTGCGAACCGCCGTTCTTCGAAGATGCCTCGCCCGCTATTTATCGCCCAAGTGGCAAAATTGCGAACGCTACAATTGCGTGTAGCTTTACGTGTAAATCTTCGCATCCCAAATCTATGACTCGGTACAATGCGACGATGTCACCAAAGAAAGGGGGCCATGCCGTCCCCCTTGCGCGGCCGCGCGTGCGGCGCGGCAACGAGGAGGACGCCGAGAAATTGCGCAAAGAGCTCCTGGTAGCGGCTTCCGGGCTGTTTGCCAAGGGCGGTTTGGACGCGGTCACCGTGCGCGCCGTGGCCGCAAGAGTAGGCGTTTCGCCCATGACGCCCTACCGATACTTTGCTGACAAGGCGGAACTGCTAACAGGGCTATGGCAGTTTGTCCTCCGCGCCCTTTATGAGCGGATAGCGGCAGCAGTGGCGATTCAGACCGGTGCAGGCGCGCGCCTACGTGTCTCCCTAGACGCGTTTCTCAGCTACTGGGAGACCAATCCGGACCACTATCGCTTGGTCTATATGACGGACAAGACCACCAAGCGTGAGCAAACGTCGGCCTTGACCCAAGTCCCCGTCTACGGGGAGATATTGGCTCTCGCCAAGAGTGTGGTACGGGATATATCAACTGAAATCGGTGCCCAAGACACCCACGTAGCGCTCGCCGTCGACATCATGTTTGCGATGCTCCTCGGGTTCTTGCACGGCACATTGGTGAATCAGCGCTACCCCTGGTCGAACTTGCGAACGCTGCGCGCTGCTTACATTGAGCAAATCGTCGCTACCGTCGACAGATGTCTTCTTTATGGGCCAAGGACAACGCCGGGCGTTCCCGAACCCGACCCACCGTCTTCATCGCCGCGCTGAGCTTCGTCATCGGCGCATTCCTTGCTGGCGGCGCGAAATTCAACTACCGGCCGAGTCCGGCCCTCAGCATGGCGAATCGGGCGGTCCGGGATGCGAGAGCGTCGATAGGCCGGGCACTTTACTGCCAACGCTTAGGCTTAATCGACTTTGGTAGGTAGAGCGGGTGCGACGGGTAGCCGGCCTTCGTAAGGCGCAAATAGTGCAGATGCGGAAGAATCTTCCGCACCGCTTCGTCGCGTTGCAGGTACCCGCCGCGATTGCCCCAACCTGCAATCACAGTTTCCGATTTTTCGGCGAGATCGCACAAAAACTGGTCGTTTGCGTCGCCCACTGGGTTGCGTTGCTTGAACAAGATCTTTGGTTTCGTAGCGACGAACGCGAAGAGGTTCGCCAAGCAAAGGCCACCGAATCCCCACGATTGCGCGAACGAGATGCAGCGGGCAAGGGTTGCGTCATCGTGCTCTTCGTCCGCCGTGCTCGGATTCAGGCATACGAACATCACAAACCGTCCACCGGCATCCCACTTCCGCCACAGCGCGTAGCGGTAGCGTCGGTCTCCCGAAAACCTTGCATCCCTTTTCATGGCAGCGACGATACGTCCTCCGGCCGCCGTGCCCATTTCCGACGATGGACGGTGACCGCAATCGAACTTACACTGCGGCCCGCGGCTCGATTGGATTTGTTCGATTGAATCACGCGTTCGAATTTCTATGGCGCCGCCGCACCGGCCCTACACGGGCGACATCAATTTGCGTCGACAAGTCGTGCCCGCCAATTGCGGCGCATGCTTGGACAGGGGGGCCGACCGGCCGCATCGGGCCATAAAGCACATGCTATATGCCTTTTGGCCAGTGACGTGTTTCGTCGAGCGGTTCACCGGTTTCCAGGAAACTCTTCAGGCTCGCCAAGATCTTTGGCCAGCCGCCGGACACTCCTTCCACGAATTTCGACTTTGTTTTGTTGATCTCATGTGTGATCGAAAGCCGCACCGCATCGCCGGACGGATCTAGCTCGAACGTGCAGCGCGAAAACCCTTCCGCATGCAACTCTGGAGAAAACTCGTTTCGCCACTTGAGTACGAGGCGGCGCGGTTTTTCTATCTCGACCACTTCGCCGCTGTCACCTACGCGTCCGTCCGGAATCATTAGTTTCCACGATGACCCTGGCGCCCAGGATGTGTCATGCCAGGTTCCGTACCAATAGGCACGGGTAAATTCAGGCTCTGTGAGCGCATTCCACAATTTCTCGGGCGTCGTGCGAATGTATGTCACATAGACGAACCGCGTGCTTGCCATTGGTATCTCCTTCCTTGCCGAATGCACCGAAAGTTTCGAAGACGTCCGCGCTCGGATTTGCCAAGCCAACGTTTCGCAATCTCGCGGATTTGCACTCGGTTGCGGTAGTCAGGTTTCTCTCACGCGCGCGCCAGACCGTGCCCACCGCAACGGCGTCTTTCGCCAAGTTCTGGTGTTTGGTTAGACCGCGGGAAGCGTTCGCAATGCTGTCCAAGCGTCTGTCCGTAATCCTCGTGCATTCGGTCGAGCAAAACACCGCGGCCGGGATCGGCCAGGGCGTTGCGGGCGCTTTCCATATCGGCAATCATCGCCGCCTATTATGAAACGCAACGGTTGCATGGCAAGTCGATTTACATGTGGATTAATCGCTCACGACGATTCCACGTTCACCCCACCGAGGGGGCGGCATCGAGACGAATTGGAGATCAGCTTTCGGCGATTAATTAAGGCGAGCTTCTATGAGAACCAGCGCAAGATTGCGGCAGCGCTCAAGGCAATGACGGACAGCATCGCGCTTGAATACCACACCACGCCTCTTCTCTCCTCGGCCCAACTTGAACCCCAGAAAAGGTACGCCGCCACGAGCAAAAAGCCTGCCGCTGCGCACAAGATCTTTACCAGTAACGCCACCATAGCCGCCCCCGCGATGTCGGGGAGTCGGCGATAAAACAAAAAGCTCACGATGCCAAAAGCCGCGCCGCTTACGGCTTGTGTTCCCCATCCCGCAAGCGAGAGCCAGGCGAGCTTTCTCCTGGAATTCGCCTTTGCGCTAACGGCAGCGGCAAGGGAGCCGCCTACGGTTGCGACCGCGCCAAAGTTATGCAAAACCTGGACTACGGAGTAGGCCAGGTTTTGTGCATTGCTCATTTGGACGTGACATTCACGCAGCTTTCAACACCGGTCGGAACATGCCCCTTGGTGTTCACCGCAAGACATATCTGGTGTTTGCCCGGTGCAAGCGGAGGAACTTCGGCGGTTCCTTTCAGTTGGTGAATGACGTCCACCTTCTTGCCGTCCGCGTAGAGATGGAGGTGATCCCCGTCTGGGCCCGGATCGGCCTCATAACTCACTTTGACCGGTTCTTTGGAATCGACCATCGCGCCGTCTGCAGGAGAAGAGATTGTGACCTTACCACTAGCGGCAAATGCAATGCTCGATCCAAGTAAGAGTGCGAAAATAGCGGTCTTCATGATTTTGTTCTTCACGTTCATTCTCCCTTAGTAAGAATTGGTGCGCCTCGTACCAGTTTGATTGCTTTGCGTTCGGCAATCAGATTTTCCAAAGCATAGCTGCTTCCCTCCACGAGCCTTCAACCCTTTCGTCAACGTAGGCTAGCGGATGCCCAAACATAGTAGTCTCGTGAAACCTAAAATTGGGCCCGTTAAGAAATAAATGATTACATATGATGTTGTCGAAGCGCTACCACACTAATGAGCGATCCGTGTTGATCTGCGAGTGGCGGCGGCGCACAGTTGAATCGGTCACTGTGAGGCTTGGTAGCGCATAAGCATGGACGTTGGATGGTACCGGCTCTTTCGGACGAGAAGGAAAGGATCCAAATCAGCGTCGGCAAGCAGCGCTGAATTCCGCCTCGCGGCGGAGTCCTATGCGATGCCTACGTCTAGTGACGCCCGAGCAATTGCAAAATATTTGCACCTTGGTACAGAACAAGGCTTCGGGATCATTTCAATATTTGGAATGGATACTCTGCGGGTCCGCGCCGATGCGTTCACAGAGCCATACGCCGTTCGCCGGGAGCTGCCGTGGATTCAGTATTGGCCTTCAGAGCGAGCGCGATCTAACAACATCGCGTTTCCCTTTTTACGCCGGACCACACCAAATGACTTTGCTAACGCTCTTCTCGGCGCGCGGGTAGCGTCGCTGCCGGGCATGGCTTTCAGGAATGCTCCAGTGGCAGAACGCATCGACGCAGACCAAGGCCGCCAGTTTGCGTGGCGTTTTTGATATGGGGGTTCGCTCCTCATTGCATCGCCATCTGTTTTGCTGAACCGAAGATGAACGGTGGGTGTTGACCGGTTCAGATTCAGTTCATTGCAGTGCAGCAAAGTGGCGTTGCGTTACACGCCTTATCCATTACGGAGGTTCTAATGACTGACCAAAGCTTGTCGACGACGTTCCCCGCCCTGCGTGTTCCCGAGCCACGCTTTGCGCGGGTATTTAAAGTGTGCGCGACAATGGCGCCGATTTTGCTGGTGATCTATGCATACGTAATATCCACCGATAGCATGGTGCGCGCGCATATCGTTGTCCAAGGATGCGAGCGAATTGTGCTCCTCTTGGCCGCAGCCCTGATCTTGCGTGCGTTTTATCTGTTCGGGGTGAAAGATGGCTTTTCCTATTCGGACGCAGCTTCGAACTTGCACGAAGGCGCGCAGGTTTGATACCGGCTCGAACGTGTTTTGCGCTCAGAGGCGTGCGTGGCCCGCCAACCGCGCCGGTCTCTGCTCCCAGGACAGACGCTCCCTCGAAGGCGTGCCGATCAAATGCACGCAACTAGGCGACGCTCCAATCATGGAGACGCACACGACGATGCGCCGCTTGGTCGACGTTTCCAACGACTCGGTTGGTGTTGACGAAGACCCTTTTCACGGTCGGACGATTGGGCGCATCGGCACCGTTTCTACCGTAGCGTCCGGATCTATCGCAATCGCCATGTTGCGCAGCGAATGCCGAAACTTTCGAAACGCTGCGACCACCGTTTGATGGGTCACAGGTCCATTGCTGCATTCCGGAGACGGTGGTCGTACTGGACAAGGCACTCGAAGCAAAGCATTCGTTCAACTGCCTCGAACCCGCGAATCGAAACACCCCTAGGGGTGCACCGCAACCTCAACGCTAGGATTGCCGAGCAGACACCCTGGGACAGGGACGATGGATCGATTCTCCCCATAGCATTGGGAGAACCTGGAACATGTCTTGCGCGCGATTTGCTTGCAGCCGCCGGCTGGCGCGGAAACCTGCATACCGCTCAGCGTCACCTCCCGCCGGATGACAGGGCAATGCCTGGCAACAGCGAATGCCTCTCTGGTTGCGAACATTGAAACTCCCTTACCGATTACCCCTCAGAAACAATACGTACCGAGTGTGACACGACTATGCGTCAACCGCCTCCGGCACCCGTAGCCAAAACGCGCATCGACGCGCAGGGATGTCAATGTCGTCTTCCTGGTGCGAGAATTTGCGTTTGCACGCCTCGCAATATTCGCTTCATTGCGATCTATCATCCGTTGCCGCTTTTGTGCGCACAGTAACCGCACATTTTTGTGAGGACGTACACGTCACGGTTCGCGAAGGGAATTTTCATAGCGCAAACACTGCATCGGAGACCTTCACTACGAACCTTTCGATCCCAAGTCGTTTCGGCCAGTGCCTTTCGATCCCAAGCGGCTAAGCCAGGTGCGGCCTCGTCTTTGTTCCATGTCATCGCTGATTGCTCCTTGGGCTCCGTGAAGGAAACGATAAACCCTGGCTGTTACGCGCCCTTGACTCTGGCGCGCATCACTCGTCACCGATCCCGGCTTTCCGTCGCCAATCTGCGCAGTCCATCGCGCCCGCGCCAGAACGGTCTTGCATCAGGCGAATCCGCCCTACGAGAGGCGCAAACTGCCCATTTCGGAAAGAGAATTCTCATCAAAAGCGATCGCCCAACTTGTTGATTCCATTGGGCATCAATCCGGCGCGATCCCCAGGCGAGACCGGAGCGCCTGGTCTCATCGGCTTTCGACCGAGTTATCCACAAAAAGCGGTCTAACTCGAAGCAAATTTTCGACACCTGAACCATTGGGTACCGTCAGATTGACGTGGCGCCAACAACGATTGCAATGTATCGGCTCGCGATCACTGAAGCGGCACACTCCGGCGAACTGGGCGCTGCTCTGTATGAAGCCGGGCAATTGGCCCTTACTCACGCCATCACAGGTTTATTCGCTCAGGCAGCAGCGCATAAATGAGTTGATCTTGCGGATGTGCAAAACGCTGTGGGCGCCTGTATGTATACATTGATGGGCGATGTGCTTATACGCTCGCTGCTGGG
>Ga0209415_10000305_pt1 | contig 88268 bp, 66 predicted proteins | sample PeaSoiSIISIP2007_FD_187696 | JGI IMG/M metagenome (GOLD analysis project Ga0209415, IMG submission 187696) | Peat soil microbial communities from Weissenstadt, Germany - SII-SIP-2007 (SPAdes) (version 2) | ecosystem: Environmental > Terrestrial > Soil > Wetlands > Peat | place: Germany... | reverse complement strand
GCCCTCGTCTGCAGCCGGCCCCCTGGCCGGCTTTTCGGGCCCGGCAAGCACTTGATTCGTCGGCAAACAGCGGGTCCAGGCAGACCAGGGGGTCTGCCCCACGATTCCTACCGGAGAATTGGTTGTTTCCTGACGGGCGTCCGGACGGAGCGTGCTCGCTCCGTCCGCTTCGTCTACGCCGGCAGGCGCAGGCGCGCGATGCAGCCGCTGGCGCCCAGACGGTTTTCGAGCGCCAGTTCGCCGCCGTGAGCTTCGGCGATCTGGCGGCTGAGCACCAGCCCGATCCCCGATCCACCGGGTTTGGTGGTGAAGAAGGGTACGAACAGGTTCGCCGTGCCCGCCAGGCCCGGGCCATCGTCTTCCACCCAAATCTCCACCATCGGTCCATCCTTCTTCCAGCCGGCGCGCACGCCGCCGCCCGTGGAGAGCGAGGCATCGGCGGCGTTGCGCAGTAGGTTGATGAGCACCTGTTCCAACTGGTCCGGATCGCCGTGAATGCTGATGGCAGGGCCACCCTTTACATCCACCGGTACGCGGGTTTCCAGACTGACTGCGCGCAGCACGCAATCGCCGGCTACCAGCGGCTGCAGTTGAGGACGCGGCAGCTTGGCGAGGCGCGCATAGGCGCTGATGAACCGGGTCAGGCTGTCGGAACGGGAGTGGATTACCTCCAGGCCCCGTGTCACATCTTCGCGCCAGTCCGGCGGGAGAGGAGTGCGCGCCAGAATGCTCTCCAGACTGCCGGCGATCGACTTGATGGGCGTCAGCGAGTTATTCAACTCGTGGCCGAGCACGCGGACCAGCCGCTGCCAGGCCTGCAACTCCTGCTCGCGCAGCGCTTCGGTGAGGTCGGCGATGACCACCAATTCGAGCGGCAGGCCGCGCTCGCGGATGCGGGTACGGCGCGCACCCCAGCGCCCGGAGCGGCCGGGAAAGGCAGCCTGCAGCATGGCCTGCGGCGGTCCGTCGAGGCACTGGTCGAGCTGTAACTCCGCCGCGGTCTGGCCCAACAGGCGCTCGGTGGGCGCATCCAGCAGGCGTTCGCCGGCGCGGTTCACCAGGCGCAGGCGGCGATGTTCGTCGAAGGCGAAAATCGCCACGTCGATTTCGCGCATTACGGTGCGCAGCAAGGTGGTGGCTTCCATGGCCCCCAGCCGCTGCTCGCGCAAAGTGACGCCGAGCGTATTGATTTCGCGCATCACTTCGCCCAGGGCGTCATTCGGCCGTGGTGAGCGGCCGCGCACCGAAAAGTCGCCTTCGCGTAGCGCGCCCAGCAAATTGGCCAACGTCTGCATGGGGAATACGACGCGCTCGCGCAGGGCGGCCGCGAAGCCCAGCCAGCAGCCCACGATCACCACGGTCAAGGTCCACTCGGTGCGCGGCTGGTAGCCGCCGCTCCAAAGCAGCGCCAGCGCACAGGCCGCGGCCGGCAAGGCCGCCAGCACCGCCAGCATCATGATGCGGCCTTCGTAGCTGAGCCGGGAACCTTTGTCGGTGCGCGACATGATCAGTTGGGATTGGGCACGGGCTTCAGAGCCCGTAACGCTGCAGCCTCCGGTACAGCGCGCTGCGGCTGAGGCCAAGGGCGTTCGCGGCGTGGCTCACATTGCCGTTGAAGCGCGCCAGCGCCTTCTTGATGAGCAGGGCTTCCACGTCTTCCAGGCTCATCTCTTCCAGGCGCAGCGAAGCGTCGCGCGCGCCGCGCAGGCCGAGGTCACCGGCGCGAATGGCTTCGCCTTCAGCCATTAGCACGGCGCGCTCCACGGCGTGATCCAGTTCGCGCACGTTGCCCGGCCAGGAATGAGCCAGCAGGGCTTTCATCGCCCCTTCGTCGAAGAGGTTGATGGCTTTGCGGTAGTGTCCGGCGTGCTGCCGCAGAAAGTGGGCGGCCAGAGTCGGAATATCCTCGCGCCGGTCGCGCAAGGGCGGCAGGCGCAGCTCGATGGTATTGAGCCGGAACAGGAGGTCCTGGCGGAAGCGGCCTTCCTCCACCGCCGCGTGCAGGTCGGCGTTGGTGGCGGAGAAGACGCGCACGTCCACCCGCCGGCTCTTGGAGGATCCCACGCGCTCAAACTCGCCGGTTTCGAGCGTGCGCAGCAGCTTGCCTTGCAGGGCCTGCGAGATGTTGGCGATCTCATCCAGAAACAGGGTGCCGCCGTCGGCCATTTCGAAACGGCCGACGCGGTCGGTTTTGGCATCGGTAAATGCGCCCTTGACGTGGCCAAACAGCTCGCTTTCGAAAATGCCTTCCGCCAGGCCGCCGGTATTGACCGTCAACAGCGGGCGCGTGGAGCGCAGCGAGGCCGAATGCAGGGTCTGCGCCACCAGGCCTTTGCCGGTGCCGTTTTCTCCGGTGATGAGCACGTTGGCATCCGATGGCCCCACCCGCGAAATCACGTCCAGCACCGGTCGCATGGCGGCGGACTGCGCGATCAATTGCGGAAAGCGCTCCGCGCGCAGGGCGCGGTTTTCGGCCTCCAGCCGCTGGCCTTTGCGCAGGGCGCGGCCGAGCTCGATCTGCGTTTTGAGGATGGCGGACAGCCGGGCGTTGTCCCAGGGCTTTTGGATGAAGTCGCGGGCGCCGCGGCGCATGGCTTCCACCGCCAGCTCCACCGATCCCCAGGCGGTCATCACGATCACCGGCAGCGCGCCATCGAGGTCCATGATGCGCTCCAGCAGTTCGAGACCCTCCTGGCCGGAAGTGGTGTCGCGCGTGTAATTCAGGTCCATCAGGACGGCATCGAAGTCGCGCGCCTCAATGGCGTGGAGGGCGGCGGCGGGAGCGGTGACGGCTTCCGCCAGGTATCCTTCGGCTTTGATCAACAGGCGGAGCGCTTCGAGCACGTCCGCCTGATCGTCGGCAATCAGGATCGATGGCCTGCGGTCTTCGTCGACTTTCATTCCATTCTATTGATAGCGCAAAGCTAACGCCTGAGGTGAAAAGCACGCCAGTGCCCACTCGCGGTAAGCGTGAATACGGGCGTGCGAACCGTCACCTGGCATCAGTACCTGTCCGTTTGCGGGACGAAGCGGACAGCAGAGAAGCCCGTGACCCGGGTTGGCTGCGGTCTTCGTCTGCGCCCATCGCCAGAAACACGAAAAGCCGCGGCAACCTGTCGTTGCTCGCGGCTTTCGGGTAAATACCAAACTTCTGTGGCTGCAGACTAGGTGGTCTTGGCTGCGGTGGTCTTCTTCGTCTTCGCCTTCTTGGTGGTCTTCTTCGTGGTGGTGGTGGCTGCGTCGTCGGCGAAAGCTACGGTCACGGTCGTGGTCAAGAACGCCAGGCCAAGCATCAGAGTCATCAATTTCTTCATTTCGTGCGGTTCTCCTTTGGACGGGTTGGACGAGTTCGCTCGTCTGGGCCTATCATACTCACCCGCACATGAACCTGCCCTTAAGCGTGGATTAAAACGCCTTCATGTACGATGGGTTGCTCCTGCATCACTGGGCCAAAACACGAAGAGCCGCGGCGGCTTTTGACAGCTGCTACGCGGCTCTTGTTGCAACCAGTAGAGATCTCTCCTACGTGGTCTTCTTCTGTTCTGTGGTTTTCTTTGCCTTGGTGGTCTTGGTGACTTTCTTCGTCGTCGCGGTCTTGGTGGTGTCCTTGGCGGCGTCGTCGGCGAGAACAACGGTCACGGTGCTGCCGATAAAGGCCAAGCCGAGCATCAGACTCATCAACTTCTTCATTCTTCCGATTCTCCTGTGGAGGTTGGACGAGGAATCCTCGTCTGGTGCTTATCATAACCACGTGCGCGACCGACAGGGCTATAAATAGTCATTAAAATACCTTAAGATCTGAATCACGCCGATTACGTTTCGAACCGCTACTCTGTTTCAGCTTTCATTTCAATTACTTAGCTCCGAAGGCTGCAGCCGGAGCGAAGCTACGCTCGACCGCGACTGCTAGAGTCGAAACGAAATGAAGAAGGCGGACATTGCCAAACGGATGGCGCGGCAATCGAAGACCAGCGTCGGCCAGGCCGCCGACTGCCTCGACCGCCTGGTGCAGGAAATCGTCACCGGTCTCCGCCGCGGCAAGGACGCCAGCCTGCCCGGCCTCGGCAAACTCACCGTCAAGCCGAATGGAAACCTGACTTTCGACCGCGAAGGAACCCACCGCCGTGGCTGACTCGCCCGTCCTCGAGAGATTTTCGCGCGCCGTTCTCGGTGGCCTGGCCGAAGGCAAGGCGGTCGAAATCGACGGGCTGGGCACGTTCTATCCCCATCCGGTTGCGGGCTTCCGTTTTGCGCCGCACACGCGGCCCGCCATCTTCATCGCCTACGGCACCGAAGACCGGGGCGCCGCAGCCGCGCTCTATCTGGCGTTCGAACGCGCCGGCTTCAACCCCTGGATGGATAGCAAGAAATTGCTGCCGGGCCAGAACTGGGCGCGCGCGCTGGAAGCGGCCATCGAGACCTCGGATTTCTGCGTGCCCTGCTTTTCTTCGCGCTCCGTGGCCAGACGCGGCGGCTTCCAGGCGGAAATCCGTTATGCTCTGGATTGCGCGCGCCGCGTCCCGCTGGAGGAAATCTTCCTGGTTCCGGTGCGCCTGGATGCGTGCCGCGTGCCCCGCTCCATCCAGCGCGAGTGGCAATACGTGGACCTGTTTCCCGATTGGGGGGCCGGCCTCGCACGCATGATCCCCGCCATCCGCGCCGAATGGGAATTGCGGCGCGACCGGCGATTCATGGCACGATAACCGCCGCGCCGTTGATCGCATCCTGCTTGACTGCCTGGAGCGCCTGGTTGGCTTGATCCAGCGGGAAGACGGTGACCCGCGGCCGCAGCCCGATCTCCGCTGCCACCGTCAGAAAATCCCGGGCGTCGGCGCGCGTCATGTTGGCTACGCTGCGGATCTGCCGCTCGCCCCACAGCAGCCGGTCATAGTCGAACTGCGGAATGCGGTCGAGATGAATGGCGTTGATGGCCACCACGCCGCCTTTGCGGAGGCTCGCCAGTGCCGCTACCACCACATCGCCAGACGGGGCGAACGCCACCGCCCGGTCGAGCGCCACCGGCGGCCGGTCCTGCTCAGCCCCCACCCAGGTGGCGCCCAGCGATTCCGCCAGCGCCCGGTGCCCGGCGCCGCGCGTCGCGACATAGACCTCGCACTTCCACGCCCGCAGCACAGCGATGGCCAGGTGCGCCGAAGCGCCGAACCCGAACAGCCCCACCCGCTCGCCCCGTTCCACTCCGGCCACGCGCAGGCTTCGAAAGCCGATGGTGCCGGCGCATAGCAGCGGCGCCGCGTCCAGATCGCTTAAGGCTTCGGGCAGCGGGTAAACGAACTCCGCGCGCGCCACAGCGTACTCGGCATAACCGCCATTCACGTCGTAGCCGGTGAAGACGGGCGCATCGCACAGGTTCTCCATGCCGTGCCGGCAATACCAGCACGCACCATCCGTGCCGCCCAGCCAGCTCACCCCCACGCGCGCACCCACCGCCAGCCCGGCCGGCGCGGGCGCCGCCACTTCACCAACGATCTGATGTCCGGGGATGAGAAACGCCTGCCGCGGCGCCAGTTCCCCTTCCACGATGTGCAGATCGGTGCGGCACACGCCGCAGGCTCCTACCCGCAACAGCACTTCGCCCGCGCCCGGCAGGGGCACCGGAGCCTCTTCGATTTCGAGCGGCGACCCCGCCACATTGCCCGTCTTGCGTAGAACCGCAGCCTTCATGGCCGGCGCTCCAGAACCTCGACCCCGGCGGCGCTGCCGACAATCACTTGTTGCGCCATCGACAGGAACAGGCCGTGCTCCATCACCCCCACCGTCTCATCCAGCGCGTGCGCCAGTTCCTCGGCGGAGTTGAATCCAGCGAACCCTGCGTCCAGAATGTAGTGACCGCCGTCGGAAACAAACGGCTGGCCATCGGCGCCCAGGCGCAGGCGGAATTCCGCGCCCATCGCACGCAGCCGCCGCGCCGTCGCTTCCCACCCGAACACCGCCACCTCGACGGGGATCGGGCCTTCGTGAATCCGCAGCCGCTCCACCACCTTGCTTTCATCGGCTACGATCACCAGCCGCGCGGTGGCGCTGGCCACGATCTTTTCCCGCAACAGCGCGCCACCCAGACCCTTGACCAAATGGAGCGTGCCGCGCTCCACCTCGTCGGCGCCATCAATGGTGAGATCGATGCGCTCGTGCTTCGCCAGATCCGAGAGCCGGATTCCCAATTCCCGCGCCAGCGCCGCCGTCTTTTCCGAAGTGGGAACGCCAATGATATCCAGGCCCGCAGCCACCCGCCGTCCGAGGGCGCGCACCGCCAGCGACGCTGTAGTGCCGCTCCCCAATCCAACCACCATTCCGTTTTCGACCAGCGCGGCCGCCCGCTCCGCCGCTTCCAGCTTTTCCTTGGCGGCCGTTTCCGCTGCCTGCACCTGGTCACCGGTGGCCGCTGGGGCGGTCGGGGCCGCGAAAACCGCCACGTGGCCGCCGGGCGTGAACACGCCAATTTCGCGCATTCCGTAAAAGGTGGTGCGGTCCGGCATCGCGATCGGGTAGCCGGCAAGGCGCTCGAGCGTGTCCGCGAAATCGCTCACTTCGATGAACAGGCCCGTGCCGCCCGGCGGGCCATCGGGAGCGAAGGCGGCCACGTCCTTACGGACGCTCTCCATAGATTGCAGCATCAGCTCCGCGCCTTCGCGCGCCAGGATGACGAAACCCAGGTGGTCGCCCTCCGGCACCTCCACGGTCTTTGCGAAACCCATGCGGTCCACCCAGAAGGGCAAGCACGCTTCGATCGCTTCCGTCATCAGAACCGCCGTGATCTTCATGGATCAGATTCTAACTGGAAACAATCGCGCCCGATTGGAAAAAACGGCCACCGTAACCAACCATCTCGCGATATGTTCGGAGGCATGGGACAAGCTAGAACTCTCGATCATGCGGACACGAAACGCCGCGGACCTGCATCATTCCTCGAAGACACCGCCTGGCAAACCAGGCGCCGCGCCGCGCCCAAAACGGCGATTGCAGGCCTGTCGAGCATCCCCGGAGTCGGACCTTCGCTGGCTGCCGATCTCTATCTGCTCGGAATTCGCGACGTGGCCGCGTTGCGGGGCCGCAATCCGGAATCGCTTTACGCGGAGCTTTGCAGGGAAGTTGGCTGCCACGTAGACCGGTGCGTGCTGTACGTCTTCCGGTGTGCGGTTTATTACGCGTCTGCCGCTGCGCCGGAACCGGAATTGCTGAATTGGTGGAATTGGAAAGACGGCGCGGCAGCGGCTGCCGGCGTACGGCCGGTAAATTCGCGGAAATCGCGGATCAGGTGAGCCTGGTCGAAGTAGCCGGCCGCGGCGGCGATCGAGCTCCAGTCCGGACGCCTCGCTGCCGCGGCCAGGCCGCTGGCGTAACGGAAGCGGAGGACGCGCGCCAGGCGCTTAGGACCGAGGCCGGCCTCTTCCAGACAGCGGCGCCGAAACTGCCTCGGGCTCATGCCGGCTTGTCGCGCCATCCAGTCGACATCGACGATACCATTGGCTGCGGTCAGGCAGCGCAGGGCCCGCTCCACCGGACTGCCCGGCTGTCTCGGCAGCGGCGCCAGCGCGCCCGCCAGCAACCGGAGCCGGTCGGCCGCGGCCGGCGCGTCATCCAAACGCCGGTGCAACTGGCGGGCACTCAATCCCCAAAGATCCTCGAGCGCCGCCGATTCGTCCGTGAGCACTACTGCCGGCAGTTTCAGAAACTGCCCCGCTACGCCCGGATGGAAGCGCACGCCCACTGTCTCCATGCGGCCGGTGTAGCGGAACCGCTGCTCCACGGTCATCGTGCCGATCGCGCGCAGACCCAGGCTGGGGCTGTAGACAATATCGAGGCACCCGTCCGGTGGCACCGGCCACTCGGTCGCCGGCGAGTCCCCGCTCACCTGCCAGAAGCATTCCACCCAGCGCGCCAGGGCCGGCGCCGGAAGATGTTCGCGGTAGCAAGCTGGCGGGACCATTGGCCGATTATACAAGGTAGGGCACGCTTTAGCTTGCCCGGGTTTTGATTATTTTACGGCAAGCTAAAGCGTGCCCTACCGGCCGTGTTCCAATAATGAGGGAGCGAAATTTCCGATGTCCTTCCGCGGCGTAGATTACTTCTTGGTGGACTCGCTATTCAGCGAAGAAGAGCGGATGGTGCGGCAGACGGCGCGGCGCTTTGCCGACGAACGCATCCTGCCGCTGATCCGCGATTGCTACCGCGACGCCCGTTTTCCGGCCGATCTCATTCCCGAACTGGGCGAACTCGGCTTTCTCGGCGCCAACCTCGAAGGCTACGGTTGCGCGGGCATGAGCAACGTGGAGTACGGGTTGGTCATGCAGGAACTGGAGCGCGCCGATTCCGGCATCCGCAGCTTCGTCTCCGTGCAGGGCGCCCTGGTGATGTATCCCATTCTCACTTTCGGCACCGAGGAACAGAAGCGCCGCTGGCTGCCGCGCCTGCAGAACGGCTCCGCTATCGGCTGTTTCGGGCTGACCGAGCCGGACTTTGGGTCGAACCCCGCCGGCATGCGCACCACCGCGAGCCGCGATGGCGCGGCCTGGGTGATCAACGGCGAAAAAACCTGGATTACCAACGGCGGTGTGGCCGACGTGGCGGTGGTGTGGGCGCGCACCCCGGAGGGCATCGCCGGGTTCCTGGTCGAGCGCGGCACACCGGGCTTTTCGACCAGCGATATCCACGGCAAGTGGTCGATGCGGGCTTCGGTGACATCGAGCCTGTCGATGGCGGACTGCCGCGTCGACGATAGTGCGCGCCTGCCCGAAGCCAAAGGACTGAAGGCGCCGCTCGCCTGCCTGACGCAGGCGCGCTACGGCATCGGCTGGGGCGTCGTCGGCGCCGCCATGGACTGCTACGAAACCGCGCGCCAGTATGCCATCGTGCGCAAGCAGTTCGACAACCGGCCGATCGCCTCCCATCAACTGGTGCAAGAAAAGCTGGCGTGGATGATCACCGAAATCACCAAGGCGCAACTGCTGGCCCTCCACGCCGGGCGGCTTAAAGACCAGCACAAACTGGAGCCGGCCCACGTCTCGATGCTGAAGCGCAATAACACCGCCATGGCGCTCGAATGCGCCCGTTTGAGCCGCGATCTGCTGGGCGCCAACGGCATCACCGACGAGTACCCCGTCATGCGCCACCTCTGCAACCTGGAAACCGTGAAGACTTACGAAGGCACCGATCACATCCACGCCCTGGTAATCGGCGAGCGTGTTACCGGCATCGCGGCGTATAAGTAACCGGTTTCGCGGGGACATGCCGCGCGCTTACTTCAAAGATGCTGCTGCCTGCCACCTTCGTGTCGCACACCGTGGAAGCGTTCGCAAGAAGGATCGCGGCCGTAACCGTGTTATCGTAGCAATCTTGGTCGCGGGGCTGTTCCACTTCCATCTGCAACCGCCGCTCTTCGATCCGCCGGATCTTCGAGCCGGCTTGCGAGATCGGCTTCCTGTTATGCGGGCTCCAGCGGCATCCGTCTGTTTGGCGACGGAAAGGGCAAGAGTGTAGATGCTGATTTACGCGTTGACGATTCTGGTGAGCGCCTTCCTGCTGTTCCAGGTGGAGCCGGTGATCGCCAAAATCATTCTGCCCTGGTTCGGCGGCTCGGCGGCGGTGTGGACGGCCTGCCTGCTGTTCTTTCAGGTGGCGCTGCTGGCCGGGTACCTGTATGCGCACGCCCTGGTCCGTTACTTGAAACCGCGCGCGCAGGCGGCGCTGCACGTGGGGCTGCTCGCCGTGAGCGCACTGACGCTGGCGGTATACCCGAGCGCCGGTCTTGAGCCCTACAGCGCTGGCGATCCGACGTGGCGCATTCTGCTGCTGCTCGGGCGCACGATCGGGCTCCCCTACTTCCTGCTGTCCACCACCGGACCGCTGGTGCAGGCGTGGTACGCGCGCCGCTTCGCGGGGTCGATGCCTTACTGGCTGTACGCGCTTTCCAACGCCGGCTCCATGTTCGCCCTGCTCAGCTATCCGTTTCTGTTCGAGCCGGTTTTCACCACCCATGAGCAGGCGCGCATGTGGTCGTGGGGATACCTGGCGTTCGCGGTGATGTGCGCTGCCGCGGCGCTGGGCGCACCAGCGGGGCCCGCCGCAGAGCCCGAGGAGGCCGGGGCCGCGAAGCCCGGCGCACGGCAGTATGCGCTATGGCTGGCTCTGCCGGCCTGCGCCTCGGTGCTGCTGCTGGCGGTTACCAACCACGTGTCGCAAAATGTGGCCGCGGTGCCGTTCCTCTGGATACTGCCGCTCAGCCTCTATCTGCTGAGTTTTATCCTGTGCTTCGCCGGCGACGGCTGGTACCGCCGCAATCCCTATCTGCAGTTGCTGGCGGTCGCGCTGGGGTCGATGGCGTATGCCGCGGCCGGCGCGGGCAACATGCCCATTAAGCCGCTGGTGGTTCTGTTCTCGCTCGGGCTGTTCACCTGCTCGATGGTGTGCCACGGCGAACTCGCCATGATGAAGCCGCAGCCCCGGTACCTGACCCATTTTTACCTGATGATTGCGGCCGGCGGCGCGCTGGGCGGCGTGGCGGTCGGTTTCGTGGCCCCGCATGTGTTCAACGGCTACTATGAGATGCCGCTGGCGCTGGTGGGCTGCGCGGCGTTGATCCTGGCAGTGTTGAAGGCGGACCCGGCGCTCGAGTGGTTCCGGCGCTGGAGACAGCCGGCGCCGATCGCCAATCTGGCCCTGGTGCTGGCGCTGGCAGTGTATGTCGCCATCGAACTCAAACAGTCGGCGAGCGGTGTGCGTTTGCGCGTCCGCAATTTTTATGGCGAACTGACGGTGAAGGACAGCGGTCCGCCGACCGCGCTCGATGCGACGCGCACCCTTACCCACGGCACGATTAACCACGGCCAGCAATTCTTGAACCTGGCGAGGCGCGACCTGCCCACCACCTACTATGGCCCCGCCACCGGCGTGGGGCTCGCCATTCGCGACCGGGGGAAGGAGCGGGCAGTAAGGGTCGGCGTGATTGGCCTCGGCACCGGCACGCTGGCGGCTTATGCGCGGCCGGGCGATTACTACCGCTACTACGAGATCAACCCGCTGGTCCTGCGGGTGGCGCGCAGCGAATTCACTTTTCTGGCCGACTGCCACGGCAAGCTGGAGGTGGCCATGGGCGATGCGCGCCTGTCCCTGGAGCGCGAGCAGCCGGAGAATTTCGACGTGCTGGCGGTGGATGCATTTTCGAGCGACGCTATTCCGGTGCACCTGCTCACGCGCGAGGCGATGGATCTGTACTTCCGGCATCTGCGACCCGATGGCATCCTGGCGGTACACATATCCAATCGCCACCTGGACCTGCAGCCGGTGCTGGAGGGCGAAGCGCGCGCCACCGGGCGGCGGGCACGCGTAGTGGACACCGAGGATGACGATGACGCGGGGGTATTTGCGGCGACCTGGGTGCTCCTCACCGCGCCGTCCAACGACTTCGACAACGAGATTCGGGCCAGCTCGAACCCCGTTTCCCGGGCCGGGCGGGTCCGATTATGGACCGACGACTACAGCAACCTTTTCCAAATCTTGAAATAGACGTACAATAATGAGTGCCGCGTCCGTCTCTCCCCCAAAGTTCTGGATAATGAGAGTTGCAAGTCGTGTGTTTCAACTGAACGCGCGTTATTAAGATTTCGAAGAGGTTCGCAGGAGATATCATGGACGCCGCTTTCGCAGCATTCAAGAAGACCGCATTCCTTCTTTCGCTCGCCCTGCTGGCCGCCGTGCCGCGGCTGGCGCAGGCCGCCACGCCGATTTTCTCGGGCCCGACCAACACCACCGTGATCACGCTGGTAAGCGGGGCGGGCTCGGTGAGTGTAACCGGCTCCTTGGATTCGAGCAATCAGTTCATCCAATTCAATGTGTCGGTGGTCTACGAAGGCGGCGATCCGGCCTGGCTGAAAGTGGGCAGCGACAGCTCCTCCGGCCCCGGCGGTCTGTGCAACGGCGGAACCAACACGTATTTCACGCCGATCAATCTGGCGATGGGGATCGACTGCAACGCTGGAAGGCTGTCGTCCGGCGGCCATACGGCTCTGGTGACGCTCACCGCGTTATCGCCCGCGGGAGTGGCCGCGGTGACCTTCGAGGTCAGCTACAACACGGGGGGCGGCACCGGCTCGACCCTGGTGCCGACCCCCTCCAGTCTGACCGGCGCCAACGCGATGGCCGCGGCGGTGGGCGCCGTGGTGTCGGCGAACGTGGTGTTGCAGACAGCCAGCGCCTCGGCGATCGGCTTCACGGTGACGACCGGGGCGACCTGGCTGACGGTACAGTCGAGCACGAACCAGGTGAGCAGCTCGTCATCGGCCAGCCTCGACTTCACCGCCAGCGCGGCGGGCCTGTCGGCGGGCGCCTATAACAGCACCGCGACGGTGAACTACGGCAACAACCAACAGCTGATCATCAATGTGACGTTCAACGTGGGTGTGGGCTCGGTTACCCTCACTCCCAATGCGCTGGCCTGGACGTTCTCGAGCGGCGCTCTTTCCCCCACCAGTTTCCAAAACACCACCCTGACTACACCCAATAACGACAGCTATACCGCCAAGGTCTCCTACCCCCTCGGCGCGCCAGCCACCAACTGGCTGCTGGTGAACAACAACGCCATCAGCGTTTCCGGTCTCAGCAATGGCAGTGTGTTATCGATTTCGCTGGCCAACTACGGCAGTCTGTCGGCGGGCACTTACACCGGAACCGTAACGGCGACGGATACCGCCAATACCAACAACTCCGGAACCCTCACCGTGACGCTGACGGTGTCAGGCTCGACGTCGGGCAATTTGACGATATCGCCCAGTCCGATCAGCTTGAATTCCACGAACAATTACGAACAAGTGGTGACCGTAACCAGCGTCTCTGGAGGTGCGTTCACGGTGACGCCCACGCCGGCGAACAGCTGGCTGGGTGTGTCGCTGAGCGCAAACACCATCGTGGCGGGCGGGACGGCCTTGTTAACGGTGACCGGCAACACCAGCGTGAGCGGATCGGGAACGTTTTCCGGCAGCCTCAGCGTCACGGTGGGGTCGGTGAACCAGGTGGTGACGGTGAACCTGACGGCCGGCAGCGGCGCCGGTGGAAGCTCTTCGGGGTACGTGGCGCCGACCACGCTGAACTTCGTGGCAGAATCGGGAGGCGCTAACGTAACGCAGGAGATCGTGTTCGCGGGCAGCGGTAACTTCTCGATCTCGAGTGCGCCGACTTATAGCTCTAACAGCGGCAGCGTGGGGTGGTTCGCCTCACAGTCGGTCGGTGGAAACCTGAGCGTGCAAGGCACGCCGGTCACCATCTTCGCCAGCCCCAAGAATCTTCCGGCGGGAACTTACACCGCGACTGTGCCGCTAGGGCTGGTCGTCAACGGGCAAGCGCAGCAGAACGTCCCTTCGCTGGCGATCAATTTCGTCGTCACGTCGGCCGCGGTGCTGGCGGCCAACCCCAGCACGGTATTACTGAACAACGGGGCTCAGAACGCCACCGTCGCGGTGACCTCTACCGGCAGCACGGCGCTGCCCGTGAGCGTGACCACCGACCAGAACTGGCTCAACGCGACGATTGAAAACGGCGTCACCACAACGCCCGCCAACATTTCCGTGGCGGTGAGCACTTCGGGTTTGAGCAATGGCATGTACGCGGGCAACGTCCTGGTTACGGGCGGAGGCGCACCGACGCTTTACGTGCCGGTAGTCGTGGTGGTGACAGGGGCGACGAATCCGACCGGCTTGACCCTGAGTTCGCCGTCGCTGACCTTTGGCGCGCAGGCCGGGGGCAGCGCGCCTGCCAGCCAGACGTTGACGGTCAGTTCCAGCACGGCCACGTCGTTTTCGGCGACGGTGTCGGTGACTTCGCCGGCCGGCGGCTCGTGGCTTTCGATTAACCCCAAGACCAACCTCACCACCAACCAGGCTCTGACGGTTTCGGTGAATCAGACGGGGTTGGCGACGGGCACGTACTCCGGCACCATCGCGTTGAGCGCCAACGGCGCCACGTTGAATGTACCGGTGAACCTGGTGGTGAACGCTACCGGCACGACTGGCGGCAACATCACAGTGAGCGCGTCCTCGCTGGGTTTCTCTGCGGTGTCCGGGCAGGCAGCGCCGCCGACGCAAACGCTGACAGTGAGCAGTTCGGCCGGTTCTGCCGGAGTGACATTCTCGGCGGCGGCCTCGAGCACCGGCAATTGGCTTTCGGTCTCCCCAACCAGCGGAACGACGCAGGCCATGCTGACGGTTTCGGTGAACCAGGCGAGCCTGAGCACGGGGAGCCACACCGGCACGATCACGATTTCACCGACGGGAGGCAGCGCGGTAGTCGTGCAGGTGACTCTGAACGTTCTGAGCCAGCCGACGATCACGGTGACTCCGGAGTCGCTCAGCTTCGCTTTCCAGGTGGGCAGCGGCGGCAGCGTGACACCGGGGCAGCTGAAAGTGAGCGCAACCGGCGGCACAGCCAATTTCCAGGCGACCGCCACCAGCACGGGCAACTGGCTTTCGGTGACGCCGACTTCGGGCAGCACGTCGACATCGACCACTGTGACGGTGCAGGTGAACCCGGCGGGCCTCGCAGCCAGCGCGACAGCTTATACGGGAACCATCGCGATCACAGGGGTGAGCGGCACGGGGGGCGCGGTGACGGTGGACGTGTCGTTGAGCGTGACCGCCCCGTTTCCCAACATCACAGCCGTGTTGAACGCTGCCAGCTACGTCAACGCGCCTTATCCGCCGGTTTCGCCGGGCGAGGTCGTGTCCATCTTCGGAACCTCGCTCGGTCCAACCACCCCTGCATTCTTGACCCTGGATCCGACGGGCACCAAGGTTCTGACGTCGATCGGTGGCGTCCAGGTCAGCTTCAGCGGCTACCTGGCTCCGCTGACCTATGTAAGCTCAACCCAGATCAACGCCATCGTGCCGTATGAGCTTGCGGGGAACAAGGCGCCGTTTGTAGAGGTGCTGTTCGCCGGGCAGACATCGAACGAGCCCAGTTTGCCACTCGCTACCACCGCTCCGGGAATTTTCACCCAGAACTCCAGCGGTACCGGTCCGGGGGCCATTCTCAACCAGAACTACCAGCTCAACACGCAGCAGAACCCGGCGGCTGCGGGCAGCACGATTCAGATTTATATGACCGGGGAAGGGTTGACGACTCCCGCCCAGTCCACTGGGGCCGTAACGCCGGTGAACGCGACCGGTGTGGGTCCGGTTACGCCGGCGCCGCAGCTCGCGGTTTCGGTAATGATCGGCAACCAGCCCGCGAAGGTGGAGTTCGCCGGCGAGGCGCCATACTATGTGGCCGGCGTATTGCAGGTGAACGCCGACATACCGGCGACGGCCGCTTCCGGCGCGAACTCGATCACGGTGCAAATCGGCAAAAACATCAGCCAAAACGGCGTGACCGTTTGGGTGAAGTAGCGGCAGGCCAGCGAGACCGCATCCGGCGGATCGCTGGCAGCCCAAAGCCGCAAATCGATACTCCCCGTGGGAACAGCCGTTCCCACGGGCCGCACCGCTATTTCGCGTCGCGCCAATTGTCGCCGACACCGATATCGACTACCAGCGGCACAGCCAGCTCACGGACGCCCTCCATCTCACGCCTGGCCAGGGTCGAGACCGCCTCCACCTCGTCGGGCGGGCATTCGAAAACCAGCTCGTCGTGCACCTGCAACAGCATCGCGGATCGATAACCGCCGCTTTCGAGCGCCGCCTGGACGCGCACCATGGCCAGCTTGATGAGGTCGGCAGCGGTGCCTTGCAGCGGCGAATTGACGGCCGTGCGCTCGGCGAAGCCGCGGGCATTGGGGTTGCGGCTGTTCATATCGGGAATGGGCCGCTCGCGGCCGAATAGCGTGCACGTGACGCCGGATTGGCGGACGGCCGCGATGGTCTCATCGCGGAACCGGCGCACGCCGGCGTAGCGCTCGAAGTAACCGCGAATGTAGCGCTCGGCCTCGCCGCGCGAGATACCCAACTGCGCCGCCAGGCCGAAAGCGCTGATGCCATAGACGATGCCGAAGTTGACGGCCTTGGCGTCGCGCCGCGCCTCGGGAGTGACCATCAGCGGCGGCACGCCCATCACTTCGGCAGCGGTGCGCGTGTGGATATCCTCGCCGTCGCGGAAGGACTGGACCAGCAACGGGTCGCCCGAAAGATGCGCCAGCAGGCGGAGCTCGATTTGCGAATAGTCCGCGGTGAGCAGCTTCCAGCCGGGGCGCGGCACGAACGCAGCGCGGATTTCGCGGCCCAATTCGGTGCGCACCGGAATATTTTGCAGGTTGGGGTTGGAGGACGAGAGGCGCCCGGTGGCTGCGCCGGCCTGGTTGAAACTGGTGTGCAGGCGGCCGGTGCGCGCGTCCACCAGCAGCGGCAGCGCATCCACGTAAGTCCCTTTGAGCTTGGTGAGCTGGCGGTATTCGAGCACCAGGCGCACGATTTCGTGATCCGGAGCCAGCGCCTCCAGCACGTCGGCAGCGGTGGAGGCGACCTTGCCTTTCCCGTATTTCACCGGCGCCGGCAGGTTCAAATCGTCGAACAGCACGCGGCCCAACTGCTGCGGCGAGCTGATGTTGAACGGCTTGCCCGCGAGCGTGTGAATCTGCCCGGTGAGCCGCGTAATCTCGCCTTCCATCATGGTGGAGAGGCGCTGCAATTCGGTCCGGTCGATCAGCACGCCCGAGCGTTCCATGCGCGCCAGCACGCGAGCCAGCGGCAATTCGATGGTCGAGTACAGGTCGCGCAGGCCGCGCGCGTCGACGGCCGGTTCCAGTTGCCGGCGGAGTTCGAGGACGATATCGGCATGCTGCTCGGGCGCCGCGCCCAGCTTGAGGTCGAGCCGGCGGCGCGCCAGTTCTTCGAGCGAGCAGCCTGCCGGATCGGCGTCGAGAAGGAACGCGTACAGCATGACGTCATGCGCAAACCCGGCCCCCGCGATTCCCATATCCTCCAGCGTCACCAGCGCCGATTTCACGTCGCAGCCGATCTTGGGGGCGCCTGCATCTTCGAGCCACGGCTTGAGCAAGGGCAACAGGCCGCCTCCCGCCGCGCGCGCTTCGCCGGGTCTCCAGGCCAGGCCGATGGTGTCGAGCGCCAGCTCGCCTTCGCCCGATCGGGCAATGGCCACCGCGACGGGCGTGCCGCGCGGCACCTGGGCGAGCCAGGCGCGCAGTTCGGCGGCATCCCCGAAGGCGGCGTAGTCGTGCGGCCGCGTATCTTCCCCCGGACCCAGCTCCTTGAGCAGGCTGTGAAACTCCATGTCCTTGTAAACGGCCTTCAGCTGCGCCGGATCGGCGGGCTGCCCGGCGACGGATTCGAGCGAGAACCCGATCGGCACATCGGTGGCGATCGTCGCCAGGCGCTTGCTCATGCGGATGCGATCCACATTGTTCTGCAAGCTCTCGCGGTACATTTTCCGCGGCACCTCGGCGGCGCCGGCGATGGCCGCTTCCACCGAGCCGAATTGCGAGATCAGGTCGCGCGCGCCTTTGTCGCCGATTCCCGGCGCACCGGGAATGTTATCGACCGCGTCGCCCTTGAGCGCCAGCAGGTCGGCGACCTGCGCCGGCTCGACGCCGAGGAATTCCTTCACCTTCGCCGGGTCGTACCATTCATCGTCCTTGGCTGGGTTGAGCATCCAGACGCGATCCGTGACCAGTTGCATCATGTCCTTGTCGCTGGACACGATGACCACTTCCGCGCCCGCCGCCTCGGCGCGCCGCGCGATGGCGCCAATCACATCGTCGGCCTCATAACCTGGATACTCGAGCACCGGGATGCGCATGGCTTCGAGCAGGCGGCGCACTTGGGGGATTTGTTCGAGGAGGTCGGGAGGCGTTTCCGCACGGTTGGCCTTGTACTCGGGAAACTCTTCCAGGCGGTGGGTGGGCTCGCCGCTCTCGAACACGGCGGCAATGTGGGTCGGCTGGTATTCGCGGGTCAGCTTGCGCAGCATATTGTTGAAGATGTAAACGGCCTCCGTGGAAAACCCGGTGGAGGTGCGCATCGGAGGTGCGCCGCTGCGGGCGCGGGCGTGATAGGCGCGAAAAATGAAGCCGAACGCGTCGATGAGGAAGAGCCGCTGGCTGGGCACTTGGCCCATCATACTCTCCGCGGACAACGGTTAGGCTTGCGTGGGCAGACCCCTGGTCTGCGGCCGACGCCCTCGTCGGCCTTGCTATTCCAACCGTGTCCGCCCAAGTGCCGGACCAGGGGTCCGGCGCAGACGAGGGCGTCTGCCCCACAATTTACACGCTATAGTCGGAAGTAATGTTCCCACGCGTGGCAGTGTTGGCTTTAGCGCTGGTGTGGGCCGCTACCGCAGGCGGCGAGGACCGCCTCACTCCGGAGCAACAACGCTTGAACCTGGAGTCGTTCGAGCACGTATGGACTACTGTGCGCGACAAGCACTGGGACCCCAAGCTGGCGGGGCTCGACTGGCAGGCGGTGCACGATGAGCTGCGCCCGCAACTGGAAAGCGCCACCACCATGGAGCAAGCTCGGACGGTGATGGGGGACATGTTGTCGCGGCTCAAGCAAACGCATTTCGAGATCGTGCCGGCCATAGTTTACCGGGAAATGGAGAGCGGCACGGGCGAAGGCCGAACCGGCATCGAGGTGAGGGTGGAGGTAGGCCGCGCGCTGGTGGTTTCGATCGAACCGGATTCGCCGGCGGCAAAGAGCGGCGTCACGCCCGGCTGGGAAATCGAACGCGTGGACGGCAAACCGCTGGCGCCCAGCTTGCGCAAGATCGACCGGAACTTCCGCGACTCGACGCTGCACGACCTGATGCTGGAACACGCGGTGAGTACGCGTCTGGCGGGCGGTGAGGGCAGCCGGGTGAGAGTGGACTTTCGCAACGCGCGGGGCCGAAAGACGACGCTCGAAATGGCGCGCACCCGCCCGCGCGGCGAGGAATTCTCCTTTGGCAACCTGCCGCCGATGCATTTCTGGGTGGAGTCGCGCAAGGTGAGGCCTGACGTCGGATACGTCCGGTTCAATCTCTTTTTCGCGCCGGAGACCTTGAACAAGGCCATCGAGAACGCCGTGAGAGACTGCGCCAGGTGCCGCGGCTTTGTGATCGACTTGCGAGGCAATCCGGGCGGGTTCGGCTGGCTGGCGCTGGGGGTGGCGGGATGGTTTGTGGATCAGCAGGGGCTGCGGCTGGGCGATATGTTCCTGCGCACCGCCAAAATCAAGTTTGTGGTGTTTCCGCGGCCGGCGCCGTTCCGCGGGCCGCTGGCGATCCTGGTGGACGGCTGCTCCGCATCGACGTCGGAGATTCTCGCCGGCGGCATGCAAGATCTGAAGCGGGCGCGCGTCTTCGGTACACGCACGGCCGGCGCCGCGTTGCCGTCTGTGTTCGAGCGGCTGCCCAACGGCGACGGCTTCCAGTACGCCATCGCCAACTATGTCTCCGAGGGCGGCAAGCAACTGGAAGGCACCGGGGTGATTCCGGATGAAACCGCCGCACCGTCACGCCGCGCGCTGCTGGAGGGTCGCGACCTGGCGCTCGAGCGGGCCCTGGCATGGATTGAGAGCAGTAAGAACTGAGGATGGCGGCCTCATTGATTTCTCAAGAGCCGGGGCGGTGTGGTGACGGATCGCCGGAACGCCGTAGACTGGTAGGAGCGGCAGGCCAGGCCGATCGGCCGCGCTCATCGGGAATTTGGCAACCCAGGTTATCAGCCGCGTTGACGCGCTGCTTGGGCCGAAAGTGGATGGAGATTTTGGAGTCCTTATGAAACGCTTACCAATCAAACGAACCTTGGCCGCCTGCGCGGTGATGGTGCTGGCCGCGGCCGGCGCCAGGCTGCGTGCGGCCGATGAGCTGCCCAAGGCAGAAACCATCCTCGACAAGTTCGTCGAGGTAACCGGCGGCAAGGCCGCCTTCGAAAAGATGCACAATACGGTCATCACCGGCTCCATGGAGATGGCCGCGATGGGCATCAAGGGCACCATGGTGGTCACGCAAGCAGAACCGGATAAGAACCTCGCCGAGATTGAGATCGGAGGAGTCGGCTCAATCAAAGAGGGCTATGACGGCAAGGTAGCGTGGGAAATCAACCCCATGCAGGGCGCGCGCATCAAGGATGGCGACGAAAAGGCCGCAGCCAAGCTCCAGGCTCACTTTCACAAAGAAGCATGGCACGACGAATACAAGAAATTCGAAACCGTGGGCACGGCAACCATCGACGGCAAGGACTGCTATAAGCTGCTGTTGACGCCGCCGGAAGGTAACCCGGTGACCGAGTACTACGACAAGAAGACCGGCCTGCTGGTGAAATCCTCCATGACCATGAGCACGCCCAATGGCGAGATTGAAATCGAAACTCTGGCCAGCGACTATCGCAAGGAGGGGGAACTGTTGATCCCGCACAAGATTCAGCAGAACGCTGCCGGGCAGGAGATCACGATCACGTTCGACACCATCAAGTACAACACGGAAATACCCAAGGACAAGTTCGACCTGCCAGACGACATCAAAGCGCTCATCAAGAAGTGAGCCCGGCCCATGCATCCTTGAGGCGGCCCTGCTGCTGGCAATAGCGTGGCGGGCCGCCTCTCGCGCAGCCACCGGCGGTTGCGCGAGTACGTGTTCCACGGCGCCAACGTAGACGGAGTGCGCGTCGCGTGAGCGCACGACACCCGGCGCGGAGAAGCGGTGCGCACTGGCGCGCTGTTTCAGCTAATGCCGGGCGTGGCTGCTGGACAGCCACCGCGATCCGCCGCAGTTTTCGCCGCGCCTGTGAACCCGGTTTCGCGGCCGATTCCGCTGTCCGCCGGAGTGCCGAAACGGCACGCTGAGTGGCCCAGGTACAACACCTGGTTTGGGTTTTTTCCGTGTTAACCTCGTAGTTACCGGTCTCAATTTGAAACCTTCGGACATGTCACTTCGGCTTCATCTCAGACGAGTCGCGCCGGCCCTGGTGCTGGCGCTCTGCGCCAGCGCGCAGCAGTACACCATCACCACTATCGGCGGCAACGGCACAGCGGGTTACGTGGACGGCACGGCAGTCGGTTCCCAATTCAGCACACCGGTTGCGACCGCGGTTGACTCGAAAGGGAATGTGTACGTCGCGGATTCGGTCAACCATCGTGTGCGCATGATCTCGAACGGGACCATTTCCACTGTGGCGGGCACCGGGACAGCCGGCTACACCGGCGACAAGGGACCAGCCACGTCGGCCACCCTGAACTTCCCTTCCGGGGTAGCGTTGGACAAGGGCGGGAACCTGTACATTTCCGACACCAGCAACCAGGTAATTCGCAAGGTCGATTCCAGCGGCAACATCACGACCTACGCCGGCAATCAAGCCTTGGGGCTCGGGTATAGCGGAGACAACGGGGCCGCGATCAACGCGCAGTTGTACAACCCGCTCGGCCTGGCCGTCGATTCCGCCGGAAACCTCTACATCGCGGACTCTCATGCCGGCGCCGCCCCAAACACCTTCGGCTTGATTCGCGTGGTGAACGCCAGCTCGGGCATTATCACCACACTGGTTGGGCTCGGCAACACCGCCGGACTATTGATCACCCCTGAAGCGATTGCGTTCGATGCCTCGGGCGCCTTGTACATTTCCGACATCGGCCTGCACACCGTGTCTAAGTTCGCCGGCGGGGTGCTCACCCTGAACTTTGCCGGCACCGGCGCGATTGGATTTGCCGGCGACGGCGGGCCGGCGACGGGCGCCGAGTTGACCGATCCGATCGGCGTGGCCACGGACGGCGCGGGTAACGTGTATATAGCGGATTCAGCCAACATGCGCATCCGGCGAGTGACGCCGGATGGAATCATCGCCACGATCGCGGGAGTAACCAAGTTTGGGTACTCGGGCGACGGAGGGCCTGCACTGAAGGCGCAGATGTGGTCGCCGCGCGGCGTGGCCGTGGATTCGAGCGGCAACGTCTACATCGCGGATACCGAGAATGACGCGATCCGCCAGTTGACCCCATCCGCGAACCCCGTCATTTTCGCCGGCGGCGTCGCCAATGCCGCCAGCTTCCAGCCGCAAGTTTCTCCTGGGGCGCTGGCTTCTGTTTTCGGCACCGGTTTGAGCAATGGAACTTATACGTCGGCTCCCCCTTACCCGACCAGTTTCGGCGCATCCAGTCTGGGGGGAGACGGCGTGAGCGTGAGCGTCAACGGCCAGGCGGCGCCGGTATTCTTCGCCTCGCCGGGGCAGATCAATTTCCAGGTTCCTTGGGAAACCGCCGTCGGCACCGCCAGCGTGACCGTGTCGGTGGCGGGCGGCGCGAGCAATACGGTCTCGGTGCCGGTCGTCTCGGCCGGCCCAGGCTTGTTCCTGTCGGGAACTTCGGCTATCGTCCAGAACGCCGCCGATTACTCCCTCATCGGTCCCGGCAATCCGGCTGCGCCGGGCAGCACCATCATCGCCTACCTAACGGGCTCCGGCCCGGTGAGCCCGGCAGCCACCGACGGAGTGCCCGCGCCGCTGGACTCGTTTGTGTTCGCGACCGCGCCCCACAGCGCCGCGATAGGCCCCGCCGCGGCCACTGTGAGTTTCGCCGGACTGGCGCCGGGCTGGGTGGGCCTGGTGCAGGTCAACCTGGTGGTACCGGCCGGTCTCACTGCCGGCACCTACCCGCTGACTGTCACCATCGACGGCCAAACCAGCAACGCGGGCAACATCAGCGTGCAGTAACCACGACCGTCTTCAGATTCCACCCGCCCGATTCCGCAGCAGGTGCGCGGCCGGCGCCGGAGCGCGCAGCGTCCGCGGCGTTCGTCCCGGCGGCGCCGGGGTCGCCGGACGGCGGTATGGGCCCGCGGTCCAGCTTTCGCGCCAGCTGTTCATCTCTCCGCTGGGCGCGCCAACCGCGCGCCATGTGAATGCCCAGCCGAAGAGCGTCGCCAGAGCGCCACACGATGTTGTCGCGCAGCAAATGATTCCGGGCCGTCAGCGTGACGCGCCGCAAACACCGCACCAGCAGCGAGGGTTCCGGTTCGCGGGCGCCGGCAGCCACATCCAAGCGGGGCTGCCGGCAGGCATTCAGCACCACCACCGCGACTCGGGAGTCCGTGTATACACCCTTGCGGTACTCCAGGCCCGGGTCGCGCAAGCCTGCCGGGCGGCGCAGGTAGGTCACCGAATCCACGCATCCGGTGTACACCAGGTCGCTCACCACCTTGTCGCGCTCCTGGTCCACATCGTTCGCAATTTGGTGGGTGAAGCCGAAAGGCTTCCAGGAGAACGTCGTGGCGACGTCCTGGGTTGCGGCGGAAGCCCACACGCTCTGGCCCTGCCAATCGCCGGGACGATTCCAAACGCGCAGGTGGTGGCGCTTTTCGAAGGTGTTGAGCGACTTCTGCAACCGCATTTCCGGCTCCTCGCCATCGAGCAGCAGCGTCCTCATGGGAGCGTCGCCATCCGAGCGGTCCTCCACGATCGCCCGAATGGCGCCGAAACCGGAGCGCATGGAGTTGGGCGAAGATCCGGTCCAGCCGGCGGCGTGGAAGGCGGCGTCGAGCGATGCCTTGTCCCCGACGTACAGCAGGTTCACCAGGTCCATCGGCTGCGGCTGGCGCTTGGAATAGCTCCAGTAAGGAAGGTCGTCCACCACGCGCTGTAAGTCGTCCAGGTCCTTCCCGGAGCCGGCGGCGGTGGGCAAGGTGCACGGCGACAGATCGCGAAACGATTCCGGGAACTCGATTTCCAGGTACAACTCCGCGCCGCGCCGGTACTCAATTTCCGGGTCGGGGAAGCGGAACAGCCCGGTTTCGGCCAGGAACAGCGGCGTTGCCATCATCGGATGGCTGAACGCCAGAAAAGCCAGCCGCTGGCTGAGCCGGTTGGCGAGCGTGGCGGTGGCCCTCATGCCGTGGATCGCACCGCGTCCGTCGATGCGCTCGCGTGCGCTGTCGAGTCCCACCAGCCGGATGGGCGTGTCGTAATCAGTCCCGTTCGGAAGGTGCAGCGTCGTGAAATCGAATTCCAGGAGCGCGGTCTCGTGAATCAGACCCAGCCCGACCTTGCGAACCCGTTTCACCACCCCCTGCACGGTTGTGCCATCCGGCAGCGACGCGCCTTCCTGGCACAGCGGTGTGCTGATCACGGCTTCGACGGCAGCGCCCGGCTTTGAGGTGTACGTGGAGACTGGCGTGAGCAGGCGGGCTTCCACCCGGCTTGCACCGGGAGCCGCGGCGAAAGCGGACTGCGCGGCGAACACCAGCAAAAGGCACATTCCCACACTGGCGGTCAGGCAGGTGGCAGCAAGACCCCGGCCGAGCCGCAACGGCAGGCCGCCAGGCTTGGTGCTGATTTCGAGCTGTGGAACCACCGACTCTTTTACCCTGGATCCCTTCGTGGTTTACCAGCTTCCCGTGGACACCAGCCGGAACCCGGCATCGAGTTGTCCGGCCTCTCCGTCAAACGCCCTTTGCATCCCGAGGGCCACGACGGTTCGGCCCGCACCCGAAAATGCGCGGCCTACCCGGCGGTAGCGAGAATGATACCAGATGTATTCGATCCCCGGGGCCTGCGAATCCACCTGCGGATCCACGAGTGTGAAGGCCTCGCTCCGAGTCTCCCAAGTGCAGCATCTGCGCAACCGGCGAGTCAGCTGCGAAAATGTTGCATCCGGCCGGCTGGATAGTCGCCTCAATCCGGTGGGCCGAGGGCGGCTTTGGTACAATGGCTTTGCCACCCTCTTTCAACAATGCGGTGAGGTGCGAGAGCGGTTGAATCGGGCGGTCTCGAAAACCGTTGAACCTTTACGGGTTCCGTGGGTTCGAATCCCACCCTCACCGCCAGAACAACCTCCTCTATTTAGAGTCAGTTGACGGCCAATGTCGAGGAATGCCGCTTCGAGACAGGTGCATTTTCGTTGTTCCCCGGAGCGCGCCGCTTACCAGACAAACGGGATCAGCCGGTATCGTACGCGGGCAGCGTAGTCAGGGTAACCCTCGAGACCGCGCTGCAGTTCCCGATCCTCCATCGCGGCACGAAACGCGATACCGGCTGAAAGAACAAGGGAGGCTGCCAGTCCGTACCAGGAACCAAGCATCAGCGCATTCGCCGGCAGATAGATCAGCGCGGCAGCGTAGAGCGGGTGGCGGACCGTGGCGTACGGTCCGGTTGAAATCACTCTGTGCCCGCGCTCAGTCTGAATCTTTACGACCGCCGCCAGAAACGGGTTCTCCCGAAAAACGCGAGCGAACATCCGGAACGACAACACCATCAACACCGCGCCGGCGCATTGCAGCCAGACCGGCATGACGGACCAGCGGAACCGGACCGCATCCAGGCCCATCAGGGCCAGCCAGCCGCACCAGGCAAGAAGCATGGCCAGGAGAAAGACTTTGTCCCAGAACGGCTGGTCTTTCTGCACTGGCAATTTCATTCGCTCGGCGAGGAGCGCGGGATCGTGCCGTGCCAACAGAAGGACGATCCACAAGGCTCCGACGACGAACAGGACAAGGTACGCCCACCCGGCCGGCCAGAAAACTGTTCCCGCGACACCGAATAGCAGAGCCGACAAGATCAGAACCTCCACCCCAAGGGTGAGGCAGACCTTGACTCCCAACTCAGACCTCGCCTTGGGTCAACGTGGCCTTTTGCAGGGCTTTCTTCTGCCGGCGCGGCAATCGGGACTTGTTCTTTTTCTGGAGTTTCGGTTGCTTCGTCGACTTCGTCTGTGGCGCCGTTGGAGCAGGCTCAGCGGCTCCCGCCGGCGGTGCCTTCTTGCTTGCGGCGGCGCCTGCAGGCTTTGCTGTAGCGGCCAAAACGGCGTCTTTGGCTTCCGGGTCGACGCGCTTCTTGCGCTCCTTGGGCTTCTTTTCGTCTGCCATAATTGCCTCGAAGTGGCGCCAACGCGCCAGCAGCCATGATAATCCCCTTTAGATCGCGAGAGTCCCACGTCCGTTGCATCAGCGTATCCGGCGGCCGGTTAACTGTTAATATCGGAAGGCATTCCATCTAAGGTCGCATTCATGGGGATGAGGGCCTTTCCATTCGCGAACTTCACATTTGAGGAGTTACCAGGGGACGGCCCGGACGACCCCGGATACCCCGCGACGGAATGCGCCTTGGACTAAGCTGGTAACGGTGCGCGCCATTGCTCTGGTGATTTGCGCGGCGAGTCTGCATTCGGCCTTCTGCCAGGATGGCGGAGAATCCAAGGCGATGCCGGCTCCCGTCCTGCCGTTCTATGACTGGGGCGCCTGCCCATATGAGGCCTGCGCGTATCGTCAATGGACTGCGCATCGACCGGTCAAGGTGTACGACACGTGGAAGCCGGGCCGCCGTCCGATCGCTCAACTCGCAGTTGGAGACCACGTGACCGGCATCACGGGCGTGGTCGTCACATTCAAACCGGGCCTGATCCGCATGGATCGTGACTCGCCGGAGCTGGATCTGCGGCGCGGAGATACCGTTCTCACCTACGCTTACCGCGGGGAGGGGTTTTCCGCGGTTTGGTTCAAGGGCAGATACCATGCCAGCTTCGACATTTCGTTCGCGAAATGGCCGGATGGGACAGGCTGCGGCGGCGCACATTGCGCGGCTACGTACGTGGACCTGGGCAGGAAGGCGTGGTGGGCCGAGGTGAAGCTGGCGTCCGCCCGGACGGGCTGGGTGGAAATGGACCTCGCTCAAATGCCGATCAGCCTGTTTTAGGCCGCGGCCCCGGCGTTGATAAATCGCACCCTGCATGGCAAGCCCGCAGTTCCGCTCGGTATAATCAGATCCGGAGCACTGAAAGGGGTTGGAAGACATGCACCTGAAAAGACTCGTCGCGATTTCTGCCGCCACCATTGTCCTGGCTGCCGCGACCCTGGCTCAGAATTTGCCGCAAGGCGTTCACAAGGTGACGTCCATTGAAGGAGTCACGGAGTATGCTTTTCCGAACGGTCTGCATGTTTTGTTGTTTCCGGACAACTCCAAACCCAAGATCACGGTCAACGTCGTTTACCTGGTCGGCTCACGCAATGAGGGCTACGGCGAGACCGGTATGGCGCACCTGTTGGAGCACATGGTGTTCAAGACCTCCCAGTCGGGCAGAGAGCTCTTCAAGGAGCTCACCGACCGCTCGGGTGGCAACTTCAACGGCACCACGAACTATGACCAGACGATGTACTTCGAAACGTTCAACGCGAGCGACGAGAACCTGCGTTGGGCATTGGGACTGGAAGCCGACCGTATGGTCAATATGACCATGCTCAAGAAGGATCTGGACACCGAAATGACGGTGGTCCGGAACGAAATGGAATCCGGCGAGAACAGCCCGCTGAATGTGCTCCGTGAACGCGTTCTGGCGGCGGCCTACAACTTCCACAACTACGGGAGGACCGTCATCGGCAACCGCACCGACGTGGAAAGAGTGCCCATCGCCAACCTGGCGGCTTTCTACCAGAAATACTACCAGCCCGATAATGCCGATCTCGTCATCGCGGGACAATTCGACGAGTCGAAGGCCCTGGCATTAGTGGCCGCTACCATCGGCTCAATCCCCAAGCCGCAGCGCGTGCTGACCCAGCCGTACACGGTGGAGCCGACGCAGGAAGGGGAACGCTCCGTAATTCTTCGCCGGGTCGGAAACATTCAGGGGATCACGGCGGTCTATCACATTCCGGCAGCGCTGCATCCCGATATCGCGGCGCTGCAGGTGATGGCTCAGGTACTGGGCGCGCCTCAGACAGGCCGGCTGTACAAGGCGCTCGTCGACAACAAGAAGGCTGTATCAACCAATATGAACGCCGGGGGCATGCACGATCCGGGGTTTGCGATGGTGTTCGCGCAGCTCAAGCCGGATCAATCCATCGACGAGGCCCAGCAGATCCTGCTGAAAACCGTCGAAGGTCTGGCGAATGAGCCACCATCGCAAGAGGAGGTCGATCGCGGCAAGGCCCGCATCCTGAAGAACATCGAACTCGCCCTGACGAATACCCAGACGGTTGGCATGATGCTGGGTGCATACGCCGGCGGCGGCGACTGGCGCTCCTTCTTCCTCACGCGCGACGAGGTGAACAAAGTCACGGTTGCCGATGTGACACGCGTGGCAAAGACCTACCTGAAGTCCTCCAACCGCACGGTGGGCGAGTTCATTCCGACCGCTGCTCCCGATCGTGCCGAGATTCCTGCGACGCCGGATCCGGCTGCACGGTTCAAGGATTATAAAGGCGGCGCGACCATTCAACAGGGCGAGGCGTTCGATCCCACTCCTCAGAACATCGAAGCCCGCGTGATCCGCGCCACGCTGCCAAACGGGTTGAAGCTGGTGATGTTCCCGAAGAAAACCCGCGGCGGCACGGTGGTGGCGGTGATGAACGTCCGGTTCGGCGACGAGAAGTCGTTGTTTGGCAAAATCACATCGGCAAGCTTGGCCGGCGCGCTGCTGATGCGCGGGACGAAGCACAAGAACCGCCAGCAGATCCAGGATGAAACCGACCGCCTGAAAGCGCAGATCAACGTGAACGGCGGCCCCGGCGACGCTTCGGCGAACATCCGGACGCTGGAGGCCAACCTGGCCGATTGCCTGCGCTTCGCCAGGGAACTGCTGCGCGAGCCCTCCTTCCCCGAGGCCGAATTCGAACAGATCCGCCAGCAACGCATCGCCGGGGCGGAGAGCGCCAAGACCGAGCCCAACAGCCTGGCCTCGCTGGACATGAGCCGGCACTTCGCCGCCCGCTACCCTCGCGGCGACGTGCGGTACGTCTCGACCATCGATGAACAGATCGAGGATCTGAAGAAGGTGACTCTGGACGACGCGCGCCAGTTTTACGCGCAGTTTTACGGTGTTGGCGAGGGCGAGATCGTCATCAGCGGCCAGTTCGATCCGGTACAGGTGCAGAAACTCGTCGGCGAACTGTTCGGCGATTGGAAGAGCGCCAGTCACTACGAGCGCATTAGCAACACGTACGCCAAACTGGAAACGATCAACCACAAGATCGAAACGCCCGACAAGCAGAACGCCATTTTCCTGGCGGGGATGCCCTTGAGAATGACCGACGAGGATCCTGACCACGCGGCCCTCACCATCGCCGGCATGGTGCTCGGCGGTTCCCCCAACTCCCGCCTCTTCCAGCGCATTCGCGTCAAGGACGGCTTGAGCTACGGGGCTTCGGCGGGGTTCTACATGCCCACCAAGGAAGACGGGGGCAGGCTCTTCGGGACGGCCATCGCGGCGCCGCAGAATATGCCCAAAGTGGAGGCTGCCTTCAACGAGGAACTGGCCCGCGCACTGAAAGACGGCTTCACCGCCGACGAGGTGGAGAAGGCCAAGAAAACATGGCTGGACGAACGATCCGTGGGGCGTGCCGAAGAGGCCTCCATCGCCGGTCTGCTGATCAGCCGTGAGCGCTGGGGCCGCACCTTGCAATGGGATGCGAAGCTGGAGGCCGCCGTGGCCGCGCTGACACTGCAGCAGGTGAGCGAAGCCTTGAAGCGCCACATCGACCCGGCCGTCATCTCCATCGTCAAAGGCGGCGACTTCAAGAAGGCGCGTGCGTACGAGTAACGCCTGCGGCAGGGTGGCATACCTGGCGATGAATCCTTAGCACCCGCGATCGGGACAGACGCCGCAGAGTTTGTCCGGAAAGGCGGCGCGTGGAACTGACGGTTGCCACGGAACGCCGGTCGCTGACGGCGGCCCTGAGTACTACCATAGACACAGCATGACGAAACTACTGACGTCGGTATTCTGCGCCCTGCTCGGTTGCGGCGGCGCGGCGGCCATCGATCTGAACGGCTTGCGATCCATCGGCTCCGTGGCCAGTTTCGTGAAAACGGACTCCTCCGTCACGCTGATTTGTGCCGACGGGTCCCAGGTCCGCATTAGCGTGCTGGCGCCCGATCTGATCCGGGTGCGCGCGGCTTTTCTTGGCAAACTGCCCGACCGCGATCACTCCTGGGCCATCGAGAAGACCTCCTGGAATGTCCCACAGTGGAGTCTCACGGAAGACCCCGCCGCACTGCGCATCTCAACCGCTGAACTGGAGGTCGCAGTCGGCCGCTCGCCGCTTCAGATCGAATTTCGGGACGTCGCCACGCACCAGACCATCAATGCCGACCAATCGCCGATGCGATTCGATCCCCAGTCGGGCCTGATCGCCGCCGCCAAGAAGCTCGGCTTCGACGAGCACTTCTACGGCCTTGGCGAAAAGGCGACACGGCTCGACAAGCGCCGCGGTGAGTTCACCATGTGGAACTCCGACACCTTCGGCTACCACGAAGGAACCGACCCGGTTTACCAGAGCATTCCGTTCTACATCGGCTGGCAGCACGGCGCGGCCTACGGCATTTTCTTCGACAACAGCTACCGGACCCACTTCGATTTCGGCGCCTCCTCCCAGGAATACGCGGCTTTCTCCGCCGAAGGCGGCGAGATGAACTACTACTTTTTCCAGGGGCCGTCCATCAAGAAGATTCTGGCGCGCTATGCCGATCTGACCGGGCACATGCCCATGCCGCCCATGTGGGCGCTCGGCAACCAGCAGAGCCGGTACAGTTATTATCCGGATTCCCTGGCCGAAGAAGTGGTTCGAAAATACCGCGCGGACGATCTGCCGCTCGATGTCCTCCACCTCGATATCCACTTCATGAATGGCTACCGGCCTTTTACCTGGGACCCGCAACGCTTCCCGAACCCGAAGGCCTTCACGGACCGGTTGCGGGCGCAGGGCGTCAAGGTGGTGACCATCGTCGATCCCGGCATCAAGTATCAGCCTCCCGTGGAGGGCGCGCGCGACGCGGCCAGCCATCCCGAACTGGCGCCGCAAGACCAAAGCTACTACGTCTACAACCAGGGCCAGGCGCAGGATTTCTTCCTCAAGCGCAAGGACGGCAGGCCTTACATCGGCCGTGTGTGGCCGGGTGAATCGGTTTTCGTGGACTACACGCTGGATCGGGCTGCAAGCTGGTGGGGAGACCTGCACCGCGCCTACACGGACAACGGAGTGGCCGGAATCTGGGACGACATGAATGAGCCGTCGGACTTCAACGACCAGACCGGCAAGTCGCAGATGGATGTGGTCACTTACGATGGCGGAACGTACTCTCCCTATGCCGGGAATCGCAACGTGTTCGCGCTCAACGAAGCCCGCGCCACTTATCAGGGCCTGCAGCGACTGCTGCCCAAGCAGCGCCCTTACCTCATCACCCGCGCGGCTTACGCGGGCATTCAGCGCTACGCCACCATGTGGGCCGGCGACAACCGCAGCACCTGGGATGCGCTGGCGCTGAGCCTGCCGATGTTCATGACGCTCGGTCTTTCAGGCGAGCCCTTTGTGGGCTCGGACGTGGGCGGGTTCGTCGGTCGCGCGGACGCCGAACTGCTGGTGCGGTGGTACGAGGTCGGTTTCCTTACGCCCTTCTGCCGCAATCATGCCGCGCTGGATTCGCCGGATCATGAGCCCTGGCGTTATGGCAAGTATTACGAGGACATCATCCGCAAGTACCTGAAGCTCCGTTACCGCCTGCTCCCGTTCCTCTACACGGTGCTGGAGGAATCGCACCGTACCGGCATGCCCATGTTTCGGCCCTTACTGCTCAACTACCAGGAAGACGAGAACACGCTCGGCATCGACGACGAGTTCATGATCGGCGACGACCTGCTGGTGGCGCCGATTCTCAAACCCAACCTGACCGCCAGGCTTGTCTACCTTCCACCGGGCGTCTGGTTCGACTATTGGACGGGTGCCCGCCACGAAGGCGGCAGCATGATCCGCGTGGAAGCGCCGCTCGAAACCGTGCCCCTTCTTGTTCGAGGCGGAGCCATTCTTCCGCTGGGTCCGGAGCAGAACTATGTCGGCGAAAAGCCCGCGAACCCGCTGCGCTTCGAGATCTACCCCGACGCGCGAGGGGAAGCATCCACATCACTCTACGAAGACGACGGCCTCACGGAGGCTTACCAGCAGGGCAGCTTCCGGCAAACCAGCTTGAGCTACCGGCACACGCCCGCCGCGGATTGGATCGACCTCCGCGTACCGATGGGAGCGTTTCATCCCGCTGCGCGGGACCTCCTGTTTACAGTGCGTCCCGCCGCCACGGTACGCAGGGTGCTGATCGACGGAAAACTCCAGGGCAACGCAGCGACGGTGCGCATCGCGGACGACGGCCAGAGCCACCGTATCGAACTGCGTTAGCCGGTGCAGGTGTGCCCGGGGGTCGTTTAGGGGCGGGATCGCATTCGTCGGAATCGAATCCGCTCTGCTCACTGGCCTGGCCGCAGCTGCGCTCGATTCGCGTGGATCCCGAACCGGCGAGGCGTAGTCTCGTGTGGTAACGTCCTTAAATGGCGACACCGCGGAGAAGATCGTGCAGATTGCCCGGAGCCGCCCCGACGCGGTGACGCGTAAGCGCGGATGTACACTATGGCCACTGGCAAAGTAAAGACCGGGATCATCGGTTCGCAATTCGAAGCGGACATTCATGCGGCCTCGTTTCAAATCATGCCCGAGGAGGCGGAGGTGGTGGCCGTGGCATCGCCCACGGCAGGGCACGCCGAAGAACTGGCGCATCGTTACGGTATCCCGCGCGTATTTCACGACTATCGGGAGATGCTGAGCGAGAGCGACATCGAAATGGTCACCATCACTGCGCCCAATGTGCTCCATTGCCAGATGACGTGCGACATCGCGCGCGCCGGCAAGCACGTAGTGTGTGAGAAGCCATTGGCCATGACGCTCGAAGAGGCCGACGAGATGATCGGCGTCTGCCGCCAGCAAGGCGTCCTGCTGTTGTACGCCGAGGAATTGTTCTTCACGCCGAAATACGTCAAGGCCAAAGAGATGGCCGATCAAGGCGCGTTCGGCAAAGTGCACCTGGTGAAGCAGAGCGAAAAACACTTCGGGCCGCACAGCCCGTGGTTCTGGGACCCGGAACGCTCCGGCGGCGGCGTCTGGATGGATATGGGCTGCCACGGCATCGCGTTCTGTTACTGGTTTCTCGGGCGTCCCGCGATCGAATCGGTCTACTGCCACATGGGAACCTACGTGCATCGCGACAAGACCGTCCTCGAAGACGAGGCCATCGGCATCATCGAGTTCGCCAATGGGGCCGTCGGCGTGGTGGAGAACAGTTGGGCCCGCCGCGGCGGGATGGACGACCGGATCGAAGTGTACGGCAGCGGCGGCGTCACCTACGGCAACCTCCACATGGGCAACGCGCTCCCGACCTACAGCGAGACCGGCTACGGGTATGCGGTGGAGAAGGCGCCTTCCACCGCCGGCTGGAGCTATCCGGTTTTCGAGGAACTCTGGAATTACGGTTTCCCGCAGGAGATGCGGCACTTCGCCCGATGCGTGCGCGGCAAAGAAAGCCCGCAAGCCAAGGGCGAAGACGGCCGCGCGGTGCTGGAGGCCATCTGCGCCGGCTATGCGGCGGCCGGTCGTGGATCTAAAGTGGCACTTCCCTTTCGACCCGCCGGAGTGAACAAACCGTTTGACTTATGGCGTAGCGGCCAGGGCCGATGAAGCCGACTGTCCTACTCGACAACATACGCAATCAACCCCGATCGCTCCGTGGAGTGGCGGCATATCATCTCGGCGACGGCCAGAGCGAACTGCGGGCGGCCGCAGCCGCCATCCGGACGGCTGGCAGAGTGGTTTTCACCGGCATGGGCAGCTCGCTGTTTGCCGCCATCCCGGCGGCGGATTACCTGAACGCCCACGGCATCGAGGCGCGAGTTGTGGAGGCATCCGAGGTTTTATACTTCGGCCGTGCGCAAGCGCTGGCGGGGGCCCTGGTGCTGGTGTCGCGCTCTGGCGAGACGGTCGAGATTTCGAAACTATTACCGGCCGTGAGCAATTCTCAGGCGACGATCGGTGTGACCAACGTGAGTGGGAGCTTCCTTGCCAGCCAGGCGCGGCACACCATCAATCTGAATAGCGAATCCGACCGGATGGTCGCAGTGCAGACCTATACCGGCACGATGGCGGTGTTGCTGCTGCTGGCAGCGACGGCGCTCGAAGAACCTGCGCCCAAATGGCGCGCCATGTTGGATGACGCGGCCGAGGCGCTCTCGGAGGCGATCGATGGTGCGATCGCCGCGAGCGAAGACTGGAACGAGTTTCTGGCGGATGCCGGCGTCGTGTATCTGCTCGGCCGCGGACCATCGCTGGCTTCGGTTCACGAAGGCGCTCTCCTGCTGAATGAGGCCAGCCGGACACCTTCCGTGGCGATGTCCGCGGCGCAGTTCCGGCACGGTCCGGTAGAGGTGGTGGACGAGCGCTTCCGCGGAATCGTCTTCGCATCTCAAGAAGCGACGCGCGAGCTGGACCTGGCGTTGGCGCGCGACCTGGTCTCCCTGGGCGGCAAGGTGCGGGTGTGCCAGAGCCGCGGCGTTCCGTCGCCGCTCGAACCGATGATTGAGATCGTGGCCCTGCAGGTTGCCGCCTGCCGCCTGGCGGAAGCGAAGGGAATCGATCCGGGTGATTTTCGTCACGCTACGCTCGTTACCCGGGCCGAAACTGGTTTTGGGGCGCCATGAACGCCCTCGGAATCGATATCGGCGGGACGAACACCAAGGTCGCGCTGGTTGGCGGCAGCGGCGACACCGGCAGGATCGAGACCTTTCCGACGGGCGCCGGCAACCCACACGAATTGGTGGCGCATCTATGCGAAGCGGCGCAACGATGCTGCGGCGAGGACCGCATTCGAGGCGCGGGTGTCGCGGTTGCGGGGTTTCTCGGTCCGGCGCGCGACCGGCTCATCTACAACCCGAACCTCGAATGGCTCTGCGGATTCCCCTTGCGGGATGCACTGTCGGATGCCCTGCACACACAGGTGACGCTGGAGGTAGATTCAAACGCGGCGTGCCTCGGCGAGTACTGCTTCGGCGTGGGACGCGGCGTGCCGCGCTTCTTGTGCCTCGTCTCCGGCACCGGGCTGGGCGGCGGCATGACGATCGACGGCGCGCTGCTCCGCTTCCAGGGCGAATGCATCGGCGACGTGGGCCACGTGGTGGTGGACCCTGACGGGCCGGAGTGTTCCTGCGGGGGCCGCGGATGCGCCGAGGCAATTGCGGGCGCGGCGGCGATCGTCGCACACGCGCATAGCGGCGCGACGCTGCGGGAAGTAATCGAAGGCGCGCGCCGGGGCGACGAACGGGCAGTCGAAGCGCTGGCAGCCGCGGGCCGCGCGATTGGAATTGCGGCCGCGTCGCTGGCACAAATCTTCTTCCCGGACCGCATCGCACTGGCCGGCGGCTTGTCCGAGGCCGGCGATCTGGTAGTGGCCCCCGCGGCCGCGGAATTCCGGCGCGTGGTGAATGCCGCCGCGCGCGAACACGTCGTACTGGCTAAGGCCAGCCTCGGCTGGCGCGCGACCCTCGTCGGAGCTGCCGCGCCAATGCTTCAGATTCGGTGAAACCTCATTACCGGCCGCCTGCGTAAATTGTGGGGCAGACGCCCTCGTCTGCAGCCGGCCCCCTGGCCGGCTTTTCGCGCATGGTGGGTGCTTGATTCTTGGTTCCAGCAAGCGGGACGAGGGCGTCCCGCACAGACCAGGGGGTCTGCCCCACGGCTCGGTCTTACCGCGCCTCTTCGTCGAAACAGACGGCCACTTTGCCGCAGTCGCCGGCGGCCATGAGGGCGTAGGCGTCCTGCACGCGGCCCAGCGGGAACCGGTGGCTGACCAGGTCGGCGGGATGCAGATTCCAGCGGACCAGCCGCTCCACCAGTTCCTCCATCAGCCACGTGGACGTCACCCAGGAGCCGTAAATCGTCTTCTGGTCATGGATGATGTCGGGCGAGGGGTTGAATTCCACGCTCCCACCTTCGCCCAGGAAAACGATGCGGCCCCATTTGCGCGTGGCGCGAATGGCGGTAGCCCGCGCGCCGGCGTGGGCGGAGCAATCGATGGCCCGCTCCACGCCGCGGCCGGCGGTCAGCTGCCGCACTTCGGCGACATTGTCCGGACCGCTGGGCAGCACCTCGTCGCAGAGTCGCAGGTCAAGCGCCAGCTTCATGCGGGCTTCCCGCACGTCGATGCCGATAATGCGCTGCGCGCCGAGTTTGCGGCACAGCGCCGCGGTCGCCAGCCCGACCGGGCCCAGGCCGGTGATGAGCACTGCATGATTGCCGCTGATCCCGATCTTCTCCAGGCCCTCATACGCCGTGCCGAAGCCGCACGCCACCTGCGCGCCATCGGTATAGCTGAGCTCATCGGGAAGGTGCAGCAGGTCTTTCTCTTCCGCCAGCAGGAAGTCGGCCATGCCGCCATCGCGCTGCCAGCCGTAGGCGCGCCGAAACTTCTCGCTGGTGCAGGAGATCATGTACCCTCGGCGGCAATCGCTGCACAACCCGCAGCCGGAGATGTGATAGACGATCACGCGGCTGCCGGCTCCGAAGCGCCGGCACCCCGGACCGGCTTTGACGACCTGCCCGCAGGGCTCATGCCCGGCGATCACGCCCTGGTAGCCCTCGGGCCCCTTGCCCAGGTGCTCGTGATAGATGCAGCGGATGTCGGACCCGCAGATGGTGGAGGCCTTCATGCGCAGGAGCACTTCGCCGTGCCCCGGTTCCGGAACCGGCACTTCGCGCAATTCGGTGGTGCTGTTGCCAGGCAGATAGGCGCCGGTCATGATGCGATCACTCCATTGAGGTCCCACAGGTCTTGCCAACTCTGCTCCGGTTTCCAGAGGAACACCTGGCCTTTCACCAGGCGGCAGTTCCGGTCCAGCGCGGCGATCGCGCGCATGTCGTCCGCCGTGAGCGCCTCGCTCACGACGGCGCGCAGGTTCGCCAGGTAATTGCGGCGGTTGGCCGATTGCGGGATCGGCGTCTGGCCGCGCTGCACCGCCCACCGGAGACACACCGCCGCGGGGTGAACTCCCAGCCGCTGCGCGATGCGGACAATCACCGGGTCCTCCATGTCGACCGTATCTTCCGGGGAACGGTCGCGCTCCGGGCGGTGCGGCGACCCGAGCGGGCAGTACCCGGCCGGCTCCATGCCGCTGGCGCGCACGAACTCGAACAGCTCCGGCTGCTGAAAGTGCGGGTGCAGCTCCATTTCGTTGACCGCCGGCCGGATCCGCGCATCGCGCAGCAGCAGCGTCAGCTTCGGGATGGTCATGTTCGACGTGCCGATGTGCCGCACCAGGCCCAGGTCCACCAGCGCCTCCATCTGGCGCCAGGTCTTCATGAAATTCTCGTGGAGATACGGCCTGGCGTCCAGGCTGCGCGAATCGACCCTGCATCCGGGCGGATGAAAGTTGGGGAACGGCCAGTGGACCAGGTACAGGTCCAGATAATCGAGCTGCAGGTCGGCCAGCGACTGCCGGCAGGCCGGGATGACATCGCTCTCCGCGTGTTTATCGTTCCAAAGCTTGGAGGTGACCCATAACTCCTCCCGCCGCAGACCGCGCGAGAACAGTTCCTGCAAAGCGTCGCCGATCCGGTCTTCGTTGCCGTAAACCGCAGCGCAATCGAGGTGTCGATAGCCAACCGAGATGGCGCCCTTTACCGCCTCGGCAATCTCACCCGCCGACACATGGTCGGAGCCGAACGTACCGAGGCTGATTGCAGGCATCTCCGCGCCCGTATAGAGCACCCGTTTGGGCACCAGCGCCGCGTCAACCGCGTCGGCAGCAGGGGTGAAAGTCCGATCGATGGATTGCCTCACAGACCTCCGTTCCAATGAACGGCCACTATAACACCGGCCGCCGGCCGTTCGTTCCCTGCCCCCGGACGGCGTTGCCTTTGCCGGTTGCGGTGCATATACTAGCGCTGTGTCCTGCAACCCCGGGGGAGGGGGCGGGACCGCAGGAGGGTTCCATGTCGACAACCGCATACGCGCCGGAGCGGGTCGTTCCGATCACGGCTAATAAGCTACTCATCAATAATCAATGGACTGAGGCGGCTTCGGGCCGCACCTTTGCCACGATTAATCCATCCACCGGCGAGGAAATCTGCCAGGTCGCGGAAGCCGATCAGGAGGATGTGGATCGAGCAGTGAAGGCGGCTCGCCACGCCTTCGAGCACGGGCCGTGGCGCAAAATGGCGGCCGCCGAGCGCGGCAGGCTGATGAACAAACTGGCGGACCTGATCGAAAAGCACGCCGACGAGCTGGCCCGCCTGGAGAGCCTCGATAACGGCAAACCATATCGCGTGGCGCTGGCGGCAGACCTGCCGCTGACGGCTGCCTGCTACCGCTACTTCGCGGGCTGGGCGGACAAGGTGCAGGGGCGAACCATTCCGATCAGCGGGAATTACTTCTGTTACACGCGGCTGGAGCCGGTGGGCGTGGTGGGGCAAGTGATTCCGTGGAACTTCCCGCTGCTGATGCAGGCCTGGAAGCTCGGGCCCACGCTGGCGTGCGGCAACACCGTGGTGCTCAAGCCCGCCGAACAGACGCCGCTGACGGCGCTGCGCGTCGGCGAACTGATCGTCGAGGCGGGGTTCCCGGAAGGGGTGGTGAACATCCTGCCGGGCTACGGTCCGACGGCGGGGCAGGCGATTGCGCGGCACATGGACGTGGACAAGGTTGCCTTCACCGGGTCGACCGAGGTCGGCCACCTGATTATGGAAGCCGCGGCGCAGACGAACCTGAAGCGGGTGACGCTCGAGCTCGGCGGGAAGAGCCCGAACATCGTATTCGCCGACGCCGATATGGACCAGGCGATTGAGGGCTCCCACTTCGCGCTGTTCTTCAACCAGGGCCAGTGCTGCTGCGCCGGGTCCCGGCTGTTCGTGGAGCGCAAAGCGTACGATGACTTCGTGGAGCGCAGCGTGGACCGGGCCAAGCGCCGCACCGTCGGCGACCCGTTCGACGCCAACACGGAGCAGGGACCGCAGGTGGACGACGCGCAGTTCGAGAAGGTGATGGGGTACATCGAAGCCGGCAAGCGGGAAGGCGCGCAACTGCAGTGCGGCGGCGGGCGAGTCGGTGACAAGGGCTACTTCATCGAGCCGACCGTGTTTGCCGGCGTGCGGGACGAAATGAAGGTCGCGCAGGAGGAGATCTTCGGGCCGGTGATGTCGATCATTCCGTTCGACAGTCTGGACGAGGTGATCGAGCGGGGCAACAAGACGATGTACGGCCTGGCGGCGGCAGTGTGGACCAAGGACATCACCAAGGCGACGGCGATCGCCAACGGCCTGCGCGCGGGCACGGTCTGGGTGAACTGCTATGACGTATTCGACGCGGCAGCGCCGTTCGGCGGCTTCAAGCAGTCGGGCATCGGCCGCGAATTAGGCGAATACGGGTTGCAGCAGTACACCGAAGTGAAAACGGTGACGATGGCGTTGGGCTAGAGGCTGAGGCGGCCGGGGTGGCGAGCACCGCTCTTCGCGAGCCGCGACGATTTTGGTGTGAGTCCGGTGAGCATTGCCACCGTGGGGAGCCCCCTGGTCTGCAGCCGACGCCTTCGTCGGCCTTTTTTGTTTTTGAGCGGCTTGGCTCTTCGTGCAAAGAGCGGGACGGAGGCGTCCCGCGCAGACCAGGGTTCTGCCCCACGGCGCTTGGCGGAGGAGCAAACTGTTCATCTGCTATGTTGGAGCGCTTCAGCGTCTACACGGTCAGCCCGTGCAGATACTGGTAACTAGGCTTCAACGCGTCCATTTCCATTTCGACAAAATAGTTGCTGATCCCGCCTGTTTTGGCGGCGGCGAACAGTTCCTTCCAATCCACGGCGCCTGACCCCACCGGCACGAATTTGCTTTCCGCTGCCGACCAGTCTGCCAGGTGCATGGAGAGGAAGCGGTTCGGATACTTGCGCAGGAACGTGGCGGCTTTGTAGCCCAGCCTGATGACGGCTACCTGGAACTGCAAGCGGATCAGCTTCGGGTCGAGCGTCTCCATCAGCTTGTCGTAGATGAGCACGCCGTCGATTTCGCGAAACTCGAAATCGTGGTTGTGATACCCCAATTGAATGCCCGCCTTTTGTGTCTGTTCCCCCAGACGATTCAACTCATCGGCGGCGCGCGCCCAGTCCGACAGCGGCGCATTGGCTCCGACTCCGAACATGGCGACCACCATCTGTTTCAGCCCCAGTTCTTTGGCGAACGCGATCCGTTCGTCCATATGGTCCTTCAATTCCTGGAACTGGTAATGGCAGCTTTCGCAGCGCAGGCCGGCGGCCTGAATCCTGTGGCGCATTTCCGCGGCCTTCATATTGACGAGCGCGCCGTAACCGGCGTGTACATAGCCCGGCGGCGAACACATTTCGATGGCCTGGTAGCCGATCCCCGCAAGCTGCCGGAGAGTGCCGTCGAAATCATGGGACAGGGCGTCTCGCACGGGGTAGGTCTGGCACCCGATCGGCAACCCCAGCGGGTCGGCGCGCAATTGCAGCGCCCCCGGTCCTGCGCAACCGGCCACAGCGAGGCCCAGTGCGCTCCGTTGGAAAAATTCTCTTCTGGTTGCGTTCATATTCTCCTCGTCGGACCTCGCTCATGCACCTTGGGGGGCGGACGCCCTCATCTGGAGCCGGCTCTTGCGCGCGTAGCGGCCGAGTTGACTCTTGGTTCCCGCAGCGGGACGAGGGCGTCCCGCGCAGACCGGGGGGTCTGCCCCACAACTTCTGCCGCACGCGTTCTTGAAATGGAGTGGCATTGACTTACAACTCCCAACCTTTCCGGTAATCGCGAGACAGATACTTATTCGCGTCGGGAGGGTTGGTGATCTTCATGGCGTCGGCGTCGTATTGCAGCTTCCGCCCGGTGCGCAGCGCCACGGCGTACAGGTTGACCGCCTCTGTAATAGGCCAGGCATTCAGGAAGTTCCCGGGCGACGGCGCACCGCCACGGCAGGCCTCCATCCACTTGAGCAGTCCAGGCTGAACGTTGTCACCATTGGGCCGCTCGGTAGCCGGCGGCATCGTGAAGCCGCGCATCCTCGATTCAGGAATCAAGTGCGGGCTCTCCACTTCGAAGCCCGCCAGGATTTTTCCCTTGTCGCCCACGAACATCATGCCTTCCAGCGGAAGGTCTTTGTGATCCTCGGCCAGCTCGTCCGGCGTACGAGGCTTGATCCCGCCCTCGTACCAGACCAGGTCGATGGCGGGCCTTTGCCCGCGCGCCGGATACTGGAACCGCACCACGCTGGCGGTAGGGAACGAGAAATCGTTGCGAATGGTCGTCGATACGTTCTCCACCAGTGTGCAGTTGTGAGTCAGCATCGGCTCCACGCTGACAGGGCCGCTCAGCTCCAGGGCATTGAATACCGTCCAGAGGCTGTAGTGGCCCATATCCGCCATGCTCCCGCCTCCGAAGTCATACCACCCGCGAAACACCATGTGCGTGTAGTTGGGGTGGTAAGGGCGATACGCCTCCGGGCCGAGCCAGAGGTCCCAGTCGAAGCCCTTCGGGACCGGAGGCGCTTCCGTCGGCAGCGCCGGATACTGGGGCCACACCGGGCGGTTGGTCCAGTTATGGACTTCGCGAAGGGCTCCGATGGCTCCATCCTTGATCCACGCCATCACCGGCTCCATCGATCCGTTCGCGTCCCAGGGCATGAAGTGTGTGGCCACGCCCTTGGCTCGGACGGTGTCGAGGACGACGCGCGCCTCGGCCAGCCGGTTCGCGATCGGCTTATGCATCACCACGTGCTTGCCGCGCTTCGCAGCCGCGATGCTGATGATGCCGTGGAGGTGATCGGGCGTCATGATCTTAACCGCGTCGAGGTCTTTCTCCTTTTCGAGTAACTCGCGGTAATCGGCATACGCAGAACAGCCCTTGAAGTTGTCCGAGGACCGTTTGGTGCCATAGTAAGTGTCGACGATGTCTTTCGCCGCCTCACGGCCGCCCGGGATCACTCCATCCGCGCCGGCCCACCAATCCGGCTTGCCGAGCGTGGATCGAATTGCGTTGAGCAGGCCAGTGCGGGACCAGTCCCGATAATCGACGGCGTCGCGGCTCGGGTCGCAAACCGAAACGATCTGCAGATCGGGAACCGCGAGCAGCGGCAGCATCTCGCGCAGGCCTTCGGTGCCGACGCCAATGTAAGCCAGGGTGATCTTGTCGCTCGGGGCGACGAACCCCGGCCCTCCCAGCACAGGCCGCGGCACAATCGTGAATGCGGCAACGCCGGCTGCGGCTCCCAGAAACTCGCGGCGGTTCTGATCGGGTGTCATCTGCCTCCTCCTGAAGTCAACGCGGACGCCGGCCACTAATAGCCGCCTGCCATCATACCCCCATTCCACCTGGTCGCGACGAGTGTGAGCCAGGCGCCGGTCCGGTCCGCCAGGACATCATAACCAGGGGGCATTCCGACGCTCATCCGCGTATCTTTTTTCTGTCGAGCACTTCCGCTCCCGCCGCGGCCTCAACCGGGTAGATTTCGGGAATTACATGGGAGGCGCTGTAATAGGCATCCAGAACCGCGTTGCGGAAGGGGTCTGAACGTGCGGCATCCACCAGGGCGACCATGCAACCTCCGAATCCGGCTCCCGCCTGCCGCGCGCCGATCACCCCCGGCGCGGCGAGCATCGCATCCATCATGGCGACCATCGCCGGCGAGCAGATCTGGTAAAGGTCTCTCGCGCCCGCAAACGAGTCCGCGCAGAGCCGGGCCACGGCTGGCTGGTCGCCCGCTTCGAGCGCGCGGGCCAGTGAGCCGGCTCGCGCACTTTCGGCGACGATGAATTCGCACCGTCTCGCGGCCGCCTCCGACAGTTCATGCCGTCGCGCCGCCAGCAGTTCCGGCGTCACATCGCGCAGAGCGGTCACGCCCAGCACGGCAGCGCCCTGCTCGCATTCGGCCCTTCGCTGCGCGTATTCGCTGCCCGACAGCCTGCGCGGGCTCATTGTGTTGCACACCACCACGCGAATCCCATCGGCAATCCGCACGGCGCGTGTCGAGAGGTCCCGGCAGTCGAGAAGCAAGGCACATCCCTCGCGTCCCAAGCATGAGGAATACTGATCGAGAATGCCGCACTTCACACCAACGAACTCGTTCTCGGCCTTCTGGCAGAGCAACGCCTTCCGTTCCGGTGTCAGGCTCCAGCCGCCTAACCCAGCGAACACCGTGGCCATCGCGCATTCCAACGCCGCCGACGAACTCAACCCGCTTTCCAGCGGGACGGTGCTGTGGATCATCGCGTCGCAGCCCGTCAGCGCGAACCCTTCGCCTTGCAAAATGGCAGCGACGCCCCGCACGTAGTTGCACCATCTCGATTCGATCGAGTCAATCCTATCCAGCCGGAAGTCGTCCGCGGCATCGAGGTTCATCGAATACACGCACACCATCCCGTCGTCCCGGCGCCGCGCGGCGATCCACGTGTCTCTGCTGATCGGCAGGGTGAGGACGAAGCCCAGGTTGTAGTCCGTGTGGCTGCCCATCAAGTCCACACGGCCCGGTGCGCGTGCCCACAGTTCGGGTTCGCCTCCGAATCTCTCCCGGAAGCGAGCTGCGATGAGCTCGACGCGCGGGCGCAAGTCCACAGCTTGGTCAGCGACTGGTTTCATCGAAAGCATCGAGCATCGCCTCCACGTTCCGGGCCGGGATGTCGGATTGCATCCGGTGCGAAGGCCCGACCAGCAGTCCCGTCCCTTCCGGCGCCAGCGCGCGTGCGCATGCAATCGTCGCATCGCGCACTTCCTCCACGGTGCCGTTTGGCAGCACTCCCTGCGTCGAAACTCCGCCGTAGAAACTCAGCTTTGCCCCGTACTCCTTTTGGAGCCACGCATGGTCCAGCACCTCCGGTTGCACCGGATTCAGCGTCGTCAACCCGATCTCGACCAGATCCGGCAGGATCGCCCGGATGTCGCCGTCGGAATGCAGAATCACCGGAAGCCCCGCATCCACGAAGACGGCAAACAGCCTGGCGAGCCGTGGTTTCATCAGCCGGCGCCACAGCCGGGGGGAGAACAGCATGGCGCGCTGCGCGCCGTAGTCGTCACCGAAATACCCGCCGGCGACGCCGGCCGCGACGAACCTCAGGGAGAGCTTCACCTGAATCTCCGTGATGCGGTCCAGGAGTTCCTCCACCCATTCGGTGCGTTCCAGCATATCCATCAGCAAGGCATCAAATCCACGCAGCGACCAGGCTCTTTCAAAGAGACACATTCCCAGATTGGGCACAATGAAGTAACTCGTGCCATGGCGGAGAATGGTCTGCTCCGTCGTGCTGAGAATTGCTCCGCGCGGATCGGGCCATGGAAAGCGATCGAGATCGAGCGAGTCCTTCAGAGGCGAAAAAGCATGCCAGTAACCTTCCGTGCGGGTATCCCACCCCGCGCCCCACCAATCGAATTCGATCGACCCATCCGCATTGGTGCGGCGGGGGTGGTCGATATCCACGCGCAGCAGGTGATTACCCAGACGCTCGGGTAGCTCCGCTTCGGCGATTCCGAAATGCCCGGACAGCAATCGGCCCATTGCCCGCGTATAGTCGGATTGCGTCGGGAGGCGGTCAACCGGCTCGCGCCTCAGAGCACGGAGCATTCGTTCCTTCCTGGACAACTTGTAACTCATCCGACTTACCAGAAAATCAGATTCAAGCAAACGAAAACGGCTGCTACCAGCGCCGCCGCGAAGATGGGCCGTCGATAATTGGGCACGGCCTGTTCCGAGGGCAACTGCGCGAAGCCGTACACCAGGCCCTGCAGTTCCGACTCCGGCTTGGCCCTGGTCACCAGGCTGACTAGAATTGTCACCACAACACAGACCAGCCAGGACCAGATGAACCTGTATAGGTTCTCAGCCATCGCCTTTGCGTTCGAAGAAAAAGCGATAACCGCCAACGCCTGGGGATAGAATTTCACCAAGAGCCAGAGCAGGATCGACGACAGCGTTCCGGCGAGCAGTCCCCAGAATCCTCCCGCTGGAGTGGCTCGCTTCCACAGCATCCCTATGATCACCGTGCCAAACAACGGAATGATGAAAAAGCCGAACAGCGCCTGGACGTAATCCATGATGCTGGCAAACTGCATGACCAGGTAGGCGGCGCCAATGCTCGCTACAAGGCCGATGACCGTGCACCAGCGCCCTATGCTGAGGCACTTCCCGTCACCGGCTGCACGGTTCAACACCGGGCGGTAAATATCGTAGGTCCACACCGTGGCGAAGGCGCTGATGTTCCCCGCCATTCCGGACATGAAGCCGGCGATCAGCGCGGTTACGCCGATTCCCAGGAAGCCGGGGCCAAGATACCGCGCCATCATCAGCGGCATCACTTCATTGAAGCTATGGCCGCCGGTGGCGAGGGCCTCGGTCTCGCCGGTCAGCTTCATCGGAAGCACGGCCAGCCCCAGCAGGCCGGGCAGGATGACGATCGCCGGCAACAGCATTTTGAATGCGGCGCCGATCGTGGTGGCGATCTTCGCCGACCTCAAATCCCGCGCCGCCATCACTCGTTGGACAACCAGGAAATCGGTGGTCCAGTAACCGAAAGCGCCGATCAGGCCCAGGCCGAACACCATTCCAGTCCAGTGCACGCCCATCGGGTTGTCCGCCGCCGAGCCCATATTCCGCCACATGTGCGTGTAGTCCTGCAAAGGAACGCGATGGGCGATGCGCGCCAGCATGCCGCTCCAGCCGCCCGTTTCGATGAGGCCAAAAATGGGGATGGAAATGGTGCCGGCCCAGATCAGAACGAATTGAACGACTTCATTCACGATGGCCGAAAGCAGGCCCCCCAGTGCGACATAGACGCCGACGGTGAGAGTGGAAACCAGGATGCTGAAATTGATGTCCCAGCCGAGAATGACCCTCATCACCATGGCCATGGAGAACATGTTGATCCCGCTCATCAGCACCGTCATGGCAGCGAAAGATAAAGCCGAGAGCAACCGCGCTCCCTCGCCGTAGCGCAGCTTCAAGTAGCCGGGTACGGAGTGCGCTTTGGATACGTAATAGAACGGGATCATGACGATGCCGAGGAACAGCATCGCCGGAACCGCCCCGATCCAATACCAGTGTGCGGCCAGCATGCCGTACTGATAAGCCGAGGCCGACCAGCCCAGCAGCTCCAGCGTGCCCAGGTTCGCAGCGACGAAACTCAGGCCAGCTACCCAGGCACCCACGCCCTTACCGGCAAAGAAAAAGTCGCTGCTTGCCCGCACCCTGCGCTTCAGATACACGCCGATACACAACACCAGTGCGAAGTACACACAGATGACCAGCACATCGGCTGGGGCGAGGGTCAGCAACCGTGACGGCCTGGATGCTTGAGCGGCGGTCGAATCGGCATGAGCGGCAGCGCCGAAGGCGAATATGCCGGCGACCCTGCATGCGATTCCCCGGCGGTGAGAGCGGCTCAAACCATCTCTCCAGCGATCCAGGAAGTGTTTACCGGTAAAGAACACAATTCAGAATTCAGATGCTAGCAGCTTGCGTTGAGGGCCACGACTGTTCGTTCGGAAAGAACCGGCGGCAGAGACCGCCAGCGGTACAGCGCAAAGGTTCTTGGTAGCGCCGGCGGTCTGTGCTCTGTCCTGCCGCCGGTTCTCTGTCCTGCCGCCGGTTCTTTCTCGCCGCGCGGGGCGGTGTCCTCGTGATATAAATCGGCTGTTGGGTCACTCCGGCGGAGACTCTCACGCCCCGCCGGATGCCGCCCATCCGCTCAACGGAGCTTTGCATGCCTGATTTGGAAAAGCTACGGGAAGCCGTAATCGAGGGAGATTGGAAGACCGCGGCCGCGGTGACGCAAGCGGCCATCGCGGCTGGCGCCGAACCGCTCGCCATCGTGACCGGATACCTCGTACCGGCCATGGACGAAGTGGGGCGCCGCTTCGAATGCGATGAGTTCTTCGTTCCCGAGATGCTGCTTTCGGCTCGGGCCATGAAGGCGTCCATGGAAATCGTCCGGCCGTTGCTGGTGGCGACCGGCGCCGAACCGGTGGGCCGCGTGGTGATCGGCACGGTCAAGGGCGACCTGCACGACATCGGCAAAAACCTGGTGGCGTCGATGCTGGAGGGCGGCGGCTTCGAGGTGATCGATCTGGGCACGGATGTTGCGCCCGAGCGCTTCATCGAGGCGGCCGCTGCGAGCAACGCCAACCTGGTGGCTCTCTCGGCCCTGCTTACAGTGACGATGACGTGGATGAAGACCACCGTCGATGCCTTCCAGACCGCGGGACTGCGCGAGAGGGTGAAGATCATGGTGGGCGGTGCACCCTTGACGCAGCAATACGCCGACGCGATCGGGGCGGACGGCTATGGTGAAAGCGCCACGTCCGCAGTGGCACTGGCGCGCAAGCTGGTGGCCGCAGCCTCGTGAAGGTGCAGGCATGACGGGCAAGGAACGCATTCTCGCGAAACTGCGCGGCGAACCCACCGACTCGCTGCCGCTGATGCCGATCACGATGATGTTCGCCGCCGACCTGGCCGGCGCGCGCTACCGCGACTACGCGCGCGACCACCGTGTGCTGGCCGATGCGCAGGTGGCGGTGGCGGACCGCTTCGGCTTCGACTACGTGTCGGCGATTTCCGACCCGGCGCGCGAAGCCTCTGACCTCGGCGCCACGGTGGAGTGGTTCGACGACCAGCCGCCAGCGATTGTCGAGAGCCGCGCGCTGCTCGATGAGAAAAGCAGGCTGGCGGTTCTGCGCCTGCCAGACCTGTCTGCGGCCGGACGCATGCGCGATCGCGTGGAGGCGGTGCGGTTGTTGGCGGAACGCAGCGGCGCCACGCGAATCGTCGAAGGTTGGGTGGAAGGGCCGTGCGCGATGAGCGCCGATCTGCGCGGCCTCAACACGCTGATGCTGGATTTCTTCGACGATCCGCCCTTCGTGGAGGCGCTCTTCGACTTCACGGTGCGCATGGAAGTAGAGTTTGCGCGGGCGCAGGTAGAGGCCGGCGCGACCCTGATAGGGGTGGGCGATGCGGCGGCTTCGCTGGTCGGGCCCAAGCTGTATACGCAGTACGTGCTGCCTTGCGAGCAGCGGCTGATAGCGGCCATCCGCGCGTTCGGTGTGCCGGCGCGGCTGCACATCTGCGGCAACACCCGGCGCATCGTGGAAGGCATGGGACAGACCGGCGCCGATATCATCGACCTGGATTTCCCGACGCCGCTCGGCCACGCGCGCCATGCTATGCGGGAGTCGCAGGTGCTGCTCGGCAATATCGACCCGGTCAGGGAGTTGCGCGACGGCACGCCCGCATCGGTGAAAGCGGCGCTGGCCGAGTGCTACCGGCAGGCGGGCGCGGCGTACATTTGTGGCGCCGGCTGTGAAGCGCCGCGCGGCACGCCGCACGTCAACATGGAAGCGATGGCGCGGTTTGCGCGCAGCCGCTCGTGAAGCTCGAACTCAATCCCCGCTTTAGGCAGACCCTGGCCTGCCATCGGAATTCAGCGCCATTACCCGGCAACAACACTGCGTCGATCGCCCAGTGCGTGAGCATGCCGATGCAACAGCCGCGCCGCTCTCGCAGCCTTCAGGTCGGCCGGGAATCCATGGCCAGTCATCTCCTGGCACACTTTCTCCACTTGCGGCGGCAGGCCGCCCTTGCTGACGTAGCGGGCGATCCGCGCCTGCGCCACCAACTGGCCGCGAATCTGACCGATCGACTGGTAGATCTCCCGCGGGCTCTTCTTGGCGTGCACCAGCGCGCCCACCCGCTCCCGCAGTTGCGCGAAGAACATCTGCTGGTCTTCGAGCAGTGTTGCGCCGGCCTTCGGCCCATGACCCGGGCACACCACCTTGGCGCCCAGTTTCCTCGCCGCATCCAGCGTGGCGATCCATTTTTCGACGTCGCCGTCGCCAACGAAATTGTACGGCCCATTGACGCAGGCATCGCCGGTGTATAGCACGCGCTCCTTCGGAAGCCACGCCATCGCGTCGCCGTGCGTGTGCGCCACGCCCAGATGGAGGAGTTCCACGCGATGCTCGCCGTCGTCGAAGTATAGTTCGCGCGGAAACAGCACCGAGGGCGGCTTCAGATGGCTGGCTGCCACGTCGGGCCGTTCTTTGGCTGCACTCTCCCAACGCCCGGGCTGGCCGCCGTAGTATCCGGTCTCGTAACGCTTCATCTCCTCGATGACGCCGGTGGGCGCTACCGGGGTGGCGCCGTTGTCCACCCACACCTGGTTACCGTAGACGTGGTCGCCATGATGATGCGTGTCGAAGGCGAAGCGAATCGGCTTCGCGGTGATCGCCTTGATTTTCGGCAAGATCAGTTGTGCCCCCGACGGGAAGTTCGCGTCCACCACCAGTACGTAATCGCGGAACACGATCCACCCGTTGTTGCAGTGTCCCTGGTGTTCGATATCGCCCTGATGAAAGTACGCCCCATCGGACACGGCGGCGACCTGGTTCGTTTCATCGGCCGCTGCAGCGCCTTCGGGCTGCTGCTGCGCGCGGGCCGCGGCGATGCCGGCTGCCGCGGCGGTTCCCAGCAGAAGATTGCGTCTCGTGACGTCGCACATAGTGCGAACGATCATATCGCAAGACAGACGGCGGAACAATGATAGACCGCGAGGCGCCGTGGAAATCAGATCTCTCAGACACAAACGTGCGTGGATCAACCTGACCGAGCCGCGCTCAGGGGCATGGGCGGTGGTATGGCACCGGTGCGGACGGGCGGAAGCATTGCACGTTGTGCCACGTGAGGCGCGCTGGCAGCGCGGCGAACTCGCGCTCTACAATAACGCGCAAAGCTTCAGGGTCGGCGAGCGCCCGCACGTTCAACAGGATTTCATGCTCGCTGGAGGGCGAAGCATCGAGCGCGCCGTCTACGGTCGGGTTCTGGTCGTTGCCGGTGAGCGCTGCTTTCAGATAGCCCGCGTCCGATTGCGTGAAAAGCTTCAGGTGCACGATGCGGATCTGCGGCTCCAGGCGGTCCAGCAGAGGGCCTACTAACATGGACGCGGAAATGGGCGGCGCGACGCGCGCGGTGACGCGGGCGTTGAGCCACGCCAGTGCGGCTTCGGCCTCGGCGTAGCGCGCGTAGTCGATGTCCAGGGCTTTGGCGCCTGCCGGAACGGAGCCGGAGAGCAGACGGTCGATCCAGGTATGCACGCTCTCACCGCGCTCGAAGAGGAGGTCGGCCTCGGCCAGTTGGTTCCCGTAAAGGAAGTCGAGGTCGGGGTCGTCGAACGTCCTTTGCGGGTGAAGGACCACCGTCAGCGGCGCGATGCGGAAACGGTCTTGATGGTTGCGCAGAAGCGGGCGCAGGGTGGTGGCGACGATATCGGCGCAACTGCCGACGGCCTCGGCGAAGATCACGTCGGGCCGGTATTCGAGCAGGCGCCCGGCGGCTTCCACGAGTTCGGGGAAGCGGCAGCAGAAGCAGCCGCCGGTAACCTGATCGCAGGCGACGCGCAAGGAGCCGGCGTAGTGGGTGTCCACCAGGTCGTCGCCCTGGTCGTTGAGGACGACGGCCGCACGCAGACCGCGCTGTTGGAGGAGGCGGGCGGCGGTGAGGATGAGGGTGGTTTTGCCGGCGCCCAGAAAACCGCCGACAACCGCGAGGATGGGCTTCATGACGGCGGGCTTCACAGCGCCAGTTCCGCGCCTTCGGCGACGGTCGAGTTGGGCGACGACTTCTTTCCGTTGACGGTAGCGGTGCGTACCGCGAGCGTGCCATGGTCGACGCGCAGGGTAGCGCCGGCCGCGGTGACGCGGAAGGTTCCCCATCCGGTGGCGGTGCTCCAGAAACAGCGGAAGCCCGGCGCGGCCTGGATGACGACGGACTGCTCGCCGCCGTGATAGCGGAAGCCGCTGGCGGCCAGGAGCGTACTCCAGCTCGACATGGCGCGCGCGTAGTGGTGGCCGCACTCGGGCTCGTTCCACGGATTGCGGCGCTCGCCATCGTAACGCGCGCGCACGTTCGAAACGGCTTCGACGCCTTCGCGCGTCATTCCGGCGAAGATCAGGTGGGCCGCGGCGAGGTACTCCAGGCCGGTCCAGGATTCGGCGTAGTAGGGGAAGGGCACGTGCGGGCGCTCGGCCTTGCCGTAATCGCAAACCATAAGTGCAGGTTCGTCATTGAGCACGTAAGTGCGCTCCACGTTATCGTGGCCGACCAGCGTGCGCTTGTAGTTGTACCGCCAGATGGATTCGAGCGTCTTGCGAATGTTGGCGGTGGAAACCAGCGGGCCGAGGCCGGCCACTTCGGCGAGATACTGGCCGATCAACTGATCGAGCAGACAGCCGCCGCCAAGCTGGTATTCAGGCGTTTCGGTATTGGCCGAGCCCATGTCGCTGAGCAGATTGGGCGCGATCTGGTCCTTAGCCGCGCCGCGGATTTTCTGAATGTAGAATTCGCCGTTGAAGAGGTTGGCGTCAATCCACTTGCTGCCGCGCTCGAACAGTTCGCGATACTCCGCAGCGCTGGCGGTGTCGCCGGCGGCGCGGGCCATCTCCTCGCCGGCGCGGAGCGCGCCCAGATAGAAGATGCCGCATTGCGGGTTAGGGCCGTAGAACTCGACATCGTAGGTGTTGTGCTGGACGCCTTCGAGGACGCCGTCCTTGTTGGCGTCCCAGCCGCCCGGTACCCAGGCGAACTCGATGGCCTTCTTGATGCGCGGCCACATTTCGCGGAGCCACGCGTCATCGCCGGAAAGGAGCCAGTCGAGGTAGGCGTGCATGATCTGACCCATCTGGCCATCGGCGGCGGCGAAGCCGAAGCTGTCGCCGTGGTGGGGAAGGCGCTCGCGGAAACGGATGCCGCCGGCGGCGTCGAGCTGGTAGCCGAAAGCGGAGCCGCGGAGCGAGCGGGCAAAACTCGGAAAAATGTGGGCAGTGGCGGTCTCGTAGTTCCAGACGTGCGCGCAGCTTCCGTGACAGCAGCCGGCGTGGTCGTCGGCGCCTTCGAAACCATGGAATTCGCCGTCGGCGGTGCGAAAGCAGACCGGCGTAACCAGCGTGGAAAGGTTGGCGCTGGCGGCGTCCTTAATGGCTGCGGGGATGGTGGACTCGCGCATGGCGGCGGCAAACCGGCGGGTCTTCTTCTCGAGGGTTTCGAGGTGCTCGGCGGCGTATTCGGCGGCGGCCCAGGCGTCGGGGAAGCGCGTTGTGTAGTGGTTGCCGATGAGGGTGTCTTCGTCGCCCGGCGCAGCGTTCCAGCCGCAGCGGCGCGGAGTGCGGTTTGGGAAATGCCAGGCGAGGAGGAACGTGTAATCGGCATGGGCGCCGGGAGCGATGGTGCGGCCGAGCGAGAGCGCACCCACGGGCCCGGGCTCCTTCGACTCGGGACCGAGTTCGCCATCGGCGGAAAAATCGTCCCAGAAAAACATCGGCGAGTTCCACCAGCGGCCGCGCTCCCATCCTCGTAGGTGCGTGAGCCGGGCGCCGGATGAATCGAGCACTGAGAGCAGGAAGCTGCCCTTGAGCGCGTTATTGCCGGGCAGTCCCGGATTGGTCATGAGAATGCCGGCGAGTCGTTCGGAGGTTTTGTACTCGTTGACGCGCGTGTCCTTGGCCTCTGCGCGGCCGGTTGGATTGTCGATGGACCACGCAATGGAGACTTTGGCGGATACCACGCCGGGGTTCGTGACGCGGTATCGCAGGATTGCCACCGGCAGGCCGGACTCGTCGGGTTCGTGGGGGATGAAGGGCGAAAAGGCTTCGAGCGAGATCTTGACGGGCAGCGCGGAATCGGTGAAGTCGACGTGCGCCAGCGGGAATTCGCCGGTGAAGGTGGCCGAGGCGAGGCGCGTGAGGCCGGGTGCGTTGCCCGAGCCAAGCCCGCTGGAGCCTTCGAACGGAGGCTGGATGCGCGACTCAAGCACACGGGCGACCGATTTGCGGTTGCCGGCCTGCGCCCAGACCGCAGGGAAGGCGTAGGTGGGCGTGTTGCCTTTGTCAGGACGGTTGAAGATCTCCCAATCGCGAAGCTGTCCGCGCCCGCCGAGGCTGATGCTCCCGGCGCAAACGCCGCCGAGCGGGAAGGCGATGGCGGTGAGACGCCGTCCGGTGAAGACACGGGGGAACGCGATTTCGGAAGGTGTGGGCGATATTGGCAATGCCGCTGCCTCGGCCTGGGCTGGGGTTTGCGTAGCAACCTGCGTGGCGGCGCTGGCAAGGGTCACCTGCTTCAGAAACGTTCGGCGCTTGGTGGGCATTCAGGTATAGCTTAGTCCCACGTGCAGCGAGTGGGGAAGGGGGTCACGTTGAGTTGCGGCAAGCGGCCGGCCTGTTTTATCGGCTGTGGGGAAGTCAGCTATGCTTATACTGATTTGTGTTCACCGATCTCTATCGATTGTTGCCGCCGGAAGGCGTGAAGATCCTGCTGGTTCTGTTTCTCGCCTTCCTGACCGGGCTGGAGCGTGAGGAGCGGCGCACCGGCACCGGGCAATTCTCGTTCGGCGGCGTCCGCACCTATCCTCTCATCGGTCTCATCGCCTACGGCATCTCCCTCCTGGCGGGAGGAGAGATTCTGCCGGTGACCCTGGGCTTCGCGGTGGTGGCGGGCTTCCTGATGCTGTCGTACCGCAACAAGCTGCAATCCGGAACGGCCGGCGTTACTTCCGAGATGTCGGCACTGACCACTTACATAGCAGCCGCGCTCGTATATCGCGAACAGTTCTGGATCGCCACCACGATCACCGTGGCCAGCATGCTGTTGCTGGAGCTGAAGAGCGCGCTGGAAGGTCTCACCCAGCGCGTCGCGCCGGACGAGATCCTCACCTTTACCAAGTTTCTGCTGCTCACCGCGGTTGTTCTCCCGGTGCTTCCCAATCGCGAGTTCGGACCGTTCGCCATCAATCCGGCCAAGGCCTGGCTGGTGGTGGTGGCGGTGAGTTCCGTCTCCTACGGCAGCTACGTAATCCAGAAGGTCACTAAGGGACAGGGCGGCGTAATGCTGGCGGCATTGCTGGGAGGCGCCTATTCTTCCACGGTGACGACGGTGGTCCTGGCCAAGCGCGCCAAGCGCGAAAATCGGCCGCACCTGTTCTCCGGAGTCACCCTGGTCGCCTCCGGCATGATGTATCTGCGGCTGGCCGGCCTGGTAACTATCTTCAACCGAAACCTGATTACCGTCCTGGGAGTGCCATTTCTGGTCCTCGCGGGCGCCAGCATCGCGGGTGGGTGGTTGTGGAGCCGGGTTCCCGATGCCAAGTCGGGTGACGTCGAGCGTGAGTTCGAGCCAAAGAACCCCTTGGAACTGCGCGCCGCCCTCGGCTTCGCGGTGCTCTTCATCGTCATGCTGGTGGCCACCCACCTGGTGGTGACTTACCTGGGCAAGGCCGGGGTGTACTCGCTGGCGGCCCTGATGGGCGTGACGGACGTGGATCCGTTCATCATGGGAATGACGCAGGCCGCCGGCAGCAACGCACCGCTGGGCGTGGCGGCGGCGGCGATTCTGATTGCCGCTTCCAGCAATAACCTGGTCAAAGGGATCTACTCTTATTCCCTGAGCGATCGCAAAACCGGCGTGTTGAGCTTGAGCCTCCTGGCCGCTTTGGCGGTGGCGGGGCTCACGCCGTTGCTGTGGCTGGCGTCGTAAGGGCCCAGTATCTTCCGTATCCGCAACTATTTCGACCGTGCACGTCGTCACGGCCTCGCTTGCTGCGCTGTATGGTGGCGATGCCTTCCCGGCGGGAACCGCACCCCGGCAAGGAGCGGGACGATCTCGCCCGCCCCGCCTCGCTCACTCAGTCCTGCGCGAATCGGGGACCACGCCCATTTTGTCGATTTCGTTGAAGTAGACTTTGCGGCCTTCGTCCATCGCCTGGTTGGACAGAATTACGGCCACGGCGTCGGCCATGCCGGTTTCCAGATCGGCGCGTGGGCGGCCACCGTCGCGGCAATGCTGGAAGAAACTTTCCAGCTCCACGTCCACCGGGTTGCGCGGTTCTTCCTGCACGAAGACGCCCTTCGAATACAACCAGCGGCGGGCGTATTTGACTTCGCGCTCGAGAAAGCTCTCCTTGCCGTCGAAGGCCAGGTCGCCGGTCATCAGCGGAATCGGGCCGTTAGCGCCGCCGGACGCGACCATGGTGGCGCCGGCCACGAAGGGTTGCTTCTTGTCATTGGCCTTTTCGACGGTTGCGGTCTTCGGCGGCTCGCGATACCACCAGGCCACCGGCATGTGCACGTCGTCGCCCACGGTGATCTCAATCGTGCCATCCGTGCCCATGATGATCTCGCCCATCTCCGGCCGCATGCCGTTGAAGTAAGGCAGAAACTGGTTGGTGCTGATGGCGGAATAAGTGAGCTTCTGGCCGTTGGGATAGCGGTAGATCAACTGGATGTTGTCGTAGACGTCGCGGCCGTCCTTGAGCATATCCAGGCTGCCCAGGCCCATCACGAACTCGGGCGAGGAACCGAACATCCAATCGGCGATATCCACCTGGTGCGAAGTCAGCTCGGCAGTCAAGCCGCCGGAGAACTGCCGGTATAAGCGCCAGTTGTAAACGTTGGAAGGCCCGCCGGGCTTCATCGTCCACAGCGTGCTGGGCTTGTTGATCATATTGCGGTGCCACTGTGCGTGGATGTGATGCACGTTGCCCAGGATGCCCTTATCCACCATGTCCTTCACCATCTGGTAGAACTGGCTGTAGCGCCGCTGCAAGCCGGTCTGCAGAACCTGTTTCGGCCGCGAGCCGGAAAGCGCCCGCAGCTCGTGCACTTCTTCCGGCTTGAACACCAGGCACTTCTCGCAGAATACGTGCCGCCCGCTCAACAGTGCGTCCCGGGTGATGGGATAGTGCACGTAGAGAGGAGTGATGACGAAGACGGCGTCGAGGTCCTTGCGGTCCAGCAGCTCGCGGTAGTCCTTGTAGGTTTTTGGATTGTTGCCGATGGTCTGCACGCCGCGATCGAGCGCGGTCTGCTGCAGGTCGCACAGCGCCAGGCAGCGGCCGGTGGAGATGTTCTTGAGGTGCTTCAGCAGGTAGCTGCCGCGGCTGCCGGTGCCGATCATCCCGTATTGCACCTGCTCGTTGGCGGCTCTCACTTTTTGGATGGCCGGCGCGCCCTCAATGGCGGCGGCCACGGCGGTGACGGCGCCGGCGGTTTTCAATAAATCGCGGCGCGAAAGATTCGTCTCCTGGGACATCGGGCAACCTCGCGGGGAGAGTGATTTCGGTTTGATTGTAACATGGGAAAAAGGAGAGCCTTTTGCGTGTTCTGATTCTGGGCGGCACCGGTTTCTCAGGTCCGCACATCGTGCGCGGGATGAGCGAACTGGGGCACCTGGTCACCGTGTTTCACCGCGGCCGGACCAGGGCCGATCTGCCGGCGGGCGTGCGCGAGGTGCTCGGCGATACTGCCGATCTGCCGGCCGAATTGCGCCGCCTCCAGCCCGACGTGGTGATCCATATGTGGGCGTTCACGGAAGACGATGCCAAGAGGTTTTTGGAAGTATTCCGCGGCCATGCCGGCCGCGCGGTGGTGATCTCCAGTGGTGAGGTTTACCGCGCCTACGGGAAGTTACATCTGGCGGAAGCCGGGCCGCCGGATCCGATTCCCTTGGACGAGGACGCGCCGCTGCGCGAATCGCGCTACCTGTATCGCGACCGAAAGGACCTGTCGATCGACACCACTTTCTATGACAAGGTTCTGGTGGAGCAGGCGCTGATCGCGCAGAGCGAACTGCCGGTGACGATCCTGCGCTATCCAGGGGTCTATGGTCCCTACGATCCGTATCGCCGCTTTCAGAGCTGGCTCGACCAGATGGCCGCCGGCCAAGAAATCCGCATCGCGGAAGATTATGCGGCGTGGCGCTGGACGAGCGGGTACGTCGAAGACGTGGCCACCGCGGCAGTATTGGCGGCAACTCAGGATCGCTCGGCAGGGCGCATCTACAATGTCGGCGCAGAGCACGCGCCTACGACGGCCGAAGTCATCGAGGAACTGGGACGCGCGTCCGGGTGGCAAGGCCGCGTGTTGGCTGTACCGCCATCGGAAATCCCGGAAGAACAGCGCTCGCCGCATCCCCACGATTTCTCCCATCACATCGCAATCGACACCGGCCGCATTCGCGGCGAACTGGGGTACCGCGAAATCGTCCCCCGCGACGAGGGCTTGCGCCGTACTATTCAGTGGGAACGCGCACAGCGCGGCGCGGCAAATGTATCCCAATAAAAAGGCCGGCGGCGAAACTCGCCGCCGGCCCCCTTCTGAGTGCGTGGAACTGTTGTGCCGTTACCGGCGCCAGTGACCGGCGTAGAAGCGGCCACCGAAGTACCGCGGGGCTACCCAAGCCGCGCCCACATAGGGCGGACGAGCCCAGTAGCCGGGGCGCCCTCCCCAAGCGGCGATCCACACATATCCCGGGCCCGGTATCGGCGGCGCATAATAAGCTGGCGCGTAGGGCGCAGGCGCGTAGGCCACCACCGGAGCGGGAACGTAGGCGCGATAGGCGGGGGAAACGGGGCGGAAGCCGCCGAACCCGACGCCGATGAATACCCGCGGCGCGGCAAACGCGCTGGCACCGGCCAAAAGCAACACAGCAAGCAATTTCGTTTTCATGACTCCTCCTTTTTTCCCTTGTTCCGCCGCCCTCTCGAACGGCTCACGCGCTGGATAATTGCAACTCGCGTGCCAGGCACAACTAGCTGAAAAATCAGGGCCCGGCCGGCATTCCGGGTGGCCGACCTTCACCGCCAAGGTGGTTTTCGGCCACCTCCGGAGTTTTCCACGTACCGGTTTTTACACGCGTGTTCCCCGTGACACGCAGACCAGGCGGCCAAGTATCTGTTTTCCAATCACTTAGCATTCGGCATCCGGGCTGCATCCTGACCGTGCGTACGGAGGATCGGAAGATGTTCAAGACGGAAGAGCAGATCAGGAAGATGGCGACGCTGACCGGCGTGCTGCTGATGGTCGCGGCGGAAGCGCTGGCTCAGGAAAAGCAGCAGCCCGCGCGCCGCATCATTGTCAGCATTCCGGACCGCAAGCTGGCGGTGATGGAAGCGGGGCGCGTGCTGCGCATCTTCCCGACCGCGGTGGGCGCACCCAAAAGCCCCAGCCCGGCGGGCGCTTTCAAAATCGTCGAGCGCATCCCCGATCCCACCTGGTACACCAAAGGCCGCATCGTTCCTCCCGGCAAAGCCAACCCGCTGGGCACGCGGTGGCTCGGCTTGAGCGTCAAGGGATACGGCATTCACGGCACCAATAACCCCGCCTCGATTGGACACAATGCATCGCATGGCTGCATTCGCATGCGCAATCACGATGTGGAGCAATTGTTCGAGATGGTCTCCGTGGGGGATGCGGTGGAGCTTTACGGCGAAGCCACGCCGGAAACCGGACAGATCTTCGCGGCCGCGGCTGCGAGCGGCGGCGTGCAGTAGAGCGGGCGGAAGAATTCAAGGAGAGCAGCCATGGAAAACTTTTTCGGATGTCTCGTGATGGCGGCGATCACGCTGCCGCTCTCGTTCTTCGTGGCGCGGGGCTGCCTGCGCGGCATCATTCGCGCTCTCAGCGGGAGCCGGAACCGCGATGTGCTATGATCGCAGCCGTGAATGGGAGGCGCGCGGCCTGGGCCGCGCTTCTGCTGTGGGCCGCGCCGCTGGCCAGGCCGGCTGAGAACCTCGACGGCGCGGTGCGCGAACTGGCGGCCAAGACTGCGTTGCTGGCGGGCGCGGGTACGCCGGTTGCGATTTCCTGCCGCAATGCGTCGTCGCTCGATTCGGCCGACGCGGCTCGCCTGCGGGCGGCGTTTGAGAATCTCCTCCAGCAGGCGGGTGGTCACCCGGGGCAAGGCGCGGCGGCGGTGGATGTGTCGCTCACACTCTCCGAAAACGCGACCGACTATCTGCTGGTGGAAGAGGCGCGCAAAGGCGACGAGCGCACCGTGTGGATCGCCGCCTGGAAACGCCCCGCTGCGGGACAACCCGCGGTGGCCGGCCTGGGCCTGGAGAAAAAGCTGGCCTGGGAACAGGAAGAACAAATTCTGGACCTGGCGATCTCCGGCGACGCCATGCTGGTGCTGGCGCCCTCCCGCATCATCTTGCTCGCGCGCCGCGAGGACCGTTGGGAACAGCGTCAAACGGTGCGCCTGACGGCCCCTGCGCCGTGGCCCCGCGACCTGCGCGGCCGTTTGCGACTGAGCGCGCCCCGCTTTCAAGCGTTTCTTCCCGGGTTGGCCTGCCAAGGCACCATGGCGCCGGAGTTGAGCCTGGACTGCCGGCCGGGCGATCAACCGTGGATGCTTGAATCCGGCAGCCACGCGCTGCTGGCCGCCAACTTCGCGCGCGGGCGCAACTACTTCGATGGACGCGTGGTGACGCAGAGCGGCGCCGCCCGCTCCGCGCCGCCGTTCTTCTCCGCTGCCGCGATCGAGGATCGCGCCTCCACATACTGGCTGCTGGCTCTGGCGGACGGCCGCGCCGAACTGTATGACAGCAATTTCAATGCGCTGGCGCCGATGCCATCCTGGGGCAGCGATGTGGCCGGCATCGACGGACGATGCGGGCCAGCCGCCCAAATCCTCGCCACGCGCGCCGGCGACGCCGGCGACACTGACGCCATTCAATCCTGGGCGGTGGCAGACCGCACCGCCGCTCCGCTCACTGCGCCGGTGTTGTTCCCCGGCCCGGTGACCGCGCTGTGGACCGCGGGCCCCGATTCGGCTTTGGCCGTCGCCCGCAACCTGGCCAGCGGCCGATACGAAGCCTATGTGGTTACCCTGGCCTGCGGATCGTAGAGGGATGCTGAAAAACACGACAGAATTGTGGGGCAGGATGACATCCTGCGCGGCGATTGTCAATCGCCGCGCGTGCCGATTGACAATCGGCACGCAGCTTGACAAGCTGCCCCACAAACTTGCGCGCTGTGTTCGGTTACGTATTTGCCGGATTGGGGAGCGGCCGGCAAGCCCCTCTCCACTGGCCGTCGCCGTTTGCATCTTTCTCATCTCCTTCTCTCTCACCGCTGCCACCCGCCCGCGGTACGGAGGCACGCTCCGCGTGGAGGTTCGCGCTTCCATCGAAACGGCCGATCCACCGCAGCTCGGGCCCGGCATGCCGGACCTGGCGCCAGCGTTTTCGATCACGCGCTGGGAAGCGGGCCGGCGGGCGATATACGCCGCGGATGAGAACGCGCCCGGCGGACGGCCGTTTCTGGACACGGTGGAGGTCGAATTGGCGCGTCCGTCGCGTGACCAGGCCATCGATCTCGACGTCGGCAAAGCCGATCTGATCGAGATTCCCGCCAGCGAAGCCAGGCGCCAGCCCGCCGGGCGCCGCACCTGGGTCTCGCAACCGGTGCGGGTGTTGCTGCTGCTCTTCGGCGCGCGTGTGGACGATCCCCGCGCGCGGGAAGCTCTGGCGCTGGCGGTGGACCGCACGGCCATTTTCAACGTGCTGCTGCAACGGCAGGGCGAGATTTCGGGCGCGCTGCTGCCCCAGTGGCTCTCAGGCTATGCATTCGCCTTCAATGCGGCTTCCGATTCCGCCAGAGCGCGCGGATTGGCCGCGTCCCTCCCGGCGCCGGCGCGCAGTTTCAGCATCGGCGTGGAAGATTCGGCGTTGCGGCCGATTGCGGAGCGCATCGCGCTCAACGCGCGCGATGCCGGGCTCGCGGTCACGTTAAGTCCGCAGGCGGGCGCCGCCGATGTGCGCCTGCTGGAGGTGCGCATCACTGCCGCCGATCCGGCGCACGCGCTGGCCGCGATCGCCGCCACGCTGGGATTGCCGGTGCCGCCGCGCGCCGATTCGCCCGACGCGCTGTACAACGCCGAGCACGGCCTGCTGGATGGATTTCGCGTGGTTCCCCTGTTCCACCTGGCGGATGTCTATGGAGTGGCGGCGCGCGTCAGGGGCGGTCCGGGCATCTCACCGCTCGGCGAGTGGCGCCTGGAGAACGTGTGGCTGGAAGGCGGCCGGCCATGACCTTCCGCACACGTCTGCTGGTGGTCTTCACGCTGGCGGTGGTGGCCTCGGTGGGAATGGTGGAATTGCTGGTTACGCGCGCCACGCGCGAAGCCTTCGAACGCGTAGAGCGCCAGCATGCCGACGCCCTGGTGGCGCAGTTCCAGCGTGAGTTCGACCGGCGCGGCCAGGAGGTGGTGCGCGCCGTCAAGGACATCGCCCTTTCCGATGCCGCCGTCAGCGTCGCCATCTCCGCGGACAACTCCGCCTATTACAACGAAGCGTCCGGCATGGCGCGCGCGCACGGACTCGGGCTTCTCGAGCTGGTCGGCGGCGATGGCGCCATCGTCTCTTCCGCTGAATGGCCGGTGCGTTTCGGGTATGTGGAGGATTGGCTGGCTGCGCCGTCCGGCTGGAAGCCGGGCACCGCGTTCCTGCGGCGCGAAGAACTGCCGGATGGCTTCACCCTGGCGCTGGTCGCGGTGGAGGCAGTGAATGCCGGCGGTCGCCAACTGTACGTGGCGGGGGGCCAGCAGCTCGATCAGGATTTTCTCGCCACGCTGGTGCTGCCCGCCGGAATGCGCGTGCTGCTGTACCGCAACCTGGAACCGCAGTTTGCGCCGCACCTGCTGGCCGGCTCGGCCGATGTTGCGGCCGACGCGCAGGAATTCCAGCCGTTGATCGAACAGGTGATCCACGAGCGGCGTCCGCGAGTGGCCACTTTGGGTAGCGGCGCAGCCGCGGAGACGGTTCACGCGCAGCCTCTCACCGGCGTGGAAGACAACCTGCTGGCCGTGCTGCTGATCGCCAGCTCCCGGCGTGAGCTGGTGGAGCTGGAAAACTCGCTGGGCCGCACCGGCGCCTGGGTGGCGGCGGGCGCCATCCTCACCGGCATGCTGATGGCGGCCTGGGCCACGGCGCGCGTCACCCGCCCGGTGCGGCGGCTGGCCGAAAGCGCCGGCCAGGTGGCCGCCGGCAACTGGAACACCACGGTAGAAGTGACGTCGCGGGATGAGGTCGGGCAACTGGCGCAGGCCTTCAACCGCATGACACATGAGCTGGTGGAACAGCGCCAGCGCCTGCTGCAGACCGAGCGCGTCGCCGCCTGGCGCGAGCTGGCAAGGCGGCTGGCGCACGAGCTGAAGAATCCGCTCTTCCCTCTGCAGATCACCGTCGAGAACATGCAGCGCGCCCGCGAGAGCCATCCGCAAGAGTTCGACGAAGTGTTCCGCGAAGGCAGCCGCACCCTGCTGGCGGAGCTGGCCAATCTCAAGCAGATCATCGCCCGCTTTTCCGACTTCGCCAAAATGCCCGCGCCGGAGATGCAGCCGGTGAATCTGAACGCGCTGGTCGGAGAAACCATGAAGCTGTTTGAGGCGCAGTTCGCGCAGGCGCGGGTGACCGCGCGCGCCGAGCTGGCGCCGGACTTGCCCACGGTATCCGCCGATCCGGAACAGATCACGCGAGCGCTGCGCAATCTGGTGCTGAACGCGATCGACGCCATGCCGGAAGGCGGCACGCTGACGGTGCGCACCATGCCGCAGGGCTCGGGCGCGCGCCTCGAGATCTCCGATTCCGGCAAAGGCCTGAGCCAGGAGGAATGCGAGCGGCTTTTCACGCCCTACTACACCACCAAGACGCACGGTACGGGCCTTGGCCTGGCCATCGTGCAATCGGTAGTCAGCGATCACCACGGCCGCATTTCGGTGGAGAGCCAGCCCGGCAAAGGCGCCACCTTTCGGATTGACTTAGGGTAAACGCGGTAACGCCGGCGGTCTTTGCCGCCGGTTCTTTGCACGTGCGTGGCGCACGCACTCATGCGTGCCGCGTCGGCAATCATGCCGACGCCTGGGCGCCGCGGAGGCGTCGAGAGGAGTCTCGACGCGGCACGCACGAGTGCGTGCCGCCACGGGTTCTTTGCGCGGCGCGTAACGGTAGGCTAACCTCAGATTTGGCTCACCTGCTGATTGTCGACGACGATGCCAACACGCTGGCGTCACTCGCGCGCGCCTTCCGCCTGGCCGGCCACGAGGCCACCGTCTGCGACAACGCGGCGCGCGCACTCGAGCTGGCGAAATCGCAGCCCTTCGACCTGATGATGTCCGACGTGGTGATGCCGGGCAGGGACGGGCTGGCGTTGCTCGAAGACCTGCGCGCAGCCGGCATCGCGCTGCCGGTGGTGATGATTTCCGGGCAGGCCAACATCGAAATGGCGGTGCGCGCCACGCGCCTGGGAGCAATCGATTTTCTCGAAAAACCTCTTTCCACGGACAAGCTCCTGCTCACCGTGGACAACGTGCTCAAGCTGAAGCGCCTCGAGGAAGAGAACCGCGAGTTGCGCCACCGCGTGGGCAAGCATGAGATTGTGCACACGGGCGAAGCCATGCGCCGCGTGATGGCGCAGGTGGACCGCGTGGCTGCCAGCGAAACCCGCGTCTGCATTTTGGGCGAAACCGGCACCGGCAAGGAGCTGATTGCCCGCGCGCTCCACGACCGCAGCCAGCGCAGCGGCGGCCCGTTCGTCACCCTCAACTGCGCCGCCGTGCCGGGCGAGCTGATCGAATCCGAGCTCTTCGGCCACGAGAAAGGCTCGTTCACCGGAGCCGCCGCGCGCCACCTCGGCAAGTTTGAGCAGGCCCACCGCGGCACCCTGTTCCTGGATGAAATCGGCGACATGCCGTTGGTGATGCAGGCCAAGCTGCTGCGCGTGTTGGAGGAGCGGCAGGTGGAACGCGTAGGCGGCGACCGCGCCATCCCGGTGGACGTCCGTGTAATAGTGGCTACCCATCGTAACCTCGATGAGTTAGTCAAGAAAGGCGCGTTTCGGCAGGATTTGTATCATCGTATCTACGTTTACCCGCTGCAGCTGCCGCCCTTACGCGAGCGCACCGAGGACATACAGCCGCTGGCCGAGCATTTCGCCCGGCAGGTAGCCGAAATCAACGGCTGGAAGATGAAACCGCTGACGCCGGAGGCGATTGCCGAGTTGGTTCGCTATCGCTGGCCGGGCAACGTGCGCGAGTTGCGCAATGTGGTGGAGCGCCTGCTGCTGCTGGCCGATGGCCCGGTAGATGCCGCGGCAGCGCGCCTGGCTTTGCCCGAAACCGACGACGCACCGGCCGCAGCCGGCGTGTCGCCGTCAAGCCGCACCCTGGCCCAGCGCGTGGACGGTTTCGAGCGCGACCAGATTCTCGCCGAACTCAAGCGCCACAGCCAGCGCATGACCGACACCGCCAAAACCCTCGGTCTGGAGCGCAGCCATCTCTATAAGAAATGCCAGGCGCTCGGCATCGACCTCCGCGCTTTGCGCCGCACCGGCCCTGAATAGCCGGGTTGTGCGGTTTCGCACGTACTGGTTCGCCTCGGAAACTTCCTAAAGTGCGAAACGGAATTGCCCTACCCCTCACCATACCCATAGCGCTGCAGTTTGCGTTGTCTAGAGCGTTCACCCTCCCCGGACAACGATGCATTTACGAGAGAGATTAGTCCGCGGAGGATAAGACGATATGACAGACATTACAACGACAGCCTCGACGCTGCCAGTTTCACTCGAGCGGTCAGGTTATTCAAAACTGATTGCTTCGAATCCGAATTACTTCGGCAACTTGGGCGAAAGCTCATTTAAGCCGGTAAAGGTAATTCAAACCGATACCACTTACGAACAAGTAACCTGCCTCGGGTTCAATCCCAGCACGAGCATCCTCGAAGCTGTCGTCCAGATCAAACAACCATCCGGGTACGACGGCGACAGCTGCACGAATGGCTCGTACGAATACATTCGGTTTTATGTAGACTACGGTTCGGGCTTCGAAGACCTCGGCTATGTAGCGATCAACGTTCACGACGTGCCGAACGCCGCCGATTGCGCAAAAGCTGCCGAGAAACCCCTGAGTTTCGCGGCTTCGGTCTCTTTTCAGCCCAAAACCAACTGGTGCGGTGTTCCAGTGCTCCCGAAGGTCCGCGCCATTCTTTCCTGGCAGACAGTGCCGCCGGCCAACACTCCTAACTACAACCCGGTGTGGGGCACTCATCTCGACGCCCATATTCAGATCAAGCCGCGGCCGCTCATCTACAAGGAAATCGGGCTCAACATTGCGGGTGAGGTGGCTAAATTCATCCCGCCTGAGGAAGTCGTGACCCTCGAAAACCAGCCGGTCCCGCTGCCGGATCCCGGCCCGCTCGATCTGGCGCAATTGGCCCAGCTCTACGCGGCTCCGGTCGTGAAAGGCGCCAAGGCCGAAGCTGCCACGGCCGTTCCCGCGCATCGGTTCGGATTCGCCGAAGTGCAGAAAGTGCTGGCCGCGCCGGTGGTGGACAGCCAGCAGGTGGTTTCGGCGATCGGCAAATTCACCGCAGCCGGCCTCAATTGGCAGTCCGTGGTGGCGGCTCTCGAAGGCGAAGACGCCAACGTAAGCTACGAACAGCTGGAATGCCTCGGCCTGGAGGGCGACCCCGCCGCTCCGCGCCTGGTCGCAACGCTTCGCATCAAGCAGCCAGTCGGTTACAATGGCGGCCTTTGCACGGCGGGCAGCAACGAATACGTGGCGTTCTGGGCGGATTGGGACGATACCTGTAAGTTCACTTACCTGAATACCGTCGCCATTCCGGTGCACGACATCAGCAGCATTCCGAAAGACGGCCTGGTCTACAGCGTGGTGCTTCCAGTGAATCTGGATCCGTACCGCGCGCCTTGCGACAAGCCCAAAATCGCGCGCGTTCATGCGGTGCTTTCGTGGGCGACGCCTCCGTCCACTACGGATCCGAACGCCCTCAACTATTGGGGCAATTTCATCACCACGCACGTGCAGATTCAGCCCGGCACGGTTCCGAATCCGCTCTATCCCACCATCAGCATTCTGGGCGGCATTCCCACCGGATCAATCGCCAGCGACGGGTACACGGTTACCAACGCCCGCTTTGCCGGAAACAACCTGCTGGCGGATAGCCTGGGACGGCGATGCCCATTCGGCGGCGTGGTGGAAATCCAGGGTCCGGAGTTCCCCGGCTACTGGTACAAGATTCAGGTCCGCCCGCAGTCGGGTGGCGCCTGGCAGGACGTGATCGCGCCGTTGTTACTCACCCGATGGGACGGCACCACGTACCTCAGCTCGCCCGACCCGACGAGCCACTTCTTCCCGTACCAACAGTACGCGAACAATATCGAGAATTTGCTGGGCGACTGGGAGACGGTGGGATTGACCGACGTTGTTTGGGAGGTGAAGCTGCAAATCGCCTCCGATCATACCGGCACCCCCGTATCCGGAGCTGTACCCGACGTGCATAACCTGCAGTTGGACAACACGGCACCTTACGGCAATATCCAGATCAGCAGCGGTGGGGATTGCGGCCAGTTTGACGTGGGAGCGGTGCTGAACGGAACGTTCGTCGCCACCGACGCCAACTTCGGATCCTTCAGCCTCTACACGCTTCCGTACCCGAGCGCGATCACGCCCAGCGGCGGCTACTCGCCGACTCCGGCGTCCGGCTCCGCATGGTCCCTCAACACGGCGGGCCTGGTGCCGTGCGGGTACGTCATCCAGTTGGAAGTTGCCGACCTCAGCATCGTTAACAGTGCGTGGGGTTCTCACAACTGGGCTGTTTCGCCACCTTCGGTCTTATCCCAGGGATTCTGTCTTTTGGAACCCGGGTCCTAAGGCTCGACGAGGAGGAAAGGGCCGCTTCCGCCAACCAGCGGAGCGGCCCGGACCTCCATTTTTCTTGAAAGAAGAGAGAACCTATGCCTTGTTGCGGACAAACACGAGCAAAAGAAACGATCGGCGCCGCGGAGACGGCCCGCATCGCGGCCGCAGTATCCAACCGAAGGCCGGTCTACCGCGCGGTCGCGTTAGAATACACGGGCCGCACGAGTCTGACCGTGACCGGGCCTGCCACCGGCACCAAGTACTTATTCCAAACCCCAGGCGCACGCGTGCAGGTCGATGGCCTCGACAGCGTAGCTCTGGCGGCGATCCGGGTTCTCCGGCGCGTCTGACTTCCCGCCTGCGAATCGAATGTGAGAACCGGTGCGGACCATCGGGTTGACAGACGAAAGCGTCTGTCCCACCTCGCTGCCGAACTCTACGATCTCGCATCGTATCTGGTATCCGGAATGACCGAGGATGAGATTCTGAAGGACTTCCCTTACCTGGAGAAGGTGTGGTTGTTCTTCCAGGAATTTGCGGCACCCACGTTGGTGGCGAAGAAGTAGTCGTAAAGCGCGCCGTGGAATTCATTGGTTCCGCGCTTGGTGACCATCTGGACCTGGCTGCCGGCGGCGCCGTTAAAATCGGCTGTCTGGTTGGTGATTCCGACTTTGAATTCCTCAATGCTCTCGACCGGCGTTGGGGCCACGCCCGAAGGCCCGCTTCCGTTGCTGGTCGTGTAGGCCGAGTAGCTGCCCGCCATGTCGTCGCTGTTGTTTCCCCCATCGAGCTGGAAGGCGCCCTGGTCGTTTTGCGTTCCGGCCACCTGTCCCGAAGGCGTTACGCCCACCTGCAGAACGGCAAGCGAGGACGCGTCGCGGCTGAGGTTCGGCAGCAGCAGCATCGAATCTCCAGAGATGGTGGACCCGATGGTTGCATTCACCGTTTGCAGTTCTGCTCCCGCCGAAGCCGTGACTTCCACCGTGGTGGTGGTGGCGCCGACTTCCAGCACCACGTTGAGCGTCAGCGCCAGCCCAACCTCGACGGTTTGAGATTTGACTCTCGCGAGCCGGAAGCCGGGTTGCGTCACCGTGAGGTCGTAGGTCCCGAGCGGGACACTGTTGAAAATGTATCGCCCCGTGTCATTGGTTACGGTTACCCGTTCGGCATTGGTGGCGTTGTCGATCAATCGGACTGCCGCTCCGCGCAGCACGGCGCTCTGCGCGTCGGTGACCAGGCCGGACACGGTCCCGGTCGCGGTTGGTTGCGCTGCGGCGGGCAGCGCCGCAACGCCCAACAATAGCCCCAGACAAACCGCGAGGCGCTTCAGTTTCCAGTTCGCATTTTCTTGGTTGTTCATGCAACTCTCCTTTTTGGGACGGTACTTGCGCCAGTGTCGGCGGCGTCGGTACGGTTCATCGCTCTGCTCGCAGACCTCCGGCCGGAACGCGCAGGCCGGCCTCGAGGCTTTCGGCTCTGGCAGACGCATCGCTACCGCTCACCGCGAACAGCCAGAACTCTTCCAACTCGTGCCGTCCGTAGTCGGTCTGGAACAGGCCTTGCGACTTGTGCTCCGCGATCACCCAGTTGACGACGATCTGGTAAGAGAGCGTGTTCTGGTAGCCGAACTGCGCCGTGCGGTCAAAGACCAGGACTGGCTCCGCGCCGGCCGTGCGTGTGAGCGGCGCATAACCCAGACCGGCGAACTTCAGCGCCGGGTCGTGCCGCTGAAACCGGGGCCGCACAAGATCCAGGGGCTCGGCGCCGGGTTCATTCCGAAGACGCTGGACCTCAGCGTGGTGGATCGCGTCGAGACGGTGACCAACGAAGAGGCGATCGAAACCGCGCGCCGGCTCGCCAAGGAGGAAGGAATCCTTTCGGGGATCTCCAGCGGCGCCGCCGCCGCCGTTGCCGTGAAGTTCGCCGTCGCCCCGGAATTCCGCGGCAAAACCATTGTGGCGATTCTCCCGGATTCCGGCGAACGATACTTGAGCTCTGTGCTGTTTGAAGGTATCGTATAGCCGGGGCATGAAATTCAAAACTCTCGCGATTCACTCCGGCCATTGTCCCGGAGACCATTTCGGCGCGGTGATGACGCCGATCTACCAGACCTCCACGTTTGCTTTCCGGGGAGTGAACCAGCCGGGGCCGTTCGATTATTCGCGCAGCGGCAACCCGACACGAAAGGCGCTGGAGACATGCCTCGCGTCGCTGGAGGGAGGCGCCTTCGGCTTCGCGTTCGCCACCGGGATGGCGGCCGAAACCACGGTGCTGATGATGTTCGAGCCCGGAAACCGGATTATCGTTCATAGCGATCTCTACGGCGGGACCTTCCGCTTGTTCGAGAAGGTCTTCCGCAGCAAGGGAATCGAAGCGGTTTATGTGGACCTGCGGAACGCTGCCGGGACGGAGCGGGAACTGGCCCGCGGCGCCGCGGCGGTGTGGATCGAATCGCCTACTAACCCGCTGATGAATCTGGTGGACCTCGGCGCCGTGGCGGAGCTGGCGCACCGTTTCGGGGCTATCGCTATTTGCGACAACACATTCCTCTCGCCGTACTTTCAGCGCCCGCTCGACTGGGGCGTGGACATCGTAGTGCATTCCACCACGAAATACATCAATGGCCACTCGGACGTGGTCGGTGGCGCCGTCATCACCAGCCAGCCCGCGCTCGCCGAAAAAATCGGCTTCCTGCAGAACGCAACCGGCTCCTGCGCCGGACCGCAGGACTGCTTCCTGGTGCTGCGCGGCATCAAGACGCTAGCCATCCGCATGGAGGAGCACAACCGCAACGCACTCGCCATCGCCCGCTGGCTCGAAAAGCGGCCCGAAGTGAGCGAAGTGCGGCACCCCGGGCTGGAATCGCATCCGCAGCACGCTCTCGCCATGCGTCAGATGAGCGGTTTCGGCGGTACGTTCTCGTTCCGCCTGCGCGGCGGGCAGGATGCCGTGTTCCGGGCACTCGAGAGACTCAAGGTTTTCACCCTGGCGGAATCGCTCGGCGGCGTGGAGTCGTTGATTGAGCATCCGGTGACGATGACGCACGCCTCGGTCGATCCGGCGTCGCTGTCGCAGATGGGAATCACGCCCGACCTGATTCGGGTTTCGGTCGGCATCGAAGATGTCGAGGACCTGATAGCGGACCTCGATGCGGCGCTCAGCGAATCGCTATCTTAGCGGGTAACTGCCATACCTTGGGTCCGCTCGTCACGCTCTTGCGGCTCTCAGTTAAGCGGAAACAGGTAGCCTGTGACCCGTTCCAGTCGATAGTTGCGGTAGCCGGTGGCCATGCCGAGCGGCTTCAACTTTTCGGCGGTCGCACACAGCTTTTCGGCGACGGCTTTCCAGTCATCCAGGTTCTTGAAATTGCCGGCGCTGGCCCAGATCAGTGCAGGTTTTTCCGTGATTCCAGCTCAGTATAATCGTACCGAGGGGCTGGGATGCTGAGGGATTTCGTCTATGCTGCGCGGACGCTGCGGTCCAGCCCGGCGTTTACGGCTGCGGCCGTTCTCACACTCGCGCTGGGAGTCGGCGCGAGCACCGCGATCTTCAGCGTGGCGGATGCGGTGCTGCTGCGGCCGCTGCCGTACAAGGATCCCGGGAGGCTGATTTACGCCTGCGCGGACCTGAAGACGAGAAACGTCTCCGACCATCTCTGGTCCGGCCCCGATTACATGGATCTGCGGGACCACGCGAGCGCGACGCTGGAGGATGTGGCTGCGCTCGACACGGGCCGCGATACGTTTCTGCGAGACGACGGCACTCCGGAAGAAATCGCCTACGCCGAGGTGACGCCGAACCTGTTCCGGCTGCTGGGCGCTCGTGTCGTACTGGGGCGCGACTTTATCGAGAGCGACGGTCAGGCGCAGCCCAACAGTGAGGATGGCGCTCCACCGCCGCCCGACTGGCGTCTGCCGACGTACGCGATCGTCAGCCAGGAATTCTTCCAGCGGCGATTCGGCGGCGATCCGGCGATGCTGGGGCAGCCCATCGGGAAAAACGGACCGATTCTGGTTGGGGTGCTGCAGCGCCGTGTCGAGCTGCTGTTCCGGCCGGACAAGGACATCGAGAAAAGACCCGATCTGTACCTGGCGTTGCGGCTGTCCTATGGCGCGCCGCGCGTCCGCATTTTTCTGCGCCTGATCGGCAGGCTGCGGCCGGGTGCGACGCTGCAGGTGGCGCAAGCCCAGGCGGACGCCGTAGCGGCACAAAGCCGCGCCCTCGAACCGGCCTATCGCGGCGCGGGGCTTCACTTCCGCCTGGAACCGATGCAGCCGTACCTGGTGGCGCAGGTGCGGCCGGCGATCCTGGCGCTGATGGGAGCGGTGATCTTTCTGCTGCTGATCGCGTGTTCCAACGTGGCGAATTTGTTTCTGGTGCGCGCATCGGCGCGCGGCCGGGACCTGGCGGTGCGCACCGCGCTGGGAGCAAGCTGGTGGCGGCTGGCGCGGCAGATGCTGGCGGAAGCGTTGCTGGTGTCGGCGGTCGGCTCGGCGTTCGGATTCGGCCTGGCGTGGGTGGGGGTTCACGAACTGCTGGCGCTGGCGCCGGCCAACTTGCCGCGCCTCGATGCCACCCGCATCGATCCCACCGTGCTGGCGTTCAGCATCGGCGCGGGGCTGGCGGCGGCGGTGCTGTTTGGGCTGGCGCCCGCGATGCGAGCGGCGCGCCCGGATGTGGCGCAGGTGCTGCGGGCCAGCGGGCGGACCAGCGGCCTGAGCGGCGGAGCGCTGCTGCGCAACGGGGTTGTAGTGGCGGAGGTGGCGCTGTGCTTCGTTCTGCTGGTGGGCTCCGGGCTGATGTTCCGCAGCTTCCTGGCGCTGCAGCGGATCCATCCGGGCTTCGAAGCGCATGGCCTGCTGACCTTCCGGACGATGGGCGGCAGGCAGGGCCGCTTATCGGATGAGCGCGGCGCGCTGGTGCGGCAGATGCAGGCCGCGCTGGCCGCGATTCCGGGCGTGCAGAGCGTGACGGCGGCCAACATTTTGCCGCTGAGCGGCTCCTTCTTTCCGTACCGGTGGGGCAAGGAAGATGCGCTGAACGACTTCAGCAAGTTTCAGGCGGCAGACACGCAGATTGTGCTTCCCGGCTATTTCGACACCATGCGCACGCCGCTGCTGGAGGGCCGCGTGTTCGACGAAGCGGACAACAATCCGCAGATCCGGCGCGTGATTGTGGACCAGGCGCTGGCGGCGAAGGCGTTCCCCCACGGCGGCGCGGTGGGGCAGAGAATCCTGAGCCGCATGAACACGCCCACATCGGTGTGGTACGAGATCGTCGGGGTGGTGGCGCACCAGCGCCTGACCTCGCTGGCCGAACCGGACCGGGAACAGATGTACGTGACCGATGGATACTTCACTCATCAGCAGGTCCAGGCGTGGGCGGTGCGCACACAAGGCGATCCGGCGCAGTATGCGTCTGCGGTCCGCGCGGCGATGGGCAGGTTCGACCGCGGGATGTTGGTGAGCGACCTGCGGACGATGGACTCCGTGGTCGCGCACGCGCAGACCGGCACACGGTTTTCGCTGCTGCTGATTACGGCATTCGGCGCCATTGCCGCGCTGCTGGCGGGCGTGGGGCTTTATGGCGTGCTCTCCACGGTGGTCCGCCAGCGAACGGCGGAGATTGGCGTGCGCATGGCGCTGGGCGCGGCGCCGGGAGGCATTTTCGGCCTGATGATTGGATACGGCCTGCGGCTCAGTGCGGCCGGGATCGCCGCGGGGCTGATGGCGGCGCTGCTGTTGACACGGGCGATAACCAGCATGCTGGTGGGCGTGAAGCCGACCGACCCGGTTACCTTCGTCGCGATGGCGGCGCTGTTCTTCGTCATTGCAGGCCTGGCGACGTGGATTCCCGCTCGCCGCGCCGCCGCGCTGGACCCTTCTGCTGCACTGCGCGAGGAGTAGTTGCACACCCATCAACTGGCCGCCGGCCGCGTGCTCGCCTATAATCGTGCCATGATGCGCACCGCCCTGTTTCGTCTGACCATAGGCTTCCTTGCTGGCTTGATGTTGCTCGCGGCCGAGACGCCGCCGGCGGCTTCCGTGGTCATGGACGCGGCGCGGACCGCCGCGGCGGAGCAGCATAAGAGCATCTTTCTGATCTTTCACGCATCCTGGTGCGGGTGGTGCCGAAAGCTGGATCAGTTTATCGAGACACCCGGAATCAAGCCCATCATCGACAAGTACTTCGTGCAGGCCCGGCTGGATGTGCAGGAGCAGGAAGCCAAGAAATCGCTGGACACTCCCGGCGGCGAGGACGTGCTGGCCCAAGCCGGCGGGAAGGACATCGGGCTGCCGTTCTTCGCATTTCTGAATGCAAAAGGCGAGACAATCGTCAACTCGATCCGGCCCGGGGAAGGAAAGGCCGGCGAGCGCAACATCGGGCACCCGGTCCAGCCGGAAGAGGTGGATTGGTTCATGGAGATGGTCAAGAAGGCAGCGCCGGCCATGACGGCGGATGAAGCCAAAGTTTTGGAAAGCTGGCTGCGGGCGCAGAAGAAGTAGACGCTTTCCACCGGCAGCGCACCGGACAGGCCAAAAGGGCATTTCAAAATGTGCAGAAATATCAAGACGCTCTTCAACTTCGAACCGCCTGTCACAGAAGAGGAGATTCGAGCGGCTTCGCTGCAGTTCGTGAGAAAAATCAGCGGGTTTGGCAAGCCGTCGAAGGCAAACGAAGATTCGTTCCGGTGCGCGGTCGATGAGATCGCCGGAATCTCCTCTCGATTTCTCCATTCGCTCGAGACCAGCGCACCGCCGAAGAACCGGGAAGAAGAAGCCGCCAAAGCGAAAGCCCGCTCCGGAGCCAGATTCGGAGCGTGACTGCCGTCTGGGCGGCCGGACGCCCGCACCCGGGTGGATTCCGGATTGAGTTCCGTTCGGGCCGGGGCTTGCGCAGGTCGGTCTGCACCACAGGCTTCAGTGTGTTCGCCGTGGCATCGGAGACGTAGGCTCCATCGGCCATGATCACGTAGACGTCAATTTCGTGGCGGTTGGATGCCGAAGGCGCCGTGCGGCGGCCGTCTTCGCGGTTGATGCGCCAGGCAGCCCACAGGGAAGTCTTTCCACGACTTTGGCCCGGCGCGGGCCGCGCCGCTGCTACGCCCTCACCGCCCTACCATCACAAAAGCACCCCAGTAGAACGGCAGGTCTTTCCCGTACCGCTGGCGCACCACGGCGCGCTCCTCCAGTTGCGCCTGCCGCAGCGCTTCGTGTTTATCCGCGCCCGCCAGCCACTTCTTGTAGAACAGCGCCATCAGCTCCTGCGTCTCGCGGTCGGGGACGCTCCAACTGCTCATCACCACTGCTTGCGCGCCCGCTTCCTCCAGCGCGCGCCGCAGGCCGAAGACGCCTTCGCCATCCGCCTGGTCGCCGCGCCCCGTCTCGCACGCGCTCAGCACCACCAATTCCGAGCCCTGCAGATTGAGCTGCGCCGCCTCATAAGAAGTAAGGACGCCGTTTTCCAAACCCGCCGAGGGCGGCGAGCCGGCCAGCGTGCGCCCGGCGCCCGCCAGGAAGAGCCCGGAACGAAGTAAAGGATCGAGCGCGATCTTCGGATTGGAAAAGATGAAGAAACCATGCGTCGCCAGATGAAGCACGCGCGGCGCCTGCTGCCGCAGGATCGCCTCCTTGAGAGCCATGTCTCCGGTCAGCTCCCGCACTTGCCAGCCCGCCGATTGGAAGGTCTTCGAGAGTTGATCGACCTCGTCTTGCGTCGCCGGCAGCGCGGCCAGCTTGCCATTGGGATTCACGGTCGCGCCCGACGAGCGCGCGGCGCCGGGCGCGCCCAGTTGCGACACCGCCGCGCGTTGCTGCGCCTCCGTCAAATCGAACGACGGATTGCCCAACAACAGCGCTGTCTTCGCCGTGGCGCGCACCGGCTGCCGCAGCAGATCGCGCGTGCTGTTGAGCTGCCACAGGTCGTAGCTTTCCATCAACATCTTGCCGGAAGAGCCGGTGAAGAGGCCCATTGGGAACTGGTTCAGGATGCCGTCGCTCGCCACATACACGCGCTTCGCGCCGCCCAGCGCGGGCTCGAGCGGTTTCCAGAACGCGTTGTAACATTCCGGACCCACCGTGGCCACAGGCGCGGCGGCAATCGATACCCCGCGCGTCTGGCTCATCTGCGTGGCGAACAGATCGCGCACCGTTTTCTCGGCCGCAATTGCATCGCCCAAGCGAATGAGCTTCGGTTCGGCGTCGGGCGTCAACACCAGAGCGGCGTAGTCCCAGGTGTTGGTGAAAGTGCGCCCGTCGTGAAAGTGGAAACGCACGTATTCCACCGCCGCTTCGCCGGGGTGCAGGGCGCGTTGCACATCGCGCCACGCCGGCGCCGGCATCGCGCGTACCTGCGCCAGCGCCGCGGCGCGCCGCGCCAGGTTCTCTTCCACGTCGTTGATTTCCTGATCGAGCTGCGTGAGGCGCCGGCGCTTGGCATCGTCGGCAGGCGAAGCCGTGATCGTCGCCAGCTCGGTCTTCTCCCGCCGCAACTGGTCGAAGAGCGCGAGCGCCTGCCGGTCGCCTGTGGCGAAGAGCCTGGCGCGCAGATCGGCCGAAAGTCCCGCGGTGATGCCGCGCTCGCTGATCAGCAGGTCGTACATCTTGCCCGCGAGTCCCGGCCGCGAAGGATTGGTGTAGACGAAGCTGAAGTAGAGGGGATAGACTCCGGGCACGCTGTGCAGGACCGCCAGTCGGTCGCGCTCGCTCATGTAGCCGGAACCGGAAGCGAACTCGCGCGCGAAGACCTTCATGCGCAGGTCGTAGAGCGGTTCGGCGAGTTCCGGCTTGCCCCATGCGTAATAGTTGACAGCCAAGCCGAGCGCCACCTCGCTTGTGTTCGGGTTGTCCGGCCCGAGAGTCCGCTCTTCGACCGCCAGCGCGCGCCGGTAGAACGGATCCGCTTCCGCGAACTTCCCCTGGTCATGATAGAGCGCCGCCAGGCCGGTCAGCGGCGAGGCGACGCCGCGATCGTTGGGGCCGAAAGCCTTCTCATCGATAGCGAGCGCGCGCCGAAACGCCGCTTCCGCTTCGTCGTTCTTGCGGTCGTAGTGCAGACAACCGCCCACCTGTACCAACGCGTTCGCCACTTCACGATCGTCAGGCCCCAGCTTCTTCTCGAGGATTTGTTCGCCGGTCTTCACCGTGGGGCAGCCATCGCGCAGGTTGCCGCCATCGATCATCAACGCGCCGGCTCGCATACCCACGCGCGCGGTGCTCAGATCTTCCGGCCCGGCGGTCTTGTAGTAGATCTGGAACGCGCGCGTGTAGGCACGAATCGCCTCTATGCTGCGTCCCTGCGCTTCTTCGATCGCGGCAAGATCCACCAGCGAGGTTGCCATCTGGCCGCTCTCGGGGCCGAATGCCGCGGCCAGACCAAGCGCCTGTTGCGCCAAGGGAAGAGCATCCGCCCATTTCCCCTGCTGCGAGAGTTGCTTCACAGCGGCGGAAAGTCGCTCCCAGTTCGCCGGTTGCGCGGCGAGCGGAGCCGCCGACAGGCAACCGAACGCGACAACTTGCAGCCACCCCCGCATGAGCTTGGATTTATGGTACAGCAAGAGCACGGTGCGGTTTGGCGCGTGCGTCCTGCTCCGAGATACCGCGTTCGAGGAAGGGCGTCGCTGGATGAGTCTCGTGAAGTCGTACGATTACGCCACTTCAGGACCGCTTGCCGGAAGTGGTCGGCACAAGTGCTGGTCCGGGAGCGCATCAGGAGGTTAGGATCTTTTAATCCCAATTTCAGCATAGCTTCATGGTCGAAGCGTAGACTAAGCCATGTCTGGAGGTCCCATGCCACCGGATTCCGGGGCAAATTAGCGATTGGCCTGACGACCGTCGCTGTACTGTTGCTAGTCTGTGCGGGAAGACTCGATTACCGATGGGTGAAGTCCGGTTGTGAAAGCCGGCAGACGGCGACAAACGTACCCAAAAGCGGACTATGCGTATTTATCCTCTTGCTTGCTGGACAGTGATTGGCCTGGCGTCGCCGGTCCTGGCGCAACCGAATCGCATCACTTCGCAGATAGACGTTGGTCGCACGGCGGCGGTTGGCGGCAAAACACTCCGATTTGCCGGCCCGAGCGGCGACATCGGCCGGGTGGAGGCTAGCTTCCCGCTTACCGGCATCACTCTCACCCTGGAGCGCTCTCCAGCGCAGCAGGCGGACCTCGATCAGTTGCTGGCGGCACAGCAAAACCCCCGTTCGCCGCACTTTCACCAATGGCTTACTCCCGAGCAGTTTGCCGACCGCTTCGGCGCCAGCCGGGGCGACCTGGGGCAGATCCAGCAATGGCTGCGGGCGGCTGGCTTCAAGGTCGATTACACGGCGCGCAGCCGTACTTATCTGAGATTCAGCGGCACCGCGCAGCAGGTGCAGAACGCCTTTCACACCGAAATCCACCGCTATAGCACGGGTGGGAATACTCACTACGCCAACGCGGGGAGTTTATCCGTGCCGGCGGCGCTTGCGGACCTGGTGGCTGGTGTGAGCGGCCTGGACGATTTCCAGCCGGAACCGCTTTACCGCATAGCGCTCCCCCGTCTCTTCGGCGATCCCGGGTACTATCTCGGTCCTGCCGATTTCGCCACCATCTACGACGTGTCGCCGCTGTATGGCCAGGGCATCGACGGCACGGGGCAGAAGATCGCGGTGGCGGGTGACTCCCCAATCTCGACCGGAGACGTTGAGCTCTTCCGCACCGAGTACAGACTGGGACCGCCGAATCTTCAGCCCATTCTGGTGCCCGGCAGTCCCGCCGCGTTCGAGAACGCTGCGCCCAACGTGGAGGCGGACCTGGACGTCGAATGGGCGGGTGCTGTGGCGCCGAAGGCCACCATCGTGTTCGTTTACGCGCCGAACGTTTGGGACGCGGCGAGCTATGTCATCGACCAGGCACTGGCGCCGGTACTGAACTACAGCTTTAGTAACGGCTGCGAGCTTTTTGACCTCGGCGGCCTGAAGACCCGGCGCGATACCGTGCAACAAGCCAACGCCGAAGGCATCACCGTGCTGGTGGCGTCCGGCGACATCGGAGCCGCAGACTGCGAGTTTCTCGACACGCCACACCCGGTGATCGCGCAGAGCGGCTACGGCGTGGCCATTCCAGCCTCCATCCCGGAGGTCACCGCCATGGGGGGCACGGAATTCAACGAAGGCGGCGACAACTTGAAGTACTGGAATTTTGCCGGATCATCCCCCAAAGGCTACATACCGGAGAAGGCGTGGAATGACACGCCGTTTCTTCTGGAAAATGAGGGCACCGGCGGTGGGCCCAGCATTTACTTCTCCCAGCCGCCGTGGCAGACCGGTCCCGGTGTGCCCAATGACGGAGCAAGGCATATCCCCGATTTGTCGTTTCCCGCTTCCCCCGTGCACGATCCCGTCAACATATACGTAAAGGGCTTTTCCCTCTTCGTGGGCGGCACATCCTGTGCGACGCCAATGATGGCCGGGGTGCTGGCGCTGCTGAATCAATACGTGGTCGTGCATGGATTGCAGGTGCAGCCGGGCCTGGGCGACATCAACCCGTGGCTTTACCGGATGGCGCAGAGCGTGCCGCAGGCTTTCCATGACGTTGTGGACGGCGACAACAAGGTCCCCTGCGCGGATGGCTCGCCCGACTGTGTCGGCGGCATGCTGGGATGGCCGGCGGGTCCGGGATACGATTCGGCGACCGGACTGGGATCGCTCGACGTCGCCAATTTCGTCAGCCTGTGGAGCACTGCGGCGCCGGTCAGTGCTTCCGTGGTGCCCTCGATTGACCAGAACCCGGTCTTCCAGAGCGCGCTGGACGCGAGCGGCAATCGCTGGCGGTTTCAGTTGCGGCTGACCGAAGAAGCCGGCGTCGGGGCTACGCTCACCGGCTTTACGATCAACGGCGCCGATCTGTCGGCGCAAATCGCGAGCCTGTTCGGATCGGCGTCGATCCCGGCGGGCGGCTCGATTTTCGCGTCGTATGGTTTCGCCAGTCTTCCCAATCCTTCCAATGTGGTCTTCGGCTTTTCGGGCGTGGATGCGGGCGGCGCCGCTTGGAGCACCGCGTTGACGGTTCTGTTTCAGGGCCCGCAAACGCCAATCACGGTGGCCGGCATCAGCAATGCCGCCAGCGGGCAACAGGCCTACGCTCCCGGCATGATCCTGAGCGTCTACGGCGCGGGCTTGGGCGACCTGGCGCAGACGGCGACCGCGATACCACTGCCGGTGATGCTGTCTGGACTCGATGCGTGGCTCTCCAACACCGGTGGGAGCGCGGCCCTGGCACCGCTCTACTACGTTTCACCCGACCAGGTGAATCTGCAGATACCGTACAGCATCACTCCCGGCCCGGCCACCCTCATGGTGCGCGGGCCCTGGGGCTACACCACCGTCGGACTGACGGTCTCGCAATCGGCTCCCGGCATCTTCATGTTTCCCGATGGCAGCGTCAATCCGTCGAGTACCGCCCACGCCGGGGACACCGTCGTGATGTACGTAACCGGGGACGGTCTGACCAACCCACCTTCGATGACCGGTTTAACGCCCGGGGCGGGGATGGCGCCCGTGCCGCAGTTGCCGCTGTCGATTACCGTGGGCGGCGTAGCGGTGGCGCAACCGTTTGCCTTCATCGGCATTCCAAGCTGGTCAGTGGGAGTTACACAGATCAACTTCACGGTCCCCGCTGATGTTCCCGCGGGTCTCCAACCAGTAGTGGTCACGGCCGGTACCGCCTCGAGCTTGCCGGCTACCATCACGATCATGCCAGAGTGAAGGTTGTGGGTTTGCAGTAACGCCCCGGGCGCGACGCCGCGTCTACAACCAAGCCACAGTGTGGTCTCACCCTTTGTCTAATTCTGGTGTCAGCCATACTGGCTTTCCGCCAACTCTTCTCAAATCCCCGCAGCGAGGGATGGTCGAACTACGTTCGGCGTGAACGGCTCGGAAAATGTAATAAAAAGCTCTTTTTATCTTGACTGCCAGCTCGAACCCGACCCATAATGGAGCGTTATTGGGCGCGCGAGAAGGGACCAATATCGCGCGTTCATCCCTGTGGCTCCGAAGCAAACCTGCCGGGCGCCGGGCCGCCAGGCAGCATTAGGGGGAACCTGATGCCTGGTCGCGAGTCGAGCATTGCAGATGCCCTGCGGTGCTATGGAATCCCACGCAGAAAATTTCTGAAGTTTTGCGGTTCGATGGCAACCGTGCTGGGCCTGCCTGTCGGCGCCGCCGCACAGGTCGCGGCAACCCTGGAGAAGAAGCGCCGGCCCGTGTTGGTGTGGCTGGAGTTGCAGGATTGCGCCGGCAACTCGGAGTCGATGTTGCGTTCCAGTCACCCGTCGATCACGGAGCTGGTCCTCTCGTTTTTCTCCTGGGAATATCACGAGACCATCATGGCCGCGGCCGGCAAGCAGGCCAACGGCGTTCTGGATCGTGTGGTGCATGAGGAGGCCGGCAAATACCTGGCCGTCGTGGAAGGTTCGATTCCCACCACCAACCCCGGGTATTGTACGATCGGGGGCCGCTCGGCTCTGGATATCGCCAGGCTGGTCTGCGGGAATGCCGCGGCAGTGATCGCCGTCGGCTCCTGCGCGTTCGACGGCGGCCCGCAACGGTCCGCGCCGAACCCCACCGGCGCGATCAGCGTCGGGGAAGCGGTCCCGAACCTGAATCTGGTGAACATGGGCGGCTGTCCGCACAACCCCGCCAACACCGCCGCGCTGTTGGTCTATTGGCTGACGTACGGCCGGATGCCTGCGCTGGACGCCCATAAGCGCCCCTTGTTCGCCTACGGCCACATTGTCCACGACCAGTGCGAGAGGCGCGCCAATTACGATGCCGGCCGCTTCGTGGAACGCTGGGACGACGATGGCGCGCGCCGCGGCTACTGCCTTTACAAGATGGGGTGCAAGGGGCCGCACGGAACTTTCAACTGCCCGGTGGTCCGGTGGAACGACGGGACGAGCTGGCCCGTCGAGTCCGGACACGGCTGCGCAGCGTGCGCCTCTTACCGCTTCTGGGACACGGCGCTGCCGCTCTACCAGCGTCTGCCGGGAGTTCCCGGCTTCGGAGTGGATATCACGGCCGGGAAGATCGGCGGCTGGATGACGGCCGGCGTCGCCACCGGTTTGGCGTTGCACGGCATCGCCAGTGCGGCGCGCGCGCAGATGCGCCCGCGAGGCGAGGCGCCGCGAGGCGGCCCGACCGAAATCGGCCGGGGCAGTGGTCTGGTGGAGCGCGAAGGGCCGCCCGAGAAATCGTGACCGCCGAGGAGATCGGATATGGCGCGCATTGTCGTTGATCCGCTGACGCGAATTGAAGGGCACCTTCGGGTGGAGGCACAGGTAGAGGGTGGCGTGATCTCCGATGCCTGGAGTTCCGGCACCATGTTCCGCGGCCTGGAGCTGGTGGTCCGCAACCGCGACCCGCGCGAGGCGTGGTACTGGCTGCAGCGAATCTGTTCCGTGTGCACCGTCGTCCATGCCCTCGCCTCCGTGCGAGCGGTGGAGGACGCGCTCGAGATCGAAGTGCCCGATAACGCCCGCCTGGTGCGCAACCTGATCGCCAGCGCGCAACTGGTGCAAGATCACGTGGTCCACTTCTATCACCTGCAGGCGCTCGACTGGGTCGACGTCGCGAGCGCCCTTAAGGCCGATCCGGTAAAAACGGCGCAGATTGCCAACTCGTTATCCGACTGGGCTAAGTCCGGATCGAGCCATTTCAGGGCAGTTCAGACCACCGTGCGAACTTTGGTGGAGAGCGGCCAGTTGAGCGTGTTCGCCAACGGCTATTGGGGTCATCCGGCCTACCGCCTGCCGCCCGAAGTGAACCTGCTGGCCGTTTCCCACTATCTCGATGCGCTGGAGTTTCAGCGCGACTACATCCGCATCCACGCGGCGTTGGGCGGCAAGAATCCGCATTTGCAGACGTTCCTGGTGGGCGGCATGTCGACCGCGATGGACCCCGATTCTCCGCAGGCGCCCCTCAACCCGGAACGTCTCCAACTGCTCCGCACGCTGATTGAAATGGGACGGCAATTCGTGCGCCAGGTCTACATTCCGGACGTGCTCGCCGTGGCCGGCTTCTATCCCGACTGGTTTTCGCGCGGCGAGGGCGTGGGCAACTTCCTGTCCTACGGAGACTTCCCGGACAAAAGCATGCACGACCCGTCGGCGTTCTTCTTCCCCGCGGGAGTGGTTCGAAAACGCGACATCTCGGCGGTGCAGCCGTTTTCTCCGGAAAAGGTAACCGAGTATGTTGCGCGGTCCTGGTATGAATACGGAGATAACAAGCCGGCCAGGCATCCGTTCGAAGGCGAGACAAAACCCACTTATACGGGTCCCACGCCGCCGTACGACTATCTCAACGTCGATCAGAAATACTCGTGGCTGAAAGCTCCGCGCTATGAGAATGAGGTGATGGAGCTCGGGCCCCTGGCGCGTTTCGTGGTCGCCTATGCGGCCGGCAAACAACCCGCGAAAGGGCTGGTCGATTCCGTGCTGGCCCAAATCAAGCAGCCTGCGACGGTGCTCTTCTCCACCTTAGGGCGGATCGCCGCCCGCGCCCTGGAAGCGCAGCTCGTGGCGGACAAGATGCCCGACTGGCTGCATGAGTTGGAGGACAACCTCGGCCGGCGGGAACTTACCATGCACAACGGCGCGCGCTGGGACCCCGACTCGTGGCCGAGCTCATGCCGCGGCTTCGGGTGGCACGAAGCGCCGCGCGGCTCGTTGGGCCACTGGGTCGAGATCGAGAACGGTTCCATTCGTAATTATCAGGTGATCGCACCCACCACGTGGAACGGCGGTCCGCGCGATGCGATGGGGCAACACGGTCCGTATGAGGCCGCGCTGATCAAACATCCCATTGCGGACCCGGACAAGCCCCTCGAGCTGCTGCGCACCATTCACTCCTTCGATCCGTGCCTCGCCTGCGCGGTTCAAGTCGTGGATGCGCGGGGACGCCGATGGCAGCAGGTTGAGGCGACATAGGAGGCTCCGGTGCCGAAACCCGCATCGCCCAAATCCGTGCTGGCACGCCGTCCCGCGACGGAGCTGGTCCGTACCTATGTTTGGGAACTGCCGGTTCGCATTGCTCACTGGCTGATTTTCTTTGCGTTCGTGTCGCTTGCGTCGACCGGTCTGTTCATGCACCGCCCGTTCCTGCTCCCTTCCGGGCAGGCGCCTTTCCTGATGGCCACGGTGCGCTTTATTCACGTGGTCTCCGGATTCGTGCTGATTGGTGCGTTCGCGTTTCGCATGTATTGGTTTTTCAAGGGCAACTTCTGGGCGAGATGGTCGGCTTACATTCCCATTCATCGCGAGCAATGGCGCGGCATGGGATCGATGCTCGAGTTCTATTCGTTCCTGCGGTTCGAGCCTGGCCATCGGGTAGGTCATAATCCGCTGGCCGCGCTGACTTACTTCGTCATCTATCTGCTGTTCCTGGTCGAGATCCTGACCGGCCTGGCTCTCTATAGCCGGGTGGTGGGCAACCCCGTCCTTACTCAGTTCATCGGCTGGCTGCCGCAGTTGATCGATCCCCAGTACCTGCGCGAAATTCATTACTTTCTGATGTTCGTGTTCTTCTCGTTCGTGATCTTCCACGTCTATCTTTCGGTTCTGGTCTCGATCGAGGAAGAAAACGGATTGCTGGACAGCATTTTTTCCGGATGGAAGTTCGTACCGGCCGGCGAACTGCGTCATGAGGTCGCGGCGATTCCCGAAGCGCGGCGCTTCGTCAAACGCCATCAGTTGTTGCCGGAAGCGGGGCCGGGCGAGAAGAAGCCGCCCACGCCCCGTCCCGGACCGGGTCCCGTGGCGCTTTACCGCAACTGGATCAGTTTCGCCGGAACCGGTATCGCCGCCGTCGGCTTGTTCGTGTTTGTCGTATTGACCGCCTATCACACGATTGGGGGCGGCGCGCTGGCTGAGCCTTACGGCGACCTGGTGATCTTTTTCGGGCCGCCGATGCTGGTGATTGCCGGCGTTGTCGTCGTGTTGATCGGCATGTACGTGCAGTGGATCCGCTGGCGGACGCACAAGCCGCTCTCCTTCGCGCGCTACCCCAAGTGGGACCTCAACGTGGCCCGGGAAAGAAAGGCTCTTCTGGTGGTCGCGATCGGGGCCGTGCTTCTATATGTGCCTGCCATTTATGGCGGTTATCAGGCCTATCTCTATACCGACGCCGTACCGTTCTGCGGTGCCGTTTGTCATTCCATGACGCCCGAATACACCACCTACGAGCTGTCGCCGCACGCCCGCGTGGCGTGCGCTCAGTGTCATGTCGGACCGGGCGCAACCGGATATATCGAATCCAAGGTTCGCGGTGTGGAAGAACTCGTGGAGACGATGCAGGATCGCTACCCGCGCCCGATTCCGGTTCCCGTGGTGTCGCTGCGCCCGATACGGGGCAATTGCGAGCAGTGTCACTGGCCGGCGAATTTCTTCGGCGCCAAGCTGGTGCGCAACGCGCATTTCTTATCCGACGAACAGAACACCCGGTGGGAGATCGACATGCTGGTGCTGGTCGGCGGCGGCGCGCCGGCAGGCCAGTCGCAGATGGGAATTCACTGGCACGTGGCGAGCAAGGTCGAGTATGTCGCGGCCGACCCGGAGCGGCAGAACATCACATGGGTGCGGGCCGTGGACCCCAGAACCGGCCAGGCCAACGTGTACAATTCGCAGCCGCGGTCCTCGACGGCCGCGCCGGCCGGTGAGATCCGAACCATGGACTGCGTGGATTGTCACAACCGCCCAAGTCATATCCTGGAGTCGCCCGACAGGAGCGTAGACCTGGCGTTGGCAGATGGGCGCCTCGACGCGTCTCTGCCGTATATCAAGCAACAGGGCGTAGCGGCGCTTGCCGCGGCTTATGGAGACAGCCAGCATGCGGTGCAGGGAATCGACAGCACCCTGCGCGGCTATTACCAAAGGACTTACCCGCAGGTGTACGCGGCCAAGCAGGGGGCGATCAAAGCCGCGGTCGCTTACTTACAGCAGACTTACAATCGATATTTCTTTCCGTCGATGAAAGTCCGTTGGGATACCTATTACGTGAACGAAGGCCACTTTCAGTTCCCAGGGTGCTTCCGATGCCATGACGGCCAGCATAAGAGCGTGGGCGGAAAGGCGATCCGCTCCGATTGCGGCGACTGTCACAAGATCATGCAGCAGGGCAAAGCCGGGAACCTGCAATTCGCCAAGGGGCCGGAAGGGCTGGCTTTCGAGCACCCGGTTGACGTCGGCAACTCGTGGGCGGAACAGCCTTGCAACACGTGCCACACGGGAGGGCCGCAGTGACCGATCTGGCTGTCGAACTCCGTGCTTACCGCGAGCCGGATGCGCCGCCGCCCGTTGCCATCGTCGGCGTCGGGAACCTGCTGCTGTCCGATGACGGAGTCGGCATTCATGCGGTTCGCGGGTTGCGGAGCGATTCGCGCGTCGAAAGCATGGCGCGCCTCATCGACGGCGGCACCGTCGGAACGGATTTGCTGGCCGAGGTTTGCGGCTGTGAGAAACTGCTGATCGTCGACGCCGTGGATGCGGGCCTGCCGCCCGGCACTATCGTCCGGATGGATTTTGGCGGCCCCGATCCACAGAAGATCGATACGCGGAACGCACATCAGTCCGGAATCTCCGGACTTCTCGACGACCTGCGCCTGCTCGGCCACGCGCCGCGCCAGGTTGTCCTGGTGGGAGTCCAACCTGCCGTGATGGGATTGGGAACGCAGTTATCGCCCGAGGTCGCCGGCGCATTGCCTGCCGTATCCGCGGAGGTAATGCGGCAACTCGACCGGTGGACATCGGCCGACGACGCCGCGAATTCCAGGGGGATTCAAGATGCGGAGTCATGGGCCGCCGCGCCCCGGAAGGTGCAAGAGAAACATCAGGAGTAGCTTAGAGAACGCATATGAACGGAACTCGAGCATTAAGGATCATTGCTTTCATGTCGATTTCGGTCGGCATTGGCATCCTCAGCAGAGCGGCGTGGGGCTTCGTCGCGTTCGGCATACTGGTGCTGATCGACAACTTCGTTATCCCGAGCCCTCCATTGCCGCCGGATCGCGCAGTTGCCGAAAAAGAAATCCCGGAGTCGTAGCACGCTCCGCAAGTGCCCGCCGATGCGCCCGGCAGTCGTGTCGGCGAGCCCTCGCGGGCCCGGTGCCCGTTGCCGCGCCGTGCTTCGGATCGCGGTAGGATCGTGCCGCGCCCCGGGGAGCCGCAGCACTGCCATTTCCCGCCGCGTTGTTGACAAGCTGGCGGGACATGAGACTCCGTCCGGGCGGTCGAGGACGAGAACCGCGTCGCCGCCAGGAACAGCTCTTTTCTCCCGGTTCCTTCCCATCCATCGTGATCCAAGCGATTCGCCGCTCACCTGCCAGTCGGCCATCGCCTTGAGACGCGCTTAGCCGAAGGTGACCCGCGGGTCGCGGACCCCAAGCCCGGTTGGGGGACACGGTACGGCCGCGGGGATTCTCAAGTCCCTGTCCAGCTACGAGATGGGCGGCACCCGCGCTCGGGCGGAAGCAGTGACAAGCAGTGCGCAGAGTGCCAGGCTGGCCAGCGTAATGAGCACGCCGATTCTGAACGAGTCCGAATGGAAGGAGAACTGAAGCTCGCGGTCGCCGGCGGGAACCACCACGCCCATCAGCGCCAAGTCCACGCGGACGATCGGCAGTTGCTTGCCGTCCACGGTAGCGCGCCAGCCCGGATAATACGGCACGCTCAAGCGAAGGAGAGCCGGTGAGGCGGCATGATAACGGATGCGATAGGCGTCTTCATTGTAAGAAAGCACGGTGGCCGTAGCCGCCGGGTCCTGCCAAATGGGGCTGTGTGGCGAGAGCGCGACCGACTGCAGTTTGGGATCAATCGTCTCGATGGCACGGAGCGCCTCCGCCCTGCTTCCGGCGTCCACGATCGATTTGGGGAAATATACACGAGGCAGTACGGATGCATTGGATGCCACGGCTGCCGAATCGGCCGTCAAATAGGTGCTGACGTTGAGACCGTCACGGAGGTAGGGGTTTCGCTTCATGACGGCCAGATACTTCAGGTAATCACGGATCGGCAGTGCGCAGTATCCGCCGGAGGTTTCCAGACGAAGATCGAGCGCGTAGTTCTGCGGTCCGACGACGGCTCGCGGTCCCCCTTCGAAGCGAGTCAGAGGCGGCACCTTCGGGACCACGTGGCGCAGTATGGCTTCTTCCCCGTCTCCATAGGCGCGATCGAATGTGTAGTGCCCGTAGGCGAGCGGGTTCTCAAGCGAATTCCAGTACCACACGTCGACGAACAGAATCGCGATCACAATTGCACCCAGGTAAGGAACGCGCCAGCGGCGCACAACCCAGCCGAGCCCTGCCGCGGCCAGCATAGCCAAGCCCAGCGCAACGACGAACCAGCCCTGAATTGGCTCACGGACCTTGTTCATTCCCGGCAGCAACATCGCAACACGAAAAAGACCGGCCGCCGGGCCAAGCATGAACCACACCGCGGGCACCACCAGGAACAGCGCATAGATACGGCTCTTTGTCTTGGCAAGGCCGAGGGCCGCCAGAGGGAGCACCAGGAAACCCGCGTAAAAGTAATACTGGGTAATGTCGTAAGGCCCCGTGTACTTATCCGAAATTGCGCCCAGCCAGTCTGGTACGACCAGGGTCGGGAGGGCCCGCAACTCCAGAACCCCGTCCACGATTCGTGAATAATCCGACTTCGCCCGGAACGTGGTCCGTGCCAGTTCGAGAGTGGGCACAATCTGGAGGGCGGCGACGGTGACCGTCAGAGCCAGCATTCCAACCACGATCGACGTGATCCGGAACCATCGGCGTGGCGAGCGGTACAGGTCAGCCAGCGCATAAAGCCCGAGAGCTAGAAACCCATACATCGCAGTTTGGATGTATCCGGCCAAAACCATCGCGGCGCCGACAATGCCTCCCAGGACGGTATACAATGCGGCGGTTCCGTCGAGCGCACGCCGGAACGCCAACAGTAACCATGGGAGACAAGCGGCCGCGGCGAAGATGCCAACATGAGAGGCGTGGCCGGCAAAGAACCCGGACAGCCCATAACAGAGTCCCCCAAGCATCGCGCCCGCGCGGCTATCGACAAGGCGCGAGATCAGGAGGAACGCACCAAGGCAGGCCAGAAAGGCGTTCAGTGCCAGTTCCGCCTGAATCATGCGCGGCGTAATGCCGATTAGAAAGAAGGGCCAGTGGGGCGGATACCACGCGGCGGTCTCCGGATAAGCCATGAAGGGATAGCCGGCGAAGACGTAGGGAGTCCATGACGGCAGACTGGCCGAACGAACGTGATCGGACCAGTACTTCTGAAAAGGGTAATGCAGGTCTGCCGCGTCCCATTGAATACTGGCGGACTCGGACGTTAGCGGAACCAAATAGAAAACCAGGACCAGGGCGCCAATCAGGGCGGCCGCGGTCCATCGCGACTGTTTCCTTGGCTCGGGCGCAGGAATTCCATCCAAGGTTTTCTTTCGTCGCTTCTTCACGATGAGCCACCATTGTAGATCAGGGTACGGGCGGAAGAGGCACGCAACGCCGCGGATTGCGGTGTCGCGGACCAGCCCGTCGAATGGGCATTTACACCGGAACGATGAATTCAACCTGGGAGTCGGTAGCGTGGAGATGCTTCCCGAACGGTCGCCTGTGTGGTCGGGTCGGAAGTCGGCTTGTGGCCTCCGGCCCGCCACTGTGACGTATCACGCGCTACGTTGAGATCTGCGCGTCGTCAGCAGGAAATCATCCACAATCAACCGGGTACGGTCGCAAACCGTTTAGAATCTGGCGCGCCCGGAGAGACTCGAACTCCCGACCTACTGGTTCGAAGTTAGGCTGTGAGTTGTCCGCCGGCCTCCGCTGTGTAGTGTTTTGTTCGAGATGTCGCCCCCCTGTGCCGAGAATTGTCCGCAGTTTCCGAGGCTCTCCGGCGGCGTGGCTGTCAGATTGGCTGTCAAAATCGGCCGTGTGTCCCACGGGGTTTCGACCCCATTTTCGACGTCGCTAGTCCGTTGGCAGAGGCGCTGTGGCCTCCCAGGTCGGACTTGGGGTGCCAAGACCGGATTCTCGGGG
>Ga0209415_10000304_pt1 | contig 88367 bp, 81 predicted proteins | sample PeaSoiSIISIP2007_FD_187696 | JGI IMG/M metagenome (GOLD analysis project Ga0209415, IMG submission 187696) | Peat soil microbial communities from Weissenstadt, Germany - SII-SIP-2007 (SPAdes) (version 2) | ecosystem: Environmental > Terrestrial > Soil > Wetlands > Peat | place: Germany... | reverse complement strand
ACTAGCCGGAGACGCGGCGGCGCAGCAGCAGCCGGAGGCCCGGCGCCCGGCGGGCTCCGCTCAGAACAGCAGCGTCGCGTGCTGCGCGAACTCGACGAGGGGCTGGGGCCAGATCCCGAACACGATCGTGGCGCCGAGGGTGCAGAACAGCCCGGCGGCCACCCACGGCGAGACCTCGAGCTCGCCGGCCGCCGCCCGGGGCTCTCCGGGCGTGGTGACCACCGTCTCGGCAGATGCCTCCAGCGTGGCGACTCCCGAGGCAGCGAGCACCGTCGCACCTCCACCGGTGGCCATGGCCCCCGCCGGGGCGGCGCCGGCGAGCGCCACGCCCGCGGGGATCGCCACGGCCCGGTCGGCGGCGGGCGAGCTCACGAGGTCGCCGAACATCAAGAAGACGACCCGCAGGTAGAAGAAGGCCGCGATCGCCGCCGACACCATCGCGATGACGGCGAGGGCGTAGGAGTGCGCCGCCACCGACGCCTCCACGACGTACAGCTTGGCGAAGAACCCGGTGGTGAACGGCGCGCCGGCCTGCGCGAGGAGGAGCAGCGCGAAGGTCGTCGCCAGCACCGGCCGGCGGCGGGCGAGCCCGCGGTAACGCTCCAGGTCGTGCCCCTCGTCCCCCCTGCCACCGACCACCGCGACGACGCCGAAGCTCCCGAGGACGAGCAGGGAGTAGACGAAGACGTAGTAGAGGCTCCCGGCGACGCCGCGCGCCGTCGCCGCCTGCAGGCCGAGCAGGATGAAGCCGGCGTGGTTGATCGAGGAGTAGGCGAGCATCCGCTTGACGTCGCGCTGCACGACGGCGACCACCGCGCCGAGGAGGAGCGTGAGCACCGCGATCACCCAGATGACCGGCTGCCAGCTGGTGCGCAGGGTCGGCAGGGTCGAGACGAAGACGCGCAGCAGGGCGGCGAAGGCGCCGGCCTTGGCGATCGCGGCCATGAAGCCGGCGGCCGGGGTCGGCGAGCCCTGGTACACGTCGGGGGTCCACATGTGGAACGGGACGGCCGCCACCTTGAACCCGAAGCCGACCAGCATCAGGGCGAGCCCCGCCAGCAGGACCCCGTTCGAGATGAGCACGTTGCGGGCGAGGAAGGCGCCGATCTCGGCGAGATTCGTCGAGCCGGTGGCGCCGTAGGTGAGGGCGATGCCGTAGACGAACACCGCGGAGGAGAAGGCGCCGAGGATGAAGTACTTCATCGCGGCCTCGCCGGAGGCCTCCCGCCGCTGGTCGAAGCCTGCCATGACGTAGAGCGGGATCGAGAGGATCTCGAGGCCGAGGAAGATCAGGATCAGGTCGTTCGCCGAGGCCATCAGCATCGCGCCCGACGCCGAGATCAGCGCCAGCGCGTAGTACTCGCAGCCCGCGACGCCCTCGCGCTGCAAGAAGCCGGCGGCGAACATCGGGGCGACGATGAGGATCACCGAGACGAGCACCAGGATGAAGATCGAGAAGCCGTCCACGTCGATCGAGCGCGCCACGGCGGTGAACGGCCCGTGCTTGTCGACGTCGTGCCAGAGCACGAGCGAGGCGACGAGCGAGGCGATGCCGATCCCGACCGTTGCCGAGGCGAACGCCTCGGTCGGCAGGTGGCGCGTGGTGACCGAGCCGGCCGCGATCATGACGAGCATCCCGCCGAGCACGATCAGCTCGGGCAGGATCGTCGTGTAGTTGACGTGCGGGAGGGCGAGCGTGCTCCCGAGGAGGTGCGCGGCGAGCACGCCGAGGATGCCGCTGCTCACTTGGCCGCCTCCGTGGACGTGGAGCCCGGGAGCACCTTGACGGTGAGCACGCCGGGCTTGCCGAGGGTCGGGATCTTCGGATGCGCGACCACCTCGACGTGGGCGACGAGGTTGTCGACCGACGGGGAGATCCGGTCGAGCACGGGCTTCGGGTACACGCCGAGGAAGACGATGAGCACGACGAGCGGCGCCATGACGAGGCCCTCCCGCCAGGTCATCTCCCGGAAGGGCTGCTCCTCGCCCGCCAGCTCCTCGGAACGCCCGTGGAAGACCTGCTGGTAGGCCCAGAGGAGATAGACCGCGGCGATCACGATCCCGCCGACCGCGGCCACGACCCACCAGCGGTGGGTGAGGAAGGTGCCGGCGAGGATGAGGAACTCGCCGACGAACCCGTTGAGGCCCGGCACGCCGATCGAGGCGAGCATCACCAGGGTGAAGACCCCCGCCATCACCGGCGCCGTGCGCTGCAGACCCCGGAGCCGGGGGATCATGAACGTCTGGCGGCGGCGGTAGATCATCGCGATGAGGAGGAACAGGGCTGCGGTGTAGAGCCCGTGGTTCACCATCTGCAGGACGGCGCCGGACAGCGCCTCGCCGGTGAGCGCGAACGCCCCGAGCACGATGAAGCCCATGTGCGCGAGCGAGGAGTAGGCGACGAGCCGCTTGAGGTCGCGCTGGACCGCCGCGACGATCCCGCCGTAGAGGATGCCGATCACGCCGAGGGTGAGCAGCAGCGGGGCCAGCACCACGACGGCGTGGGGGAACAGCCCGAGGTCGAAGCGGACGATCCCATAGGTGCCGAGCTTCGCCATGATCCCCGCGAGGAGGATGGCGCCGCCGGCCGGTGCCTCGCTGTAGGCGTCCGGCGACCAGGTGTGGAAGGGGAACACCGGAGCCTTCACGACGAAGGCTGTCGTGAAGGCGAGGAACAGGAGGACCCCGGCCGTGCCGCTCAGGTGCGTCGAGGCGAGCTGGCGGATGTCGAAGGTGGTCACGCCCGTCTGGCCCTGGTGGATGAAGACGAGCGCCAGGATCCCGACGAACATCACCGCCGAGGCGAGGAAGGTGTACAGGAAGAACTTCGTCGCCGCGTAGCCGCGTCGCTCGTGGCCCCAGCCCCCGATGATGAAGTAGACGGGGACGAGGGTCGCCTCGAAGAAGAGGAAGAACAGCATCAGGTCGAGCGAGAGGAAGCTGCCGAGGCAGCCGGCCTCCAGGATCAGGACCCAGACGGTGAACGCCTTCGGGTTCCGGCGCTCGGTCGCACCCGCCAGGGTGATGGGGAACAGCAGCGCCGACATGAGCACCAAGAAGAGCGAGATCCCGTCGACCCCGAGGGTCCAGGAGATGCCGAGCGGCGAGGCGAAGACGTGCGTCGTCACCATCTGGTAGCCGCCGTCGTTCGACTGGAAGGCGGCGAGCATGGCGGCGGCGATGCCGAGGACGCCGAGGGAGGCCGCCATCCCGACGGCGCGGACCGCCCACGTCGCCGTCCTCGGCACCACCATGACGAGGATGGCGGCGCCGACCGGGACGAGTACGAGCGTGGTCAGGTAGGGAAAGGCGCGTTCGGCGGGGGTGCCGGCCAGGAGCGCCGCGGCGAGGTGGAGGTGTGTCACGGTCAGGACCCCGCCCGGCTGAGCACGTAGGCGGCGAGGACGACCAGGCCGGCGACGATGCCGAGCGCGTAGCTGCGCACGTAGCCGCTCTGGATCCTGCGGAGCCGTTCACCGCCCACCCGCACCACCGTCGCGACGCCGTTCACCGCCCCGTCGATCAGCCGCGAGTCGAGCACCGCTGCGGAGAAGGCTGCGAAGGTCTCCCCGGGCCGGGCGACGAAGTGGTCGTAGGCCCAGTCGATGTACCACGCCATCGACAAGAAGCGCGGCTCGAGCGCGCGCCGTTCGACGACGTCGCGCCACAGCGCCGCCGCCAGCAGGACGCCGGTGATCGCGAGGGCCGCGTCGAGGAGGGCGAAGCCCCACTCCTGGCCGAGGCCGAAGTGGTGGGCCAGCAGATTCGCGCCGACCACGGGGTCGAGCCACCGCTCCAGCAGGTCGAAGTCCGGGTGGAACGGCAGATCGATGAACCCGCCGAGCAGCGACAGGCCGGCGAGCGCGACGAGCGGCAGGCGCATCACCCAGCCGGGGTCGTGCGGGTGCGGCGGTGCGGCGCCGTGACCGCCCGCGACCGGCTCGGGGGTCGTGAGCGCTGCGCCCGGCCCGCCGCGGTCCGCCTCCGCCGCGGCGTGCCCCCGGACCCCGCCGTAGCCGTCACCGGTCGGCCGCGCCTCGGTCCAGCGCCGCTTGCCGAGGAACACCAGGAAGTACTCGCGGCCCATGTAGTACGCGGTCAGCACCGCGGTGACCGCCCCGATCGCCCAGAGTGCCGGGCTCACCGCCCACGCGTTCAGCAGCACCTCGCTCTTCGACCAGAAGCCGCTGAACGGCGGGACTCCGGCGATGGAGAGCCAGCCGATCAGGAAGGTGACCGCCGTGACGGGCATCAGCTTCGCCAGGCCCCCCATCTTCTTGATGTCCTGCTCCTCCTCCATGGCGTGGATGACCGAGCCGGCCCCGAGGAACAGCAACGCCTTGTAGAAGGCGTGGGTGAGCATCAGGAAGACCGCCGCGACGTAGGCGCCCGAGCCGGCCGCGAGGAACATGTAGCCGAGCTGGGACACCGTCGAGTAGGCGAGCACCTTCTTGATGTCGTTCTGGGCGCAGCCGATCGTCGCCGCCACGAAGGCGGTGCACGCCCCGATCCAGGCGACGACGTGGGCGGCGTCCGGAGCGGCGTGCAGCACCGGGCTGATCCGGCACATCAGGTAGACGCCGGCGGTGACCATGGTGGCGGCGTGGATCAGCGCCGAAACGGGGGTCGGGCCCTCCATCGCGTCGGCCAGCCACGGGAAGAGCGGGATCTGCGCCGACTTGCCGACCGCGCCGAGGAACAGGAGCAGACCGATCGCGATGAGGCTCGGCTGGCCGACGTGGCCGAGCCGGGCGAACACCGTCTGGTACTGGAAGCTCCCCGTGCGCTCGAAGATCAAGAAGAGCGCGAGGAGGAAGCCGGCGTCGCCGATTCGGTTGTAGATCATCGCCTTCTTGCCGGCGCTCGCCGCAGCGGCCCGGTCGAACCAGAAGGCGATGAGGAAGTACGAGCAGACGCCGACACCCTCCCAGCCGAAGAAGGAGAGGACGAAGTTGTCCGCGAGCACCAGCATCAACATCGCGAACACGAAGAGGTTCAGGTAGACGAAGAACTTCGGGAACTGCTCGTCGTGCTCCATGTAGCCGATCGAGTACAGGTGGATCAGGGTGCTCACGCCGGTGACGAACGCGGCCATCGTCATCGACAGCGGGTCGACGAGCAGCCCGGCCCCGACGTTCAGCTTGTCCACGGCGAACCAGGTGAACCAGCTCTGCGTGAAGGAGCGGTGCGCCGGCGCGAGCTGGAACAGCCCGGCGAACACGACCACGGTGACGACGAAGGAGGCGGCGACCATCGCCGTCGCCAGCCAGCCGGCGAGCGGGTTGCCGAGCTTGCGCCCGAAGGGCACCAGGATCGCGAACCCGGCGAGCGGGAGGAGGGGGATGAGGAAGGCGGCGTGGATCACGGTGTCCCGGTCAACCCTTCAGCACGTGGGCGTCGTCTGCGGTGGCACCGCTCTTGCGGCGGAAGATGGCGACGAGGATCCCGAGGCCGACGACGACCTCGGCGGCCGCCACGACGAGCACGAAGAACACCGCCACCTGTCCCCCGATGTCATTCAGCGACCGGGAGAACGAAACGAAGGTGAGGTTGGCCGCGTTCAGCATGAGCTCGACGCACATGAACATCACGAGGACGTTCCTCCGCACGAGGAGGCCGACCGCGCCGATCGTGAAGAGGATGGCCGCGAGGACGAGGTACCAGCTGGCTCCGATGCTCATCGGGCGCCCACCTCCTCGGGAGGCGAGACGACGCGAACGCCGTCGGGCGCTCCCGTGCCGGCCACCGCGCCCTCCGGGCCGGCGTCGCCCGGGAGCCCGAGCCCGTCCGGATCGACGACGGGCTCGGCGATCCCGACCTCGCCCTGCCGGCGGCGGGGCCGGCGCGACAGCACGATCGCGCCGATCACCGCTACCACGAGGAGCGCCGAGGTGACCTCGAAGGGGAGCAGGTACGTCGTGAAGATCGAGCGGCCGAGCTGGGCGACGTTCGAGCTCGAGCTGCTGAGCGACCCGGCGACGGAGTGCGCCCCGGTGACCCAGCGGTGGTGCGCGAGGAGGATCACCTCGACCAGCACCAGCACGCCGAGGATGACCGCCACGACGCGCTGGCCGACGAGCCCGCCGGCGAAGATCTGCTCGCGCCGGTCGACCCCGAGCAGCATGATCACGAACAGGAAGAGGACGACGATCGCTCCGGCGTAGACGATGATCTGGACGGCGGCGAGGAACTGCGCGTTCTCCTCGACGAAGAGCACCGCGATGCCGAAGAGGGTCATGACCAGCATCAGGGCGGCGTGGACCGGGTTGCGGGACAGCACCACGCCGAACGCCCCGATGATCGACACCGCCGCGGCGATGGCGAAGGTCAGGGCGTCCGGAAGCGTCGCCGCGGCGAGGACGAGGCCGTGCGGCATCAACGGACCCTGCCGCCGAATCGGACGGGGATCTTGTTGCGCGCCACCTCGCGGATGGAGATGTTGCCCGTCGCCTCGTCGTCCCGCTTGCCGCTCTGGCCGCCCTCCGGGGCGCGCACGCCGTAGCCGAGCTCGCCCGACCACTGCACCTCGCCCTCGTAGGCGGCGGCACCCGACGGCGAGGTGGCGCGCATCCAGCCCGAGGTGAAGCGGTCCTCGCCCTCGCGCCAGTCCTCCCAGGGGAGCTTCTGCGGGCGGCCGTCGTCGTCGACCACGAGCTCTGCCTTGGTGTAGATCGCGTCGGCGCGACTCGTGAAGGAGAACTCGAACATCTTCGTCTCGGTGATCGCCTCGGTCGGGCACGCCTCCACGCACATGTCGCAGTGGATGCAGCGCAGGTAGTTGATCTCGTAGACGAAGCCGAAGCGCTCACCGGGCGAGACCGGCGCGTCCTCGGGGTTGTCGGCACCGCGGACGTAGATGCAGTCGGCCGGACACACCGCGGCGCACAGCTCGCAGCCGATGCACTTCTCCATCCCGTCCTCATAGCGGTTGAGGACGTGGCGGCCGTGCAGACGCGGCGGCTTCGGCCGCTTCTCCTTCGGGTACTCGGTCGTGACGCGCGGCTCGAGGACCTGGGTCAGCGTCTGCTTGAAGCCGCCGAAGAAGCGGAGCTCGCCGAAGTACCCCATCGCTAGCCTCCGACCTTGCCGCCGCCGGGTACCGGCCGCAGGCTCGTGATCCCGGTGCCGCGCGGCGCCACGCCACCGCGGACGTCGTCTTCGGCACCGAGTGCCGCGTCCCCCTCGACGAGCGCCTCGCGCCGCAGTCGGGCGATGCGCACCGACTGGCCGAGCAGCGCCCAGGCGAGCAGGCAGCCGCCGATGATGGCGAAGCCCCACGCCGCCGACTGGATCACGCCGGCGACGACGAGCAGCCAGGCGAGCGAGAGCGGGATGAGCACCTTCCAGCCGACGTTCATCAGCTGGTCGTAGCGCATCCTCGGGAGCGATGCCCGGATCCAGACCTGGATGTAGCAGAACGCGATCGTCTTGCCGAGGAACCAGGCGATCGGCCAGAGCCAGCGCAAGAAGTGGAAGCCTGGGCCGTCCGGGCCGCCGAAGAAGAGGGTCACCACGACGGCCGACATCGTGACGGTGTTCATGAACTCCGCCATGAAGAACAGCGCGAAGCGGATCGAGGAGTACTCGGTGTGGAAGCCGCCGCCGAGCTCGGACTCGCCCTCCGCGAGGTCGAACGGCGGCCGGTTGAGCTCGGCCGTGGAGGCGATGAAGAAGAGGACGAACGGGACGATCCCGAGGCGCAGCCAGTTCCACTGCCAGAAGTGGACCGCCTGGGACTGCACGATGGTGCGGGTGGAGAGGCTGTGCGCCTCCAGCACCACGGTCACGACCGTGAGGCCCATCGCCGCCTCGTAGGAGATCATCTGCGCCGAGGCGCGCACCGCCCCGAGGAGCGGGTACTTGGAGCCCGATGACCAGCCGGCGAGCATCGTGCCGTAGACGGCGACCGACGACAGGGCGAGCACGAGGAGAATCCCGATCGGCGGGTCGGCGACCTGGAGCTCGATGACGTGGTGCGCGATGGTCACGACCCCGCCCACCGGCACCACGGTGAAGATGAGGAAGGCCGGGAGCAGTGAGAGGAACGGCGCCAGCCGGAAGACGACCCGGTCGGCGCGCTCGGGGAGCAGGTCCTCCTTGAAGAACAGCTTCGTCCCGTCCGCCAGGGTCTGGAGCAGCCCGAAGGGGCCGGCGCGGTTCGGACCGATCCGGTTCTGCATGTCCGAGATCACCTTGCGCTCGAACCAGATCATCAACAGCACCGAGACGAGCAGGGCGCCGAAGGCGACGAGCACCTTCACGAGGACGATGACGAAGACCGCGAGGTCGACACCGTGCGCGAACAGCGGGTCGGGCATCAGCGTGCCTCCAGGTGCACGTCGGTCACCGCTGCGGTGGCGTCGACCAGCACCGATGCCGACGCGTTGGCGGCGGCGAGGTTGGCCCCGAGCACCGCGAGCCCTGGCGGGAGCTCGGCGTCGCCGGCCACCTCGACCTCGAGCTCGCCGTGCTCCGAACGGACGACCACCCGCGCGGCGCCGTCGAGCCCGAGGCGGGCGAGCTCGGCCGGGTTGACCGTGAGCACCTGGTCGGGCGCGAGCGGCGCGAGCGAGGGGCTGGCGGCGACGACCGTCCCCCGGTCGTACAGGGAGCGGTGCACCACCAGACGGAGGGCGTCCCCGCCGCGCCGCGCCGTGGCGGGCGCGGGGGCGCCGGCGGCGGCGGCGGCGGCGAAGGTGAGCAGCGACGGGCGCGGAACACCGTGGTGGTCGGGCTCGTCGACCTCGAGCTCGCCGAGACCGCCGAGCGGGACGCCGGAACCGACCCAGATCGGCGCACCCTGCTCTTCGACCGAGAGGATCCCCGGCGTCGCGATCGGGTCGATCGCCCGAGGGCCGCTCGAGCCGTCGCGCCGGACGGCGATCGCGACGGGCACGGCGTCGACGGGCACGACGACGCCGTCGCGCAGCGCCGGCTGGGCGAGCACGTCGTCGGTCACACCCCGGTACGCCGGGGCCAGCTCGGCGATCTCGGCGGTGATCGTCTCCAGGTTCTCGAAGCCGAGGTCGGCGCCGAGCCGGCGCGCGGTCTCGACGGCGATCATCCACGCCGCCCAGGCGATGCCCGGCGGCACGACCTTTTGCGCGAGGCGGCTCACCCGCCCCTCGCAGCTCGTCGTCGAGCCCGATCGCTCGGCGTCGCCCGAGACCGGGAGCACGATGTGCGCGAGATCGGTGGAGGCGTCCGGGTGCGTGGCGATCGACACGAGCAGGTCGACGTTTTCGAGGGCGGCGCGCGCGAGCGAGTGGTCGGGGAAGTCGGCCAGCGGGTCCGCGCCGAGCAGCACGAGCAGCGAGATCTCGCCGGCGGCCGCGGCCTGCAGGATCCCCCGCGTGTCACGTCCCCGCACCTCGGGGAGCGCGCCCCAGGCGTCGGCGAACCAGCGCCTCCCCTCCTCGAGCTCGACCCTGCCGGGGAGCAGCCCCGGCGCGAGGCCCATGTCGAGGGCACCGTGGACGTTGGCCCGGTGCAGCGCGCTGAGGAAGCGGGCCCCCGGCCACGCCTCGTGCAGCGAGGCGGCCGCCGCGGCGATCGACTCCGCCGACTCGGCGAGCGACGGGCGCCCGAGGACGACGACGACGCCGTCACCCCGCGCGGCCTTCGGGTCGTCCGAGGCGAGCGCTCCGCCGAGGAGCCGGCGCGCCGCCTCGATCGAGGCGGCGTCGGCGCCGGGTACCTCCCCGGGCGCGCTGGTGGCGGCGAGCGCCTCGGCGAGGCGGACCGCCTCGCCCGGCGTGTAGCGGAGCCGGGCGCTGGCGTCGGCGCCGAGGGCGGTCCCCTCGGGCGAGCACTCGACGATCGGCAGCGACCCGTGCACCGCCGCCGCGCGGAGCCGCAGGTAGAGGACGGGCAGCTCCTCGCGCAGGTCCGGTCCGAGCACCACGACGGCCTTGGCGTGCACCGCGTCGTCGATCGTCGCCCTCGGCAGGCCGAGGACCAGCTCGGCCGGCAGGCCGTCGCCGACCTGCGCGTCGACCGAGTCCGTGCCGAGGACGGACTTGGCCAGCTTCGCCCAGGCGTAGGCGTCCTCGTTCGTGAGGCGCGCGCCGCCGATGACGGCGATTCCCGCCGGCCCGGTCCGCTCCCGCGCCTGGCGGACCCCGGCCGCGACGTCCCGGAGCGCCTCGTGCCAGAGCGCGGGCACGAGCTCGCCGGCGTGGCGGACGAGCGGCTCGGTGAAACGGCTCTCGGCGTTGACCGCCTCGAAGGCGTAGCGGCCCTTGTCGCAGAGCCAGCTCTGGTTGACCGCCTCGGCGTCGATGCCGAGGTAGCGCACGAGCTTGCCGGCGGAGGACTGGGCGACGACGCGGCAGCCGACCGAGCACGTCGTGCACGTCGTCTCGACCTGCTCCAGGTCCCACGGCCGCGACCTGAAGCGGTAGGGCGACGCCGTCAGCGCGCCGACCGGGCAGATCTGCACCGTGTTGCCGCTGAAGTACGAGCTGAAGGGGCGCTTGGGGAAGATCGCCACCTCCACCCGGTCACCGCGCTCGGCGAAGTCGATCAGCGCCTCGCCCGCGACCTCCTCCGCGAAGCGGGTGCAGCGGGCGCACTGGATGCAGCGCTCCCGGTCGAGGTAGACGAGCGGGCTGATCTCGATCGGCTTCTCCCAGTGCCGCTTTTCCTCGATGAAGCGGCTCTCGCCGGGGCCGTGGGAGAGCGCCTGGTCCTGCAACGGGCACTCGCCGCCCTTGTCGCAGACCGGGCAGTCGAGCGGGTGGTTGATGAGCAGGAACTCGAGGACGCCCTCCTGGGCCTTGCGCGCCTTCTCCGAGGAGGTGCGGATCTCCAGGCCGTCTGCGACGGGCAGGAAGCACGCCGGCTGCAGGCTGAAACCGCGGGGCCCGGAGACCTCGACCAGGCACATCCGGCACATCCCGACCGGCTTCATCCGCGGGTGGTAGCAAAAGCGCGGGATGAAGACGCCGGCTCGCTCGGCCGCCTCGATGATGAGCTCACCCTGCTGCGCCTCGACCGCCACGCCGTCGACGGTGATCGTCGGCGACTCCGGCGCGGCCTGCTCCGCCGGCTTCGACGCGGTGTCGGTCATCGCGCACCTCGAATCGGGCAGCCGCCCTCCTTCACGTGGAGGAGGAACTCGTCGCGGAACATCCGGATGCCGGAGGCGACCGCGGAGGGGATGGAGGGGCCGAGGACGCAGATCGTCGTCTGCTCCGGTGGCCAGTGCACGCCGGGCGAGATGTTGTCGCAGGCGTCCATCAGCAGGTCGAGGTCGGACTCGCGCCCGCCGCCGTCCTCCAGCCGGCGCAGGATCTTCTCGATCCAGCCGCTCCCCTCCCGGCACGGCGTGCACTGGCCGCACGACTCGCGCCAGAAGAAGCGAGCGATCCGCCAGGCGGCACGCACGGCGCAGGTCGTCTCGTCCATCACGACGATCGAGCCCGAGCCGAGCATCGAGCCGGCCTTGCCCACGGCGTCCTGGTCGAGGCCGAGGTCGACGTGCTCGGGGCCGAACCACGGCGCCGACACACCCCCGGGGATGAGGGCCTTCAGCTCCTTGCCGTCTTTCACCCCGCCGCCGAACGCCGGGGCGTAGATCAGGTCGCGGAACGTCGTCTTCGACATCTCGACCTCGAACCAGCCAGGGCGCTCGACGCGGCCCGAGAGCGCGAAGAGGCGGGTTCCGGTCGAGCTCCCCTGCCCGAGCGCGGCGAAGGCGTCCCCGCCGTTCAGGGTGATCCAGGGGATGTTCGAGACGGTCTCGATGTTGTTGACGACCGTGGGCGCGCCGTAGAGCCCGACGGCGGCCGGGAAGTACGGCGGCTTGATGCGCGGGAAGCCGCGCTTTCCCTCCAGGCTCTCGAGCAGCGCGGTCTCCTCGCCGCAGATGTACGCACCGGCGCCGGGGTGGATCACGAGATCGACCGAGAACCCGGAGCCGAAGATGTCGTGCCCGATCGCCCCGAGCGCGTACGCCTCGTTGCAGGCCTGGGTGAGCCGCTCGAGGCCGAGGGCGAACTCGCCCCGGCAGAAGATGAAGGCTTGCTCGACGCCGAGGGCATAGGCGGCGATCAGGGTCCCCTCGATCACCTGGTGCGGGTCGCGCTCGATCAGGAGGTGGTCCTTGAACGTGGCCGGCTCGCTCTCGTCCCCGTTCACGACGAGGTAGGTGACGTCGGCCTGGCGCAGCATCGACCACTTCCGGCCCGCCGGGAAGCCAGCCCCGCCCCGCCCGAGCAGGCTGGCCTTGTTGACCTCCTCGCGCAGCGTCTCGGGGGCCGTCGCGAGCGCGCGCCGCAGGCCCTCGTAGCCGCCCGTCGCGAGGTAGCGCTCGAGGGTGTGCGAATCGGGATGCGCGCTCAGGCGCGCCGTGATGATCGCTGCGGCGTCGGTGATCACGAGCGCTTCCTGGTGGCCTTGCGGGCGGGCGGCTCCACGGGCGCCGCCACGGGCGCGGCGGCCGGGGCGCCGTCGCCGGCCGGCCGCGCGAGCAGGCCGACGGCGCGCTCCACGCGGCAGAGCACGCCGTGGCGCGGCACGTCACCGGCGAGCGCTCCCGATCGCAGTTCGTCGACCAGCCGGTCGAAGGAGTCGTCGTCGAGCGGGCCGAAGAAGCGGTGGTTCACCTGGACGCAGGGGGCCACGTCGCAGGCCGCGACGCACTCGACCTCCTCCAGGGTGAACTCGCCGTCGTCGGTCGTCTGGCCGGCACGGATCCCGAGGCGCTCCTCCGCGTGCTCGAGCAGCTCGTAGCCGCCGGCCAGCAGGCAGGCGATGTTCGTACACACGGCGACGAGGTGGCGGCCGATCGGCTCGAGGTGGAGCATGTCGTAGAAGCTCGCGGTGCCCCGCACCTCGGCGGCGGTGACGCCGACGAGCCCGGCGATCTGCTCCATCGCCTCGGGCGTGAGCCACCCCTCCTGTGCCTGGGCGATGTGGCAGAGCGGGATGAGCGCCGAGCGCCGCTCGGGGTAGAGCGCCACGACGGCGCGCGCTCGAGCCAGGCTCTCCTCGTTGAGCGGCGCCATCAGCGGTCCACCTCGCCGAGGACGGGGTCGACCGAGGAGAGGATCGCGATGGCGTCGGCGACGAGCGCCCCCCGGAGCAACGGCGGGACGCTCTGCAGGTTCACGAAGCTCGGGCCGCGGATGTGCATCCGGTACGGGTGGTTCGAGCCGTCCGCGACCATGTAGCAGCCGAGCTCGCCCCGGGGCGACTCGACGGCGACGTAGGTCTCGCCCTCCGGCACCTCGATGCCGCGGGTGAACAGCTTGAAGTGGTGGATCAGCGCCTCCATCGACTCGTCGATGCGTGCCCGGGGCGGTGGCGTCACCTTCTGGTCCTGGATCCGGTAGTCGCCGGCGGGCATCCGCTCGAGGACCTGGCGGACGATCCTGATCGACTCGCGGATCTCGTTCAGCCGCACGGCGTAGCGGTCGAAGGTGTCGCCGACCGTCCCGACGACCACGTCGAAGTCGACCTGGTCGTACGCGAGGTACGGCATGGTCCGGCGAAGGTCCCAGGGCACCCCTGCGGCGCGCAGGATCGGCCCGGTGGCCGACAGCGCCAGCGCGACCTCGGGGCCCATGACGCCGACGCCCTCCGTCCGCTCCCGGAAGATCGGCTGTCCCGTGAGCAGCTCGTCGTAGTCGTCGATGCGCGACTCGATCGTGTCGACGATGGCGGTGACGTCGTCCTCCCACCCGTCGGGCAGCTCGGCGGCCACGCCCCCCGGGCGGATGTAGTTGTGGTTCATCCGCAACCCGGTCACCTTCTCGAAGAAGGTGAGCACCATGTCGCGCTCGCGGAAGCCGAAGATCATCATCGTCGTCGACGCGAGGTCCATGCCGTTCGTCGCCGCCCACATGACGTGGGAGGAGATGCGGTTCAGCTCGCACATCAGCATGCGGATCCACGTGGCGCGCGGCGGCAGCTCGACCCCGAGCAGCTCCTCGACCGCGAGGGCGAAGACGAGCTCGTTGTGGATCGGGGACAGGTAGTCCATGCGCGTGACGTTCGTCGCGCCGTTCACGTACATCAGGTCCTCGGCGGTCTTCTCCATGCCGGTGTGGAGGTAGCCGACGACCGGCTTCGAGCGGAGCACGGTCTCGCCCTCGAGCTCGAGCATGATCCGCAGCACGCCGTGGGTGGACGGGTGCTGGGGCCCGAGGTTGAGGATCATCGTGTCGTCCTCGCCGAAGCGGGCGTCCTCGGCGCCGGGGTCGAGGACCGCGCTCTCGGGCAGCCGGAGCACCCCGCCCTGCTCGATCAGCAGCTCGACGGCGCTCGTCGAGCTGGCCAGGCCGAGCTCCTGCGCGCCCTCCTCGGTCTCGGCCTCGATGAGACGCTCGAAGTCGTCGTGACCGGGGACGCGTTCGCCGTCGAGCACGTCGGTCGTGCCCGGGCGCCCGGCGTCGGTGGGGTGCTCGTCGCTCATCGGGGTCCCGGTGCGTCCTTGAACTGCACGGGCACGCGACCGACGCCGTAGTCCTTTCGCAGGGGGTGGCCCTCCCAGTCCTCGGGCATCAGGATGCGGGTCATGTCGGGGTGGCCCTCGAAGCGGATCCCGAGCAGGTCGTACGCCTCGCGCTCCATGTTCTCGGCGCCCGGGTAGACGTAGAAGAGCGTCGGGCAGACGGCGTCGTCGGCCGGCACCTGCACCCGCAGGCGCACCCGCTTGCGGTCGGCGTGGTTGAGGAGGCTGACGACCACCTCGAAGCGCTCACGCGCCACCCCCTCGGGAAGGGCGCGGTCCATGTGCCGGAGGTAGTCGACGCCGCACAGGTCGGCGCAGGTCACGAAGCCGGCGTCGCGCAGCGCCGCCGCCACGTCGATGTAGCGCTCGCGGTTCGGGTGGAGCACCTCCTGGGCGCGCGAGGACGAGACGGGCACGCCCTCGCAGCCCGGGATCGACGCCGTGAATGGCGCGTGCCCGGCCGGGGGCGCGACGACGGCGCCCGGTGCCTGCTCCGACATCAGCGGGGTGTTCCGACTCGTACCGGCGCCGGCAGCGGCTGGACCCACCCGGGCACCTCGGCGACGAGGTCGACGCCCGCGCCCGCGCCGGAGACGGCGCGGCGGCGGGTGATCTCGCCGGTGCGGACCTTCTCGTGCAGCGTGAGGATCGAGTGCATCAGCGTCTGTGGGCTCGGCGGGCAGCCCGGCGAGTAGACGTCGACGGGCACGACCTCGTCGACGCCCTGCACGATGGCGTAGTTGTTGAACATGCCGCCGCTCGAGGCGCAGACGCCCATCGAGATGACCCACTTCGGCTCGACCATCTGGTCGTAGACCTGGCGGAGCACGGGCGCCATCTTCTGCGAGAGCCGCCCGGCGACGATCATCAGGTCGGACTGGCGGGGCGAGGGCCGGAAGACCTCCATCCCGAACCGGGCGAGGTCGTACTCGGCGGTGCCGGCGGCCATCATCTCGATCGCGCAGCACGCGAGACCGAAGGTCGCCGGCCACATCGACATGCGCCGCGACCACTTGACGAAGTCCTCCAGCCGACCGGTCAGGAAGTTGTGGCTGAGCGACTCCAGGCCATTCCAGGACGACACGCGGACCTCCTACGCGGCTTGCCCGTCCGACGGGCCGACCCTGCGGACCGTCGAAGCGGTCGTGCGGCTCTCGTCGGTGGCGACGGGGCGGACCCGCTTGATCGGCCCCCAGTCGAGCGCGCCGTTCGAGACGAGGTAGACGAAGGAGAAGAAGACGGATGCGGCGAAGACGATGATCTCGATCAGCCCGAAGCGACCGAGCTGGCTGTAGATCACGGCCCAGGGGAAGAGGAAGATCACCTCGATGTCGAAGATGATGAAGATCATCGCCACGAGGTAGAAGCGGACCGGGAAGCGCTGCGCCGGCTCGTGGGTCGGCACGATGCCGCACTCGTACGGGGCCTCCTTCGCCGCCGTCGGCCGCTTCGGCGCCATCAGCCGGGACGCGACCAGTGACAGGGCGGCGAAGGCCAACCCAAGGACGAAGAGGAGGAGGATCGGGAGGTAGCTGTCGAGGCTGCCCATGGCTCGGTGCCGGTTCTACCACGGCATCCACCGCAAAGGCACATCCGAGCCGTGCCCCGGCCCGCCCCGCCCGCACGTGCCGGCGCCGTGGCGCCGGGGCGCGGACCCCGGGCCCCCGCCGGCCGTGCCGGCCTCGCCGGTGTCGCCGGTGTCGCCGTTGCCGGTACAGTCCAGCGGTGGCCAGCGCGCGAACCCAACAGGCCGCGCTCCGCCCGGCCCTGCCCGCCGAGCACTCCTGCGAGGTGCTGGTCGTCGGCTCGGGACCGTCGGGGGCGGCTGCCGCCTTCTGGCTCGCCGAGGCCGGGTTCGACGTCGTCGCCGTCGAGAAGAAGCACTTCCCGAGGGAGAAGACCTGCGGCGACGGCCTGACCCCGCGCTCGGTCCGCCAGCTCGCCGACATGGGGCTCGCCGAGGCGCTCGAGCGGCACCACCGCTTCGACGGGCTGCGCGCCCTCGCCTTCGGCAAGGAGCTGCTCCTCCCCTGGCCCGAGCACCCGGAGTTCCCCGGCTACGGCTATGTCGTGACGCGGGCGGACCTGGACGCGCTCGTCGCGGCGCGCGCCGAGAAGGCGGGCGCCACGCTCTGGCAGGGCGTCGAGGCGGTCGCGCCACTCGGCGCCGAGGCCGCGGCCGGGGGCGCGGCGCTCGGCGCGGTGCTCGCCGACCGGGACCACGGCACCACGAGCCGGGTGCGGGCTCGCTACGTCGTCGTGGCCGACGGCGCCAATTCGCGCTTCGGGCGCGCCCTCGGCGCGACCCGGGACCGGTCGCTCCCGCTCGGCATGGCGATCCGCGGCTACTACGAGTCGCCCCGCCACGACGAGACCTGGATCGAGTCCCACCTGGACATCCGCGCACGCGACGGCGGCGTCGTGCCCGGCTACGGCTGGATCTTCCCGCTCGGCGACGGTCGGGTGAACGTCGGTGTCGGCCTGCTGTCGACCTCGGATCGGTGGAAGCAGATCAACACGACGAAGCTGATGGATGCGTTCGTCGCCTACGCGCCCGCCTCGTGGTGCCTCGGGCCGGCCAGCGCGCTCGGCCCCGCGACCGGAGGGCGCTTGCCGATGGGGCTGTCGGTCGGGCCCCACGCCGGCCCCGACTACCTCCTCGTCGGCGACGCCGCCGGCTCGATCAACCCGTTCAACGGCGAGGGCATCGCCTACGGCTACGAGACCGGGCGCCTCGCCGCGGCGAGCGTCGGCGAGGCGCTGGTCGGCGGCGACGCCCGGCTGCTCACTAGCTACGACGCCCGCCTCGAGGAGCGCTACGGCCTCTACTACCGAGTCGCGTCGGCCTTCATGCACGTCATGGGACGTGCCGACCTGATGCGCCTGCTCGTCGGGACCGGGATGTACTCGCGCTCGCTCATGGAGTGGGTGCTACGGATCATGGCGAACCTGCTCCGGCCGGACGAGCTCGGGCCCGCCGAGGCCGCCTACCGCGCCCTCGCCGCGATCGCGCGTCGCGCCGACTGAGCCGTCGCCGCCCGTCTCAGCCGGCGGCGACGGCGGCCGCCGCCTGGCCGGCCGCCTCGATTGTGCGGTCGACGTCGGCGTCGGTGTGGGCGAGGGAGGTGAACGCCACCTCGTACGGGCTCGGCGCGAGCGCCACGCCCCGGGCCGCCATCTCCGCGAAGAACGCGCCGTAGCGGCCGTTCGACGCCGCGGCCCGCGCCGCCGCATAGTCGGTCACCGGCTCGCCGGCGAAGTAGAGGCCGAGCAGCGTGCCGGCGACGGGGACCTCTACGGCGAGGCCTGCCGAGGAGACGGCGGCGCGCAGCCCCTCCGCCAGCCGGGCCACCCGGGCCGACAGGCCGGCGTACGCGTCGGGCACCAGCAGCTCGAGCGCAGCGAGCCCGGCCGCCGTGGCGAGCGGGTTCCCCGAGAGCGTGCCCGCCTGGTACACAGGGCCGAGGGGGGCCAGCACCTCCATCACCTCGCGCCTGCCACCGACGGCCGCGAGCGGGAGGCCGCCGCCGACGACCTTGCCGAAGCACCACAGGTCGGGGCGCACCCCATACCGGCCGGAGGCGCCGTCGCGGCCGAGGCGGAAGCCCGTGATCACCTCGTCGAAGATCAAGAGCGCGCCGGCCTCGTCGCAGGCCCGCCGGAGCCCCTCGAGGAAGCCCGGCACAGGCGGGACGAGGCCCATGTTGGCGGCGACGGGCTCGACGATCACGCACGCCACGCGCTCGTCCAGCTCGGGTACCACGTTGTAGGGAGCGACGACCGTCTCGGCGACCGCTCCGGCCGGCACGCCGGCCGACGCGGGCAGGCCGAGCGTCGCGACGCCGCTGCCACCGGCGGCGAGCAGGCCGTCGCTGTGGCCGTGGTAGCAGCCGGCGAAGGTGACGAGCCGGTCTCGCCCGGTGCAGCCCCGCGCCACCCGAACGGCGGTCATCGCCGCCTCGGTGCCGGACGAGACGAGGCGGACGAGCTCGCAGCCCGGCACCGCGGCGACGATCTCCTCGGCCAGGCGCACCTCGCCCTCGGTCGGCGCACCGAACGTCGTGCCGCGCCCGGCGGCCTCGCGCACCGCGTCGACGAGCGCCGGGTGGGCGTGGCCCAGGATCGAGGCGCCCCACGACTGGACGTAGTCCAGGTAACGGTTGCCGTCGACGTCGACGACGTACGCGCCTTCGGCGCGGGCGACGAACCACGGGTCCCCCCCGACCGCCCGGAACGCGCGCACCGGCGAGCTCACGCCGCCGGGGATGACCGCTTGCGCTCGGGCGAACAGGCGGGCGCTGACCGGTCCCGCGCTCACCGGCCGTGCCCGGCGTGCCCGCCGTCGAGGAGCTCTGCGACCTCCGCCGCCAGGTAGGTGAGGATGAGGTCGGCGCCGGCGCGCCGGATCGCGAGCAGCGTCTCGACGGCGACGGCGCTCCGGTCGATCCAGCCGCGCTCCGCGGCGGCGGCGAGCATCGCGTACTCGCCCGAGACGTGGTACGCCGCGACCGGCACCTCGACCTCGCGGCGCACCGCGGCGAGGACGTCGAGGTAGGGCAGCGCCGGTTTCACCATGACGATGTCGGCGCCCTCGGCGACGTCGAGGCGCGCCTCGGCGAGCCCCTCGCGGAAGTTCGCCGGATCCTGCTGGTAGCCGCGCCGGTCACCGCCGCCGGCGATCGCCACGTCGACCGCGTCGCGAAACGGCCCATAGAGGGCAGAGGCGTACTTCGCCGCGTAGGCGAGGACCCCGACGGCGCCGTGGGACGCCCCGTCGAGCGCGCCGCGGATCGCTGCGACCTGCCCGTCCATCATCCCGCTCGGCGCGACGAGGTCGGCGCCGGCGTCCGCTTGAGCCAGGGCGATCTCGGCGTAGCGCTCGAGGGTGGCGTCGTTGTCCACCTCGCCGCGCGCGTCGAGCATCCCGCAGTGCCCGTGGTCGGTGTACTCGTCGAGGCAGAGATCGGGGACCAGGACGAGCTCGTCACCGAGGGCGTCGCGCAGCTCCCGCAGCGCCACCTGGACGATCCCGTCGCGGGCCGAGGCCCCGGACCCGGCGGCATCCTTGCGCTCGGGCACGCCGAAGAGCACCACCGCCGGCACCCCGAGCGACACCAGGCGCTTCGCCTCGGCGACCAGCGAGGCGACGGTGTGCTGGGACACGCCCGGCAGGGAGGCGATCGGAACGGGCTCGTCGATCCCCTCGCGCACGAACAGCGGGGCGATCAGGTCGTCGACGGAAAGACGCGTCTCGGCGACCATCCGCCGCAGCGCCGGCGTCCGGCGCAACCGACGCATCCGGCGGGCGGGAAAGCCCGCCGCATCGGGGTTCGCCGAGTGCTCGCTCATCGCCCGGAGCCTACGGCCGCAGCGACGCGGCGTGCGCGGCGAGGGCCTCCACGAGCCCGCCGACGGTGTGCTCGCGCGCCTCGACGGTGACCTCCAGCCCCGCGGCCCGCGCCGTGGCGGAGGTGACCGGTCCGATCGAGGCGATGACGGGGGGCAGGCGGTCCCGGCCGGCCATCTCGAGGAATCCCGTCACCGTCGAGGATGAGGTGAAGGTGACGGCGTCGGCCGAAGCCACCTCCCCGAGGAGCTCGGGGGACGGCTCCGGGCGGACGGCCCGGTAGGCCTCGACCACCTCCACCTGCCAACCGAGACGACCGAGGCCCTTCGGCAGCACGTCCCTCGCCAGCGCCGCCCGCGCGAGCAGCACCTTGCCGCTCCCCGGCCGGGCAACGGCGTCGCGGGAAGGAAAGACCTCGAGCAGCCCCTCGGCGACGAAGCGCTCGGGGACGAGGTCGGCGACGACGCCGTGCGCCGCGAGCGCCGCCGCCGTGCCGGGACCGATCGCGGCGACGCGCGCCGCGCCGAAGGCCCGGGCGTCGCGCAGCTCGGCGAACAGGCGCTCGACGCCGTTCTCCGAGGAGAAGACGACCCACTCGAACGCGCCGAGGCGCGCCGCGGCGCCGGCGAGCGCCCGGCCGCCGTCCGCGGCCTCGGCGATCTCGATGGTCGCCATCTCGACGGCCGACGCCCCTTCGGCCCACAGCGCACGGACGAGCGGGCCGGCCTGATGGTGCGGCCGCGTGACGACGACTCGCCGGCCGAACAGGCGGCGATCCTCGAACGCGCTGAGGTGCAGCCCGGCGACCGCGCCGACGACGATCGTCGCCGGGCTCTCGACCTCGAGCGCGCCGAGGCCCTCCAGGGTCGTGCGCGCCGAGTGCTGCATCGGGGTCGTCCCGCGCTCGACGACGAGCACCGGGGTCGAGCCCGCCCGGCCGGCCCGCATCAGGCTGGCCGCGATCTCGGCACGCCGGGCGACGCCCATCATGACGACGACGGTGGCCGCCGAGCGGCCGATCGCGTCCCAGTCCACCTCGACGCCAGCCTCCCCCGTCGGGTCGTGCCCCGTGACGACGACGACCGAGGAGGAGAGTCCGCGCTGCGTCAACGGCACGCCGGCGTAGGCGGGCACGGCCGCGAGCGCCGAGACGCCGGGCACGACCTCGTAGGGGACGCCTGCCGCCTCGAGGGCGAGCGCCTCCTCGCCGCCACGTCCGAGGACGTAGGGGTCGCCACCCTTCAGGCGAACGACGAGCGCTCCCCCGCGCCCGTGCTCGACGAGCAGCGCATTGATCTCCTGCTGCGCCGCCGCTGCGTCGCCGCCGGCCCGCTTGCCCACGTCAAGCAGGAGCGACCCGTGCCGGGCGAATCCGAGCACCCGCGCATCGACCAGCCGGTCGTGGACGACGACGTCGGCCACCGAGAGGAGCTCCAACGCGCGCGCGGTGAGCAGCCCCGGGTCACCAGGGCCGGCCCCGACGAGGTAAACGGTCACCGAACGGGCCCGCCGGCGGCGGCTGCCGCCGGCGGCGGCGAGTCACGCGCCGGACCCCAGCCGAGCAGCATGCCCGCGCCGTCCTCGGCGACCATCAGCGCTGCGAGCTCACCGCCCGCCTGGGCCGGGTGGGCCGCCTGGTGCCGCCGGCGCACGACGACGTGGCCGTCCGCGCTCGCGACCATGCCCTCGATCGTCACCGCGGCGGAGGGGCCCGAGCAGGTTGCAAGCGCGCCGACCGGGGCGTCGCAGCCGCCGCCGAGCCGGGCGAGGAAGGCGCGCTCGGCCAGGAGGGCACGATGCGCCAGCGGCTCGTCCACCGCTCGGAGCAGCTCGCGGGTGGCGAGATCGTCCTCTCGGCACCGGATGGCGAGCGCACCCTGGCCGACCTGGGAGAGCACGACGCTCGTCGGCAGCACCTCGGCGGCGACGTCGGCGAGGCCGAGCCGCTCGAGCGCGGCGAGCGCCACGACGACGGCGCCGCCGGCGGGCACCTTCGCCAGCCGGGCGGCGATGTTGCCCCGCAGCTCGGAGAAGGCGAGGTCTGGCCGGCGCCAGGCCAGCTGCGCCCTGCGGCGCACCGCGCCGGTGGCGACGACGGCGCCCGGTGCGAGGTCGTCGAGCGGGCGGCCGACGAGGACGTCACGTGCGTCGGCCCGCTCCGGGACGGCGGCGAGCACCAGACCCTCGGGCGGCGCGCCCGACGGCAGGTCCTTCGCCGAGTGCACGGCTGCGTCCGCCCTGCCCTCAAGCACCGCGAGCTCCACCTCGGTCACGAAGACGCCGCGCCCGGCGAAAGCGCTGATCGGCACGTCCAGCTCCCGATCGGCGCGCGTCTCGACGATGACCAGCTCGGCTGCCGTTCCCCGGGCGCGGAGACGCTCGGCGACGCGCTCGGACTGGACGCGCGCCAACGGGCTCCCCCGAGTCGCGAGGCGCAGCGCGCCCACGCTCACCGCCCCCCGGGCGGGCGGCTCACGCCGGCTGCCCCTTGCTCGCCGAGGCCTGCCGCCACGGCGGGGCTCAGAGCTCGAACAGCGAGCGGAGCGCTTCTGCCAGCCGCTCGCCTCGCGGCGATCCGGCCGCCCCCTTCACCTGCACCGTCGGCTCATGGAGCAGCTTCGCGACGAGCCGCCGCGTCATCTGCTCGACGGCCTCGCGAGCGTCGGGCCCCAGTCCCTGCAAGTTGGAGGAGGAGCGCTCGAGCTCGGCGACGCGCAGCTCCTCGCCACGGGCGCGAAGCGCCGCGACGAGGGGGGCGACCGACCTGCCCAGCGCGTCGGCGCGGTAACGCTCGAGCTCCTCCTCGACGATCTGGCGCACGCGACCCACCTCGGCGCGGCGCGCCGCCATGCCGGACTCCGCATAGCGCGTGAGGTCGTCGAGATCGAGCAGCGTGACGCCCGGCAGCCGACCGGCCGCCGGGTCGACGTCGCGGGGCACGGCCACGTCGACCACGAGCAGCGGCCGCTCGGGGCGGTGCCGGAGCGCCGCGGCGACCTCGTCCGGGCCGAGGAGGATCTCGCCCGCCGCCGTACCGGTGACGACGACGTCGGCCTCGGCGAGCTCTGTCGGGAGCCGGGCGAGGTCCACCGCGCGAGCGCCGGCCTCGGCCGCCAGCTGGGCGGCACGGGCCCGGCCTCGGTTCGCCACGACGACCTCGGGGGAGCCGTTGAGCCTGGACAGCGCTCCGAGGACGCCCTGGCCCATCTCGCCGGCACCGACGACGAGGACCCGCAGGCCGCTCAGGTCCTGGCCGTGGCGCTCGGCGACGAGCGCCACGGCGACGTGGGCGAGCGAGGTGACCCCGCGGGCGATGGTCGTCTCGGTCCGCGCCCGCTTGCCGACCTCGACGGCGTGGCGGAACAGCCTGCCGAGCACCGGGCCCGCGGCGCGCTCGTGCCGGCTGCGCTCGCTGGCGTGGCGCACCTGGCGGAGGATCTCGCCCTCGCCGAGCACCGCCGAGTCGATGCCCGCGGCGACCTCGAACAGGTGGCGGGCGGCCGCGTCGTCATACGCGACGAAGAGCTGCTCCGCGAGCGTCGCAGCGCCGCGTCGCGAGTCCCCGACTCGTCCTTGGAAGAACGCCTGGATGTCCTCCAGGCCGTCGTGGAACCGCTCGAGCACCGCGTAGACCTCGGTCCGCATGCACGTCGACAGCACGACGGCCTCGGAGAGGTGGGGGCTGTCACAGAGGGTCTGCAACGTCTTCGCGAGCTCGCGCTCCGGCACGGCCAGCTGCTCGAGGAGGTCGAGGGACGCGTCGCGCTCGTGGAGGCCGACAACGACGACGGACACGCTTGCTCACCTCCTCCCCCGCCGGTGCTGCGGCGGTGGACCTCACGCGCTCGCCCCCGGCGTGCCCGGCCCGTTGGCCGCGACCCCGATCGAACCTAGCGGGCCGCCCTACGAGCTTGGCCGTCGCGGGCGCCCGGTGCCAGTCGAGGCACCGGGCGCGAGGCCCGCCGGCCCACTGCGCCACAACCCCTGGACAGCCGCCGGCACCGGCGAGGCCACGTCGAGCACCGTCTCGGCCGGCGGCAAGCGCGATCCGTAGAAGGCGAGCACCTGGAGCTCGGCCGCGAGGTCGACGTTGCGCAGCCGCACGCCCTCGTCGACCTGGATCACCGCAGGGGCGAAGTTCAAGATCACCCGAACGCCGGCGCCGACGAGCCGGTCGGCGACGTCCTGCGCGGCGCTCGCCGGTGTGGCGACCACGGCGATCTCCACCCGTTCACGTCGCACCGCTTCGGCCAGCTCGTCGAGGTGCTCGACCACCAGGCCGTCGACCGTCGTGCCGACCGAGGAGGGGTCGACGTCGACGAGCGCCGCCACACGGAAGCCCCGGGCGGAGAAGTTGCCAGAGCGCGCCAGCGCACGGCCGAGGTTGCCGACCCCGACGATCGCGACGGGCCACTCCCGATCGAGCGCCAAGGCGCGGTCTACCCGGCCGAGGAGATGGGAGACGTCGTAGCCGGTCCCGCGCGTCCCGTAGGAGCCGAGATGCGACAGGTCCCTGCGAAGGGTGGCGGCGTTGACGCCCGTGGCCTCGGCGAGCTCGGAGGACGAGACCGTGCTCCGCTGCCGCTCGCGCATCGCCACGAGCGCGCGGTGGTAGACGGGCAGCCTCGACACCGTCGGCCCGGGGATGCGGGACCGGGCCCTCCCCCGCGTGCCCCCCACCGACGCGACCGTACGGCAGGGCTCGGGCGGACCACAAGGCCGCGCCCGTTCGCCGTCGGTCAGCCGGCCTCGGTAAAGCGCGCGGCGAGGTAGTGGTCGACGTCCTCTTCGCGCAGCCGGTACGACTTGCCGACCCGGACCGCTGGGAGCTGCCCCGAGCTGATCAGCCGGTAGACGGTCATGTTCGACACCCGGAGGGCGCGCGCGACCTCAGCCACCGTGAGGAACTGGGACTTCGTGTAGTGAACGGTCAGTGGTATCACCCCTCTCCGCCGCTACGACTGTAGGCGCGTGTTGCACGAGGGGAAAGTGGGGATATCGGAGCGACCAGGGGCGACGCCACGCCGGGGGCTCAGTCGGGGGCGCCGAGCTCCTGTGAGCGGCGCGCCGCGGCGGCGACGGCTTCCAAGAAGGCGGCGCGCACGGCGCGTGCCTCGAGCTCCCTCAGCCCGGCCGCCGTCGTGCCACCGGGCGAGGTGACCGCGGCCCGCAGGACCTCGGCCGACTCGCCGCTCTCGGTGAGCATCCGGGCTGCGCCGAGGATGGTCTGGTTCGTGAGCACCTTGGAGACCTCGCGGTCCAGCCCCTGGAGCACGCCCGCCTCCACCAGAGCTTCGGCGACGAGGAACACGTAGGCGGGGCCGGAGCCCGAGAGCCCCGTCGCCGAGTCGAGCAGCCGTTCGGGCAGCCGCACCACCACGCCGATCGACGAGAGCACCGACTCAGCCCAGGAGACGTCCTCCTCGGTCGCCGCCGTCCCGCCCGCGATCGCCGAGGCGCTCGTGCCGATGAGGGCCGGGGTGTTGGGCATCGCACGGATCACCGCCGCACCGGGCCAGAGCCAGCTTTCGAGGCGTGCGATCGTGGCGCCGGCGACGATGGAGAGGACCCGGTCGTAGCCGTGCACGGGCAGCGAGCGGCACGCCGCCTCTACGTCCGGGGGCTTCACGGCGACGACGGCCGCCTCGGCCGCCTCGGGGACCTCGACGACCCGCAGCCCCGGATGACGGTCGGCGAGCAGCTCGCGCGCCTCGGGGCGCACCTCCACGACGGTGCACTCGTCCTGGGTGGCCCAGCCGCTCCGGAACAGGCCCCCGAGCAGGGCGGAGCCCATACGCCCGCCGCCGAGGACGAGGATCTTGGGCATCAGCGCAGCACGCTAGTGCTCACCCGCACGAGACGAGCGAACGGGCCGTCAGCTCGCCGTACAGTCGGCGGAGCCGGGCGGCGGCGAGCGACCACGTGTACCCACAGGCCCGCTGCGCAGCTGCCGTGCCGAGCGAGGCGCGAAGGAGGGGGTCGGCGCAGAGCTCGGCGACGCGTTCGGCGAACGCCGAGACGTCGCCCCGCTCCACCAGAAAGCCCGTCTCGCCGTCCTCCACGAGCGTCGTCAGCCCGCCCACCGCCGACGCGACGACGGGGGTGCCGCAGGCCGCGGCCTCGAGCGCGACCAGCCCGAATGATTCGGACCTGCTCGGCACGAGGCAGCAGTCGGCGGCCCGGTAGTAGATCGAGAGGAGCTCGTGTGGCTGCGGCGGGACGAACGAGACGCTGTCGCCGAGCCCGAGGGCGTCGACGAGGGCGCGAAGCGCCAGCACCTCCTCCTCGCCCTTCGGCCCGCTCGGCCCGCCGACGGCGACGAGCCGGGCGCGGTCGACCCCAAGCGCCTGGAGCGCCGCCAGCGAGCGCACGGCGACGTCGACGCCCTTCAAGGGCTGGATCCGCCCGACGAAGAGCAGGAGGGTGGAGCGCGCGTCGAGGCGGAGCGCCCGTCTGGCCTGCGCCTGGTCCCCCGGCGAGAAGAAGGCGTGGTCGACGCCCGGCGCGATCACCTCGACGCGCGACGGCTCGGCTCCGTAGAGGTCGACGAGCTGGTCGACCTCGACGCTGCACGAGGCGAGGACCGCGTCCGAACAGCCGACGACCTCGGCCTCCGCGCGGGCGCGACGGCCGGGGTCCGTCGGGTCGACGTCCTCCGGGCTCGACTCGGCCTTCACCCGGTCGAGGGTGTGGAACGTCGAGACGAGCGGCAGCCCGAGGCGGTGCTTCAGCGTGTGCCCGGCGACACCGGAGAGCCAGTAGTTGGCGTGGATCGCGTCGGCCGGGGCGCCGCCACGGGTCGCGAGACGGTCCATGCGGTGCTCGACGGCGTCGGCGAACTCGCCGACCAGCGCGGGTAGCTTCGCCTTCTCGATCGGCGCTCGAGGCCCCGCCTCCACGTGGTGGACGGTCAGTCCCGGCTCGACGTGGACGGCGTCAGGCTGGTCGGGGGAGCTGGCTCGCGTGTAGACGTCGCACGCCACCCCGGCCCGGGCCAGCGCCGAGGAGAGCTCGCGGACGTAGACGTTCATCCCGCCGCCGTCGCCGGTGCCGAGCTGCGCGAGCGGCGAGGTGTGCATGGAGAGCACCGCGAGCTTCTGCATGTCGGGCCAAAGCGTATCGGCGGGCTCCGCCCGCGCCTCCCTCGGGACCCGGTCGGTCCGGATGGTGGCCTAAGCGGGCAGCTCAGCGGGCTGGCTTCGCCGCAGGCGCCCGGCCTGCGCAGCCGGGTGGTACCGGTACCAGGCGACGCCGACGATGGCGGAACGGTCGACGGGGCCGAACGCCCGGCTGTCCCGGCTGGTCGCCGGGTTGTCGCCGGCGACGTCGGTCTGCCGGCCACGGACGGCCACGACCCGCTTGACGATCAGCCGGGCCGGCATCTCGGGATCGTTAAGCACGGCGAGGTCACCGGGTCGCACCCTGCGGGCGCGTCGGACCAGCAGCCGCTCGCCCTCGTCCAGGGTGGGGAGCATGCTCGGACCGTGAACCTCGACCCTGCTCGCGACGAGCGAGAGCAGCGTGCCGAGTCCGGCGACCCCGACGAGGGCCATCCCGGCCACGGTGTAGGCCGAAGGTCGGCGGGTAGTGTGGCCCTGCTCGCCTGGCGCGGGGACGCCGTCCCCTTCGACGAGGCGGTTCGGCAAGAGCGATCGAAGGAGCCGCGACATGCATCTCACCTCACGCCTGTTCACCCTGCTCGACCGTGCCCGGCCGGCGACCGCCGTCCACGCGCACTGCGACCTGCCCTGCGGTGTCTACGACCCGGCGCAGGCACGCATCGAGGCCGAATCGGTGAAGGGCTGCATGGAGAAGTTCAACGGGTCCGACGACCCGGTGTTCAAAGAGCGCGCCGTGCTCATCAAGGAGGAGCGCGCCGAGCTCGTCAAGCACCACCTGTGGGTCCTGTGGACGGACTACTTCAAGCCGGAGCACCTCGAGCGCTACCCCCAGCTCCACGAGACGTTCTGGAAGGCGACGAAGGCCGCCGGCGAGGCGAAGAAGACGAACGACGTCGCGGTCGCGACTCGCCTCCTGGACCAGATCGCCGAGATCGACCGGATCTTCTGGGAGACGAAGAAGGCCTGATCCGCAGCGCCGTCGCGGGCCGGGCCGGCGGTGACCGGCCCGCGGCCGGCGCCGCGAGGCGCCCGTCGGCCCGCGTAGGGACCGCGACGAGCCCCGTCAGCGCTGCCTCGTAACAGCGCTACGCGCCAGGGGGACGGGCGTGCTCGGCGCAGCGCGCCGTCACCGGATCTGCGGCGAGCTCGTCGGCGGTGATCGCCCTTCCGCACACCTCGCACGCGCCGTAGCTGCCCGACTCGAGGCGATCGAGTGCCCGTTCGATGGCGGCGAGCTCTGCCTCGATCTCGCCGAGAAGGCGCTGCGCCTCGGCGACGACCGGGTCGACCGACGGCGGCGTCAGCTCACCTGGAGCGCCCTCGGAGGCGGGTTGCGGCTCGTCCACGACGACCGAGGATAGATGGAGCGGACAGGAGCCGGTACCGTCGCTTCCGTGGGGTCGGAGACCTGCGTGCCCGTGCCGTGCACCGCCGGGCGCTCCGGCGCCAGTAGGCCGGCCCGCCCGGAGGAGCTGACGCGTCGGCGGGTGATCGTCGCGTGAGCTCTCCTGAGCACGGCCGTGCGTGCGACGCCGCCTGTGGGCAGGGCCACGACCATCGGCTCGGCCACGACCACGAAGCCGACGGCGGCCACGAGCACGGCCACGAGGCGCACCACGAGAATGGCCACGGCCACGAACACGGCGGCTGGCGAGGCGCCATCGCACGGTTCGCCGGGCAGCACAGCCACGACCCGTCGGACTCCATCGACGACGCCCTCCTCGCGAGCCGGGCCGGGACCCGGGCGCTCGGCGTCAGCCTCGTCGGACTCCTCGTCACGGGCGGCCTGCAGGCCACCGTCGCGGCGTTGAGCGGCTCGGTCGGGCTGCTCGCCGACACGATCCACAACGTGGCCGACGCCCTCACCGCCGTTCCGCTCGGGATCGCCTTCCTCCTGGCGCGGCGCGCCCCCTCCCACAGCTACACCTACGGCTACGCCCGGGCGGAGGACCTGGCCGGCCTCGGCGTCGTCGCGCTCATCGCAGCCTCGGCGGTCGCCGCCGCGGTCGCCGCCTTCGGGGACCTCGCCCACCCGAGGGTCGTCCATCACCTACTCCTCGTCGGGATCGCGGGCGGCGTCGGCTGCGTGGGCAACGAGGCCGTCGCCCACTACCGCATCCGAGTCGGGCGGCGGATCGGCTCGGCCGCCCTCGTCGCCGACGGGCTCCATGCCCGCACCGACGGCCTGACCTCGCTCGCCGTCGTGCTCGGGGCCGGCCTCGCCGCCGCCGGCTGGCGCGTCGCCGACCCGATCGTCGGGATCGCGATCACCGTCGCCATCGTTCTCGTGCTGCGCAACGCGGCGCGCGAGGTGATCCGCAGGCTCATGACGCCGTCGATCCCGAGCTCGTCGAGCGCGTGCGGGCCGCTGCAGCCGCGGTCCCCGGCGTCGAGTCGGTCGGCGACCTCAAGCTCCGCTGGACGGGCCACGAGCTGCTCGCCGAGATGGACATCACCGTGCGGGGCGACCTCACCGTCGAGCGGGCCCACGCGATCGCTGAGGAGGTCCGGCACCGCCTCCTCCACGAGGTCGCCCGCCTCTCGGGGGCGACGATCCATGTCAATCCCTCGGTCGCAGCGGGGACGGACCCCCACGCCGTCACGGCGCACCACTTCCTGGCCACCGACGACCCCCGCGACAAGACCCCCGGCGGGAATGAGGGTCACCGAGACTGACCCGGCCAGGACACGACCGGGCGATCAGGGCTGCTGGGAGTCCTCCAGGATGACGCGGCTCGCCCGGTCCCAGGTGAGGTAGTTCCAGGCCCAGTTGACGAGGACCACGAGCCGGTTCCTGAAGCCCACGAGGAAGACGAGGTGCACGCCGAGCCAGGCGAGCCAGCCGGCCGTGCCGCGCATCGAGACGCCGCCGGGGAGCTCGGCGACCGCGGACTTGCGGCCGATCGTCGCCATGATCCCGTGGTTGTGATAGCGGAAGGGCTTCGTCCGCTTCCCGGCGAGGTGTCGCAGGATCGAGCGCGCCGTATGGCGACCGCCCTGGATGGCGTTCTGCGCCAGTTGCGGGAGCCGGCGACCCTTGCGGTCGACCCGGCTCGCGAGGTCCCCGACGACGAAGACCTCGGGGTGGCCCGGGAGGGAGAGGTCCGCCTCGACCATGACGGCGCCGTTCGGCGCCTTGGCGCCCGGAAGAAGCTCGGCGAAGGGGTTGGCGCGCACGCCGGCGGTCCACACCACGGTCTGCGAGGCGATCTGGGTGCCGTCCTCGAGCCTCACCCCCTCTGCCGTCACCTCCGCGAGCGGCGCCTCGAGCAGCACCTCGACGCCCTTCGTGCGCAGGGCGGCGAGGGCCTCGAGCTGCGAGCGGGGAGAGAAGCCGCCGAGCAGATGGTCGGTCGCCTCGACGAGGACGACGCGGGCCCGGGTCACGTCGAGGTGGCGGAAATCGAGCGCGAGGTTCCTGCCGATCAGCTCCGAGAGCGCACCGGCCATCTCCACGCCGGTCGGGCCGCCGCCGGCGAGCACGATCGTGAGCAGACCCTCGGGGATCGCCGCCGGGTTGGTGTCGGCCCGCTCGAACAGGGTGAGGATGTGGTTGCGCAGCCGGACGGCCTCCGGGAGCGTCTTCAGCCCGAAGGCGTGCTCACGCACGCCCGGGATCCCGAAGTCGCTGGTCGAGCTCCCGAGCGCCACGACCAGGTAGTCGTAGTCGAGCTGCTCGCCGTGCTCGAGCTCGACGGTGCGCGAGTCGACGTCGACCTTCTTCGCGAGCCCGCGCCGCACGGTCACGTTCGGGTAGCGGGCGAACCTCGCCCGGATCGGGTGGGCGATGTCCTCCGGACCGAGCCCCGCCGTCGCCACCTGATAGAGCAGTGGCCAGAAGCCGTGGTAGTTGTCACGGTCGACGATCGTGACGTCGGCCTCGGCCTGCACCAGCCCGATGGCAGCGTTCAGGCCGCCGAATCCCGCTCCGAGGACGACGACGCGAGGACGTGGCCGCCTCGGCGCCGCGGGCGGCAGGCCCGACCCGGCCGTCACGGGGAACCCCTGCCGGTTTGCCGGCCTGCGTCCTGCCGCTCCAGTGCCATAAGCGCCATGCTCCCAGAGTACGGCTGGGACCGCCGCGGCGGGCTCGGGCGTAGGCGGCACGGTCGCCGGCGCGCGAGGCTTCCGGGCCGGACGAGCCGAGCCGAAGCGAACAGGAGGGTCGAAGTGGAGGACTGGGAGAGCCGCGCCCGAGCGATGCTGCCGGCCGAGGTGTTCGACATGATGGCGGGCGGCTCGGGGCGCGAGCAGACCCTGCTCGACAACGCCGAGGGCTGGTCGCGGATCCGTCTCCGGCCCCGGGTGCTGCGAGACGTGTCGTCGGTCGACACCTCGCTCAGCGTCCTCACGACGCCACTGGCACATCCCGTGCTGGTCGCGCCCGTCGGCTACCAGCGCCTTGCACACCCCGACGGCGAGGTCGCGACGGCATACGGCGCCCGCCAGGCAGGCAGCCTCTTCGTGCTCTCGACGCGCTCCAGCACGCCGATCGAGGTGGTCGCCGAGGCGCTCGCGGGGAGCCCGTGGTGGTTTCAGGTCTACGTCCTCGCCGACCGGTCACGGACGGTCGACCTCGTCCACCGCGCCCGCGAGGGGGGCTGCGGAGCGCTGGTGCTCACCTGCGACACCCCCTTCCCCGGCAGCAAGCCCCGCAACCGGCGCAACGGGTTCTCCCTGCCACCCGACGTCCAGCTCGCCGGGATCGACCCCGGCGCCGCACAGGACCGCGCCGTGACGCCGGCCGACATCGCGTGGCTCGCGGAACTCACCGGCGGCCTCCCCGTCGTCGTGAAGGGCGTGCTGCGCGCGGATGACGCCGAGACGTGCCTCCAGGCCGGCGCTGCGGGGATCGTCGTCTCGAACCACGGTGGTCGCCAACTCGACGGCGCCGTGGCCAGCGCAGACGCCCTGGCCGAGGTCGTCGAGGCCGTCGCCGGGCGTGCCGAGGTCTATGTCGACGGTGGTATCCGCAGCGGCACCGACGTGCTGAGGGCCCTCGCGCTCGGGGCCCGCGCCGTGTTCGTCGGGCGCCCGGTCCTCTGGGGGCTCGCCACCGCCGGAGCAGCCGGGGTCGCCGAGCTCCTCGACCAGCTCGTCGCCGAGCTCGAAGAGTGCCTGGCGCTCGCCGGAACACCTCGCCTGTGTGACGTGACGGGCGACCTCGTCGCCCGCTGATCCCGCGACGCCGTGCGCTCCCCGCCCGGGCGTGCTTCCCCGGCCCAAGGGCGCGAGCGGATCCGCCCTGCGCGCCGTTCTCGGCTGGCGGCATCCGTGATCCCCTGGGATCGGCGGGGACGCGAGCCATCGGACGCGCCAGCGTGCTCGCGCGTGACGTCGAGACACCTCGGACCGGCGTCTCCGCCGGCCTTACGACGGAGGGCGGCGATCGCGAGTTGCGCCGGTGCGGACCTGTCGTGGCCGCAGGGCGCCGACGCGCCGGTCGCGACCGAGATCGTGTCGGTCCTCAGGCGCGCCTGCGCGGGAGAACGCTCCCGGCGATTTCGCGCCTTCGTAAATGGAGATTGCGTGACTGGGCGGACCACCGAGGGCGGGGCTTCGCACGGCGTCGTGCCTTGATGCGCGATCACCGTCCAAACTCCACCGCCTGCGGTCAGGAGGAGGTTGCCAACGCCGTGAAGATTGCACGCCGGGCGCGAATGGTCGATGGTTTTGCAGACCTCTGTACTGACGCGAGTACCGCACACCCAGCACCGCCAGCCATCGCTGCATCGCCAATCGGCAGCAAGCTGGGGTCGGGTGGGCCACCGCCGGCTGGCGCGCCGGGACCGCTCTCTTGACGGATCCAATATCATTCAACGCGGTGCCGTCGATTGAAGAGAACCTCAAGATGTGGGACGAACGCTACGGGTGGCCCGAGGCTGGCTCGGAGTGGTCGGACCACTGGGGTGGCGATCCGGCAGCACAGTGGCACGGCACGATCTACCCGCGCCTGCAACCCTTCCTGCCGGCATCCAGCATCCTGGAAATTGCCCCCGGCATGGGACGATGGACCACCTTCCTGCTCGGCCACTGCGAGAAGCTGACCGGCGTCGACCTCACGCCGCGCTGTGTGGCGACCTGCAAGGAGCGGTTCGCTCACGAACCGAAGGCGAGCTTCTTCCTGAATGACGGCCGGAACCTTCCTATGGTCGAGGACGGCTCGGTCGACCTGGCGTTCAGCTTCGACTCGCTCGTGCACGTCGAGCTCGACGAATTGGCGGGATACTTGAACGAGCTTGCCAAGAAGCTCGCACCCGACGGGATCGCGTTCATCCACCACTCGAACTTCGGCCATTACGAGCGGTCGGTCCGCGTCACCGCCAAGGTCCAGCCGACAATGCGCCTGCTGCCGCAGTCGGTGAAGAGTCGCCTCATCAGGATCGGCGTCTCCCACGCCCCGCAGTGGCGGGCGCCGAGCGTCACCGCGGAGAACTTCGCGGTGACCGCCGAACAGGCTGGTCTCCACTGCTTCGGTCAGGAGCTGATCACGTGGTGGTCAGGTATGCGGCTCCTCGACTGCATCTCACTTGTCACGCGCCCGGGATCGAAGTGGGACCGGCCGCTCGTCGTTCGCAAGAACCGGGCGCTCATGGCGGAGGCGTACTCGATCCGCCGGTACTCGCTCGTCTACCGCAACAAGGGAGCTGTCCCGGCGCGCTGAACGCGCCGTGCGACAGGCGCGCTACGACTCGGGGAACCGGGATGCATCAGCTCGCCGCGCACTTCGCGCAGCGGCCGAGCACCGCGAAGTGGTGCGGGTCGATCGAGAAGCTGAAGCGCTCCGCCGCCGCAAGGGCGAGCCCGTCGAACAGCTCGTCGGGCGCCTCGAAGGTCGCTCCGCACACCTCGCAGACGAGGTGCCCGTGGCCGCCCGGGCTCAGGTGGTACGTCGCCGGTCCGTGGCCGAGATGGGAGTGGGTGACCACTCCGAGCCGTTCCAGCTCGTCGAGGTTCCGGTAGATCGTGGAAAGGTGCACGTCGGGCGCGTGCTCCTGCACTGCCGCCGCCAGCTCCTCCGCCGTGCGGTGTCCCGCAGCCTCCACCAGGCAGCGGATCAGGAGCCGGCGCGAGGTCGTGACGCGGTTCCCCTCGGAGCGCATCAGGTCGAGGACGCCCTCGACCTGGTCGGCGTCTGCGGGTTCTGCAGCCGGGCTCACGGCCGGATCATATGCCCGGTGCCCGTCGCCGCCGGTGCCGCCCGCGGGCAGCCGCCGCCTCCCCTCAGACGGAGCGCCTCCTGGCCGCCGTCCACGCGAGCCGACCGGCGCCGAAGACGAGCGCTGCGAGCGCCGCCAGGGCGAGCACCGTGAACAGGACGACCCCCGACTTGGCGACGAGGACCCGCACACCGCCGACGAAGCCGGAGACGGCGTCGTGCCAGGCACGGGAGAAGCCGGATGGAGCGTGACGCTTCGTCACATGGGATGCGACGTGGAGGTCGACGGTCAGGCTCGAGTAGCTCACCTGCTCCGCGAGGGAGCGCTGCTCCGCCGTGAGCTGGTCGATCTGTGTCTGGGTCGCCGCGATCTGGTTCTCGACGGCGAGCAGGTCGGAGATCTTGCCCGCCCGGCTGAGGAGGGCTTCGAGCTGCGCGCGGACGTCCTTCTGGGCGCTCAGACGTGCGCCGAGGTCGACGTAGCGGGAGGTCACGTCCTCGTCGGACAGGGTAAGCGACCGCACCGTCCCGAGCGGCTCGGCCCGCGCGACGACCGAGCGGAAGGAGGCGGCAGGCACGCTCAGCACCACCACCCCGCCGAGCGGGCCACCGGCCTGCGAGACCGAGGCGTGGGAGACGAATCCGCCCACGGACGTCGCGAGCGCCTCCAGGCGGGCGGCGTCGGCCCGCAGTCGGCCGCCGGGGATCCGGAGGATCAGCGTGCCGGTCGCGACCACCTTGGTCGCCCCCGTCCCCGCCATTCCTGGCGGGGAGGACGCGCTCGTCGCGGCCGAAGTGGCGGACGATGACGAGCCTGCCGGTGGCGACGCGGACCTCACCTCGGCGTTCGCCGGCACCGATGCGACATGGGTGGCCCCGTAGGCGACCGGGACCGGCGTGGGTGGTCCACCGCTCGAGGCGAGAGCGACCGACAGGGCGACCACCGCTGCTCCCCCGGTGGCGGCGAGCACGATCTCACGCGGGTGCCACCGTTCGGTCAGCGCGGCCCAGAGCCGTGCCGGGCCCGGCTCCGCCGCCGGCACCGGCTGCGCGGTCGCGGCCGATCGGACGGCGTCCCGGCCCGCCGGCGGTGGCACCGCCGCCTCCGCCGCCTCGTGGATCAGCCGCTGCAGCTGCTCGTCGGTGATCATCTCGCTCCCCTCTCGGACTCGGACAGCCCGGCAATCCTCGGATCGGCACAGAGGCGTCGGCGGCCCTCCTCCAGCCGTGCCCGCACGGTGCCCGCGCGGCGGCGCACCGCCACCGCGATCTCGCGCTCTGACAGCCCGGCGTAGTGGCTCAGCACCACCGGGACGCGCAGGTCCACGGGGAGCCTCGAGAGCGCGCCGAGGACGGCGCCACCGGCCGGCGCCTCCCCGACGCACTCGTCCGAGCGGCCCGGCTCGCCTGTGGCGAGCGAGCTGCAGGCGCTCACGACGGCGCGGTAGACCCACGGCCCGAGCGCGTCCCCCTCCGGCATCGACTCGCGAAAGCGCCAGAGGCGCAGGAACGCCTGACCGACCACCTCCTCGGCGTCGTCGCGTCGATCGAGGACGAGGTACGCGGTCCGGAACGCCGGCTCGTACCAGCGCTCCAGCCACCGGTCGAGCTCGTCGGGGCCCTTCGTTCGTGCTCGCACGGCGTACTGACGCACGGCGGTCCGAAAAGGTTCGGGCGGCTCGACGGCCGGCACGCGTGGCCGCCGGGTCTTCGGGTAAGGCTCTGGTGGCGCATCGGCGCTCGACGCGACGAGGAGGTTCGGAGATGACCAAGGTGGCGTTCATCGGTCTCGGCCTGATGGGCTCGCGCATGGCGACGCGGCTGATCGAGGCCGGCCACGAGCTCACGGTCTGGAACAGGACTCCGGAGCGGGCTGAACAGCTCGGGTCGCTCGGCGCCCGCCGCTCCACCTCGCCGGGCGACGCGGCGCACGGCGCCGAGCTCGTCATCACGATGCTCGCGACCCCTGAAGCGCTGGAGGAGGTGGTGTTCGGTCACGGCGGCGTCGCGCAGGCCCTCGTGCCCGGCCAGGCGTTCGTCGAGATGTCGACCGTTGGGCCGGAGGAGATCGCGCGCCTGGCTGCCCGGCTGCCGAGCGGCGTCGAGCTCGTCGACGCTCCGGTACGCGGCAGCACCCCCGAAGCGGCCGAGGGCCGGCTCACCATCTACGTCGGCGCCGACGACGAGACCTACCGTCGCGTCGAGCCCGTGCTCTCGGTGCTCGGCACACCTCACCACGTCGGGGGCCGCGGCAGCGGTGCGACGGTGAAGCTGGCGGTCAACCTCGTCCTCGGTGCGAGCGTGGGCGTGCTCGGCGAGTCGCTCGCGCTCGGCGAGTCGCTCGGCGTGGAACGCGCCACCCTCCTCGACGTCCTCTCCGACTCGCCGATCGGTGGGCTCGTGCGGGCGAAGCGCGCCAACCTCGAGTCCCACTCGTTCCCGCCGACCTTCAAGCTGACGCTCGCGGCGAAGGACCTCCGTCTCGTGACCCACGCTGCCGAGCGCTCGGAGCTGGAGCTGCGCATCGCGGCGGCGGCGCAGTCCTGGCTGGAGGCGGGCGAGGCGGCGGGCCTCGGCGAGCTCGACTTCTCCGCGGTGGTGCCGCTGATCGTCGGTGACGACGTGGAGAAGCTCGGGAGAGCCTGAGGCTCGGCGCCAGCGCTGTTTCCGGCACCGAGCGGCCCCACGCTCGGATCGGCCCGCCGGGCGTGCCCTTCATCGCGTCACGTGACGGCGCTCCAAGCCGCGTAGGCCGCAAGCCCGACCAAAAGGACCGCGGTCACCAGGCGCACCGTGGCGACGTTCACGAAGCGCAGCAACCCCCGCCCGCCGACGACGGCGAGCGCCGCGACCGCCCACAGGGCGAGCAGCGCGCCGAGGCCGACCGACAAGGGCGCGTGGTAGCGAGCGGCGAGGTTGACGGTGAGGAGCTGGGTGAGGTCGCCCCATTCGGCGACGAAGATGACCACGAACGCGGTGAGCACCGTGCCGTGGCGGCCGGCACGGCCGGCCAGGAGCGGCCCCCGGCGCTCGCCGTGGCGGGCTTCTTGCACCGCGAGCACCGCCCCGACCAGGAACGTGGCGGCGACGACCGCATCGACGGCCCGGCGCGGCACCAGGCGGAAGAGCGCCACGCCGACCGTCGTCGCGATGGCCACGTGGACGACGAAGGCGCCGGCCGCGCCGAGCCAGACCGAGAGGGGCCGGCCCCTCGTGGACATGACGAGCGAGGCGAACATCGTCTTGTCCGGGAGCTCGCCGACGAAGATGACGGGGAAGACCGCGGCGGCGACAGCGAGGCTCATCGCGGCCGCCGGGCCGCGTCACGTCGCCACGCCGAGCATGATGGACCGCCGTGACCGGCAGCGAGACCTCCCCCGAGCCTTCGCCAGTGCCGTCTCCGAACGAGCTGCACCAGGCCCGGGAGCGCCTGTCCGGGCGCGTGCGGCGCACGCCCGTGATCGAGCTCGGCGACGAGCTGGCGACGCAGCTCGGCACCGGGGGCGCGGACGGGAGCAGCGGCGCCGGCTGGTCGCTCGTCCTCAAGCTGGAGATGACCCAGTACAGCGGCTCGTTCAAGGCGCGAGGCGCGCTGAACTCCCTCCTCGCCCGGCCCGTCCCCGAAGCGGGAGTCGTGGCAGCCTCGGGCGGCAACCACGGGGCGGCCGTGGCCTGGGCGGCCTCGACCTGCGGTGTTCCGGCGACGATCTTCGTACCGTCGACGTCGCCGGCGAGCAAGCTCGAGCGCATCCGCGGCTACGGCGCCGAGCTCCACGTCGTGGAGGGGCACTACGCGGAGGCCCTGACGGCGAGCATCGAGCACGCCGGCCGCACCGGTGCCCGCCTCGTCCACGCCTACGACGACCCGGACGTCGTCGCCGGGCAGGCGACGATCGGCGCCGAGCTGCTCGAGCAGGTCCCCGACGTCGACACGGTCCTGCTCGCCTGCGGGGGTGGCGGGCTCTTCGCCGGGGTGGCGCTCGCGTGTGCCGGGCGCGCCGTCGTCGTACCGGTGGAGCCCGCCACCTGCCCGACGCTGCAGCAGGCCGTGGCCGCCGGCCGGCCGGTGCCGGTCGACGTCGGCGGGCTCGCCGCCGACAGCCTGGGTGCGCGCCAGGCCGGCGCGATCGCCACGGCCGTCGCGCTGGCGAACCGCACCGAGCCACGCCTCGTCGGCGACGCCGACATCGCCGCGGCGCGCTCGTGGCTCTGGGAGCACGTCAGAGTGCCCGCGGAGCCGGGGGGCGCCACCGGGCTCGCCGGCCTGCTCGCCCGCGTCTACGAGCCGCGGGAGCACGAGAAGGTCGTCGTCGTGGTCTCCGGGGCCAACTGGGCCCCGTAGCAGGGGGGGCGGGCACCGGGCGCGTGCCGGCACCGGCCTTGGGCGCTCCTCCACGCTGCCGGCGCGGCCGCGACCGGCGCGGCGAGCCGGCACGCGACAAGGGGACCGCTGTGGCGCGCCAACCCGCACTCTCCTCCTGTGCGCCGACGGCGCCGCCGGCACCACGCACCGTAGCAAGGCGGCGAAACGGCGAGCTGCCGCCGGTGCCCGCCCGGCTGGCGGTAGGGTCGGACCGCGTGTCCGAGAACTTCCCGCCTGGAACCCCGAGCCGTTCCGGGTCGCCGAGCCGAGGCGGATCGGTGGGTCGGTCCGGCTCCACGGAGCAGACCACCCCGCCCGGCCAGGCCTGGGCGCCGGGACGGCACTCCGCGTCGAGGCCGCGCCCGCCCGAGTCGCCGCCCCGCCGAAGCCGGCCGCAGCACCGTCGGGGGCCGACGAGGAGGACGCGACTCACCATCACGTGCCTGTGCACGGCGGCGATCGTCGGCGGTGCCGTCGCGCTCGCCGTCGTCCCGGGGGGTGCGCCCGCCCGCCGCGGGACCGGCCGAGGCGCCTCCAGCGCGACCAGCACGCCCTCGACGCCCGGCACGGCGGCCGGTCCATCCGCCTCGTCGACCTCCTCCACCTCGGCGCAGCGCCGATCGACCACGACCTCGACGGCGGCTGCCGGCGCGGGGAGCACTGCTGTCACCACGACCACCGCCTCGACGACTACGACGACGACCGCCACGACGACGACCATCCCGGCCGCCACGACGACGACCATCCCGGCCGCCATCCCGGCGACGGGCACGCTCCCGCCGTCGCAGGTGCTCGTCGAGGTGCTGAACGGCACGGGCCAGACCGGCGCGGCCACCGCGGCCTCCCACGCCCTCGCCGGGCAGGGCTTCCTCATCAACGGAACCGGCAACGCCGCGAACTACCAGTACTCCGAGACGGTCGTCGAGTACCCGCCGGGCGGCCTCGCCGCGGCTGAGACGGTGGCGGCCCACGTGGCTGGGGCCACGACGCTCGAGGCCAGCTCGGCCCTGCCGAGCGGCGTCGTCGACCTGATCCTCGGCGCCACCTACGACGGCGTGACGAACGGGTAGGCCGAGCGCGTCCCCGCCGGGCGCCCGGCGCGTGCAACGATCGCGCCGTGCGACCGCGCCCACGCTGTCACCGAGCGCTTGGCCGTTCGCTCCTCCCGCTGCTGGCGCTGCTCGCCACCGGGACCGCTGGCGCCGCCGCCCAGTCGGCGGGCGCGCAGACGAGCACGACCGCGCTCGGGGCCACGGCGCCGGCCGCCGGCACCACCGTTCCGGGCGCGCCGAGCTGCCCGATGTTCCCGGCGAACAACGTCTGGAACACCCCGATCACCGGCCTGCCCGTCGACCCCCACAGCGCCGAATGGCTGCGGAGCATGGACTCGTCGACCACCTTCCTCCATCCCGACTTCGGTCCCTCCGGAGACCCGGCTGTTCCCTACGGCATCCCCTTCGCCGTCGTCCGACCGTCCCACCCGCTCGTCCGCATCAGCTTCGAGTACGCCGACGAGAGCAACCCCGGGCCCTACCCCTTCGGCCCCGACATCCCGATCGAGGGCGGGAACGCGTCCACCGGCGACCGTCACGCCATCATGGTGAACCCCGCCACGTGCACGCTCTACGAGCTCTACGACGCCCGCTACTCCCCGACGGGCTCGACGGCGGGATCCGGAGCGATCTGGCACCTCCGATCCAATGCCTTGCGCCCCGCCGGATGGACCTCCGCTGACGCGGCCGGGCTGCCGCTCCTTCCGGGGCTGCTCAACTACAGCCAGGTGCTCTCCGGTCAGATCACCCATGCGATCCGGATGACGGCCGAGCTGACCGACACCCGCTTCATCTGGCCGGCACGCCACGAGGCCGGTGCCCGCAACGATCCCTCGCTCCCCCCGATGGGCGCGCGCTTCCGGCTGAAGGCGAGCTTCAACATCTCCCGCTACTCGCGCGACGCCCAGGTCGTCCTCCGCGCGATGAAGCAGTACGGGCTGATCCTGGCCGACAACGGCAGCAACTGGTACTTCCAGGGCGCCGCGGACCCGCGCTGGCCGCTCGCGCTGGTGAACGAGCTGAAGACGATCCCGGCGAGTGCCTTCCAGGCGGTGGACGAGTCGACCCTCATGATCAGCCCGAGCTCCGGTGCGGCACGGCAGCGGTAGGTTGCTGCACCTACGATGCCAAGATGATCCGCACCCGAGGTCGGGCGCCGCGAAGAGCCCGCCACCGGGCCCGAAGGTGCGTCTCGCTCGTGGTGCTCGCCGGTGCTGCTCCGCTCGCGCCGGCGGCCGTCGCGAGCGGAACGGCCACGGCGGCCTCGACGGTGCCCATCGCCTGCCGCTCGACGCAGCTGACGGGTACGTTCGCGACGATCGTCGGCAGCGCCGGCGCGGGGAACGTGAGCTACTCGCTTCGCCTCCGCAACCGCTCGACGGCGCGTTGCTTCGTCTCCGGCCTGATCGGCCTGCAGCTGCGCGGCCGGACGGGCACGCCCCTTCAGACGAACGTCGTGCCGGCGCAGCCCGGCACAGCCGCGGCAGTGCTCGTCTCGTTGGCCCCCGGCGCATCGGCATGGGCGAGCGCGCGCTTCTCGCCCGACGTGCCGGGCAAGGGTGAGCCGGTGAGCCTGCAGTGCGAAGCGACGGCGTACTCGGTTCGCGTCACGGTGCCGCCACGACGCGACACCCTCGTCGCGCCGGTGGTGCCGCCGACCCCGGTGTGCGAGCACGGCAGGATGCTGGTCTCGCTGCTCGGGACGAAGCGGCCGACGTCGTAGCCGCGAGCCGTGCCAGGGTTCAGGGTGCTGTGAGGTCCATCTGGATGGGCAGATCGCGCTCGGACTGGCCGATCGAGAGCACGTAGGTGCCGGACACGGCCTGCCAGCGGCCGGCGAGATAGCTCTCGAACGCGGACGGCGGGAGGGTGAGCGCGACGGTGCGCGCGCTGCCCGCCCGGAGCTCGACCGATTGGAACGCCTTCAGCTGGCGCGGCGGCTCGTCAGCCGAGGCGGGGAAGCCGAGGTACGCCTGCACGACGGCCGTGCCCCGGCGCGTGCCGGTGTTCGCGACGCGCACGTCCACCACGTAGCCGCCCGCCGAGTGATGGGCGACCGGGTCGGAGAGCGCGAACGTCGTGTACGACAGGCCGTAGCCGAACGGGAACAGCGGGCGGATCCCCTTGGCGTCGTAGTAGCGGTACCCGACGTCGAGGCCGTCCTCGAAGTACACGTTGCTGTCCACGCCGGGCCAGCTGCGCGTCTGCGCGGTCGCGCTCTGGCTGTCGCTCGCCGGGAACGTGACGGGTAGGTGACCCGACGGGTCGACCGAGCCGCGCAGCACCGCCAGGGTGGCTGCGCCGTCCTCCTCGCCCGGGTACCAGGCCTCCAGAACGCCGGCGACCTTCGAGAGCCACGGCATGAGCACCGCCCCGCCCGTGTTCAGCACGACGATCGTTCGGGGGTTCGCGGCCGCCACGGCCGAGATCAATGCGTCGCTGTCGCCGGGCAGCGCCAACGTCGGCCGGTCGAAGCCCTCGCTGTTGTAGTCGCTGGCGAACACGACGGCGACGCTGGCGTGCCGTGCGGCGCGCACCGCCGCGGCGATCATCGGGGTCACGTCCTGCCAGCCGAGCCGCGGGTCCTCGCCGGCGCCCACCGCGAACCAGCGCAGCTCGAGCTCGTACTGCTGGCCGCGGACGAGGTGCACCGTCGTCGACCACGAGGCGGGACCGTGCAGCCCCCGGTCGGCGAGCACCAGCTTGTGGTCGAGGTAGAACCAGGTGTCGCCGGGCGAGGTGAGCGAGAGGTCGTAGAGGCCCGTGTGCGGCGGCGTCAGCGTGCCGGTCCACGTCAGCCACCGCGGCCCTGACCCTGGCAGCGAAGCGGTGGCGACCTCGGCGGTGACGATCCCCGGTCGGTTGAGGATGGGGAGGTCCGCGTCGCCCCGGGGTTTCTCCCCCGCGAACATCGGCGACCCGACGCCGGGGGAAAGCGGGCGGGAGGAGGTGATGTAGCGCGACGGGATCAGGGGCAGGGCCTCATGCGCCGACCCTCCGGGGCTGAAGGTCACCTTGACCTTCTTGCCGAGCCACCTGCGCATGGCGCCGAGGGGCGTGATGACGAACGGGGCGATGACGTGGGCGCTGCCGGCCCCGGCGGTGGTCGCGTGGGGACCTGCGCCCTTGCCGATCAGCGCCACCGTGCGCAGTCGCGACTTCACGAGCGGCAGGATGCCGCGGCGGTCCTTCAGAAGCACCATCGACCGCTCAGCGGTCGCCAGGGCGAGCTTGGCGTGACCCGCCGTGTCGACGGGCGTCCCGGGACTGCCGGTCAGCGGGTGCCGGACGAGGCCGAAGGCGAACATCTCGCGAAGGATCCGCACCACCGCGTCGTCGAGCCGGCCGATCGGCAGCTGGCCGTCCTCGGCGGCGGTGGCGAGCTCGGCCGTGGCGGCGGGCTTGATCGCGTCGAGGCCCGCCCGGAACGCGGCGACTGGGTCGTTCACCGCGCCGAGGTCCGAGCGCACGAAGCCCTGCAGGCCCCAGTCCTTCGTCAGCATGTCGAACATTGCGGGGTTCTGGCAGACGTAGACGAAGTCGATGCGGCCGTACGCGCACATCACGGACGCGACGTGCGCCTGCTCGACCGCGGCCACGAACGGCGGGAAGTAGACCTCCTGGAGCGCCCTCTCCGTGATGATCTGGTTCAGGTTGAGGCGCGCCGTCTCCTGCGTGTACGCCGTGAAGTGCTTGGCGTCGGCCATGACGCCCTGGGACTGAATCCCCTCGATGTCGGCGATCCCCATGATCGACGTCAGGTACGGGTCCTCGCCGTAGGCCTCGAAAGCCCGACCGCTCGTCGGGACGCGGGCGAGGTTGAGGTTCGGTCCCTGGACGACGGTGACGCCCTGGGCGCGGGCCTCGGCGCCGAGCACGCGGCCGTAGGCGTAGGCGACCAGGGGGTCGAAGCTGGCCGCGACCCCGAGCGACGCGGGGAGCTGGGTGACCCCGGTGTCACCGTTGGCGATCCCGTTCGGGCCGTCCTGGAGGGTGAGCTGGGGGATGCAGAGCCGGGGCACGCCGGCGTTCTCGTTCTCGTAGCCGCCTCCGGCCGCGAGGCTGACTTCCCCGAGCTTCTCGGCGAGCGTCATCCTCGCCACGACCTGCCTGGCGAGCTCGAGCGGCGTGTAACGGCGCGCCGCGGCCGCCGTGGTCCAGGGGCACCGCACGGCGCGTGACGCGCGCCGCACCCCGGTGCGCGGCGCCGGGGCGCGCGTCGGCTGATCGACGACCGGGAGCGCGACGAGAAGCGCCGCCACCGCGACGGTGCCACCGAGCGCTCGGCCCGGCCGCGTGCGCGCCCTGCGCTGCTCTCGTTCGTTCCCGCGGGCCATCTGGGGACGGTAACCGGCGGACGTCGCCGCGAATAGGGCACCTTGGTCCTTGGTTCCCGCCCTCGCCGGGCCCGGCGCGCCCTTACGCCGTGAGCTCGCCCACCCGTAACGGCACGCCCACGACATTTCCCGGGGGCGCCAGCGGGCAGCTCCATGCCGGGTCGTACGCGCACGACGGGTTGTAGGCGAAGTTGAGATCGACGACGAGCCGCCCGCCGGAGCCGCCGAGGTCGGCGCCCTTCACCGTGTCGAGGACGTAGCGGCCGCCGCCGTAGGTGGCCGCTCCCGCCAGCGCGTCGCGTAGCGGGACGAAGATGCCCCCGCCGTAGCCGAGGAGCCACCAGACGTCGAGCGAGCCGACACCTGGTAGCTCGACGACGCCGATCCGCTCGAAGCGCACGGTCCCGTCGGTCCCGGTGACCACCTCGATGCGCTCGGGCTCCCCCGCGGCTTCGACCTCGACCTCGAAGCGGTAGGCCGGGTCGTAAGGGGCCACCGGAACGCCGCGGAAGGTCGCACGGCGGTCGGCGGGGACGGGGGACTGGGGATGCTCGGCGAGCAGGCGGTCACGCGCCGAGCGCCACAGCTCGTGGGCCGCCCGGACGTCGCCGCTTCCTCTGATGCGCGCGTACAGCGCGCCGACCTGACGCCGCCAGTCGAGCAGGCTCAGCGTCGCGGAGCTCGTCTGCGCACTCGGTCCGGACCCGTCCACGGGCACCTCCTTCCGGCCCCATCGTCGCCCAGCGGGCCCGTCGGCGCCGGCCGGACGCGTCGACCCGGTTACCCGGGTCAGGCGCGCGGCAGCGCGAACGCGGCGACGGCCGCGAACTGGAGCGCGGCCCCGGCGAGCGTGCAGGCGTGGAAGACCTCGTGGAAGCCGAACACCTGCGGCGCCGGATCCGGCTTGCGGCGCGCGTATACGAGGGCGCCGGCCGTGTAGAAGGCGCCCCCGAGCAGCAAAATGGCGAACCCCGCCGCGGAGAGGCCGCGCTCGAGCTCGGGGAGCACGGCGAGCGCCGACCATCCGACGACGACGTACGGCACGGCCACGGCCCACTTCGGGGCGTCGAGCCAGAACTGGCGAAGCGCGATCCCCGCGACGGTGCCCACCCACACGAGGCACAGGATGAAGGTCCGCGCCCAGCCGTGGAGGGCGAGCCCGGCAACCGCGGTGTACGTGCCGGCGATCGCGAAGAAGATCATGGAATGGTCGGCGCGCCGGAGCCGCCGGCGCGCCGGAGGCGCCCAGTCCCGCCGGTGGTAGGCCGCGCTCACGCCGAACAGGCACGTGAGCGAGAGGACGTAGACGGCGAGCTCGAAGGTCGCCGCAGCGCCCGATCCCCGCATCGCCAGCAGCGGTCCGGCGACCAACGTGCAGACGAACGCGCCGAGGTGCAGCCAGCCGCGTAGGAGCGGCTTCGTCTGGGCCGGCGGTGTCCCGAGGCTGGATGGAGTAACCACGTGCCGAGCTCCCGCGATCGTCGGCGGACGTCGGCACCCTCGGTGCCGCTCCGGCCCGGTCGCCCCCACCGGGCCCGCCAGATGGTAGCCCTGGCTCCCGGCGCGGCGTCCACCGCCTCGTTGCGCCTCGGCCCCGAGGACGGGCGCACGGGCGCCCGCCGGGGATCGGTACGCTCGCAGGTCGCCTGGCTCGTCGTGAGGAGTCGCCAGTGAGCCTGTCCATCGGGATCGTCGGCCTGCCGAACGTGGGCAAGTCGACGCTCTTCAACGCGCTGACGCGCAACGAGGTGCTCGCGGCGAACTACCCGTTCGCGACGATCGAGCCGAACGTCGGTGTAGTGAACGTCCCCGACGAGCGTCTCGACCGCCTCGCCGCGCTCTACGACAGCGCGCGGATCGTCCCCGCGACGGTGACCTTCGTCGACATCGCCGGCATCGTGAGCGGTGCCTCCGAAGGTGAGGGGCTCGGGAACAAGTTCCTCGCCGCGATCCGCGAGACCGATGCCATCTGCCAGGTGGTCCGGGCATTCTCCGATCCCGACGTCGTCCACGTCACCGGTCGCGTCGACGTGGTGGACGACATCGAAACGGTCAACACCGAGCTCGTGCTGGCCGACCTGCAGACCGTCGACAACCGGTTGGCGAGGCTCGCCAAGGAAGCGCGGACACGCCCCGAGCTCGGGCCCGTGCTGGCGGCGACGACCACGGCGAGGGGGATCCTCGACAGCGGTCGCACCATCGCCGCCGCCGCGGCGGCGGGCGACGTCGACCCGGCGCCGCTTCGCGACCTCCAGCTCCTCAGCGCCAAGCCGTTCATCTACGTCTTCAACGTCGACGAGGCCGAGCTCGGCGACGAGGGGCGCCGCCAAGAGCTCGCCGCGCTCGTGGCGCCGGCGGAGTCGGTGGTGGTCTGCGCGCAGATCGAGGCCGAGCTCGCCGCGCTCGAGCCGGCCGACGCGGCGGAGCTGCTCGCGGGCTACGGCCAGCACGAGTCCGGCCTGGTCCAGCTGGTGCACGTCGGGTTCCGGACCCTCGGTCTGCAGACATTCCTCACGGCCGGCCCGAAAGAGGCACGGGCCTGGACGATCCGCGCGGGTGCCACCGCTCCCGAGGCGGCCGGGGTGATCCACTCGGACTTCCAGCGCGGCTTCGTGAAGGCCGAGGTCGTCAGCTTCGACGAGCTCGTGCAGGCCGGCTCGGTACCGGCGGCGCGCGCGGCCGGCCGCGCCAGGATCGAGGGGAAGGACTACGCCATGCGCGACGGCGACGTCGTCGAGTTCCGCTTCAACGTCTGATCGATCGCCGCCGCCCGCCAGGCCCCGGCGTCGGGCCACGCGGCTCCCCACGAGGATCGCTCACGCCAGACGGCGGCCGCGCACCAGCGTGTCGAAGGCGATCCGGCGCGTCTCTGGCGTCTCGACCGGACGCTCGACGATGCACGCCCGCTCGACGTCGAGCGGGGCGAGCTCCCCGGCGATGTCGCCGGCGGTGTACAGGATCGCCGGGTCCTGCGGGCCTCCGATGCCGTAGGCGAGGTTCGCGAGGTCGTGACCGACGACGAGGAACGTCCCGCCAGGAGCGAGGCCCGCCGCCGCGTGGGCGAACGCCTGACGCCGCTCCTCAGCCTGCAGATGGAGGTAGCAGACGATCACCAGGTCGTACGCCGCCTCGTCCGGGCGCCATGTCCGGACGTCGGCCTCGACCCACTCGACCTCGACACCGCGGTCGCCGGCGAGCAGCTGTGCCTTCTCGAGGGCGACGCGGGAGAAATCGACCCCGGTCACCCGCCATCCCCGCGCGGCGAGCCAGACCGCATTCCGCCCCTCGCCGCAGCCGAGGTCGAGCGCTCGCCCGGGCGCGACGTGCTCCAGCTCCTCGACGACGAAGCGGTTGGGGTCTTCCCGCCACAGCAGTCCCTCGACCCGGTAGCGCTCGTTCCAGTCGTCGGCGTCCACGGTCCTCCCCGCGGCCGGCCGCGTCTAACCCCGCCTGCGGCGGGGGCCGAGCCCGATGGCGCGGAGCAGGCCGCCGGTCAGGCTGTTCGACCTGCGGTACACCGATCGCCGAGCCGCCCGCCGCGCCAGGCCGCCGGCGCCGCGGTGCTCCGCCGCCTCGACGTTCCCCAGGTCGCGCGCGGCCCTGTACAGCTGGCTCCTCAGGCTCTTACGGGATGCCACCTCGCCTCCTCCGTCGTGTCGTACCAGCATGATCGTCCCCGTGGACCGCCGTGTCCACGGACGCGGGCGTGCAGCGGAGCCGATCGTCCACGGGTGCGAGGTGCGTCGATGCACCCGCCCGCGCGAACCGGGCCCTCACGGGCCGCCGGGCCGGGCGCGCACGGCGCCCTCGACGGTGGATGATCGTGCCGTGGAGGTCGGCCAGCTCGTGTTCAACCCGTTCGACCGCTCGTGGTGGGCCGACCCCTACCCTCTCTACGGCAGGCTCTTGGCCGAGGCGCCTTCCGGCAAGGTCCCCGGCCTCGACATCTGGTACTTCGCCGGCTACGAGGAGTGCGAGACCATCTTGCGCGACGCCCGCTTCGGCGTGGACGAGCGCAACAGCACTCTGTACCGCCAGTTCGCGCCGAACCAGGACGGCCAGCGCGACGAGCTCGGGCGTTCGTTCCTCTTTCTCGATCCGCCCGAGCACACGCGCCTGCGGGGCTTCGTCTCGCGCTCGTTCACACCCCGGGTCGTCGAGGGGCTGCGGGCCCGCATCGGCGCCACCGTCGAAGAGCTCGTCGACCGGCTCCCCGATGGGGCGCCGTTCGACGTGGTGACCGAGCTCGCCTACCCGCTTCCCGTCACGGTGATCTGCGACCTGCTCGGCATCCCTGTCGGCGACCGCGGATCGTTCCACCAGTGGTCCCGCCACCTCGTCGCCGCGCTCGACCCGGAGCTCGTCGTGCCGCCGGAGGTGATGCGCGAGCGCCGCCAGGCGGTCGGGGAGCTGCGCGCCTACATGCTCGGTCTCGTGGCCGAGCGGAGGCGACGACCTGCCGATGACCTCATCTCCGCGCTGAGCGCGGCGAGCACTCCCGAGGGGCCGGCGATCGAGTCGGCCATGAGCCAGGAGGAGCTCGTCACGACGCTGGTACTGCTGCTCGTCGCGGGTTACGAGACGACGGTGAACCTCGTCGCCAACGCCGTGCTGGCGCTCCTGCGCCATCCCGACCAGGCGGCGCTGGTCAGCCGGAGCCCGGCGCTCGTCGCCCCCTGCGTCGAGGAGGTCTTGCGCTTCGACCCGCCGGTGCAGCTGACGAGCCGGGTGGCGCTCGCCGACGTCGAGGTGGGCGGGGTCGAGGTGCCGGAGGGGGCCTTCGCCCTCGTGCTCGTCGCGGCTGCCAACCGCGACCCCGCTCGCTTCGACTTGCCCGAGGTGTTCGACGTCACCCGCGCCGGGACCCGCCACCTCTCGTTCAGCCTCGGCGCCCACCACTGCCTCGGCGCGCCGCTCGCTCGGGCCGAGGCCCAGCTCGCTCTCGCCGGCCTGCTGGACCGCCGGCGTGACCTCGCCCCCGGGGGCGAGCCGCGCTATCGCGAGACCCTCGTGCTGCGCGGGATCGAGCATCTCCCGATCCTTGCCCGGCGACGCTGAGCCGGCACAAACATGCCGGTATCCCGGCCGTATTGCTCCAGCGCGGCTCAATCCGCGGCACCCATCTGCCGATAGATACCTGGAGGGAACGTCCCGCCCGGGGCAGCAACGCTGCCCGGGCGGCGCCGACCAGGAGCTCGGAGATGACCGGTCCCATCGACATCACGGAGGTGCCCAGGGCCCGAGGCGGGAGCTGATGGTCCGGCGGCGTGGCGCTCGGGATGGCGCCCGGCACGGCGCGGAAGTGGCGCCGACCGGGGAGCTCGGTACCGCCGCGCCGGCATGGTCCGACGAGGAGCTGCTGCGCGCCGTCGTCGCGAGCTCGCCGCTGGCCATCTACGTCGTCAACTCCGCCGGCGTCGTCGAGCTGTGGAACCCGGCCGCCGAGGAGCTGTTCGGCTGGACGGCCGCAGAGGCGGTCGGGCGGCGCCTGCCCTTCGTCGACGCCGAGGCGGACGAGGAGTTCGAGCGGCTCCGGTCGCGGGTCATGGCGGGCGAGCCGTTCTCGGGCCTGGAGGCCGTCCGCAGGCGAAAGGACGGCCGGCAGGTCAGCCTGTCCATCTCGACCGTCCCGCTGCGCGACGAGAGCGGCGCGGTCCGTGCCGTGCTGGGGGTGTCCCAGGACGTCACCGACCGCAAGCACGCCGAGGCAGCCCTCGTGCGCCAGGCCCAGCTGGACAGCTTGACGGGCCTGCACACCAGGGGCTTCTTCCTCCAGATCCTGGAGCAGACGCTGGCGCGCCCGCGCTGCCGATCGGCGCTCGTCCTCGTCGACCTCGACGACTTCAAGGACGTGAACGACAGCTTCGGCCATCACGTCGGCGACGAGCTGCTCGCCGCGTTCGCGGCCCGGCTGCGGGGCGCCGTCGGCCCGAAGGACGTGGTGGGACGCCTCGGTGGCGACGAGTTCGTCATCCTCCTCGAGGGCGTCGGACCGAAGAGCGCCGAGGAGGCGCCGCAGCGGGTCTTCGAGGCGCTCTCCGGCTCCGTGGTGATCGGGGGGCGCGAGTTAACGGTGCGCGTCAGCGGCGGCGTGGCGCTCTGCCGGCCGGGGAACCGGGTGGAGGAGGTGCTGCGCCGCGCGGACGTGGCGATGTATGCGGCGAAGCGAGGGCAGCGCGGCTCCGTCCGGGTCTTCGACGAGGCGATGGAGCGGGACGTGATGGAGCGCGTAGCACTCGAGGCGCGGCTGTCCCGCGCGGTCGAGGGCGGCGAGCTGCGCGTCCACTACCAGCCCATCTTCCAGCTCGCGACGGGGAAGGTGACCGCGGTGGAGGCACTCGTGCGGTGGCAGCACCCCGAGCACGGGCACCTCTTGCCGAACAGGTTCATCCCCCTCGCCGAAGCAAGCGGCGCGATCGTCGGGATCGGGCGATGGGTCCTGCTCGAGGCGTGCGCGCAGCTGCGGGTGTGGCAACGCGAGCACCCGCGCGCCACAGCACTGCGCATCTCGGTCAACCTTTCGCCGCGCCAGCTCCGGGCGCCGGGACTCGAGTCAGACGTGCTCGGCGCCCTAGAGGCTGCCGAGCTGAAGCCCGAGCAGCTCCAGCTGGAGGTGACCGAGAGCGCGCTGGCCGCCGAGGGCGCCGAGAACGTGCTGCGTCGCCTCGGCGAGCTCGGCATCCGCCTCGCCATCGACGACTTCGGTACCGGTTACTCCTCCCTCACCGCGCTCAGGCGCTTCCCGTTTGGCGCGCTGAAGATCGACCGGTCGTTCATCGCCGGCCTCGAGACCGGGTGGGAGGACCGCGCCATCGTGCTCGCCACTCTCGGGCTTAGCCGTTCGCTCGGGCTCACGGCGATCGCCGAGGGCGTCGAGACCGCCGCCCAGCTGGAGACGCTCTCCACGATCGGCTGCGAGGAGGCGCAGGGGTACCTGCTCGGTCGGCCCCAGCCGGCGGCGGGCATCTCGCGGCTGCTCGGCGAGAGCACGCCGTGGCTACCGAAGGTTCGCGCCTCGGCGATCGTCCACCGCCCCACGATCCGGGGATTCCAGCGCAGGTCGACGTCCTGAGAAGGACCGGTCTCAGGCGACGTTGCCGGTCCCGCTCCCCCGATCCCGGACCCGACCGGGGGCCGCCTCGGGGACGATCCCGAGGTGCGCCATCGGGGCCTGCGCGGGCGCGCTCGACTCCTCCGCTGGGCGTCCGTCCACGGCCGGCGCGGGGTCCCGTCCGGCCAGCCACTTCTGGAGCCCCTCGGCGGGGAGCGGGCGGCTCAAGAAGTAGCCCTGAGCGAACGTACAGCCGAGCGCCACGAGCTGATCCCACGCCTCGCGGCACTCCACGCCCTCTGCGACGACATCGAGGCCGAGGCTGCGGCCGAGCTCGACCGTCGAGCGGACGATCGCCGCGTCGTCGGCGTCGACGTGCATGTTCATGACGAACGAGCGGTCGATCTTGATCTCGCGCACGGGAAGCCGCCGGAGGTGAACGAGCGAGCAGTAACCGGTGCCGAAGTCGTCGATCGAGAGCCGGATGCCCATCTCCTCCAGCTGTCCGAGGACGACGCCGATGCGGGACTTGTCCGCCATCATCGTCGACTCGGTGATCTCGAACTCGAGCGTGGACGAGTCGACCCGCCAGCGCCGGAGCAGCTCGCCGACCTGCGTCGGGAAGTCGAGGTCCAACAGGTTGCGCGTCGAGATGTTCACGGACACCGACAGCTCGATGCCGTCGTCGCGCCAGCGCCGGACCTGGCGGAGGGCCTCGTCGACGACGTAGAGCGTGAGCGGCTTGATGAGGTCGCTCTGCTGGGCGAGCGGGATGAAGTGGTCCGGTGGCACGAGTCCCCGTTCGGGGTGCTTCCAGCGCACGAGCGCCTCGACGGAGGTGACGGCCCCGTCCGAGAGCCGCGCCTTCGGCTGGTAGTGGAGCACGAGCTCGCGCTGGGCGATCGCCCGGCGGAGCTCTGCGACGAGCGTGAGGCGGGCGGAACCGTAGTGGTCGGCCGCTTCGTCGTAGAAGGCGCAACCGGACTCGTCGGTCTTCGCCTGGTACATCGCGACGTCGGCGTGCTGCAGCAGCGTCTCGACGTCCGGACCGTCGTCGGGGTACACCGAGACGCCGATGGAGGCCTCCAGCGTGATCGGGAGCCCCTGCACGACAACTGGCCGGCTGAGCACCTCGCGGACGACCTCGATCGTCGGGACAGCAGCACTGCGGTCCGGAAGCTTCGAGAGCAGGATGGCGAACTCGTCGCCGCCGAGGCGGGCGACCGTCCCGCCCGTCCCGAGGACCCGCTCGAGGCGGGACGCCACCTGGCGCAGGACGGCGTCGCCGGCATGATGGCCAAGCGAGTCGTTGATCTCCTTGAATCGATCGAGGTCCATCAGCATGAGGACGATGCGCTCACGTCCCTTCTCGGCGGGTTCGTCGATGGCACGCTCGATCCGGTCCCGGAGCAGCGTCCGGTTCGGCAGGCCGGTCAGGTTGTCGTGCAGCGCCTGGTAGCGGTTGATCTCGGCCTGGCGCCGGAGCGCCTCTTCCGCCTCCCTGCGCTCGGTGATGTTCTCGATCATCGTGATCGCGAACGCCGGGCGGCCCTGCCCGTCCCGCTCCACCGCGGCCGCGACGTGCGCCCAGATCGTCTCGCCGTCCCGGCGCAGGTAGCGCTTCTCGACCTGATAGCTGTCCCGGGCCCCGGCCATCATGGCCTCGAAGAGGGCCGTCTCCTCCTCCACGTGCTCGGGATGCGTGTACGCCGCGATCGGCATGCGGGCGAGCTCGGTCTGCGAGTAGCCGAGCATCCGCTCCAGGGACGGGTTGACCGCGACGGCGTGTCCGTCGGCGGTGAACCTGCCGATGCCGATTGAGGCACCCTCGAAGATGGTCTGGTAGCGCGCCAGCGCCTCGACCTCCGTGCGCTTCGCCTCGAACTCGGCGGCGTGGCTCACCCCCGCCGAGAGAATCGCGGCGAGCAGCTCCATGGTCTGACGGTCGTCCTCGTCGAGCGGGTGCTCGACCGACGAGCTGACGACGTTCAGGGACCCGACGATGCCGCCGCCGCTGAAGAAGGGGACGCAGATGATCGAGCGCTCGCCGACGACGCTCGATATCTCCTTGTTGATGCGCGGGTCGTTGCGGGTGTCGGCGATGAGCACGGGCCTGCCGGCTTCGATCGCGAAGCGGATCAGCGTCGTCGACAGCGGCCTGCGGTCGCCGACCATCGCCCGTGCGATCCCGCCGGCTGCCCTCACCACGAGCTGCTCACCCTCGATGAGGTTGACCATCGCGCCCTCGGCGCGTGTGAGTTCCTGGGAGCGGTCGACGGTCAGCTGCATCACCGCCTCGAGGTCGAGCCCGGCCGCGGCGATGTCGCGCTGGACCGCGACGATCTGCGCGAGGCGCTGGTCCTCGCCGCGCCGTGCGCGGCGCGCGGCGGTCCCGCCGCGCGCGAGCCGGTGGGCGAGGCGCGCGATCCCCCGTCCGTCGCTGTTCACGACTATCTAACGCCCCGGCGAGCAGGCGGGTTGAGGTGCGCGTCACCGTCGGGGATGGCTGTCCCTCCGCCGGCCCCGACGCCGTTCGCGCGCGAACGCCGATGCGTGCCACCCCCCTTGTGCGATCTGTGGCCCCACCTGCTGTTCCCGTCATTGACGGCGGAGGACCATATAGGATTTCGCATCAGACGAAGCCCCTGAGGATGCGGGGCGTGGCGCTCCCCCGCCCGGCGAAGCGCCGGTCGTGGGGCCGACGAAAGGAAGCCCATGGACGAGCAGGCGCAGGTCGAGCCGCCCGAGTGGATCCTCGAGCTCGCCGCATCGCGTCCCTTCGGTGAGAGCGACCGGCGAGGCACGGTCAACCTCATCGACGAGGCGGCGCGGGCCAGGGCGGCCGCGACCGTGCGCAGCGGGCAGAGCGTCAGCCTCGCCAGGCCGGTGCGCGGGGGCGACTACAACGCGACGCCAGAGCGACCGGGCTTCGCCCACGAGATCGACTACCGCGTCACACCCGACGGCACGGGTTGGGGCAGCGACCATCTGGTCCTCGACCCCCACGGCCTGATGAACACGCACATCGACGCGCTGAACCACGTCGCGCTGAACGGCACCTACTACGGCGGCCGACCGTACGATGCCCCCGAGCAGGGCTCCGCCGACGTGCTCGCGCCGGACGGGCTGGTGGCGAGGGCCGTGTTCGTGGACATTCCCGCCCTGCGCGGCACCGACTGGGCCGACACGCCGGTCACCGGGGCGGACATCGACGCCGCGCTCGGCGCAGCCGGTCTCACCTTCGAGCGGGGCGACGCGCTCTGCCTCGACATGGGACGCGACCGCTTCGAGACGGCGAGCGGCCACGTCCTCGGCGGTCCCGAGAGCGAGGACGACGCCGGCGGCGGGCTGTCGAGCGACGGGGCGCGCTGGGTCGCCGAGCACGGCGTCTCGATGCTCGCCTGGGACATGCTCGACTCGCGGGAGGCCAAGGCGACGCGCGCCTCGGCGCACGTCCTCACGTGGGCGATCGGCCTGCTCCTCGTCGACAACTGCGACTTCGCCGCGCTGCGCGCCGTGCTCGGAGGCGGCACGCAGATCGCAGGGGCGCTCGTCGTCGCGCCGCTCGTGGTGAAGGGCGCCAACGGCGTCAACCTCAACCCGATCATCCTGCGCTGAGCCGCTCGGCCGGGGGGGGACCCCGACCCCGCGGCTCGGTCGCTCAGCTGAGCAGCCCGACCTGCTGGAGCAGATACGCAAGGCTCACGAGTGAGACGAGCGCTGCCGCGGTCCAGCCGGCGGCGCGCAGCGCCCGCCCCACCTGCCGGCCCCGCATGAGCTGCTCGCTCCCTGAGACGGCGATCAGCGCCACCAGGCTCACCGGCGTGCCGACCCCGCCGATGATGCTGCCGACGTACAGGATCCGCACGGGCGACAGCCCGCCGTAAGAGATGGCGACGCCGAGGGCCGCCACCGCCGCGAGCACGCCGTAGAAGCTCGGAGCCTCGCGCGGCCGGCACATCAGGCCCCGGCGCCAGCCGAGCTGGGCAGCGAGCACATGGGCCGTCGTCGCCATGATCACCGGCAGCGCCACGAGCGCCGAGGCGAGGAGCCCCGCGCCGAGGACGTCGCCGGCGAACCTGCCGGCGATCGGCTGCAGCACGCGTGCGGCGTCTGTGGCGGTCGTGACCCGCTGGTGACGCGTCCCGAGTGTGGCACCGGTCGCGACCAGGGCGAAGAGCAGCACCACGGCCAGCAGCACGGCGCCTGCCACCGCCCCGGCGGTCTCGGTGCGGGGTGTCGGCGACGGGGAGGCCGCCTCGGACTCCGAGATGGTGAGCCACACGTAGACGTAGCCCGTGAGCGTCGTGCCGAGAGGGCGAGCTCGCGGCCGGTCGATGCCGGATCGAAGCGAACCGAGGGGACCAGCACCGCGTAGGCGAGCGCGCCCCAGTCCACGTGGGCGGCGAACGCGCACGCCACGTCGGCCCCGACGAGGCACAGCACGACACAGACGAGCACGCGCCGCACGCGCTCGTGCCCTCCCCCGGTGAGCAGCACCAGCACGCCGATGGCGATCGGCACGACCAGGAGGCGCCAGTCGATCCCGGTGAGCAGCCCACCGGCCGCAGCGGCGCCCTCGAGGTCGGCGCCGACCGTGACGACATTCACGGTGACGATCGCCACAAGCACGAGCAGCTGGACGCGGCGCCCGTAGGCGGAGACCACCAGCGACTTTAGGTCTCGGCCCGATGCGAGCCCGACGCGAGCGGCGATCACCTGGACGATCGCCAGCACCGGCAGGATCAGCACGACCACCCACGAGAGCGGGTAGACGCTCGCCGCGCCGACGACGGCGAAAGTGGCGAGCGTCGTCGGATCGGCGTCGGACGCGCCGGCGACGACCCCGGGGATGACGGCCGCGAGGCGCCGCGCCCGCGGCGCGCCAACAGCGGACCGTCAGCCCGCCGCCACTCCGCAGGTCAAACGTAATCGTATACCTTTTCCGATCGCAGGTGCGGCCATCGTGTCAGCCGATGAGCACGGGCGCGAGGCGGCGCCACTGCTCGAGCGGCATCGCCTCGTCGGGACCGCCGAACACGTAGATGCACACGTGGTCCGCCCCGGCCTCGTGATGGGCGGCGATACGCGCCCGGATCGTCTCCTCGTCGCCGGCCACGACGAGCGCGTCGACCAACCGATCGCTCCCGCCGTCCGCGAGATCCTCCTCGGAGAAGCCGCCTCGCAGCAGGTTGTTCGTGTAGTTCGGCAGCGTCAGGTAGCTGCTGACGAAGGCGCGGGCGCGCTCGCGTGCGACGACCGGGACCGCCTCGAGCACGACCGCCTGCTCGGGAGCGAGCACCTTGTCGGGCCCGAGCAGCTCGCGCGCCGCCCGCGTCTGGTCGGGAGTGACGAGGTAGGGATGCGCGCCAGCGCTGCGGTCGCGGGCGAGCTCGAGCATCTTCGGACCAAGGGCCGCCAGCAGCCTCCCGTCCACAGGGACGGGTTGCTCGGCCGCGTCGAGCTCGTCGAGGTACTCGCGCATCTTCGCCAACGGACGACGGTACGAGCCCGGCTCCTTCGCCTCGACGATCGGCGCGTGGCTCGCCCCGAGGCCGAGCACGAACCGGGCCGGCCAACGCTCTTCGACGCTCGCGCGACGGCGTGCCACCTCGTCGGGTGGATGCATCCAAATGTTCAGGATCCCGGTGACGATTCGGACGCGCTGCGTGGCGGAAAGCAGGTGTTCGACCGCCCCCATCACGTCGCCGCCGACGTCGGGTACGAACAGGGCCGTGTAGCCGAGGTCCTCCAGCTCGGCGGCCGCGGCCGCGGTGGCGCCTTTGTCCTGGTGGAAGCGCAGCTCGCGACTCCAGATGCCGACGGGTCCAAGCTCGGGTGTCATGGTGCGCATTATGGCGCTCGACGCTGGCGCGCATGCGATGGGCGTACCGGACCGGCCTCGAGCGGCCTGTTGGCGGGGCGCCAGATACCTGGTGGCGGCAAAGTTGCAGGCGCCATGTCGCCGCGCTGCCGCAGGTGTACCGTCAACCGTTGCCACGGCAACTCAGCGACCGGGCGGGTCGACTTGCCAAGGTTGATCATCTAGTATTTGCTATACGATATGGCCGCAGGATGTAGCTTGGGCCCGCGAAGGCCGCCCGACGCGGGAGGGGGAGATCGGTTGACTGGGCAGCCTGGCCGTGACGCGTCGGTCGCCGCCGATCGCCCCGCCCCGTCGGCCGGTGTCCGGACGTCGCCCCAGTGACCAGCGACACCGATCGGGTGCCGCAGGGGCCCACGGCCGCCGTCGCCAACGACGGCAGCGGGCCGACGCTGCTCAGCGTCTCCCACATGGCCAAGGCGTTCGGCGCCACGCAGGCGCTGCGCGACTGCACCTTCGATCTGCGACCCGGCGAGGTGCACGCTCTCGTCGGTGAGAACGGCTGCGGCAAGTCGACGCTCGTCAAGATCCTGAGCGGCGTGCACGCGCCGGACGCGGGCTCGGTCGAGCTCGCCGGCAGCACCGTGCAGCTTCGCAACCCGCGTGCCGCCCAGGACCTCGGGATCGTCACCGTGTTCCAGGAGGTCCTCGTCGCCGAGGCCCGTTCCGTCCTGGACAACGTCTGGCTCGGCACGGACGCCACGTGGCGCACGAAGATCCCCCAGAGGGAGAAGCGCGTGCGGGCGCGCGAGGCGCTGCAAGAGCTGCTCGGGCACCCGCTCGACCTCAACATGGCGGTCGAGGAGCTCTCGCTCTCGGACCGCCAGTCCTGCGGGATCGTCCGGGCGCTGCTGCGCGAGCCGAAGATCCTCATCCTCGACGAGGCGACCTCGGCGCTCGACGTCGCCACGCGCGACCGCCTCTTCGCCGTCGTCGCCCGCCTCTCGGCCCAGGGCGTCGGCGTGATCTTCATCACGCACCGGATGGACGAGATCGAGGAGATCGGCGACCGGATCACCGTCATGCGATCGGGCGAGACGGTCGCCGAACTCGCGCGAGGTGCATGGACGCCGCGGGAGCTCGTGCGCCTGATGACCGGCTCGGACGTGCTGGCGGGCGCCGGACGCGCAGAGAAGGCATCGGCAGTGACGCGCCGCGGGGCGCCGGTGCTCAGCGTCCACGGCCTGAAGCTCCGCGCCGACGGCCGCCCGATCGACCTCGAGGTGTGCGCCGGCGAGCTCGTCGGCGTCGCCGGCTTGGAGGGCCACGGCGAGAACGAGTTCCTGGAGGCGCTCTGGGGTGAGAACGCCTTCGGCGGCGAGGTCATCCGCCACCTCCCCGGTGGTGACGTCGCCATCCGCTCGACCGTCCAAGCCGCCGACTACGACATCGCCTACGTGCCCCGCGAGCGGCGGCTCGACTCGGTGTTCAGCTGGATGACGATCCGCGAGAACTTCGCGCTCCCGACGCTCGCCGAGGACAGCCACTTCGGCTGGCTGAGCCCGCGCTCGTCGCGCCGGCGGTTCGCCTCCTATGCCAAGCGGCTCGGCATCGTCCTCGGCTCCCCGGAGGACGCGATCACGACCCTGTCGGGCGGAAACCAGCAGAAAGTGGTCATCGCGCGCTGGCTGGCCTTCGGCCCGCGCATCCTGCTCCTGAACGACCCAACGCGCGGGATCGACATCGGCACGAAGAACGACCTCTACGCGCTGCTCGGCGCCCTCGCCAACGAGGGGCTCGCCGTCGTCATGCTCTCGACCGAGCTCGACGAGCACGTCGAGCTGATGGACCGGGTGCTCGTGTTCCGCGAGCACGAGCTCTTCCGCGAGCTCGACCGGAGCGAGCTGTCACGAGAAGCCCTCGTCGCGGCGTTCTTCGGCGAGAACGGCGAGGACTGAGATGGCACAGACGCTCACGTTGCCCGCCCGGACAGGCAGCGCCACCGCGCGCTTCGAAGCCAAGCGGCTCCTGCGCACCTACAGCTTCGGCTTCGCCTTGCTCCTCACCCTTGGGCTGCTGTTCACGACCCTCGCCACCGAGCACGGCGGCTTCGGGCTGACGGACCAGCTGGCCAACGTCGCTCCAATGGCGATCGCCGCGCTGGCGAGCGCGCCGACGATCATCGGCGGCGGCTTCGACATCTCGATCTCGCCGCTGATCTTCTTCACGAACAGCGTCTTCGTCGTCTGGCTCGCCCCTCACGGGCTCGGCGGCGCGATCTCGGTCCCGATCGTGCTGGCCCTCGGCATGGCGGTCGGGGCGCTCAACGGCCTGCTCATCGTCGGGCTGCGCGTCCAGCCGATCGTCGTCACGCTCGCGACGTTCTTCACCCTCCAAGGCGTCGACCTCCTCATCGCCCCGAATCCGGTGTCGATGACGGGCGCCGGGTGGGTCCGGCATCTCGCCCAGTCCGTCGGCCCGGTGCCCGGTGGCCTCCTCACGATCGGGCTGCCGCTGCTCATCTGGTTCGGCCTGCGATTCGTCCCGTTCCGCCGCCTCCTCTATGCCGTCGGGAGCAACGACACGACGGCCTTCTCCAGTGGCGTCAACGTCAGCGCGGTGCGGGTGGCCAGCTACGCGCTCGGCGGGCTCTTCGCCGGCTTCGCCGGCCTGGCGCTGACCGGTCTCGTGAGCTCGGCCAACTCCTCGTCGGCAACGGAGTACACCCTGGTGGCGATCGCCGCCGTCGTGCTCGGCGGCACGTCCCTCGTGGGCGGTCGGGGCGGCCTCCTCGGAGCCCTGTTCGGTGCGATCTCGATCTACCTCCTCCAGAACCTCCTCGCCACGTTCGCGATCGATCCCGCCTACCTCGAGATCGTCTACGGCGGCATCCTCATCGTCGCCGTCGTGCTCGGCGGAGCGCTCTCGCCGGCGGGCGCCGGCGGGCGTCGGCGCCCGGGCGCTCGCTGGATCCGGCGCCGGGGCAGGGTCCTCCAGCCGACCCAGGCGATGTCGGACACGTCGCTCCAGGAGCTCGGGGGGACGGACCCGGGCGCTGTCGGCCCTGCAATCGGCGGCCTCGCCGACGGGACCGCGCTTGAAGCGAGCGCAGCGACCGACGGTGCCGAGCGGATCTCCACACCGCGGATGAGGCTCGCCGCGCTCCAGGCGAGGTTCCCGATCATCCAGGTCCTGGCGCTCGTCGCGGTGTTCGCCTACGGCGATCTCACGCTCCCCGGGCTCGGCAGCTGGACGAGCATCCGCTCGATCCTCGTCCTTGCCGCCCTCGTCGGGCTCGCCTCCGGAGGCCAGACCCTCCTCATCCTGATGGGTGGCTTCGATCTCGGGGTCTCTGGCTTCATCGTGGCAGGGGCACTCACGGTGACCGCGCTCAACCTGGACTATCACATTTCCTTCGGGGTGGCCCTGCTGTTCGCCGTCATCGGAGCCGGCGTCCTCGGTGGGATCGCGGGCTACGTCTGTCACCGGTTCAGGATCAACCCGCTGGTCGTCACGTTGGCGATGGGCACCATCGCAGTCGGGATCGTGGAGGTCCAGAACGGCGGCCTTGCCGATGGGAACGCTCCGCCGTGGCTGGCCACCCTGGCAGAGCCGGCGACGAAGACCTTCGGACTGTCGATTCCGCCGACCATCGCGATCTGGGTCGCGGTCCTCGTGGTCTTCGCCATCTTCTTGCACCGGACGAAGCTCGGACGGCATCTCTTCGCGACCGGCGCGAACTCGCGGGCGGCCGACTACGCCCTCATCAACACCCGGCGCGTCTGGACGGCCACCTTCGCCTTCAGCGCGATCGCCTCGGCGCTCGTGGGTGTGCTGATCGGCGGATTCGCCGGCACGGTCGACAGCACGCTCGGCGATCCTTATCTGTTCCAGAGCGTCGTCTCGGTGATCGTGGGCGGGACGATCTTCGGCGGTCCGGGCGATTACACCCGCACCTGCATCGGCGCACTCTTCCTCACCGTCCTCACGACCGTGCTCGTCGGCCACGGCGCGAGCGCGGCCGCCGAGGAGATCATCTACGGCGTCATCATCCTCGCCGCCATCACCGTGTACGGCCGGCAGCGGCGGCTCCGGGATCGCCTATGAATGCCCGCCGACGGCGGGACGCGGCCCGCGCCGCGACGCTTCGCCAGATCAACAACCGCAAGCAAGGATCAACAACTGAAAGCAAGGGGGAACAACCCATGGATAATGGTAAAAGAAAGCTCACGTCGCGGCGCAGCCGCGCACGAGCAGGGGTACTCGGCGCGCTGCTGGTCGCGGCACCGCTGAGCGTTGTGACCGCAGCGGGTGCCTCGTCAGCGTCCGTACGCGCGGCCACCGCCAAGGCGGCGGCTAGCTGTGGGACCAGCGTTACGGTCGGCCCGTCGAACCCGAGTGGCATCTACAAGACCCTGCCGGCCAACTTAAAGGCCATCTACTCGAGCTACCCGGGCGCGCTCATTGCGAGCCCGTGGGCGACGAAGAAGATCACGGCGAAGCCCCCGTGGAAGATCGGCTACATCGCCTTCGCGACCACGAACCCGTACAACGCGGACGTCGTGACGGGGCTGAAGCAGCAGTTCGCGCTGGCGAAGAAAGCCGGCCTCGTGAAGGGCAGCCTCATCACGAGCATCCCGGCGACCACGGCCGCGTCGACTCCGGAGCAGCAGATCTCCGCGATCGAGCAGATGGTGCGCGAGGGCGTGAACGCGATCATCGTCAACCCGGTGGACAGCGTCGCCGAGGCTCCGGCCATGAACGCAGCCGGGAAGGCCGGCGTGCCGGTCATTCTCGCCGACACCCCCCCCGCCCCCGGGACGCCGTACGCGATCGCCGCCTGGTCGCAGAACCAGGTCCAGGCGGACGCCGGCGCCCTCGGCATCATCAAGAAGGGCAACATCTTGATGGTCAGGGGCGTCGCGGGGAACGAGAACGACGTCGTCTTGTACGACCAGGCGCTCGCTGACCTGAAGGACTGCCCGAACATCCACGTCGCCGCGACGCTCTACGGCGATTGGGACGAAGGGACAACGAAGACCGTGGTCGCCGAGTACCTCTCCTCACACCCGCAGCAGCTGGCCGGCGCCGTACAGGACGGCGGCATGATGTCGGGGATCATCGAGGCGTTCCAGGCGGACGGCCTCAAGGTCCCAACGATCGCCGACGGCGAGTGCGGCGGTGGCGACCTGTCGTGGTGGCTGGCGCACAAGACGATCTACCGGACTGTCGCCGGCTGCTTCAACGGGTTCCAGGGCTCCTACACGTACTTCGACGTCGCCCTCCGGGTGCTCGATAACAAGGGACCGAAGTACAACGTCTTGGAGATGCCGACGCCCGCCATCACGAACGCGAACCTCGCGACGTACGCGAAGGCCGGTCTGCCGATCAGCTCGACGGCCGAGGTCGGCGGCCCGGACACGGCGTGGTGCGACAACTCCTGCCTGAACAAGTACTTCAACGTCTCCGGACCAGCAACGAAGAGCTAACGCTCCGAGGAACGTGACCCTGCCTCGAGCGGCAGTCGCCGAGGATGGCCGCACCCGCGCACAGCCGTGCGCGGGTGCGGCCGTCACGCGTCAGGGGTGTCCGGCACCCGACGCAGCGCACGACCGCCCGTTGCGCCGTCCGGGGGCGTCGCTCGGTCACCATGAGCCGGCGAGAGGCCGACCTCACGACGGCCGGCGGCCCGTCGTACTCCTGAAGTCGACCTCGACATGTCATTACATATCGTCTAGAATTTGCTATACGATTTGAGGTAGGGCTTCTGAGGACGCCGGCTGCGCCGGCCGCAGGAGGGGGGAGTCGGTTGGCAGGGCAACCGGATCGCGGCACTTCAGTCGCCTCCGAGCGGAACGCACGGCGCGTCGCTCTATGACCACCAGCGACCTCGCGCCAGCCACCAGCGGCGCCCGTGAGGCCACGGTGCTCGTGCGGCTCACGAACCTTGCGAAGTCCTTCGGGGCCACGCACGCGCTTCGCGACAGCTCCTTCGATCTGCGGGCGGGCGAGGTCCATGCCCTCGTCGGTGAGAACGGCTCGGGCAAGAGCACCCTCGTCAAGATCCTGAGCGGCGTCCACGCACCGGACGCCGGCACCATCGAGATCGCGGGCGAGGCCGTGCAGGCCCTCAGGACGCCACGTGCAGCCCAGGACCACGGGATCGTCACGGTGTTCCAGGAGGTGCTCGTCGCCGAGGCGCGCTCGGTTCTCGACAACGTCTGGCTCGGTATCGACGACACGTGGCGCACGAAGATCCCGGAGTCCGAGAAGCGCAGCCGCGCGCGGGGCGCCCTCTCAGAGCTGCTCGGCCACTCGCTCGACCTCAGCACTCCGGTCGAGGACCTCTCCCTCAGCGACCGCCAGTCGTGCAGCGTCGTGCGCGCCCTGCTGCGCGAGCCGCGGGTGCTCATCCTCGACGAGTCGACGTCCGCGCTGGACGTCGCGACGCGCGACCGGCTCTTCCGTATCGTCGCCCGGCTGAGCCGCGACGGCGTCGGCGTCATCTTCATCACGCACCGGATGGACGAGATCGAGGAGATCGGCGATCGGATCACCGTGATGCGCTCGGGCAGGACGGTGGCGACGCTCGGGCGCGGTGAGTGGACACCCCGTGAGCTCGTGCGCCTGATGACCGGTTCGGACGTCCTCGAGGCCCAGGGGCGTCAAGAAGCCGCGTCGGTGGCCGCTCGCCGAGGGGCGCCGGTGCTCGGCGTGCGCGAGCTGAAGCTGCGGCCCGATGGCCGCCCGATCAATCTCGAGGTCTGCGCCGGCGAGCTCATCGGCGTCGCCGGCCTCGAGGGCCACGGCGAGAACGAGTTCCTCGAGGCCCTCTGGGGCGAGAACATCGTGGCCGGCGAGATCGTCCGCCACCTCGACGGACGGGACGTCGTCATCCGCTCGCCGCGACAGGCGTCCCGGCACGACATCGCCTACGTCCCGCGCGAGCGGCGACTCGACTCGCTGTTCAGCTGGATGACGATCCGCGAGAACTTCGCGCTGCCGACACTTGCGAAGGACACCCACGCCGGCTGGCTGAGCCCCCGATCGTCGCGGCACCGCTTCTCCAAGTACATCGAACGCCTCGGCGTCGTCCTCGGTAGTCAGGACGACGCCATCACGACGTTGAGCGGCGGCAACCAGCAAAAGGTCGTCATCGCCCGCTGGCTCGCCGCCGGGCCCCGGATCCTGCTGCTCAACGACCCGACCCGGGGCATCGACGTCGGCGCGAAGAACGACCTCTACCGGCTCCTCGCCGAGCTGGCCGGCGAAGGCCTCGCCGTTGTGATGCTGTCGACCGAGGTCGACGAGCACGTCGAGCTGATGGACCGGGTGCTCGTGTTCCGCGAGCACGAGCTGTTCCGCGAGATCCCTCGCAGCGCGCTCTCGCGAGAGGTGCTCGTAGCGGCGTTCTTCGGCGAAAGGGGGGTTGAAGGCAATGGCGCAAACGCTGGCGCTGCCGGCTAGGAGGAGGTCCGTGCCACGGCTCGACGTGGCACGGATCCTGCGCACCTACAGCTACGCGTTCGCCTTCCTACTCGCCCTCGGGCTCCTCATCGCCAACCTCACGTCCGAGCACGGCGGCTTCGGATTCTCGGACCAGCTGGCGAACGTCGCCCCGATGGCGATCGCCGCGCTCGCGAGCACCCCCTCGATCATCGGGGGTGGCTTCGACCTGACGATCTCGCCGCTCATGTTCCTCACGAACTGCGTCTTCGTCATCTGGCTTGCCCCGCACGGTCTCGGCGGCCTGATTTCCGTGCCGATCATGATCGCGGTCGGGATGGCCGTCGGTATGTTGAACGGCCTCCTCATCGTCGGCCTCCGCGTCCAGCCGATCGTCGTCACCCTCGCCATGTACTTCATCCTGCAGGGCGTCGACCTGCTGGTCTCCCCGACGCCCGCCTCGGCCAGCACGGGATGGGTGGGCCACCTTGCCACCACGGTCGGCCCCGTCCCCGGTGCTCTCTTCACCATCGGACTGCCGCTGCTCATCTGGTTCGGGCTGCGCTTCTTTCCCTTCCGGCGCCTCCTCTACGCGGTCGGGAGCAACGACGCGAGCGCCTACTCGAGCGGCGTCAACGTCTCCACCATCCGCGTCGCCAGCTACGCGCTCGGCGGGCTCTTCGCCAGCATCGGCGGCTTCGCCCTCACGGCGCTCGTGAGCTCCACCAACTCGTCGGATTCCACCGAGTACACGCTGCTCGCCATCGCCGCCGTCGCACTCGGCGGGACGTCGCTGAGCGGCGGCCGGGGCAGCCTCATCGGCGCCTTCCTCGGAGCATGCTCGATCTATCTCCTGCAGAACCTGCTCGCCGCCTTCGGGATCGACCCGAGCTACCTCCAGGTCGTCTACGGCGGGATGCTCGTCGTCGCCGTGGTGCTCGGCGGCAAGCTCACGATGCGGCGGAAGGATTACGTGCCGCTGAGCACCACAACCGTCGAAGCCGAGGACGAGGCGAGCCCCGGCGCGCTCGTACCCGCCCTTGCAACGGGAGCGCCGGCTGCGGCGGTTGCCGCGAGCGTCGCTCCCCGGGTCGCAACCGCCGTCGCCCTCGCCCCGCCGGCAACCGCCGTCGCCCTCGCCCCGCCGGCAACCGTCGAGGCCTATCCACCCTCGCCGGCCGTCGCCCCGCCGAGCGCGCCCGACCAAGCCGCGACAGTCGCGTTCATTGAGGCACGCCCGACGACGTTGCTGCAGCGCTTCGGCGCGCTCCAGTCGAAGTACCCGATCCTCCAAGTGGTCGCCCTGATCGCCGTCTTCGCCTACGGCGACGCCACCCTCCAGGGCCTCGGGAGCTGGTCGAGCATCAAGTCCATCCTGGTGATCGCCTCGCTCGTCGGCCTCGCCTCGGGCGGTCAGACGCTGCTCATCCTGATGGGCGGCTTCGACCTCGGCGTGTCGGGATTCATCGTCGCGAGCGCGCTCATGGTGACTGCGATCAGCACGAAGTACCACATCGCGTTCGGGCTCTCGATGCTCATCGCCGTCGTCGGCGCCGGCCTGCTCGGAGCGATCGCCGGCCAGGTCTGCCACCGCTTCAAGATCAATCCGCTGGTGGTCACCCTGGCCATGGGCACGATCGCCGTCGGCGTCGTCCAGGTGTTGAACAGCGGCCTCACCTCGGGTGGCGCGCCTTCCTGGCTGACGTACCTGACCTACCCGACGAAGTCCACCTTCGGCGTCGGGCTGCCGCCGATGGTAGCGATGTGGATCGCGGCCGCGATCCTCTTCGCGATCTTCCTCCACCGCACGACACTCGGCCGGCGGCTGTTTGCTACCGGAGCGAACGCCCGGGCCGCGCAGTACGCGCTCATCGACACCCGGCGGGTCTGGACAGCGACCTTCGCGTTCAGCGCGATCGCTTCGGCGCTCGTGGGCGTGCTCATTGCCGGCTATGCCGGGACCGTCGCGGGCAACCTCGGCGACCCCTACCTGTTCCAGAGCGTGGTTTCGGTGATCGTCGGCGGGACCATCTTCGGTGGGCCCGGCGACTACACCCGCACGTGCATCGGGGCGCTCTTCCTCACGGTGCTGACCACGGTGCTCGTCGGGCACGGGGCGAGTGCCGCGGGCGAGCAGATCATCTACGGGGTGATCATCCTCGCCGCCATCACCGTCTACGGCCGACAGCGCGCTCTTCGGGACCGCCTTTGAACGCACACAGAAGGGCCCGACGGAGGAGGGCCCGGCAGTTCACGACTTTCCTCACCAACCGCTAACCAAATGGGGGTACATACATGAAGAATTCAGCCAGAGGGCTCAGATCGCGGCGCGTCCGCTCCTGGGCCGGGGTGCTCGGCGTGCTGCTGATCGCGGCGCCCCTGACCGCGGTGACGGCCGGCGTCTCGTCAGCCGCAACTGCAAAGCCCGCTGCCACGGCCAAGGCCACGGCGGCCTGCGGGACGACGGTGCCGGTGGGCCCGTCGAACCCGAACGGCGTCTACAAGACGCTCCCGGCGGCCGTGAAGGCGCTGTACCAGGTCTACCCGAACGCGCTCAACCCCAGCCCGTGGGCGCATTGGAAGGGCGTCAAGCCTCCCTGGAGGCTCGGATACATCGACTTCGCCATCGGCACGCCGTACGACGCGCACGTCCTCGCCGAGCTCCAAACGCTCTACAAGCAGGGCGTGAAGCAAGGGCTCCTCAAGGGCACCCTCGCGACGAGCATCCCTGCGACCCTCGCCCTGTCGACGCCCGAGTCGCAGATCAACGCGATCGAGCAGATGGTCCGCGAAGGCGTGAACGCCATCATCCTGTCCCCCGTCGCCGGCGCCTCTGAGGCCGCCGCGATCGACGCGGCGGGCAAGGCGCACGTGCCCGTGATCTTGGCCGACAACATCATCACGCAGTCGAAGTACGCCGTCTCGATCTGGTCGCAGAACCAGTACAAGGACGTCGGTGCGTGGCTGGGGATCGTCAAGACGGGCAACGTGCTGGCAGTGCGTGGCATCGCCGGCAACGAGAACGAGACGCTGCTGTACGGCCAGTTCGCCGCGGACTTGAAGGACTGCCCGAACGTCCACCTCGCCGGGACCGTCTACGGTGAGTGGAACGCCTCGACGGCCAAGACCGTCACCTCGGAGTACCTCGTCTCGCACCCAGCGCCGCTCCAGGGCGTGTTCCAGGACGGCGGGATGATGCCCGGCGTCATCGAGGCCTTCCAGGCGGCCGGTCGGACCGTCCCGCCGGTCGCCGACGGTGAGTGCGAGGGTGCCGACCTCTCGTGGTGGCTCGCGAACGTCAAGACGTACAAGGGCGCGGGTGGGTGCTACAACGGCTACCAGGGTGGCTACACGTACTTCAACGCCGCGCTCCGGATGCTCGACGGCAAGGGCATCAAGCTAAACGTCACCGAGATCCCGGCGCCGCTCATCACTGACGCGAACATCGCACAGTACGCGACGCCGAACGAGCCACTCTCCTGGGACGGCGAGATGCGTGGCGCCACCACCGCGTGGTGCGACAACACCTGCCTGAACACGTACTTCAACGTCAGCGGGGCGGTCGGCAACTTCCCCGGTTAGGCGACCCACCTCCTGCCCGGCAGGGCAGGAACCGAGGATCGGCTGCACCCACGTACGCCCCGTGCGTGGGTGCAGCCCTTCTCGGAGCTCGACGAACCCACCGTCGAGGGTCGGCCGTGCCGCCGACCCTCCCCCACCACACGACGAAGCCGAAAGGGCGGACGAAGCGATGCCGACAGAGCTTGAGGAGCTGCGGGCCCGGATCACGGTCCTCGAGGACCGTGAGCAGATCCGGCGCCTGATCCAGGACTACCGCCGCACGCTCGACGAGCGGGACCTCCGCGCGTACTCCGAGCTCTTCGCCGAGAACGGCACGTGGGCGGGCAGCATCGGGGAGGCGAGCGGACCGGCGGCGATCCTCACGATGATGCAGGAGCACCTCGAAGACAACCCTCCGGCACCAGGACGCACGCTGTTCCACCTCAACACGGATCCCGTCATCGACGTGGACGGCGAGCGCGCCACGGCGTACACGTTCTGGGTGCACGTCGTCCGGGGGGAGGGGGACACGCCGTTGCTCCCGACCCTCGGCTACTACAACGACGTCCTGACCAAAGAGAGCGGCCGGTGGCTCTTCCTCCGCCGTGAGGCGCTCCGCCACATCCCGCTGAGCAGCAAGTCGTGACGCCGCTGCCGCTGCCGCCGCCGCCCGCAGCGCTCATCAGCGCTCGCGGGCGCTGAGAGACCGCTCGGAGCCCGCGTGTACAAGGTGGCGGCGATCGCGCGCTTCGCTGAGGGGACGGACAAGGAGGAGGCGCGACGGCACTGGGCCGGTCCGCACGCCGCGCTCGCTCGGGCTCTGCCGGGGCTCGAGCGGTACACGCAGAGCCACGTCGTCGGGCCGCTCCCCCACGAGGCCGACCCCGAGGGCGTGTACGCCGAAGACGCCCAGACGTCCTTCGACGGCTACTCCTCGCTCTGGTTCGCCGATCGCGACCACTTCGTGCGCGCCGCCGAGACGGCGGAGTGGATAGCGATGGAGAAGGACGCTGCCGAGCTCTTCGACCTGCAGTGGGTGCGGGCGATGAGCGCCGCGGTCGAGGAGCGCGTCATCGTCGACGGCGAGCCGGGCCCATACAAGGTCGTGTGGATCACCCGCTTCAAGCCGGAGCTGACGAAGCAGGAGGGTCACCGCTACTGGGAGCACGTGCACGGCCCCATCGTGAGGGACGCCGGCATCGACCGCTACGTCCAGAACCACGTCGTCGGCGCGCTCGGCATCGAAGGCGGCGAGCTCGAGCCGGACTTCGCCGGTTTCTCGGAGTGCTGGTTCGCCGACGAGCAGGGATTCATCGACGCGCTGGCGACGCCCGACTGGCGACGTCTGCACGAGGACAGGCACCAGATCTTCGACATGGCGAAGATGTGGTGCGCCGCGCTGGCGGAGCGGGTCGTCGTCGGCTAACCGTCCGACGACCCGCCCGGGCGACTCAGCCTCTCGGCGGGTCGTCGGTCGCCGTGTAGAACCGTCCGTCGGGCAGGGCGTCCCAGCGCATCAGGTACTCGTCCACCACGCCCGACACCATCGACTCGCCGTCGAAGACGCGTGGACCGTCCTCGATCGTCGCGGCCCACTCCTCCGTCTCCATCGCCGCCTCGAACGCCTGACGATCCCGGAACCACAGCTCCGCGTGCCCGTCGAACGCAGGTGAGCCGTCCCCGAAGGTGCCGAGGACGAATCGCGGGTCGGCCTCTTGCTGCCAATGGTTCTGCACGTAACGGACGAGCCCCGGCGTCGCCAACGCGAGCTGACCGTGCGCGTGCCACAACCTCCGGGCTTCGTCACGCTCCAGCCCCTTGCGAAAGCGCGTCACCGATACGACCTTGAACATCTGCTGCTCCTCTCTGACCAGAGCGCTGGCACCGTCCCGGCGCTCCGGACTCCCAATGCCCGTACGTTCGATAATCATGGTCGAGGAGCGCGCGGCCCCTACTATCCGGGCAGTCTCCGTCTCACGTCGCGATCACATGCGTCGCTCAAAGCTCAGCGCGATCGGCGTGCCGTCCCGCCACGGCCCTCGGCTCCATTCAACGCGGCCGATGCTCAGCGCCACAGACGGAATGCCGCCGACCGTGATCGTACTGCACATGTTCTTCGGCCGCACCAGTCGATACCGGGCGTCGGTGGTGTGTCGTGCCCGCACCGGGCATCGCATGGGGCGCATAGCCGTCGGCCCCTGCGGGGCTCATAACGGATCCGGTCCGAGCGCTTCCATCGACGTGAGAAGCATCCCAGATTCGGCGCACGTTCTCCGGCGCCGGAGTCCGAGCAACGCTGCACGGACTCCACCGAATTCCAGCCGGCAACACGTTGACCAGCATTGTGGAAACCAGGAGGCGGGAGGGTCCCGACACGATAGTGGCCGGGCCTCGCGTGCGTTCGGTCAATCGCGAGGACCGGTCCCGCTGGACACGGCCGTGGCCAGCGCGACCGGTCCGGGGGGCGGCGGCGCCCGCGCGCTCCGCTTGGGGGTCTGGTGGCGAGCTGGGATGCGGCGACCCTTCCTCCGCGAGTCAGCAGATGGAGGAGTTTTCAGGCTTTTCAAGCGAAGAGGCGGTAACATTATGGTCGCTCGCGTGCTCGGCGTCGAAGGAGCGCGTGGCCGCCCGGCGAGCTCGGTCGCCGCGACGGGAGAGCGGCACGTCCGATCGGCACGATGCGCCACGCGTAGGACCGCAGGGTCCCGCCGGGACGAGAGGGAGGCCCATGACCACCGATGACTTGACGCTCGAGGAGCGGGTACAACGCCTTGAAGATCTCCAGGCGATCGCACGGCTCTTTCGCGACTATCGACGCTTCCTCGACGGAAAGGATTTCGTCTCGTACTCGCAGCTCTTCGCCGACGATGCAGAGTTCACCGGCAGCGATGGTGGCGGAAAGGGTCCCGAGGGAATTCGGGCGATGGTCGAGGGGATGGTCGGCAGCCACCTTCGTGAGAAGAAGGGGGACGACGTTCACCTTGTCGCTAACGAGGTCGTGGAGCTTGACGGCGACCGAGCCGTCACCGATGTTACGTGGGTGTACATCGTGCGCTCGGCGGACGGAAGTCCGTCCGTGCAGAAGGTCGGCCATTACAACGACGTCCTCGTACGTCAGCGTGGCCAATGGAAGTTTCAACGACGGGATGGAACGACCGACATATTCGAATAAGCTGTTCGGTCATTACATGAAAGTGGCAGGAGGGCACACACGCGCAGTCGGTCTCGAGTGTCAGCGGACACCGCGGCCGCGCGGCACCGGTCGCCTGACGGTCCGGCGCCCCTGCCGGCGTGTTGCACCGAGCGTGGTCGATCACAGGATCCCGGGGACATGGGACAAGGAGCGGACATGAAGTGCAGCCAGGACGCGCTCGCCGTCTGGCGATCGCGACAGCGGATGAGGGCGCGGAGGTCCGATGGCTGACCACCGGGGCAAGGTCGCCGTCGTCACCGGGGCGGCCAGCGGGATCGGATTCGCCATCGCCGAGCGGGCAGGGGCGGAGGGCATGATCGTCGTCCTCGCCGATCTCGACGCGGAGAAGCTGGCGCACGCCCGCGATGCGCTGACGGCGAAGGGCGTGGAGGCGCACGCCATGGAGGTGGACGTCTCCGAGCGCTCGTCGGTGATGCGTCTGGCGGAGCGCGTGCACGACGAGGTGGGGCCGGCCTGGCTGCTGGTCAACAACGCCGGCGTGTTCGTGGCGGCGCCGTTCATGCAGAGCACGGTCGCCCAGTGGGAGTTCGTCCTCGGGGTGAACCTCTGGGGCGTCGTCCACGGCATGCACGCGTTCCTCCCCGGCATGGTCGAACGCAACGCCGGGCACGTCGTGAACACGTCGTCTGTGGACGGCCTCGTGACGGTGCAGAACACCTCGAGCTACGTCGCGTCCAAGCACGCCGTCGTGGCGCTCACCGAGACGCTGTTCCGCGAGCTCCAGGACGCGGGTTCGGACGTCGGCGTCTCGGTGCTCTGTCCCGGCGCCATCGTGACCGACATCCTGCGCTCGGCCCGGCATTGGCCCGCGCGGCTCGGCCCAGCACCCGAGGTGCCGGAGGGCGAGTACCCCCAGCTGGACGAGATGATGCAACCCGACGAGGTGGCGGACAAGGTGTTCGACGCGCTGGTCGCCCGACGGTTCTGGATCCTGACGCACCCCGAGCAGTACGCGTCGGCCATGCGTGCCAGGACCGAGGAGGCGATCGCCGGGAGCAATCCCGGAGACGACTCGGTCGACCCGAACTTCCGGCGGGCTACGGGCCGCAGGCCGGGCTCCTGAGCGCACGGGGCGAGCCGGTGGCGCACAACTCGTGGGACCGCGTGGTCGACGTGGTCGTGGTCGGCTCGGGGGCGGCGGCGCTGGCCGCGGCGATCGCCGCCGCCGAGGGCGGCTGCCAGGTCGAGGTGCTCGAGAAGAGCGCCTTCATCGGGGGCGCCACGGCCTTCTCGGGAGGAGGCGTGTGGGTGCCGATGAACCGGCACATGCACGACGTCGGCATCGAGGACTCACGGGAGGAGGCGCTCGCCTACACCCGCGCCAGCTGCAGGGGCGGTGAACCGAGCCCGGAGCTGCTGGAGGTCTACGTCGACCGCTCCCCGGAGGTGCTCGACTTCCTGGAGTCCCGCACGCCCGTGCGCTTCGCCGCCTCCAGGTTCTTCAGCGACTACTACCAGGAGCTGCCCGGCGCCAAGCTCGCCGGGCGCACGCTCGACCCCCGACCGTTCGAGTCGCGCGCGTCGCTCGGCGAGTGGGACGAGCGGATCCGACGCGGCCCTCACTACCCGCGCTTGACGCTCGACGAGCTCACCGGGGGCGGCGACGCCGAGACGGACCGCGGAGGTGGCGCCGGGGCTGTCGGGCTGAGCACGGCCGCCCTGGCTCTGTCGGCTGAGCCCGATCGCCGCGGCATCCGCACCCTAGGTGGCGGGCTGATCGCCGCCTTGCTCCGTGGCACGCTCGACCGCGGCGTGCTGGTGCGCACCGGGATGCCGGCGCTCCGGCTCGTCCTCGATGGCGACAGGGTGACCGGTGTCGTCACGAAGCAAGGCGGCACCGAGGTCGCCGTCGGAGCGTCACGCGGTGTCGTGCTGGCGGCGGGGGGCTTCGAGTGGAACCGGGAGCTGGTCCGCACCTTCCTCGGCGTCCCCGAGCTGAAGCCGGCCAGCCCGCCGACGGCGGTGGGCGACGGCCTAGTCATGGGCATGCGGGTGGGCGCTGCCCTGGCGAACATGACGACGGCGTGGGCGTTCCCCGTCACCTGGGACGAACGATCCACCTACGAGGGCGAGCCGCTGCACTCCGTGGCGACGCCACGGAACTTCCCGGGCTGCATCACCGTCAACCGCCACGGGAGGCGCTTCACGAACGAGGGCGCCTCGTACATGGACTTCGCTCTCGTCCACCGGATCTTCGACCCGGTCACCCGGTCGTACCCGAACGCGCCGCCGGTGTGGGCGATCTTCGACCAGGACGCTCGCGAGCGGATCGAGCTCGGCGACCTGCGCCCGGGAGCGCCGACTCCCGGCTGGGTCCATGAGGCCCCGACGATCACCGACCTGGCGGGGGCGATCGGCGTGGACCCCGACGGACTCGTCGACGAGGTGCGGCGGTTCAACGGCCACGTGGCGAACGGCAACGATCCCGACTTCGGTCGCGGCACGCTGTGGTTCGAGGGGTTCACCGGGGGCGGCCCGCGCCCGCAGCAGGCGCTCGCACCGATCGCCCGGCCCCCCTACTTCGCCGTCGCCATCTACGACGGGGCGCTCGGCACGGCGGGTGGCCTGCGCGTCGACGGGCACGCGCGCGCGCAGTCGACGGCGGGCGGGGTCGTCCCCGGGCTCTACGCGGCGGGGAACACGGCCGCCTCGGTGTTCGGCCCCGGTTACCCCTCGGGCGGCGCCACGCTCGGCCCCGCGCTCACCTTCGGCTATCTCGCCGGTCGGCACGCGTCCGAGGTCGGGAGCCCGCCGCGCTGACCCTGCCCGGCGGCGCGCGTCGGGGCCGCGACGCCGTCGTCAGACGGCCGGGATGTCGGTCGGCGCGCAGCGGCGCAAGAACCTCCAGCGGCCGTCCTCGCGGGTGAGCACGTCGTCGTAGTGGCCGAGCTTGGCGAGGACCGGCTGATCGTCCTCGCCCCGAACCACGTAGGCCCACGTGACCTCCGCCGTCGCGCGGTCGCCGTCGATGCGCACGGAGGGGTTGATCACGAGGTGGAAGTCGTTCCCCCGCTCGTCGGTGAGCAAGTTGCCGAGCATGCCCTCGACCAGCGCCTGGATCTCGGCACGCCCCTTCGCGTGCATCTCACCGGCGATGAACTCGCCATCGGTGGCAAACAGCGACGCGTACGCCGCGAAGTCCTTCCCGTCGAGCACGCGCTTGTACTCGATGAACAGCTCGCGGATCTCCTCGAGGTCCTCCAGCCGCTGGAGGCGTGCCTCTGTGTCCTCTCGGTTCGTCATGGGTGTCCTTTCCTGTCGGTCGCTCTGGGCCCGAGGTCCTCGGGCGGGATCAGCCGGTCGACCACGGCCTCGAGGCCCGCCGCTTGCATCCCGGTGAAGCCGCTCGGCCGCCAGGAGACGGGCGTCGTCAACGCGCCGGCGCCAGGCCGCGGGGCGCCGGCGGCCGGGCGCCCGCCTCCGCGCGCCCGGCCGTCCCGCACATCCTCCCGGCTCCGGCGCCGCTCAGTGGTACGGCAGCGGCGCGGAGGCCACCTTCGTCTCGATGACGTGCAACGTCGTCGTCGTCGGCACGAACAGGGATCGCAGGTCCGGGCCACCCCACACCAGGTTTCCTGCCACCTCGGGCGTGCGCACGATGCCGAGCAGCTCGCCGGAGGGGTCGAGCACCCAGATACCGTGACGCGCCGTGCACCAGAGGTTGCCGAGCTCGTCGCACTTCATCCCGTCAGGGTTGCCCGAGGCCGGCCCCCCTTGGCTGCCCATGTCGGCGTGGAACTGCCGGGCGTTCGACAGACTGCCGTCGGGCGCCACGTCGAAGGCCTTCACGTCCGTCTTGTCGTTGACGTACAGCACGCGCTCGTCCGGCGAGAAGCACAGGCCGTTCGGCTGCTCGAACTCGCGCTCGTCGACGACGAGCTCGCAGTCGCCGCCACCCGGCGGCACCCGAAAGACGCCCTGGAAGTCGAGCTCGCAGTCGCGCCCGACGCCGACCGCGACGGGCCAGCGACCGTAGTTCGGATCGGTGAAGTAGATGCTCCCGTCCGATCGCGTCACGACGTCGTTCGGGCTGTTCAGGTACTTCCCCTTGTAGTGGTAGGCCGCGATCTGCCGGTCGCCGTTCGGCTTCACCCGCACGAGCGTGCTCGTGACCTGCTCGCAGATGAGCAGGCTGCCGTCAGGTTCGAAGACCATGCCGTTGCCCTTGAAGTTCGGGCGCATGACGAGCTCGACCCCGCGTGCCTCGCTCCAGCGCCAGCGCGCGTCGCCCGGGATGTCGCTGAACTCCAGGTAGCCCTCGTGATGGTTCCACGCCGGGCCTTCGGTGAAGAGGTAGCCCGAGCCGAGGAGCTTGAACTCCGCGACGGGGTCGATGAGCGCTTCCAGGGCGGGGGTGGCATTGACGAACTCAGCCATGTTCGATCTCCTGTCGTTGGTGAGCGTTTCGCCGCCGCCGGCGTGACACGGGCGAGTCCGGACCGGCCCGGCGGCCTGACTAGTGCATCAAGGGACCGACAATCCCGGACGTCCTGGCCGGGAGGCGAGGAGGTGGGTCGGGGAAGCGAGGTACGTCCGGGCCCAATCGGGGCTACCCCGGTGCAGGTTCTCGACCTCCGGGGACGTGGACGGTCCGACGCGCCCGCGGTCGCCGCCGATGTCCCAGATGCCGCCCCGCTCGATGTCCGAGACGTCGCCGGGCGCGTCACACGTCGTCGCCTCGGCGGGCCAGAGGTCGGAGCCGCGCTCCTGGAGCTCGACCTCCTCGACGACCGGCTCGTGCAGCCCGCTCGACCTGACCTCGATCGTCACCCCTCGCTCCTTCGGCCGGGCGCCGCCCGAACCGGCGTGGCGATGCGCCGATCGCGCACCGTCGCCACCCCTGGTTCGCCCACCCCCAGCTCGCCGGTCGCCGTCCCCCCACAGGGAGCGCCAGACCCTAACGCCTTTTCATATATGTTTTACTAGATGATATGACCGGTGCCAAGAGGCTCGCAGGTCAGGCGTCATCCCCGAGGCCGAGGCGCGGGATGTGGTGCGAGCCGAGCGCGACGTGGACGATCTCGGTCTCGCAATAGAACTGGAACGCGTAGTCCCCACCCTCGCGGCCGATCCCCGAGTCCTTCATCCCGCCGAACGGTGTCCTCAGGTCACGGACGTTCTGCGAGTTGATCCAGCACATGCCGGTATCGACCGCTGCCGCCACCCGGTGCGCGCGCTTGATGTCGTTCGTCCAGATGTAGGCGGCGAGCCCGTAGGGGGTGGCATTGGCGAGCCTGACCGCCTCGGCCTCGTCCTCGAAGGGCATCGCGACGAGGACGGGGCCGAAGATCTCCTCCTGGAACACCGTCATCGTCTCGTCCACGTCGGCGATGACCGTGGCCTCCAAGAAGTTGCCGAGCTCCATGCCGGCCGGGCGGGCGCCGCCCGCGAGGATGCGTGCACCCTGATCCTTGGCGGACTGGATGTACGCCATCACGCGGGCGTGGTGCTCGGGATGGATCAACGGTCCGAGCTCGGTGCGGGGGTCGAACGGGTCGCCGACGCGCACCTTGGACGCGCGCGCCGCGATGGCCTCCACGACCTGCTCGTAGAGGCGCCGCTGCACGAGCAGGCGCGATCCGGCGGTGCAGCGCTGGCCGTTCATCGTGAAGATCTGGGCGAGGGCGGCGTCGACCGCGAGCTCGGGGTCGGCGTCCTCGAACACGACCACCGGGGACTTGCCGCCCAGCTCCATCGAGAAGCGCTTCAGCGTCGGTGCCCCCGCGGCGATGATCTTCGAGCCCGTAGACGGCTCGCCGGTGAAGCAGATCAGGTTGACGCCGGGATGTGACGACAGCGGCGCACCGGCGGTCTCGCCGAAGCCGTGCACGACGTTGAACACGCCGTCCGGCAAACCGCACTCGGCCAGCACCTCGGCGAAGAAGGTCGCCGTGAGGGGCGACCACTCCGCCGGCTTGAGGACGACGGTGTCGCCGGCAGCCAGCGCCGGCGCGATGCGCCACGTCGAGAGCATCAGCGGCGCGTTCCACGGCATGATCGCGCCGACCACTCCCGCCGGCTTGTGCAGCGTGTAGTTCACGAACTCGTCGCCGACCTGGTAGGAGTTGCCGTGCAGCTCCGTGACGACGCCGGCGTAGTAGTCGAAGTTGTCGGCCGAGCGTGCCGCGAGCGCCTTCATCTGGGCGATCGGCATTCCGATGTCGAGCACCTCGAGCTCGATGAACTCCTCAGCGTGCTCCCGGATTGCCCCCGCGATGCGCCGCAGCGCGGCGGCCCGCTGGGTGGCGCGCAGGTGCGGCCACGGTCCGTCGTCGAACGCCCGCCTAGCGGCGCGCACCGCGGCGTCGACGTCGGCCTCCTTGCCGTCGGCCGCCTCGGCGAGTGGCTCGTTGTTGGCCGGGTTGAGCGTCTCGAACGTGGCGCCGTCCTGGCTCTCGCGGAAGATGCCGCCGATGTAGTGCCGTTGCAGGCCTCTGCGCGCCGGAGTCGGGTCGTGGTTGGGACCCTCCTCAGTCTGCACGTAGTCCATTCCGTTGGCTCCTGACCTTCGTTCTCAGGCTATGCCGCGAGCTAGATCCTATATGGTTTCAGATAGCAAACAGTCACGATGGGCGCGGCCAGGAGCAGCCGACGCGACCCGCGGGCCGACGGCCGCGGGTCGGACGATCATGCCCCGCCCTGCGCGGCGCGAGGAGCGACGGCGAAGAACAGGGCGACGGCCGCCGCCCCCGGGTCGAGCACCCCCCGACCCACCTCGCCGACGTAGCTCGCACGTCCTCGGCGCGCCACGAGGTCGACGGTCGACTCGGCTCCCGTCTCGGCCGCAGCCGCCGCAGCGGCGAGCGCCACGTCGAGCGGACGACCCTCCTCGGCCGCGAGCTGGAGGGCAGCCGCCGCCGGCACCATCGCGTCGACCATCGTGCTGTCCCCCACCCGTGCCTTGCCCATCGCCTGCACCGCCTGGGCCCCCGCCGCGAAGGCGGCAGCAAGCGCCTCCACGCCCATCTCCTCCCGGGCGACGGCGGCACGCGAGAGCTCCTTGAACCACATGCCGAACAGCGGCCCGCTAGTGCCGCCGGCGGCAAGGAATGCCGATGACACGGTGCCGAAGACGTCGCGCACCGTCACGACGTCGCCGGCGGCGAGCTTCTCCCGAACCCGGAGGAGGGCGCCGTGCAGGTTCGTGCCGAAATCACCGTCGCCGCTGCGGCGGTCGAGCTCGTTGAGCTCGTCGCGGCGCTCGTCGAACGCCTCCGCGAACGCCTCGACCCAGGCGCGCGCTGCGACGGCGTCGATCGTGTCGGGCATCGCAGACCTCGTCCCCGCTACCAGGTGAGCGCGCTGGTGCGGACGGGCGCGTCCCAGAGCTCGACCAGCTCGTCGTCGGCGCGCGACAGGGTGATCGAGCAGCCGGCCATGTCGAGCGAGGTGACGTACGAGCCGACGAGTGAACGGACGACCGAGACGCCGAGCGCCTCCAGGAGCCGCGACGCCTCCATGAACATCACCGAGAGCTCGAGCGGATGCGTCGAGCCCAGCCCGTTCACGATCATGATGACGCCGTCGCCGGCGCCGAGGCCGACCGCCCCGGCGATCGGACCCACCAGCAGCTCGGCCAGCTCGCGGGCGGGCGCGAACGGACGCCGCCCGGTGCCGCGCTCGCCGTGGATGCCGACCCCCACCTCGATCTCGTCAGCGCCGAGGTCGAATGACGGCCGCCGCTCGCCGGGGTGGGTAGGGGCGTGGAGCGCGATCGCCATCGACCGAGACCCGGCGACGACACGCCGGCCGAGCGCGGCGACCTCGGCCAGCCCTGCGCCGGCCTCCGCGGCCGCGCCACAGATCTTCTCGACGGTGACGACCGCCGCCGTCCCCCGGCGTCCCGGCCCGTCGCGATCGGCCATGTCGGTGGCGAGGTCGTCGTCGACCACGACCGTCTCGATCTCCACACCCTCGTCCCCCGCCATCTCGGCGGCGATGCCGAAGTTGATGATGTCGCCGGTGTAGTTCTTCACGATGTGCAGGACGCCACGCCCGCAGTCGACCGCCCCGGTCGCTGCGTGCACCTGGGCGGCGGACGGGCTGGCAAAAATCGAGCCGGGCACCGCCGCGTCAAGCATCCCGGCGCCGACGAAGCCGGTGTGGAGGGGCTCGTGCCCCGAGCCTCCCCCCGACAGCACCCCGACCTTCTGCGGCCGGCCGACGTCGGCGCGCACCACGAAGCTGGGCTCGCGGTTCCAGCGGACGAGCTCGGGCCTGCTCCGTTCCAGTCCCTCGAGCGCCTCGTTGACCAGGTCGGCTGGGTCGTTGACGAACTGCCGGCGACCAGGCGCGTCCGACGGAGGGCGCCCTCCCTGATCAGGAGCGGGGACACCCGCGCCGTCGCTGCCCACTGTCGCCACCATCCTCCTCCGCGGTTGCCCCGCGGCACGCCGCTGGGCGCTTCTCCCGCCGATACCATATCAAATGGTATATGATCCGGGCATGACGCCGGGATCCTCGCTGCGGCGGTCGGCGGCGCCAGGACCGTGCGCGTCGACCGGAACAGTATGGTCCGGCCCGGGCACCCCGTCGTGCCGGACGACGCTGCAGACGCTCGCCTCGGATGCGCGAGCGCAGGGCGATCCGCTGGCGCAAGCTATTGACCGGCACCCGACGCGGCGGCTTCGATGCATGGCGTGGCGCTCGACGGCCGGGGCCCGGTGTCGCCGCCGGCCGCTGCCGACCAAGGAGGACCAGAGATGAACCCCTTCGCAGGAAACCCGTCCTCCATCCGGGGGGCGATCACGCCCCTCGTCACGCCGTTCCACGCCGACGGCTCGCTCGACGTGGAGTCCATCCCCCGTCTCATCGAGTGGCAGCTCGAGCGGGGCTCGCACGCCATCTCCGTCGGCGGCTCGACCGGAGAGCCGACCTCCCAGACCGTCGCTGAGCGCATCACGGTGATGCGCACCGCGGCGGAGGCGATCGCGGGGCGGGTGCCCTTCCTGCCGGGCACGGGCACGGCGCTCATGTCCGAGACGCTCGAGCTGACGATCGAGGCGCACCGGCTCGGCGCCGCGGCCGCGCTGGTCGTCACTCCCTACTACGGCCGTGCGCAGCAAGAGGGGCTCTTCCGGTGGTACTCGCGGCTCGCAACCGAGCTGCCGGACGTACCGATCGTCGTGTACAACGTCCCGATCCGCGCCGCGGTCGAGATCGCGCCGGCGACCGTCGCCCGGCTCCGCCGGGCGCACGACAACATCGTCGGGATCAAGGAGACGACGAAGGACTTCGAGCACGTCTCCTACGTCCTCGACCAGTGCGGTAGCGACTTCATCGCCCTGTCGGGGATCGAGCTGCTCTGCTACCCCATGCTCACCCTCGGCGGCCGCGGCCATCTGAGCTGCGTCGGCAACTTCGCTCCGGAGCCGGTGGCCGAGCTCTACGACGCCTTCAGCGCGGGTGACGACAAGCGAGCCCGGGCGCTCCACTACGAACTGCACCCGCTCGTGGACGCCGCGTTCGTCGAGACGAACCCGGTCCCGGCGAAGTGGGTCATGGAGCAGATGGGCCTCCTGCCCTCAGGGCACGTCCGCGAGCCGCTCGCACCGCTCAGCGAGGCATCGCAGCGGCGCGTCACCGAGCTGCTCCGGGACAGCCCCTACGTGAGGCTGTCCTGAGCCCGGCCACCCGCGCGACATCCGGTTAGCTGGCGCCCGGGCCTTTTGACCGACCGTCGTCCTCGCGTCCGCGGGCGCGCCCCCGCCCGGCCGCCGGTGCGAGCTGCTCGGACTGCCAGCGGCGGAAGCTCTGCACAGTGTTCAGCTTGTGCTCACGCGCCACGGCCTCGACCTCGGCGTCGGGTGCACGCCGCTCCAGCAGCTCGATCAGTTGGCGGTGCTCCGCGACGGAGGCGGCGCCGCGGTAAGGGATCTGCACGAAGACCGTGCGGCGGATGGCGTCGAGGCGGCGGGCGACGTCGCGGAGCAGCCCGACCAGCGCCGTGTTCGGGCAGCGCTCGTGGATGAGGGCGTGGAACTCCTGGTTGAGCCGACCGAAGCTGAGCGAATCGAGCCGCCCCATCGCCTCGGCCATGTCGTCGTTGACCTCCTTTAGGCGGTTGATCTCGGCACCGCCGAGGAAGGGGATCGCGAGCGCCGTCGCGTACCCCTCGAGCAGTGCCAACACGCTCATCTCCTCGTCGAAGAGGCCCGGGTCCGCAGGCGCCACCTGCGCGCCGGCATTGGGCCGGTAAACGACGAGGCCCTCAGCCTCGAGCCGGCGGATCGCCTCGCGCACCGGGAGCGCCGAGACGGAGAACTCCTCCGCCAGAGCGTCGATGACGACCCGGTAGCCCGGGCCGTACGCGCCGCTCAGGATGCGCTCGCGGATCGCGGTGTAGACGCGCTCCTGCTTCGTCTGGCCGCTCTGCCGCTGGCTCGTCATCCGGCTGGACCCCCTCCCCGGCGGCCTTTCGGGACGATCCCCTCGGACCGCGCCCACCGACCGTCGCTCTCGCTCCCGCCCGACCGTGCGCCGGTGGCAGCCCCGTGACGGGGCGCCGCCGTGCCCGGCCGGCGCGCTCAGGGCCTCGCCGCTGCGGCGTCCTCCGCGCGCTCGGTGAGGTCGATCGGCCACCACTGCTTGTGCGCCTCGGAGTGGTCGGCCGCGAAGCCGAGCCCGGCGAGTGCCTCCAGCCAGCGCTCGCTCACGAGCCGGCAGGCCGGTGCATCGACGCCGACCGCCTCGGCGAGCGCCGCGGCGATGCCCACGTCCTTGGTCAGCAGACCGAGCGCGAAGCCGGTCCCGTAGCGGCCGGTGACGACGTCTTCCTTCAGCACGTGCTCGGTGTTGAAGCTCCGACCGGTCGAGGTGTTGATCACGTCGAGCATGGTGACGGGGTCGAGACCGAACTGGCGACCGATGGCGAGCGCTTCGGCCGCGGTCGTGTAGGCGGCCGCGCCGAGGAAGTTGTTCAGGGCCTTCATGGCGTGCCCCGAGCCGAGCGGGCCCGTCCGGAACAGGCGCTCCCCGACGCACTCGAGGACGGGCTGCACCCGGGCGATCGCGTCCTCGTCGTCGCCACCCACCATGATCGAAAGCGTCCCGGCCTCGGCCCGGACGATGCCCCCCGACACCGGCGCGTCCACCACGGCGACCTGGCGCGGCGCCAGCTCGGCGGCGAGCGACTTGGTGCCGACCGGGTTCGCCGAGCTCATGTCGAGGAGCACCGAACCCGGCGCGAGCGCGGAGGCGATCCCACCCTTCCACTCGACCATCGCCTCGCGAACGGCATAGCCGTCCGGCAGCATGGTGAGGACGACCGACGCCTTGGCGAAATCCTGCGGGGAGGCAGCGGCAGCACACCCGTGCTCCTCGGCGAAGCGGTCGCGCCGGTCGCCGTCCGCGTCGTGGACGACGAGGTCGAAGCCGCCGACGGCAAGGTTGTGGGCCATCCTCCAGCCCATGTTGCCGAGACCGACGAAGCCCACCTCGATCGGCCCGGGCATCGCGCCGCTCACTCCAGACCCATCTCGGACAGCACCGCCGAGGCATTGCGGAAGCCGTCGACGGCGGCAGGGATGCCACAGTAGATGGCAGAGTGCATCAGCACCTCCCGGATCTCCTCCTTGGAGACGCCGTTGGCGATCGCTCCCTTCACGTGCACCCGGATCTCCTGGGCGCGCCCGAGTGCCACGAGCATCGCGACGGTGATCATGCTGCGGACGCTCCTCGCGAGCTCCTCCCTGCCCCACACCGAGGCGAAGCAGTAGCGCGTGACGAGCTCTTCGAACTCGCGGGTGAAGTCGGACTGGCTCTCGACCTTGGCGCGGCCGTGCTCGGGACCGAGCATCTCCTCGCGGATCGCAATCCCTTTCTCGTAGAGCTCGTCGTCGGGCATCACTTCCTCCTCGGTGTCAAACGGGCACGGCCGCGGACGCGTCCTGCAGCATCTGCGTCGCGAACGGGCGTCACAGGTTGACCGTCACGGTCTTCTCCTCGGTGTTGGCCTCGATCCCGGCCCAGCCGAGCTCGCGGCCGACGCCGCTCATCTTCACCCCGCCCCACGGCAGGCGCGCATCGGGCGCCCCGGGACCGTTGATCCAGACCGCGCCGGCGCGCACCCGGGCGGCGATTCGGTGCGCCAGGGTGAGGTCGTTGGTCCACACGTAGGCGGCGAGGCCGTAACGAGTGTCGTTCGCCTGGCGCAGGGCGTCCTCGACGTCGTCGAAGGGGAGCACCAGCCCGACCGGCCCGAAGATCTCCTCGCGCGCGATCGTCAGGTCGTTGCCGCCTCCGGCAAACACCGTCGGCTCGACGAAGTAGCCCTTGCGATCGGGTCGGCTGCCACCGGCGACGAGCGTCGCCCCCTCCTCGTTGCCGCGGCCGATGTAGCTCAGCACCCGGTCCAGCTGGCGCTCACTGACGAGTGCGCCCATCGTCGTCGCGGCGTCGAACGGGTCGCCCAGCCGGACGGAGCGCGCCGCCTCCGCCAGGCCATCGACGACACCGTCGTAGACCTCGCGTGCGGCGAGTATCCGGGTCCCGGCCGCACAGATCTCACCCTGGTTCGCGAAGAAGCCACCTGCGATTCCGGGGATGACGGACGCGAGGTCGGCGTCGGCAAGCACGATCTGCGGCGACTTGCCGCCGAGCTCCAGGGTGACGCGCCGGAAGTCCCCCGCTGCTTGCACGGCGATCTCTCGTCCGACCTCGGGGCTGCCGGTGAAGCTCACCTTGTCCACCCCGGGATGGCGCACCAGCGCAGCACCCGCCGTCGCGCCGAGCCCGGGCACCACGTTCACTGCACCGCCGGGGAATCCCGCCTCCGCGATCAGCGAGGCGAGATGCAGCGTCGACAGGCTGGCGTCCTCCGCTGGCTTCAGGACGACGGTGTTCCCCGCCGCCAGGGCGGGCGCGAGCTTCCACGAGGCGATCATCGTCGGGGCGTTCCAGGCGGTGATGGCGCCGACCACCCCGAGGGGCTCACGGATCGTGTACGCCTGGCGGAAGCGGCCAAACGCGGGCAGTGGGGCGACCCAGCGGCCCTCGATCTTGTCGGCCCACCCTGCGAAGTAGCGGAAGACGTCGATCACGTTCGGGATGTCGACCAGCCGCGGCTCGAAGGCCGGGCGCCCGACGTCGAGCGCCTCGAGCGTCACGAAGACCTCGGCGTCCCGCTCGATCAGGTCCGCGAGCCGGTGAAGCAGCAGCCCCCGCTCTGCGCCGGTGAGAAGCGACCAGGCGCCGCCGTCGAACTGGGCGCGGGCCGCGGCGACGGCGGCGTCGATGTCCGCGACGGTGGCGGAGGCGACGCTCGCCAGGTGGTCCTCGCTGGCGGGTGCGACGACGTCGAAGGTCGACCCGTCCGCGGCGTCACGCCAGCCTCCCCCGATGAACAGCTGGGTGGGCACGCTCGGCACGGGGACACCGCCGATCACGCCGCTCGCCCGAGAGCCCGTCATTACACCGCCCCTTTCTGGCATGAGCCGGCGCGCCCCAGCGGGCCCGCGGTCACTCTTCCTAATCCTATAGCATCTCCTATGCAATACGGAGCGTGGACGCCCGCGCCGACGGGGCCGCACGCGGCGCCGGCGGCAGCCGGCGCCGCGGGAGCCGGCCGGAGCAGCCCCGAACGGGGCCGCTCGACTTCCGGCGGTGCAATCATGTAGCCGAAGATATACGATTTTGCATGGAACGGCCGGGGACCCGTCACGCGTCGGCCCCACCGCCGCGCAGCAACGATGACCCGTGCCCGAGCAGCATCCGATCAGCGTCAAGAGCGGGAGGCCCCCGATGTCCGAGCACCTGCACCTCGTGTTCAGCAAGGCGCCCGAGTGGCTCTCGGACGATGAGTACAACCGGTGGTACGACGCGCATCTCGCCGAGATCCTCATCGTGCCGGGCTTCGTCGCCGCCCGCCGCTACCGCCTGGAGACGACCGTCGGCGCCATCCCACCCTCGCAGCACCGTTACCTCTCCATGTACGAGCTCGACGGCGACCCGAACGACGTGATGGCCGAGCTCGACAGGGAGATCGAATCAGGACGGATGGACCTGCCGGCGTGGTTCCCCGAGATCCGCTTCTCCTCGTTCAACTGCTTCTCGCACGGCAATCCCGCCGACCCAGTCACGCCCGACCATCTCTACATCGTCTTCAGCAAGCCACCGCCCGCGGTGTCCGGCGACGAGTACGTGACCTGGTACCGCACCCACATGGCCGAGAACCTCACGGCGGACGGCTTCCTCGCCGGGTGGCGCTTCAAGCTGGAGCCGGTCGTGGTCGATGCAGCGGGACCCGTCGAGCACACGCACCTGGCGCTCTACGAGGTGGAAGGCGAGCTCCCCGCGCTCCGCGCCGCGCTGAGCGCGGCGGCCGACTCCGGCGCCGTGCACTTCCCTGAGTGGTTCGGGGAGATCCCGTTCGTCTCGTTCGACGCCAACGCGGTCGGCCCCCGGGTGCCTGCGCCGCGCTGACCGGCGACGCGCGTGCTCAGGGCGCAGGCTGGGCGGCCTCCAACGGGGTACGACCCAGGGGGTGGCACGGGCGCGAGCGTCGCGGCGGGACGGCGGCGCGGACAGACGAGATCATCTATGATCGCGTATAGTATCTAGTCCCGAAAGGCGGACGGGAAGTGGAAGTGAGCGTTCCGAGCACCGAGGCACCGTGCTACGTGGGCGGCTCCTGGCGCGGCGCGTCGGGAGGCGCGATCGACGTCGTCAACCCGAAGGACGAGCGCTGCCTGGCGAGCGTGCCGAGCGCGACGCCAGCGGAGGCGCACGCCGCACTCGAGGCCGCCCGGGTGGCACAGCCAGGCTGGGAGCGCTCCCCCTCGGTCGTGCGCGGCGCCCACCTTCGCGCCCTCGCCGATCTGGTGGTCGCGCACAAAGACGAGCTCGCGGCCCTGCTCGTCGCGGAGGTGGGCAAGCCTGCCGAGCAGGCTGCCGCCGAGGTCGACTTCGCCGAGGGGCTGCTCCGCTACAACGCCGAGTGGGACCGCCGGCTCGAAGGGGAGATCCTGCCCGGCGACACCCCGGGCGAGGTCATCCACCTGCTGCGAGCCCCGCTCGGGGTCGTCGTCGCGATCTGCCCGTGGAACTTCCCGCTGGCCGTGCTGTGTCGCAAGATCGCTCCGGCGCTCGTGACCGGGAACACCGTCGTCGTCAAGCCGAGCGAGGTCTCCCCGCTCGGGACGATGGCGCTCTTCCGGCTGATCGACGAGCAGCTCGACCTGCCGCCCGGTGTGCTCAACCTCGTGACCGGGGGTCCGGCAACGGGCCAAGCGCTCGTCGATGACGAGCTCACCTCGCTCGTGTCCTTCACCGGCCACCGCGACACGGGCAAGGCGATCATGGCGAGGGCCGCACGCCACCTCACCCGTGTCTCGCTCGAGCTCGGCGGCAAGGCGCCGGCCATCGTCTGGGACGACGCGGACCTCGACGTCGCGGTCCCCGCCATCGTCGCCGCCCGTCACACCAACAGCGGCCAGGTCTGCACCTGTGCCGAACGGGTCCTCGTCCACCGGGACCTGCTCGAGCCGTTCACCGAGCTCTACGTCCGCGCCGTCGAGGCGCTCACCGTCGGCGACCCCGCCGGCCGCGTCGACATGGGACCTCTCGCCAGCGCGGGGCAGCTCGAGAAGACGAGTGCCGCCGTCGCCACGGCCCTCGACGAGGGCGCCACCGTGCTCACCGGCGGGGGGCGGCCGTCCGATCCGGAACTCTCCCGAGGCTACTGGTATGCGCCCACCGTGCTCGTCGATGTCTCGCCGGAGATGAGCGTGATGACCGAGGAGACCTTCGGGCCGGTGACGCCCATCTTCGGGGTCGACTCGATGGACGAGGCCGTGCAGATCGCCAACGACTCGCACTACGGACTTTCGGCGTACCTGTTCAGCCGCGACTATGGCACCGTGATGCGCACCGTGAACGAGCTCCAGTTCGGGGAGATCTACATCAACCGGACGCTCGGCGAGTCGGTCCACGCGCACCATGCCGGCTACAAGGAGTCCGGCCTGGGCGGCGAAGACGGCAAATGGGGCCTGCTCCGCTACACCCAGATCAAGACCGCGTACCACCGCTACGGCTAACCCGCCCCGCCACAACCCAGGAGGACGTCTTGTCCGCACGTACCACACCGCCGTTCCGGGCCGACCACGTCGGCAGCCTGCTGCGCCCGCCTGCGCTCTTGAAGGCCCGCCAGGAGTTCGCCAACGGCACCATCCCGCACGACGAGCTGCGCGCCGCCGAGGACAAGGCGGTTCGAGACGCGGTGAAGATGCAGGAGGACATCGGGCTGCGCTCGATCACCGACGGCGAGTTCCGGCGGACCTCGTGGCACATGGACTTCATCTACCAGATCGCCGGCGTCACCAAGGTCGACAGCCCGATGAAGAGCGTGTTCCGAAACGAGGGCGGCACGATCGAGTTCACGCCCTCGGCGGTCCGCGTCACCGGCAAGCTCGGCATGGACCACACGATCTTCGGACCGGACTTCGAGTTCCTGAAGGCGACGGTCGACCGCGGCACGGCGAAGCTGACCATCCCCGCCCCGAGCCTCGTGCACTATCGCGGTGGCCAGGCGGCGATCGACCCGGCCGTCTACTCGACGATGGACGAGTTCTGGAACGACCTCGGCTCCGCCTACGGCGACGAGGTCCGCCGGCTCGGCGAGATCGGCTGCACCTACCTGCAGTTCGACGACACCAGCCTCGCCTACCTGAACGACCCGAAGCAGCGCGAGGAGATGGCGCAGAAGGGTGCCGACGCCGAGCACCAGCACGAGATCTACATCCGCACGATCAACCAGGCGCTAAAGGAAAAGCCGGCGGACATGGCGGTCACCGCGCACCTGTGCCGGGGCAACTTCCGCTCCTCCTGGGTGGCCGAGGGCGGCTACGACTACGTCGCCGAGGCACTCTTCGGCGAGCTCAACATCGACGGCTACTTCCTCGAGTACGACGACGAGCGCTCGGGGGGCTTCGAGCCGCTCCGCTTCGTGCCGAAGGGCAAGAACGTCGTCCTCGGCATCGTCACCAGCAAAAAGGGCGAGCTCGAGTCGAAGGACGCGCTGAAGCGCCGGATCGAGGAGGCGAGCCGCTACGTCGACCTCGACCAGATCTGCATCTCGCCTCAGTGCGGCTTCTCCTCCACGGTGGAGGGCAACGCCGTCACCTACGAGCAGCAGGTGGCGAAGCTCCGACTCGTGGTCGAGACCGCCGAGGAGGTTTGGGGCGACGCGGGCTAATCCCCACGCCCGCCCCATTCCGGTCGCGCCGCCGGGCGCCCCCCTCCCCCCAGCCCGGCGGCGCGACCGAGTAACCGGGCACGCCCGGCCCGCCGGGCCGGGCGTGCACCCGTTTCCCGCACACCGGAGGGCTGACCGATGACCGACCGCGCTGCACCCTCGCCTCGCACGCCCCCCGCCCCTCCCGACGTCGTGCGCTCCGCCTACGCCGAGCTCGCCGTCACGAACCTCGACCGCTCCCGG
>Ga0209415_10000303_pt1 | contig 88423 bp, 94 predicted proteins | sample PeaSoiSIISIP2007_FD_187696 | JGI IMG/M metagenome (GOLD analysis project Ga0209415, IMG submission 187696) | Peat soil microbial communities from Weissenstadt, Germany - SII-SIP-2007 (SPAdes) (version 2) | ecosystem: Environmental > Terrestrial > Soil > Wetlands > Peat | place: Germany... | reverse complement strand
CGAGCCTCCTCGGACAGAAGGGAGGCTACGCCGCCGGTGAGTCCGAGGAAGTCATCGACCTCGTCCGCTAGGTCGTCCGGCCCTCGACCCCGCTACCTCGGCATCGAGGTGGCGGGGGAACACCTTCCCCCGCTCTCCCCCCGCTGGTGGGAGGGCACACTGCGACGACGTTCGGAGGCCGCTCCGTCCGGAGTCCCGTTCCGACTGGTGCGTTCGGACGGCCCCCGGGCCGTGGTCGAGGTCGAACATCGCCAACTCGCGACCGCCCGAGCCCTCTGGACGGGGCCGGTCGACGGGCATCTCGCGCTCTCCACGGTCCGCACCTGGGGGACGCTCGTGGGAGCCAAGGCCTGGCTCGGCGAGCTCCGAATCCGGCGTCCGCCCTGAGCCCGAGCCACCCGACTACGACAGCGAGAGCGAGAAGATCGTGCTCCCGATCCGGAGCAGGGCTAGGTTCGTTGTCGGGATCGTGATCGAAACCGTCCCGAGCGGGCCTCCCTGGATGTAGTCCCCGGTGCAGGTCGCGGCCGGCGCGCACGACCAGAGCCCCGCGAACGCGGGGCGCGAGGTGAGGAAGGCGTCCCACGCCTCGGCGTAGGGCGTGTGGATGACGATATGGATCGGCACGTTGGGATTGACCGCGAAGGTCGAAGCGGATGCGTTGATCACGTACGTATGGGTTTGGAGGAGCCCCACGTCGAGCGTCTCGGTCCCGACCCCCGCCACGGACCCGACGAGGTTCGAGAAGAACGGCAGCCAGATCGAGGCGTCCGTCACCTCCCCTCCGACCCCGCCGACGACCGTGAGCGCGATCGAGGGGTTCTCGATGAAGATGGGGTAAGCGCCGTACTGGGCGTACACGACCGCGCCCTCATCGTACGCGACCTCCCCGCTCGGGGCGTACGAGTTGATGAGTTCGGTGACCGGCCCGGCGCCCACGACCGCAGGGGATTCCTGGGCGATCGCCTGCCGGACGAAGAACGGACAGAGGCTCGTAGCTACGTTCTGGTAATGGGTCGTCCACGGGGCCTGGGTCTTCGTGCCGGTGTAGACCGTGTTGTTGTAGTAGGCCGTGAACTTGCCGCTCCCGACCTCGCTACCGCCGAGCTTGTCCGTGGAAGAGAGGTTCGAGTAGGGGCACTGAGGGGAGGTGGGGTTCGTCGCATTGAAACCGGTGACATAGGCGGTGTACGACCCGGAACCGGTCGCATTGCCCGTGAACGAATCCTGGCTGCCATAGACGACCAGCAAGAGATTACCCGAGCCGGTCGCCGCCTGGTAGACGGTGTCGTGACTGCCGTACATGGCCACCTGGACCGTTGCGGAACCGGTATTGCCAAGATTGACAAAGTTGTTGTTGCCCACCAGGATCAGCCGGACGTTCCCGGACCCGACCCCCGATGTCGTGATCACGTTGTTGCTCCCGTAGATCGCGATCTGAAAGTTCACAGCGCCGGTCAGCGACAGGGCGATGGTCGAGCCGTTCGTCGAGTAGTTGAGGGACATGAGGGTCGAGGAACCGGTGTCCGAGAACGTGAACGCCTTGGAGTTGCCCGAGAAGTTGTAGGCCAGGGTCGCGATCGCGCCGACGCACGATATCCCCACATGGGCGAGCGACGTCCAGGTGCACGCGCCGGGAAGGGCCGGTCCCCCCTGAGGAGAGCCGGTCGGTGGAGAGTAGATCGTGGCGCCGAGGAGCCCAAAGGAGAGCGCGAGGCTCGAACCGATCCGCCCGCTCCCGACGGTGGAGCCGTCCTGCGCGGACCAGGGAGCGACGCTGTCCGACCCCAGCGTGAGCGGCTGCACGAACTGCATGCCCGCGGAACCCTGGGCGCCCGCGGAACTGAGCAGCGCGGAGAGGCGGCCGTACTCGTTCTCGACGAGGATGTCGTGGTTGAGGTCGTTGACCTGCATCTGGTTGGGGACGACGGTCGTGAGAAAGTTCGCGATGAACGTCACGACCAGGAGCAGCCCGAGCAGCGTCGCCACCGCGGCTACCTGGCCGCGACGGCCACGCCGCCGCCATTTCCGGGACCTCAACGCGCGGGCCAAGTCAACCTCGCTCGAGAGTACAATTTACCCTAGGACGCCATATTTAGTCTTATGGCCGGGGTCACCCGCCGGGCTCCCGAACGACGCGACGTTCCGCGAAACTTATCCCTGTCCCTACCTCCCCATTGGGGGTACGGCCGGTGGCGGCGGAACAGGCGTCGGCGGTCCGTGTCGAACGGGCGCTGCTCTCACCGTATGACAAGGCCGGCCTCGAGGTCCTCGCCCGCGGACTGCAGGAGCTCGGCGTCGAGCTCTGGGCCACGGGTGGAACGCGCGCCAGCCTGACCGCGGCCGGCCTCACGGTCCGTTCGGCCGAGGAGCTCACGGGCATCGGCGCCTGGTTCGGAGGCCGGGTGAAGACCCTCCATCCGGCCCTGTTGGGAGGGATCCTGGCACCTCGGACCGATGAGGGTCGCCGCGAGCTCCAGGAGCGGGGGCTCCTTCCGTTCGACCTGGTCGTCGTCAACTTCTACCCCTTCGAGCAGCACCTCGCGGAGACGCCGGACGCGACCGACCGCGAGGAGTACGTCGATATCGGAGGGGTCACGCTCGTCCGGGCCGCTGCGAAGAACCACGCTGGAGTCACGGTCGTGACGGACCCTTCCGAGTACGCCCCTCTCCTGGAGGAACTGCGTCAGAACGCCGGTTCCGTCTCCGCGAGCACGCGAGGTCGCCTCGCGCGGCGGGCCTTCCAGCGCGTGGCCGAGTACGACGCGGCCATCGCAGCCGGTCTGTTGGCCCCCTCCGCCGGGGACGACCCGTTCCCGACCACGATCCTCCTCGAGCGTGAACCGCTCCGACTCCGGTATGGCGAGAACCCGCACCAGAAGGCAGCGGTCTACCGCGCCACCGGTATGTTTCGCGCCCGCCCGTTCGAGCTCCTCAAGGGGGACAGCCTCTCGTACACGAATCTCCTCGACGCGGACACCGCGCTCGAGATCGTCTCGGAGTTTCCCCTCCCGGCGGCCGCGGTCGTCAAGCACGCGACCCCGTGCGGGGTGGCCGAGGGAGCCACAATCCGCGAGGCGCTCGAGCGGGCGATCGCCACCGACCCGGTCGCCCGATTCGGCTGCGCGGTCGCGGTCAACCGTCCGGTGGGTGCCAAGGACCCGGAGGTCCTCCACGGCGTCTTCGTCGACCTCCTCGCGGCGCCCGACGTCGAGCCCGCGGCCCGCGAGGCGCTCGGCCGCCGGCCGAAGCTGAAGCTCGTGCGGACGGCCGCTCCGGACCCGGAACGGATCCGCTGGGAGGCGCGCACCACCTTTGGTCGCGTGCTCGTCCAGGAGGCGGATCGGCGCCAGCTCGCCCCCGGTGAATTCAAACCGGTGACGCCCCATCGGGCTTCCCCGGAGCAGTTATGTTCGCTGGATTTTGCCTGGCGCGTCGTACGACACGCGAAATCGAACGCGATCGTACTCGCGCGCGGTCCCGCCACCGTCGGGATCGGCTCGGGCCAGCCGACCCGAGTGAAAGCGGTGGAGCTCGCGTGCGAGGTCGCGGGAGACCGGGCCCGGGGCGCGGTGCTCGCGTCGGATGCGTTCTTCCCGTTCGCGGACGGGGTCGAGGCGGCCGCCCGGGCCGGGGTCACGGCCATCCTGCAGCCCGGCGGCAGTTTGCGAGACCCCGAAGTGATCGCCGCGGCCGAGAAGGCCGGGGTCGCGATGTACTTCACCGGGTGGCGGGTGTTCCGCCACTAGGCCGGACCGTATCGGCAAAGTGTCGTCGAAGGATCGAGCGGAACTCGGTCGCGTTGACCGGCCCGACCTCTCGTCCTTTCTCCTGACCCGACTCGACGAACATGTAGGTCGGGATCGTGTGGATACCGTACGATCGCGTGATTCCCGCGGCATCATCGATGTTGACCTTGGCGAACTTGACCCGGCCGGCGAGTCGGGCCGCAAGGTCAGCGATCACCGGCTCCGTCACGCGGCACGGCACGCACCAGACCGCGTAGAAATCCACCACGACCGGGAGCACGGATTGGATCACTTCGGTCTCGAACGTGGCATCCGTGACCTGGACCGGTCCCTCGTGCAATTCCATGAACTTACGTTCGGTTCGATTTCGTCGCCCGCTTTAAGCACTCTCTTGCTCCGGCGGCGGTCCGTGAGCTCGTACGCCCGGCCCGGTGCCGTTCCGATCGTCGCCCCGGTGGTGACCGCGACGCTCCTCCGGTGGTTCCGCACCCATCGCCGTCCGCTCCCCTGGCGACGCGACCGCGACCCCTACCGAATCTGGGTCGCCGAGGTCCTCCTGCAACAGACACGCGTCGCCCAGGCGGCCCCATACTTCGAGCGGTTCGTCGACCGCTTCCCGACCGTCACCCGGCTCGCCGGGGCGGATCGGGCCGAGGTCCTGAAAGCATGGGAGGGCGCGGGGTACTACGCCCGCGCCCGAAACCTCCACATGGCCGCCCGGATCATTGAGACCTCTTTCGGCGGAGAACTCCCGCAGTCCGTTCCCGAGCTCGAGACCCTACCCGGTGTGGGTCCCTACATCGCACGAGCCGTCGCGAGCCTGGCCTTCGACGTCCCTGCGCTCGCTCTGGAGGCAAACGGCCTGCGCGTCGCAGCCCGATGGACCCGGGAGGAGGGGGACGTCCACTCGACCGCCGTGCAGGAGCGGCTACGTACCGCGCTCGAGAGCCTCCTCCCCGTCCACGAGGCGGGCCGGTTCAACGAGGCGCTGATGGAGCTGGGGGAAACGATCTGCGTTGCGGCCGCCCCCCGTTGTCCTCAATGCCCCGTGCAATCGTACTGCCGGGCCCGACGTGAGCTCGAGGACCCGGGTTCGATCCCTCGGGCCCGGGCCCGCCGCTCGCGCCCCCACGTGAACGCCTCCGTCGTCGCGCTCGAGCATCACGGGCGTTGGCTGGTCCAGCGACGCCCAGCGGAGGGGCTGCTGGGTGGATTGTGGGAGTTTCCGGGCGGGGAGATCGAGACGGGCGAAACGCCCCGGGCCGCGGCCCGTCGGGAACTGAGAGAGGAGACCGGGATCCGCGCGCCTCGGCTCGTGGCCCGGGGCGTCATCCACCACGCGTACAGCCACTTCACGGTGACCTTGCACGTCTACGCGGGGTCGCTCGTGGAGCGGCCGTCCGGGGGCCGGCACCGGTGGGTGACGCCCGCGGGCCTCGCCCGCCTGCCCCGGCCGAAGGCGACCGAGAAGGTGGCCCGGTTGTTGAGCCCGACCCGGGGTACAGCTTCCCCGGATTCAGGATCCCGTCCGGGTCGCACGCCTGCCGGACCGCCTGCAAGAGCCGCACGGCCGGGACGCCAAGCTCCCGCTCGAGGAAGGCGCGCTTCAGCCGTCCGATCCCGTGCTCACCGCTGATCGTCCCTCCGAGCGCAAGCGACGCGGAGCACACGGCCGAGCGGATCCGGGCCCCGGCCGCAGAGCCGGGGTCGGCTTCGTAGTTCGGATGGAGGCTTCCTTCCCCGAGGTGGCCGAAGAGGAACATGCGAACTTCCTCGTCTCGTGATATCCTGCGGAGGGCCGAGACGAGCTCGTCAACCTGCCCCAGAGGCACGGCGACGTCCTCCCGCACGCGGGGCCCGTAGCGCTCGTCCAGCACCCGACTCGCCTCCCCCCGGAGGCTCCAGAGATGGTCCGCGTCGTCGAAGACCGATGGCTCGGCCGTGACGTCGACGGCCCGAAGTGCAGTCCGGAGCCTCGCGGCCCGTTGACGGGCCTCCGTACGGCCGGATGCTTCGAGCTCGAGCAACAGGAGTGCGGAGTCCGATGGCCATCGGGCTCCCCGTCCCCACGTGAGCCCCTCCGCGGAAGCGCGGTCCAGGTACTCGACGGCCGACAGACCTGTGCCGCTCGTGCGGGCGAGGGCTGTGGCGATACGGCCCAGCCGGGCCTTCGGAGGGAGCGGGATCGCCCATCCCTGCCGGATCTCTGGGATCGGCGCGAGACGTAGAGTAAGGGCGGTAGCAATCCCGAGCGTCCCCTCGCTTCCCACGAAGAGTTGCAGGAGGTCGGGACCCACCGAACGTTTCTCTACGTGGCTCCCGAGGCGCACTTGTTCCCCCGTACCGAGCACCGCTTCGACCTCCCGGATCCAGCGACGGGTAGGGCCGTAGGCGTAGGAGCGTGGGCCCGAAGCGTTCGTGCCGACATTTCCTCCGATGGTCGACGTCGCCCACGAACCCGGGTTGGGTGGGTAGAATAGACCGAACGGCCGGAGCACGGATTGAAGTTCGAGGTTGACCACGCCGGGTCCGACCCGAACCGACCGAGCTCCGGCCGCGACATCGCCGACCTGGTCCCAGCCCGAGAGATCGACGACGACCCCTCCAAGGAGCGTCGCCGATTCGCCGTCCAGCGACGTTCCGGCTCCTCGGGGAACCAAGGCGATCCGGTGTCGACGGGCCCACCGCACGAGATCGACCACGTCGTCCGCATCGACCGGTCGGACCGCCGCGAGGGGACCGCCGCGGACGTGCGACTCGTCCCGCCCAAGGCGATCGAGCTCGGGACCCCCCGTGACCACCGTTCCTCGTACGGCCCGGTCGAGCGAGAGCCGGAGTCCGTTCGGCACGGAGCCGGCAGAGCTGCCGCGACCTTACGTTTGACCGGTACGGGGACGGGTCGGCCCGGGGACGCGGTCGAGGATGTCCTCCCCGCGCGCCACCGCCTCCACTGAGGAGACCAGGTCGCGGATGGCGAACGGCCGGTTGAGGACCGCCTTGACCCCCATCCGGCGGGCGCGCGCGATCAGGTCCGGAGTGCGCTCGGTCACGATGAGCAGCGGCAGGAGGTCCGGCTGGTGGGTCCGGGCCGTTGCGAGCTCGTGCGGCCATTCGTCCCCCTGCCCATCCGCGACCAGGATCAACACCTGGGCCGGGTCGGTCGGGTCGGCGGGGTCGAGTTCGTCCGCCGTGCTCTTCTCCGCCAACACACGATGCTGGTGCAGTCGGATCAGGCCCCGGAGGAGGAGGCGAGTCTCTTCGGTTCCGCCCACGATGACCGTCGCAACCGTCCGTCGCTCGACGGTCGGTTCGGTACGGCCGGCTGGCACTTCGGCTCGTGACATACTTTCGTCGTTTCGGCGCATGGCGCGGCGGGCCCGGTCCCGCCAATCGTAAACCAGCGGGTCTAGGATATGGTTGTAGCGTTAGAAGCACCGACTGCCACGGGACGGTGCCGGAGTCACTTTTCGGGGGGCCCATCAGCTATATAGTCTGACCTCGACTTACGGTGGTTGGCCTCGGGCACCGACTGTCAGGTCACCGGGTGGCAGCGTCCAGAAGACCCGGAGACCGGGCGGTCGGTGCCTTCCCCATGCGGGTGCAACGACAGGTTCTTTTATCGCACGAGTGAGGGCCGCTCATGGCCGCTCTCTTTGGACCTTCCACTGCCGACCGTGAGCACCTCCGATCCGCCGTCCGGGCCCTCGGTATCACGAGCGTCCCCGGACTGGCCGCTGCCCTCTCCTGGCGCGAGCGGAAGACCGAACGGACGCTCGCTCTCGAGCTCTCGCAACCGAACTCGCCGCTCCTCTTCGACCCGTCCCGTCGCACCGTGCGCTGGGGGCTCGTCGTGACCCTCCCCCCGGCTCCCGTTCAGACCCCGGCGGCCCCGGCTCCGTCGTCGCCCACGACGCCGCGCGCCCCGGCTCCGGTCTATACCCCGAGCGGTCTCAAGACCCTCTGCCCCAACTGCCACGTGGCGCTCCAGTCGACGGGCTCGACCGGCCTCGTGGTCTGTCCGCAGTGCGGTCGCCTATCGAGTGCGAGGAGCGGCGGCATCGCGACGGCCGCCATGTCGGCCTCCGTCCCTTCCCCTGCGACTCCGGCGCCGGTAACCCGACCCGTACCCCCCGCGACGGTGGCGACCACCACCGACCGACGGTCTCAGGAACTGTTCGCGGCGTGGGTGACGAACCAGCCGATCCCGTGCCCAAAGTGCCGGACTCCGCTGCGTCATCGCGGAGTGAGCGAGTACTCCTGTCCTTCGTGCGGACAGTCGGTTCGCTTCCCCAGTCCGGCCGACACCCCGGCGGGGATCCCCACCGCTAGCCGCTGAATCAGAACGGGACCTGGGCCCGGATCTCGCGCACCAGCGCGCCCGAAGCGAGGTCGTCGGCGACGCGCGCGATGTCCTTGGCGGGGCTCCGGTCGCGCGTCCAGGGAGCTACCCGCGTCCGCACCGCCCGGAGCGCAGCCTCGCTCCCCCGACCGCCCGTTCGGGGGTGACGGAGTTCCAGGGCCTGACCCGCGACGATCCACTCGACCGCGACGACGCGCCGTGTGTTCTCGATGACCCGCCGGAGCTTCGTCCCCGCCCAGGGGCCCATGCTGACGTAGTCCTCCTGGTCCGCGGAGGTCGGAAGGCTGGACGCGCTCGCCGGGTGGACGAGCGTGACGTTCTCGTTCACGAGGGCCGCCGCGAGGTACTGAGGAACCATGAACCCGGAGCTGACTCCCGGGTCGGGTGCGAGGAAGGCCGGAAGCCCGCGGTTGAGGGCCGGATGGAGGAGGCGGGAGATGCGCCGTTCGCTGAACGCGGCGACGTACTGAGTGGTCAAGGCGAGCGTATCGAGGGCGAGCGCCAGCGGTTGGCCGTGGAAGTTGCCGCCGCTCACGAAGTCGTCGTCCCCGAAGACGACCGGGTTGTCGGTGACGGCGTTCAGCTCGCGGACGATGATCTCCTCGGCGAAACGAAGACCGAGGCGGACCGAACCGAGGACCTGAGGCAGGCAGCGGAGCGTGTACGGGTCCTGGCCGGTCCAGCTGGTCCGGGGAGCGGAGAGGCCGGTCTCAGCGAGGAGCGCGCGCATCGAGGCCGCGACGGCTCGCTGCTCGGGAAAGTTTCGGATCTCTCCTAGGCGATCGTCCAGCGACTCCGGGTTCCCTTCGAGGGCGTCGAACGCCATCGCCGCTCCGATCAGGGCGGCGTCGAGGATCCCGCGCACGTCCTCGACGGCGAGGGCGAGGTACGACGCCATGAGCGCGGTTCCGTTGAGCAATGCGACCCCCTCCTTTTCGACCAATTCGAGCGGAGCGATGCCTTCCCGATGGAGGACGGCGCCGGCGGGCTCGGGCTCCCCGCCTCCGACCGGCACGAACGCCCCCTCGCCGGTGAGGGTCATCGCGAGGTGGGCGAGCGGGGCGAGGTCTCCGGAGGCGCCGACCGACCCTTGCTCGGGAATCCAGGGCACGAGGCCCCGGTTGAGCAGGTCGAGCAGGCGCTCGACCACCTCCACCCGGACCCCCGAGTTCCCGCGAGCGAGGGAGTTGGCACGGAGGAGGACGAGGCCGCGCACGACGTCGCTCGGGAGGGCGGGTCCCGTGCCGCTCGCGTGGCTGCGGACGAGCGAGACCTGCAGCTCCCGAGCCTGTGCGGAAGAGATCGTCTTGTGGGACAGGCCGCCGAAGCCGGTCGTCACCCCGTAGATCGCGCGACCATTTGCGACGGCGCGCTCTACGGACCGTCGGGTCGTCGCCATGCTCGCGTTGGCATCGGCCGCGAGAGAGACCCCGCGTTTTTCACGGGCGACCGCCAAGAACTGCTCGAGCGTGAGCGAGCGGCCGTCCACTGAGAGCGTTTCGGTCATCGAAGTGCGTCCCTACGACTCGGTCCGCGGGCGCGGGGTCTTGGGACCGCCTGGCGCCTACATTCCGGGGACGACGAGCTCACCACCGGGTTTCTGCATCGAGGGCACGCGGCGGGGCTTGGCTCCCTTCGCCTGCCAGAAGATCTCCGAGAAGTCCTGGACGAGCTTGAGGAGGTCCTGCGCGTCGGCGAGGCTCGTTCCCTGACGGGCCTTCGAGGCCTGCTTCATGATCCTCCAGGTGAGGTCGTGGATCTGGGGGAACTGCTTCGCGTGATCCGGAGTGAAGAAGTCGCCCCAAATGACCCGCACCTCGGTCTTGAGCTTCTCCGCGTGCTGCTCCTTGACGGTCGTGTAGCGCGAGAGCTTGGAGACGTACGCCGCCCGGTCCTCGGGCTTGGCGTCCATGGCGGGGGCGGCAAGTTCCGCGATCAGCTGATCCATCCGAATGATCGTGAGCGCCGAGAGCTGGGCGTCGATGGGGTCGTAAATACCGCAGGGGATGTCGCAGTGGGCATAGACCGGGCGGGGCGAGTGCACGGCGTCCAGGAGGCGTTCGACGATTCCACGAGATAGGTTGACGGCGGACATGAGGCGGCGAGTCCGGGGAGTCGGATAAGGATGCCGGAACCGACCCCGACCGGGGTTCCCGGGACCACCCTCCCCCGGCCGGGCCGCCCTCCCCTGTGGGCCCGCCGACGCGTCGAGGTCCACGACGAGAGCATGCGCCCCACCCTCCATCCCGGCGACCGACTGCTGGTCGACCGACAGGCGTTCCGTAACCGGTCCCCCCGAGTCGGCGAGATCGTCGTGGTCGTCGATCCCGAATCGCCGGCGCGTTGGCTCGTGAAACGCGTCCGCGCCGTGGGTCCCGGCACATTCTGGAGAACGTCGGAGGGCTTGGTTCCCGTCGGTAAGCCGACTCTCATCACGGACCCCGCCCACCCTCCGGATGCGGTGGAGATGGTCGCCCTCGGCCCCGGGGCGATCTGGGTCCAAGGCGACGCTCCGGACGTCTCCCGCGATAGCCGCCGGTTCGGGCCCGTACGACCCGCGGGTGTCGTGGGGAAGGTGTTCCGTTGCTACGCACCGCCCGCCCGTCGGCGGGACTTTTGAAGGATACCCGAGCCCCCCGGGGCACCTTCATAAGCGATGTGTTAATCCGACACATCGATGGCGGCGAAGGCGGTCATCTACGTCGTGGTGATCGTGGTGGCAGTGGCCGCCCTGGCGGGAGGCTTCGTAGCGGGGTACGAGTATCGGGGCTCTCCGGCGTCCAACCCGAGTGCGACCGTGAACTCCACGCTCACCGTCCTCGGCGCGGGGACGCTCGACACGCTCTTCCCCGAGCTGGCGAACGAGCTCGCCAACGAGACGCCCGGCATCAGCGTTCCTTCCGCCGCTCAGACGTACGAGGGGTCGATCGATATCACGACCGCGATCACGAGCACGGGCGCGCTCGCCGACGTGGCCGCCGTGGCCGATTACCGCCTGGTCCCGAACCTGCTCGAGCCCAAGTACGCGAGCTATGAGGTCGTCTTCGGGACGACCCCCGAGGTGCTGGCCTACAACTCGAGCCTCTCCGCCTTCCGGGGCATCAACACGACCAACTGGGCCCAGAAGCTCATCACCGACGTCACGACGCCCGGGAACAAGCCGATGGGGATCTGGAACGCCTCGACCGACCCGAACGGCTACAACGAGATCTTCTCGATGGAGCTCCAGGGGATGCTCTACAACGGCAGCACGAGCGCGATCTACAGCCACTTCTACACCACCGGCTCGGACGGGATTGCCGTGGGCAACCCGGCGACCACGATCGTCGAGCACGAGTCCCAGGCCGCCACCCTGGTCAAGACCGGGATCATCTCTGCGGTGATCACCTATCGGTCCTTCGCGGTCGTGAACCATATGTCGTACGTCTCGTTCGACCCGATCGTCGGGCTGTTGGCGAACAACAGCACGGCCCTCGCGGACTACGCGAAGCTCTCCACGGACATCCTGACGTCCACGGGAGGGACCCAGTCGGTGGTCGCGGCGCCGGTGCTGTTCTCGGTGACCGTGCCTCTGAACGCCCCCAACGCGTCGCTGGGCGCTGCCTTCGTCCACCTCCTCCTCTCCCCGCAGGGGGCCGCGATTCTCTCCGAGGGCGGGGCGTTCACCCCCATCTTCCCCGGTTGGAGTGACCATCCCGGTTCTGTCCCGTCGGTCCTCGCCCCAGATGTTGTGGGATTGCCCTCATGGGCGGCTTCGATCCTGGCCGGGTAGCGGACGGGAACTCCCCGGCCGCCCCGCCCCGCCGGCGGTGGCGGACGGGCCCGTACTGGCTCGCCCTCCAGCTCGTCCTGTCCGCCTCCCTGCTGCTTCTGTTCCTCCTGCCGATCATTGCCCTGTTCACCTACGCCCCGGTGAGTCGGATCTTCTCGGAGCTGAGCAATGCGCAGGTGCGCGAGGCGCTCTGGTTCACCTTCTACGCCTCGGGAATCGCGGTCCTGGGGGCCGTGCTTTTCGCTATCCCACTTGGCTATGTGCTCGCGCGGCGAAGATTCATCGGCCGTTCGGTGGTCGAGTCGCTGGTCGCCCTGCCCGTCGTAGTACCCCATCTCCTCGTGGGACTGGGGCTCTTCTTCCTGGTCATTCCCGGAACGCCGCTCTACCACCTCACCCAAGCGCTGGGAATCCCCATCCTCAATTCGATCGGGGGCGTCGTGCTCGTCATGGTGTTCGTCAGCGCCCCCTACACCGTGCTCGCGAGCGAGCTGTCGTTCCGGGCGGTGGACGGACGGGTCATCGAGGCGTCTCGCTCACTCGGCGCCGGGGCCGCGACCGCCTTCCTGACCGTGACGTTCCCGCTCGCTCTGCGCGGGATCGTGGCCGGACTGCTTCTCACCTGGGCACGGGCGGTCAGCGAGATCGGCGGCCTCCTCATCATCGCGTCGTTCGTCTACCCCGGAGGCCTCTACAGTGGGCCGGTCACGACGACCGTCTCAATCTTCGTCTACAACCTGTTCGGGCAAGGCGACCTCCAGGACGCGGCCGCCGTCAGCTCGCTGTTCCTCATCTTCGCCTTCGCCATTTTCCTGCTCGTGCGACTCGGTGAGCGCTCGGGCTGGCTTCCGTGGCACCGGGGGGAGCTGAGCCCGTGACGCACTGGGTCGTGGACGAGCTCGAGACGGACCTCGACCACTTCCACCTAGGCCCGGTCGACCTCGACCTCGCGCCCCGCAGAGCGCTGGCCGTGCTCGGACCCTCCGGGGCCGGTAAGACGACCCTCCTGCGGACCCTCGCCGGCTTCCTTCCCGTTCGGCAGGGCCGCATACTTCGGGACGGGGTCGAGATCTCGGACTGGCTCCCCGAGGAACGCGGGCTCGGCTACGTCCCCCAGGGACTCGGGCTGTTCCCCCACCGGACGGCGGAGGGGAACATCCGATACCCCCTCGAGCTCCGGGACAGCCCCGGGGCCGACGGCAGGGTCCGGGAGCTCCTCGAGCGGTTCCATCTCACTGCCCTCGCCCGCCGATACCCGGCCCGGCTGAGCGGCGGCGAGCAGCAACGGGTCGCGATCGCCCGTGCGATCGCGGCCTCCCCTGAGCTGATTGTGTGGGACGAGCCGTGGCAGGCGCTCGACGTGCAGGCCCGGTACGAGCTCGGCCTTGTCTTCCACGAGCTGCGGGAGTCCGAACGGGTCCCGGTGATCGTGGTGACCCACGACCCGACGCTGGCCTTCTCGATCGCCGACGCGTTCGTGGTCCTCGGGAACGGGCGCGTCCGGGGGCACTACGACGCGACGTCGCTCCTGCGGGCTCCCCCCGACGCGTTCGGGGCCCGGTTCGTGGGGTTCGAGAACGTCTACGACCGGGCCGCGCTCGAGGCGACGCCTCGTTCCCCCCTCCGCGCCTGGCTGCTCGAGCGCGCGGGTCCGGATGGGGTGGCGCTGACCGCTCCGACCCATCCCGCCCCCTCCGGGACCGACCCACTCTGGGAGGGGACGGTGAGGAGCGCCCGTCCCGGACCGTTCGGCCTCACGGTGGAGGTGCTGGCCGACGACCTCTTGGTCACGCTCCGGGTGCCTCCGCCGTGGTCGCCGCCGCTGCCCTTCCTGGGCGAGCGCCTGCGCTTCCGCGTCGACTCCGCCTCTCTCCACCCACTCGGGACGCCGCCATGACCGCCCGCGCGAGCCGGGTCACCGACACCGACGTGGCGCTCCTCCGATCGCTCGCCCGCGAATCCTCCGTGGTCGCGGCGAGCCGCTCCGTCGGCATCTCCCGCGACCGAGCGATCTACCGCCTCGCGCGCCTCGAGCGTGCGTTCGGCGGCCCCGTCGTCACCGGCGTGCGCGGGGGACGCTCCCACGGCGGTACGAGCCTCACCGAGCTCGGGGACCGGATCGTGCGCGACGGGTTCGACTCGGTGGAGCTCCTCGACGCCCGGCCGGTCGCCCCGCTCTCCTACCCGAACCATCTCGAGGGGACCTACGCGTCGACCCCTGCGCCCGAGGTCCGTCTGGATCGGGGGCTGCGGCTCCGCGTCGCCTTCACGGCGGCCGACGGGGCACGGGTCGGCGTGATGATCGACCCCGAGACGATCCTCGTCGCGCGGCACCGGTTCGCGTCCAGCGCGCGCAACGTCCTGCCGGGGGTGGTCGAGCGCATCGAGCGCGGACCCGGCGCCCGAGGACCGACCCTCGTCGTCCGGACCGGCCCCGAGACGTTCCGGGTCGCCATCACCGAGGAGCCGATCCGCCAGCTGCGCCTGCGGTCGGGGGCGCGCATCTGGCTGTACGTGAAGGCGACGGCGATCCGGCGGGTGGGGCCTGGTGGGCGCCGTCCTATTCGCGGATCCCCTCGGTCGTGAGGGAAAAGACCGCTTCGCCCTCGGGCAGGTTGGGCGAGTCGATCAGCCGCGCGATCCGGCGGGGGGGTTTCGACTTCCGCAGGTAGATCCGGTACGTCGCCGCGTGGGCCACGATGTTCCCGCCGATCGGGCGGGTGGGGTCCCCGAACAGGATGTCCGGCCGCGCCGAGACCTGGTTCGTGACGACGATCGAGGCGTTGTAGGTGTCGGAGAAGCGCAGAAGCTCGTGGAGATGCTTGTTGAGTAGCTGTTGGCGCGGTGCGAGCTCGGCGCGCCCGAGGTACTCCGCCCGGAAGTGGGCGGTGAGCGAGTCGACGACGAGGAGCCGGACGGGCTTCTCCCGCGCGAGCTCCTGGGCCTTCTGGACGAGGAGCATTTGGTGGTTCGAATTGAACGCCCGGGCGACATGGATGTGGGCGAGGGTCTCGGCCGGGTCGAGGCCGAGCGCTTTGGACATGTCGACGATCCGTTCGGGGCGGAACGTGCTCTCGGTATCGATGTAGACGACCTCTCCCTCGAGACCGCCCTGGGCCGGCGGAAGCTGGACGTCCACCGCGATCTGGTGGGCGAGCTGGGTCTTGCCCGAGCCGAATTCGCCGGAGAACTCCGTGATGGCCTGCGTCTCGACCCCCCCGCCGAGGAGCTCGTCGAGCGCTTTGGAATTGGTCGTGATGCGCCCGAGCTTCTTCCGCCGCTCGAGCAGCGCGGTCCCGCTCTCGAAGCTGCCGACGTCCGCCTTCCGACGGGCCTCGCCGATGATCTTCTGCGCGCTTGCCGTGCCGATCTCGGCCGCCTCGGCGACGTCCCCGGGGGAAGCGACCGCGAGCTCCATCAGGTCGGTGTACCCGGCCTCGCGGAGCTTCTCCGCGGTGGCGGCGCCGATCCCCGGCAGGTCCTCGAGGGCGATCTCGTGTTTGGGCTCCGGAGGGATCTCGTTCGACCCGGTCCGGGCGGCGGGCTTAGGCGGCACGAGGAGACGGACCGGTTGTAGAGGGATAAGGGTGGGGGAGGGGTCGCGGAACGGTGGACGATGGCTACGCCCCGCCGGCCTTCGGGACGAACGGCTCGCCCGTCAGACGCTGATAGACCGTGGTGTAGAGCCGGCTCACCTCGTCGACCAGGAGCGGGGGGAGGGCCGGGATCGGAGGCTCCTCGGTCTTGGCTTCCCGGGCCTTCAGGAGACGGTCGTAGTAGCCGCTCTGGCGGTAGTGCTGCCGGACGAACTCCTTCGAGAAGTCGACAATGCGCCCCCGATCGTAGGCGTCCTTGTCCCAAAACCGGTCCTCGTCGGCGGTGCCGAACGTGTCGACCACCATGATCGTGCCCTCCGCGTCGACCCCGAACTCCTTCTTCCCGTCGACGTGCAGGAGGCCGCGGGGGCCGATCTCCTTCTGCATCGCCTCGTCGATCCGGAGGATCGTCTCGCGGATCCCGTCGAGCTGGCGGGCATCGAGCGCGGAGAGCTCGAGCGCCTCCTTGCGCGTCAGGAGGCGGTCGACCGGTTCGAGCTTGGTCGTGACCTCGAAATGCGGCTCGGGGAGCGGGACGCCGTACTCGGGCTGCCGACCCGCCGGGAACCCGAGCGCTTCGGGTTTCACGGCCCTGGATTTGACCCGGTCCCACATCGAACCGGCGAGATAGTACCGCACGATCACTTCGAGCGGGATGAGGTAGTCCTTCGGGTGCGGACCCAGGGTCCGCGGCTTCGGCACGATCCGGACGCGCTTCACGCGCATCGTGGCGGGTCCGCTCTTCTGGAGGAAGTGGTGCGGGAGGCCGAGCCGGGAGCAGAGGGCGAACCAGTGCGCCGCCGTCCCGTTCAGAGTCTCCCCCTTGTTAGGGATCTCGCTCGGGATGTGCTTGTCGAAGACCGAGATGTCGTTCGTGAACCGGAACTCGAGCTCGGTCGGCGAGACCTCGTAGACCTCTTTGACCTTGCCGCGACGCAAGTATTTCGGAGCGCTCGGCGCTGGGGAGGAGGGAGCGGGGCTCATGCGCCGTCGAGGAGGACGGAGAGGCTTAACGTTGAGGGACGCCCCACCGCTAGAGGGACCGGGCGTGGCGCTCGGTGATTGCGCGGAAGCCGCGCTTCGCGTAGAATCGGCTCGCGATCTCGTTCTGGGCGGGGAACTCCGCGATGACGAGACCGGCGCCCTTCGCCTTCAGCTGCGAGGAGACCTCCTTGAGGAGGTACTCGCCGACGCCGCGGCGACGATATAGCGGGAGGAGGTAGATGTCGACGATCACTCCTTCCACCGCGGGAGTGTAGAACGGGCGCTCCCGCAGTACCGCGTTGACGAGCCCGACGACCTTGTCCTTGTCCGGGCCGACTCCCTCCGCGGCGAGCACGATCGACTTCGGGTCGTTGAGGCTGGCCTCGAGGACCTCTCGGGCCTGGACCTCGGCGTCGTCCCGAACCCGCAGGAGCGGGTCGAATTCCTCGTTGAGGCGTTTCAGACGCAACAGGAGCGGCACGAGGACCGGTAGGTCGGTGGCCCGCGCCGGGCGGAGGTGGATGGGAACGGACGTGGACTCACTGCCGCCGGGACCCACATCGCCGGAGACGCTCGGGGCGCCGGTCATCGGGTCCGCCTCCGCGGGGTGGGCGGGGTCGCCCGGGGCATGGGCGGAACCAGGTGGGAACGCAGCAGTGCCCGGACGAGCTGACGAGACCGGGACATCTGGATGACGGCCCGTTCCAGATATTCGTCGTGGCTCAAGCGCCGGCGGGCGATCCCTTGCCGGACCGCCGCATCGGCCACGGCCGCGGCCACGTGGGGGAACACCTCGGTCTCCTGCATGGTCGGGAGCAGGTGTTCCTCAGATAAACCCCGGTCGGCCGCGTGCTTGGCGAGCTCGCGGGCCGCGGCGAGCACGATCTCATCGGGGATCGAGCGCGCCCGCGCGTCCAGAACGCCCCGGAAGACGGCCGGAAAGACGAGCGAGTTGTTGACCTGGTTAGGGAAGTCGCTTCGTCCGGTGGCAACGACGGCCGCGCCGGCGTCCCGCGCGACCTGGGGCCAGATCTCGGGGACGGGGTTGGCGAGGGCGAAGACGATCGGCGCGTGCGCCATCGAGCGGACGTGCGCCGGCCGGATGGTGTTCGGGTCCGGGGTCGACGCGGCGAGCAGGACGTCCGCCCCCTCGAGGGCGGCGGAAAGGTCTCCCGTCCGCCCCCCGCCGTTCGTGCGGAGCGCGAGTCGGTACTTCCAGGGATTGCGGACGCTGAGCTCGTCGACGTCCGCCCGCTCGGCGTGGAGGATCCCGCGGCTATCGACCACGGTGAGGCGGCCGGGGTCCTGCCCCAACGCGAACAGTAAGCGGGCCGTGGCGATGTTGGCGGCTCCGGCCCCGAGGAGCACGGTGCGGATCTCCTTCACCGAGCGATGGGTCAGCTCGAGCGCGTTCAGAAGGCCGGCGATCGTGGCGGCCGCCGTTCCCAGCTGGTCGTCGTGCCAGACGGGGATCGGGAGGCGTTTCTGGAGCTCCTCGAGGATCCCGAAGCACTTCGGCGACGCGATGTCCTCGAGGTTGATCGCCCCGAAGGCGGGCGCGATGCGCTCCACGGTCTCGATGATGGCGGCGGGCGTCGACGCGTGGATCGGCAGGGGGACCGCGTCGACCCCTCCCAACCAGCGGAAGAGGAGGGCTTTGCCCTCCATGACCGGTAGGGCGCCCTCGGGGCCCATATCCCCCAGCCCGAGGACCCGGGAGCCATCGGTCACGATCGCAATGGTGTTCCAGCGCCCGGTGAGGTCGAAGGAGAGGTCCGGGTTGGCGTGGATCACGCGCGAGACCTCGGCCACGCCGGGGGTGTACCACAGGGCGAAGTCGCGGAGGGACCGGACCGGGACCTTGGGGACCGTCTCGATCTTTCCACCGTAGAACCGGGAGAGCTCGACGGCCCGACGACCGAGCTCGTCGGTCAGGACCTCGTCCGGCGAGACCGCCCGCTTCGCGCGAGTGCGTCGCCGGGGTTCTCGCCCGTGGTCGACGGGGGCCGGGACGCTCTCCGCCATGCCGAGGGCATTCACCGAGGGGGCCTTTATTAACACTTTCCCGGAGACGTGCGAAGAGTTCGTCAATTGACGGACTTGCGCGGAACTATTCCGCGGGCCGGATTTCTGCCCGCTCGGGGGAAGATAAGTACGGGCGGCCGGGTCTAGGGGCCCGAGGGACCGCGTTTGGTGGCCATTCCGACGACCCCACATCCGTACGTCCGTCCCCCTCGTACGGGCGCGGTACCCCTCGTCGCTCCGAACGAGCTTGGGGGCCTGCTTCGAGGTCCGAACCCGCCCCTCGTAGTGGACGTCCGGCCTACCGAGGAACGGCGACTGGCCCACATTCCGGGCGACCGGCACGTCCCCCTCGACCAGCTGGCGGGTTCGTTGGGCGCCTTGCCCCACGACCGCGCGATCGTGCTCTACGACCACCTTGGCTTCCGCGCCCGGGTCGCGACCGAGTTCCTTCTCGACCGTGGGTTCGACCGCGTCGCGGCGCTGGAGGGGGGGATCGAGGAATACTCCCGGGTCGTCGACCCGTCGCTCGGCCGGTACTCGGACCACCGACGGGGGGCGGAACTGGTCGTCCGGCAGATGCCGAGAATGGAGACGGGCTGCCTCACCTACTTCGTGGGTGACCCGGTGGCCCACGTCGCGGTCGTCATCGACCCTGGCCACGACGTTGCCCCGTACGAGACGGTGCTCAAGGAGGGGGGTTGGAAGCTCGCGGCGATCGTGGAGACCCACACTCACGCCGACCACATCGCCGGCCACGCGGCCCTGCATACGGCGACCGACGCGCCGATCTTCGTGAGCCACCGTTCACCCGCCCAGTATCCCCACCGTCGCCTCTCGGAGGGGGAGTCGATCCCGTTCGGCGCGCAGGAGCTCGTGGTACTCGAGACCCCCGGCCATACGATGGACCACCTCACGCTCCGGCTCCAGGACCAGATCTTCACGGGCGACACACTGCTCCTCGGGTCGTGCGGGCGGACCGACCTCGGAGGCGGATCGCCGGAGCTCCTCTGGGAAAGCCTCCAGGAAAAGATCCTTCGGCTACCGAACGAGACGGAGGTCTACCCGGCCCACTACGGACCCCACCACTCCCTACCGGACCGTTTCGTCTCGACCCTGGGCTTCGAACGAGCGACGAACGAGGCCCTGAACCAGGCCACCCGCGAGGCGTTCGTCTTCTACATGACCGACGGCTGGCCGCCAAAGCCCAAGAACTTCGACCAGATCGTGCAGGCGAACCTCGTCGGCTAGCCGGCCCTCACGGTCCGGCGGAAAGGACCTCGGCCCCCGCCGACCCGACGAGCACCGTGTGCTCCGCCTGGGCGACAAGGCCCCGTCCCCGCTCGACGAAGACGGGGTAGTTCTGGAGGAAGCGGCGCGCTCCTCCGAGCGCGGCCCGTTCCTCGTCCGTACGGACCCAGCGGAGCGTGAACGGTAGGGTCCGGAAGCGGGAGTAGAGCCCGGCGAGCACCGGGTCCTTTGTCCCGGGGTCGGACCGGAACCGCATGATGTTGCCGAACGGACCGTTCTCGATCATTCCCACGCCGTTGGTGGCGAACGGTTCGATCGCGATGATCTCCCCTTCTTGGAGCGTCGCGTCACTCACGCCGGGCACGTTCGGGATCGCCTTTCCGGCGTGGAGGAGGTAGCGCTCGATCGAATGGCCCGTGAGGTTCTCCATCGGTTTCAGGCCCCGGGCCCGGATCGCCGTGGCGATCGCGCGGCTCACATCGTCGACCCGGCCGCCGGGGCGGACCGCCGCGATGCCGGCCCGGAGGCCCTCCCGCGCCGCACGCACGAGGTTCTCGTGTCGATGGGTCCCCCCCACTTCGACCGTGTCCGCCGTGTCCGCGATCGCGCCGTCCAGGTGGGCGCCGACATCGACCTTTACCAGGTCGCCGGCGACGAACGTCACCGTGTCGTCCGGGTCCGGTGTGTAATGGGCGGCTTCGTCATTCCGCGAAAGGTTGGCCGGAAACGCCGGTTGAGCCCCGGACGCCCGGATGGACTCCTCGATGGCCTCGGCCACATCCCGGCGCCGAGCGCCCGGAAGGGTCAGACGAAGGCCGAGCTCTCGAGCCCTCGCCGCGATGCGGGAGGCCTCGCGCCAACGTTCGAGATCCTCGGGATACTTTCCCATGTTAGGCCCGCCGGACATGCTTCGGGTGGGCGCCCGAAAGATCGACGAGGGCGGAGGGGTGGCCCGAGGGTTTCGGAACCGCAGGGAGGTACACCGCGACAGCCCTTCCGAACACCCTCCGTGCCTCGGTCAACGTGCGGCACGGTGGTCGGCCATGGGGGTTTGCGCTGGTGGCTGTGATCGGGCCGGCGCGTCGCGCCAGCTCGCGGGCGACCGGGTGGTCAGGCACACGCACTCCGAGGAGACCCCCCGCGGGGAGGACCGAAGGACCAAAGGTTCGACGTGCGCGGGAGGTCGGACGCACCAGGATCGTGTAGGGTCCCGGGAGGTGGCGTCGCGCCCAGGCACGCGATTCGAACGACAGTTCGGCCCACGTCTCGATCTCTTCGGCCGAACTCACCCCGAGGGAAAGGGTCTGGCCGCTTGGGCGCCCCTTGGCGCGTTCGAGTCGGTCGACCGCCGCACGGTCCGTAGCGGCCGCCCCCAGGCCCAGCAAGGTATCGGTGGGGTAGACGACCAGGCCGCCCCGCGCGAGGGCACGCACGGCGTCCGCGACCGTCGGCCCCATCGACCTAGGCGTACTCTTCGCCGACCCGGGAGTAGGCGAGGTAGTCGTCGGCGGTGAAGTAGAGGGCGAGCTCGCGGGCGGCCGAAGCCGCCGAATCGGAGGCGTGGATCAGGTTCGGTGTGATCCCGAGGCCCCAATCGCCCCGGATGGTTCCGGGGGCAGCGGTCTGGGGGTTCGTCGCTCCCGTGAGGAGGCGGACGACGGAGATCGCCGACCGACCTTCGAGGGCGAGCGCCAGAACGGGGCCGGACGTGATGTGCTGGATGAGGGCCGGGTAGAACGGTTTCCCCTCGTGCTCGGCGTAGTGTCGCTGCGCCGCTTCGGGGGCGATATGGAGCGTCTTCGCCGCCACGATCTTGAGACCCTTTTGTTCAAACCGGGTGATGATCGCCCCGACGAGCCCCCGGCGGATGCCGTCGGGCTTGACCATGACCAGCGTGCGCTCCGAGTTCCCTTCTGCCATCGGCAGGTCGAACCCGGCCGGCGCGTAAAGCTTTCCTGCCGACTCGCTCGCCTGTCCGGCCGGGGGCAATCATGGAGGGCCAGCGCGTGCGGAAGGAGCGGCTGGCCCGAACGTTCGACCGTTCGGCCTCTCTGTACGAGCGGGGACGCCCGCAGTATCCCGCGACCGCGATCCAGTTCGCGGCAGCGACGTTCGGCCTTGGGCGCGGCTCGGTGATCGTCGACCTCGCGGCCGGCACGGGCAAGCTGACGCGGGCCCTCCAAGCCACCGGCGCCACGATCATCGCCGCGGAGCCGATGCCCGGGATGCGTCGGGTCTTCCGTCGGGTGGTTCCCGAGGTGCCCGTGGTCGACGGCCGAGCCGAAGCGATCCCGCTCCCCGCGGGGTTCGCGGACGCGGTGTTCGTCGGCCAGGCCTTCCACTGGTTCCGGGGCGGAACGGCGCTCCGTGAGATTGCCCGGGTGCTCCGCCCTGGAGGCGCCCTCGTCCTCGTCTGGAATACCCGGGACGACCGAGTTCGTTGGTCTCGGAGGCTGACCGAGATCGTCGAGCGGGCCGGCGGATCGCGCGGGCGCGCCACCACCTCGGACCGGGGCTGGCGTCGGCCGTTCCGACGAGGGCGGAGCCCGTTCACCGGACTCCGGAAGCGTACGTTCCCCCATACTCAATCGGCCACTCCGACGACGATCCTCGCTCGCATCCTCTCGGTCAGCCACGTCGCCGTTCAACCCCCACCGGTGCGACGAAGGGTCGCGAAGGAGATCGGAGATCTCTTGACGACCGACCCGCGCACCCGGGGTCGGAAGCTGGTCGAGCTCCCCTACCGGACTGAGGTGTTCTATTGCCGCAAGCGCCCTGCCCGCCGGACGAGAGCCGCCTAGGCCGCGCGCGCGTCGCAGACCTCGCGCCAGGGACAATGCGTGCACCGCGCGACGGAGGGCGTGGCCCGGCCGTCGTAGGGTCGGTCGAGCGCGTCGCGCAGTTTCAAAAGTTCCTCCCGCGCGGCGCGGTCCCAACGGAGCCGAACCTCACCCCCGTCCCCGTACCGGACGACCCCGTACGGCGGAGCCCGACCGGTCGTCTCCTCCACCAGCAGACAGTAGGCCGCGACCTGGATCCGGTGGGACCGTGGGGGGCCGTACTGTGGGGAGGATCGGCTCTTGAACTCGATGGGAACGAGCCGCCCGTCGGGCAACCGGCGAAGTTCGTCGGGGCGACCCGAGATACGGTAGGTGCTCGAACGCAGCAGAGGTGCGGTGCCGGGAACCTCGTCCACCGAGACGAGCGACCCGTAGCGGGCCTCCCGATGGCGACGCAAGAGCGACCGGGCCCCGAGGATCGCGACGATCGTCCCCACGAGGATCACACCGGCGGCCTCCAGCGTCGCTAGAGCAACCAAAGAATCCCCCCGAGCGCCGCGAGGACCCCGACCGCGACCAGGGCCCAGTACACTCCTCCCCATTCCGCCCGACGGCGCTCTCCACCGAGCTGGCGAGCGTGGGACCGCGTTCCCCCGGCGGCGCTACGCACGGAGGCCGACGACGGCCCGCCCGGGGGAGGGTGGTGTCGGTACCAGTACGAGCGGGGGCAGTAGGAGTAATCCGCCAGGTCGGAGGCGGAGACGAACGGCCGTTGCCCCGAGGACATCAGAGGGACGGGGAGACGTTCGGGCCTTACCGATTGCGTTCGAGACGCCGGGAGAACTCCCCGAGGGGCCTATTCCTTGGCCGGGGTCTTGTCGGCCGCGGTCTTCTTAGCCCGGCTGCGTGGCTTGGTCGCCGGCTTTGGTTCCTCGGTCGCCGGCGACGCTGCCGCGGGCGGCGCGGCCACCGGGGGAGGGAGTTCGGGCGCCTTCGCGGGCGTCGGCTCGCGCTTCCCGCCGCGCATCGCCGGCTTGCTTCCCGCGGGCCGCGCGGCAGCCGCGGACCGGTCCGCGGCCTTCTTGAGCGCATGGGCGCGGGTCCACTTCAGACGGTGGCCGACCCGGCCGAGATGGAGCTGTTGCTTGCGGCAGGAGGACGTACAGAAATGGAAGATGGTCCCGTCGCGCTTCACGAACATCATGCCGGTCCCGGGTTCGATCTCCGCGGCGCAGAACGAGCACTGGCGCTTGACGACCATGTCGACCTACTCCCTAGCGGACGGAGAGCTTCCGCGCCTCGCGGGCAGTCTCTCGAAGGATCAGGACATCGCCGAGACGGATCGGGCCGGCCACGTTGCGGGTGATGATCTTCCCGCGGTCGCGGCCCGCCAGCACTCGGACCTTCACCTGGGTGGCCTCGCCGGCCATCCCGGTGCGCCCGACCAGCTCGACGACCTCCGCGGGGGACCCCTTGTCTTCCGCCATGGCCTAGCTCCCGGTCGCGACCTGCCTACTTCTTGAGGCTCGGGAACTGGGCAGCGATCTCCTCGAGGAGCGCCTTCGCGTCGCCGGGCTCTACGATCGCCACGCTCGCGGCAGACTTGGAAAGGCCCGCCGACTGGCCGAGGCGTTGCTTTTTCGCGACGTAGACGTAGGGAATTCGCTTCTCCTCGCAGAGCATCGGGATGTGCACGAGGATCTCGACGGGGTCGACGTCCTCGGCCATGACGACGAGCTTCGCTTCCGCGCGCTCGCTCGACTTCGTGACCTCATTGGTGCCCACCCGGATCTTCCCGGTCTCGCTCGCCACCTGGACGAGCTGGAGGGCCTTGTCGGCCAGTTCGGTCGGCGTCTCGAATCGTACGTAAATTGGTCGCGCCATGGTTCCTCGCGTCAGCGGAACCCCCGAACGGGGGGTCCTCGGCTCACGGGGGGTGGGGTAGGGCCCTCGCTATTTAACGGTGCCCGAAAGGGACGGGGACTCCGCCTCCCACCGGCGCTGCGGTCGGTTATTCAGGAGGCGGTGGCGCGGGGGAGGTTAGACGCTTCCGGAGATCGCAAGGAACACGACCCCAATGACCGCCAGGATCAGGCAATAGACGAGACCGAATCCTCCGAAGAAGTCGAGCGCCGCGACCACCAGGAACACCAACCCGATCAGCAGGAGAACGATACTTACGACCGACCGTGCGGCCCCCTCGGCACTCATCTCATTACCTCGCTTCGAACCTCCAGGGGAGCTGTGAGGCGATAAGGGGTTCCTCAACTCGTTTTAAGAAAGCCACGCGCCCCGGGGCGTGTCCCCACGTTGGCGCGGGGGTCGAGGACGGATCCGACCACGCTCCCGAGACCGCCCGGAGTCGGAGACAGCGGCGCCGGGACGTCGATCCGGCAAGAGGCCCTGTCCACGAGACGACTCGCACGTCGGCCGTTCGCGGTTCCGCAGAACTGGACTCGAAGGGAGCGGATCGTCGTGTCCGGCCGGACGGCGATGGGTCGCTGGGTCCTTCCCGTCGACCGGTACTCCGACGTGGCGTCCTAGACCCTTTGTGAGATTGCCAGGAAGATGATCCCGAGGATGACCAGGACGAGGCAGTAGAGCAGACCAAATCCCTTGACGACGTCGACCGCCGCGAATATGAGCAGCAGCAGACCGATGATCAGGAGAACGATGCTGACCACCGACCTTGCCGCGCCTTCGGCACTCACGTTCTCACCCCTCCGGGGTCCATGCTACCGCCCCGGGACGGAGACGCGGTCTCACGACGTAATGATAACGGGGCGGCCGCTCGCTCCGGGGCCGAACGCCCACCAGAACAGCACCGCGGCCAGGATCAGCACCAGGAGGCCGAGCGGTCCAAAGATGACCAGGAAAACGAGCGCGACCAAGACGAGGAAGACGGCACCGAAGAGACTGATTGTGTGCACCATGGGAATCCACTTTCCAATTCGGATACTCCGCCCCCGCGTATAGGTGGTCCCTCAATTCCATTCAAGTTGATTCTTGGCAGGTCACCCCCCGCGGCCCGCCCCCCGGAGGCGGTGTTCGCAGGCTGGGTTCCAACAATCCCATGACCGCCGAAATCTCCCGGGGGGGGCGCGCAACGGAATGTTTAAGAGACCTACAGGACAAGTTTATCCAGCCCCGGCCCGAGAGCGCCCTCGGTTCCCCGAGGACCTTCTCCTGAAGGCATCACGATGAGCCGCCGTCACACAGAGAACCTCTCGACCCACGGACGAACGTTCGTGGTTCTTGCGGTCGCCCTCCTGATAGGGTTCTCCCTGCCGGCCGCGGAGGGACTCGCTACGACGGGTACCCATGCAAGGTCGACCCCGCTACCGGCCATCTCGTGGGGGGTGTCGGCGGCCGGATCGGTCCATCCGGCCTACCCCAGCGTCCTCAACGAGTCGACCCTCATCCTGTTCAACAACTCCATCCAACCCGGCGACTTCCTCTCGGCCGGCAGCGACCTGCCGTCTCTCGAGGTGTTCGACCCGCAGACGGACGAGGTGTTCGTCGAGGGGTTCTCCTCGGGGATCATGGATGTCGTGAGCGGCCAGTCCAACGAGGTCGTCGCCACTATCGACGCCGGCGAGCACGCCGACGCGCTGGCCTACGATTCGCAGAACAACAACATCTACTTCGGCCTCCAGACGGCGGACCTGGTCGGCACCGTCAACGCCTCAACGGACCTCCTCCAGGGGACGGTCCACATCGGGTTCGAGCCGGGCGCGATGGCCGCCGACCCCGTGACCGGGAACCTGTTCGTGACCGGGTGGAACTCCACCGGCACGGCGTATGTCGCGGTCATCAGCGGCGCGAACGGGACGGTGCTCACGACGTTCCCGTTCGGGAGCGGCCGGTTCCCCCTGGCGGGCCCCAACGGGATCGCGTACGACCCGGCCTCCGGGAACTTCTACATCCCCTCGATCGTGAGTGGGCTCCCCCAGGGCACGCGGGGCAACCTGACGGTCGTCAATGGCTCAGCTCCGGCGGTCCTCACGAACCTTTCCCTGACCTTCAACCCCGATTCGATCCTCTACGTCCCCTCGACCGGGAATTTCTACCTCGGGAACGAAAGCGGGGATAACCTGAGCATCTTCAACCCCACGTCGGTGTCGGTCGTCGGGGTCGTCGCGCTCCCCAACACCCCCTCGCTCCTCGCCTCGGCCGCCCCTCAGCAACAGGTCTACGTCGGGATCGACGGGAACGTCTCGGTCGTCAGCACCCGCACGAACCTCGTCGTCAGCACGTTCCCGGTGACACGGCAACCCTCTGGCCTCGCGTACGACCCGCTCGCCAACGACCTCTTCATCTCCGACTACGTCGGGAACAACGTCAGCGTGGTCAACGCCACGTCGTACCAAGTGGTGACCTCGATTCTGCTCGGGGCTTCCCCCTACAACATGGCCTTCGACGGCTCGAACGGCGACCTCTACGTCGCCGACCTTCTCTCGAGCCAGCTGATCGTCGTGAACGGGACGACCGACCGGGTGACCGGCTTCGTGCCGCTCGGCACGACGCCTTACGGGGTCGCCTACGACCCGGCGACCCAAGACCTGTATGTGGACGACTACTATGCCGGGAACGTCTCGGTGGTCAGCACCGTGACCAACTCCGTGATCGGGTACCTCCCCGCCGGCGTCGAACCCTGGGGGATCGCCTACGATGGGGCGAACCACGACATCTACGTCACGAACCCCGGGTCAGACAACATCACGATCCTCGACCCTCTCGACGGGACGGTAGCCGGCTCGATCAATCTGACCACCCCCCCGGGGGCGATCGCCTACGATCCCGTGAGCTCGCGATTGTTCGTGGGGGACTACGACGCGGGGAACGTCTCGGTGTTCAACGCCACCACCAACGTCTTCCTCAGGAATGCCACCGTCGGGTCGGACCCCTACCACATCTCAATCGACCCGGGAACCGGGGACGCGTTCGTCGGCAACTACGAGTCCAATAACGTGACGGAGCTCGGACCGAAGGGCCAAGAGCTCGGCAGCAACATCACGGCGGGGGTCGGGGTCTTCGGTTCGACCTACAACCCGCGGGACGGCAACCTCTACGTCGTGAGCTTCTCGTCGGACCTGGTCACCGTCATCAACGCGTCGTCGGGATCCGTCATCGGCGGCTACCAAGTAGGAAACGGACCCGTGGCGGCTGCGACCGACGCGGCTTCGGGAACCGTCTTCGTGGCCAACTATGACTCGGGCTCGCTGACACTGCTCTCCCCTACGAGGCTGGTCCAGTCGTACAACGTCACGTTCACGGAGACGGGATTGCCCGTCAACTCGTCGTGGAGCGTCCGACTCGATGGGGTAGGACGCAGCTCCACCACGGACACGATCGGGTACGCCGAGACCAACGGATCCTCTCACCCCTACTCCGTGGGAGTGGTGCATGGGTACGTCGCGACGCCCGAATTCGGTCTCGCCGTGGTTTCGGGAACCGCGGTGACCATCCCGATCGTTTTTCGCGCCCTGGGGGGCCCGACCGAGTACACGGTCACCTTCACCGAATCCGGCCTCCCCTCGGGGTCGACCTGGGGGGTCGACTTCAACGGAACGACGACCGGCTCCTCTACCAGTTCCATCGTCTTTTCCGCATTAAACGGGACAGGCTACTCGTACCGAGTGACCGCGGGTCCCACCGGATATGACGCGACTCCCTCCCAGGGAACATTGGACGTCTCGGGGGCGAATGTCGTGCAGACCGTCGACTGGAGGGTCCACACCTCGCCGGAGCTGTACGCCGTGACCTTCACCGAAACCGGACTCGCTTTCGGCACCTCGTGGGCCGCAACGCTGAACGGAAGCATGCGGGGGACGGCGACGTCGACGATCTCGTTCCAGGAGCCGAACGGCTCGTTCCCCTTCACGGTGGGCAGCGTATCGGGCTATACGGCGAACCGGGCGTCGGGGACTCTCCAGGTCGATGGTTCGAACTCCTCCATAACGATCGCGTTCTCCCCATCCTCTCCGGCAACTTCCACCCCGGGGACCGCCGAGACTCCCACGTTCCTAGGACTTCCTTACTACGAGGGCGTCGCCCTGGCCGGTGTCCTCGTGGTCGTGGTTCTCCTGACCCTCGTGGTCACACTGCTCGTGGGCCGGAAGGGGCCGAAACACCCCGGATCCAACAACTCTAGGTAGGTCGAGGCGGCGGCCGCAACGGGAAGGGGTGGGTCGGGACCCCGAGATGCCTACTTCTTGGGTGTCATCGCCTTGATGGCCGCGGAATCCTCGTCGAAGACCTGCTGGAGGTTGGCCCGTACTGCGGACTCTAGCTGGGCGGCGGGGATGTGCGGGGACGTAAACTCCCCGTAGACGTCGATCCCGGTCCGGTTGCCCTTCGGGGTGTAGACGTTCACCATCTTCGTCCCGGCCATCGGACCCTCGAGGACCTCGATGACGACCCCGAGAGGAGGCAGGGCGGTGATGCGGTTCACGACCTTGACCCATTGGCCGTTCATGTTCTGCTCCATCGATAGGACCACCACGTTCTCGCTGACCGGCTTCACGTGCTGATCGCGGGTCGACACGTGGGCCTGACCGTGCATTTCGCCCTGAAGGAACTCCCAGACCGTCGAGATCGGTGCGTCGAAGTGGCTTCCCTCGTCTTTGACTAGGACCATGGGGAGGCCATCGCAGAGGCAGTACTTGAAACGCCATCGGAACGAAAGTATACCTTCGAAGCACGAGCGCCACGGGCCCCGGTACCAACCTATATCTCAGTCCCGATTTTCGGGACCACGATGGCGAGGCCCTCTGACTCTCCCTCCTCCTTCCCCGCCCCCGGACCACCGGCCGTCGAGATGCGCTCGTGCCCCATCGCGGCCAGCCTCGGCACCCTCGGACGGAAATGGACCCTGACGATCCTCCGGGACATTGCCTACTTCCCTGACGCCTCCTTCTCGCTGATCCTGAAGAACAACCCCGGTCTGCTCCAGCGGACCCTCTCCCTCCGGCTCAAGCAGCTCACCGCCGCGAACCTGATCGTGAACAGCGCGGTCTCCAATGGTACCCGTCGTCCCCGGTACCGGCTGACCTCGAAAGGCCAACAGGTGTGGCCCATACTGGCAACCCTGGTCCAGTTCGGGTTGCGGAACAGCGCTGCCGAGGTCTTCGCGGACGGGGGCCCCCGGGACATCGAGGAGGTCTTCCCGCATAGCATGGACCTCCTCTTGGGCCGCTTCTCGACGTCACCGCCCCGCCGAAGCCCGACGGTCCCCACCCCCTCGTAGGGCAACCGCCCAAACGGGTGCCGATAGAGTACGATCGTTGCGGCTCAAGGGAGTCGCGTACGATGTCGGGTTCGTCTTCGCCGGCAATTCGAGTCTGCACCCGAACTCCTGCGAGCGGGTAGGGTATTTCTAACAGGCCGCCGATCGGTCATGAGACTTCGACTCCGAGATCGGGGGCACACGAACGTGAAGCGACGGCACTGGGTCCTCCCGTGGCTAGCTTCGGCCGTCGTGGGGAGTGCCGGTTCCTCCACGGGCCCCGACTGGGACGCGCTGGGCCGGCGCTGGTGGTCTCACATACAAGTCCTCGCGGACGACACCATGGAAGGTCGCGAGACGGGCAGCCCGGGATATGGAAGGGCCGCCGAGTACGTGATCCAGCAGTTCCGCGCCGCGGGACTGCAACCCGCTGGCGTCGACGGGTACCGCCAACCCGTGGATTTTCAGGTAGCGCAGATCGATCAAGCGCGCTGCTCTCTCGACTTGCTTCGAGATGGGGAAGTCCAACCGGTAAAGCTCGGTGACGACGCCGCGATCATCGTGACTTCGCAGACGGCCGCAGAGGCCGAAGCCGCCGCGGTGTTCGTGGGCTATGGCATCACGGTCCCCGAACTCGGCTACGACGATCTGGCGGGCCAAGACGTCAAGGGAAAGATCGTGGTCTACGTCCGGGGGGGGCCCGGGGATATGCCCGGCCCGATCAAGGCGCACTATCAATCGCCGGAGGAGCGCGTGAAGGCTCTGAGGAAAGCGGGGGTTGTGGGCTCCGTCGGTATCCCAAATCCCACCGTACCCGAGCTGCCGTGGTCTCGGTTGGTCCCGGGCCTCCTCATGCCGAGGATGGAACTCCACGACACCGGCCCCGAGGGTTACCGGCCGCTCCCGGTGAGCCTCGTGTTCAATCCGGAGCGGGCCGAATTGCTCTTCGCGGGCAGCGGTCACACATTCCAGGAAGTTGTCGCGGGACTCGGATCGAGTAAACCTCTGCCGCGTTTTCCACTCGCGGTGAAGATCCGCGTGCGCGTCGGACTGTCCCGCCGGGTGACGACATGTCAGAACGTCGTCGGGGTCCTTCCCGGTACCGACCCCAAACTCAAGAAGGAATATGTGGTGATCAGCGCGCACCTCGACCACCTAGGGATCGGGGAGCCGATCAACGGTGACCCGATCTACAATGGAGCGATGGACAATGCCTCGGGCGTCGCGTCGATGATCGAGATCGCGCGTGCGATCAAGGATTCCGGAGCTACGACCAAACGTTCGCTGCTGTTCCTGGCAGTGACCGGGGAGGAGAAGTTTCTACTGGGTTCCCAGTACTTTGCCACCCACCCCACCGTGGAGGGCTCGCTGGTCGCTAACATCAACATCGATGGGGTCCTCCCGCTGTACCCGCTCAAGTACCTCGAAGTTCAGGGACTGGGCGAATCCACCCTGGGGGAGGACATTCGCGCGGTCGCCGGACGCGAGGGCGTTGAGGTCCACGCTGAGTATGAACCGGACCGGGTCCTGTTCATCCGAAGTGATCAGTATAACTTCATCAAACAGGGCGTGCCGGCCCTTTTCTCCATGTTTGGATACCTTCGCGGATCGCCCGAAGAGCAGCTGTGCAAGGACTGGTTGAGAGACCGCTACCACGGGCCCAGGGACGACCTCGAGCAGCCCGTCGAGCCCGCGGCTGCCGCGCATTTCAACCAGCTTCACGAAAAATTAGTGTTGCGGGTTGCCAACGCCGACCACCGGCCCACCTGGAATCCGGATAGCTTTTTCAACCGATTCGTCCGCTGACCTCGGATCGCCGGACCGGGCTCCCTCCGGATCCCCGCAAGTCCACGTGGGTCGGTGCAACCCTGGTTCATGTGCTATCGGTTGTGGAGCGGCCGGGACCCAGACAATGCCCCGGTCAGCTCCCTTTGGAGCGTTTCGGCCCCCGTGGCCTCCTGACGGGCGGATGCCTACGGATGGAGCATAGTCGGGTTCACCGCTCGTCGAACCGAGGATTCTCGTCCCTTCCGTCCCCGAGTATCGCTGAAAGGTTGATTTCGGGCTTACGCGATAACACATGAACACACGTTACACCCCACTTTCGCCGGTCATGGAGGTGAGAACGAGTGCCGACCGGGGGCTAAGCGCGGGGGAGCGGGTCAATTCGAGTTGACCAACCGCCTTTCAATTGCCGGTTCCTGCCGCCGTTCGGCTTGTGAAGTTCATGACCACTCCCGGCGCACCGTACCTCAACCGCGCGGACGCGGGGCGTCGTCTCGCGGACCAGCTTGCGCCACACCGGCTCGGTCGTGCCACCGTCCTGGCACTCCCCCGGGGAGGGGTGCCCATCGCGTCCGTCATTGCCGACCGGCTCAACGCCTCCCTGGACATCCTCGTGGTCCGGAAGGTCGGCTCACCGGGAAATCGTGAGTACGGCCTGGGGGCCGTGGCGGAGGGTGGGATCCGGTACATGGACTGGGACCGCGTCCGGGAGCTCGGCCTGGCTCCCGAGCAGCTTGACGCCGAGATCCGGACCCAGACCGAAGAGGTCGACCGCCTCGCCCGCCACTTCCGCGGCGGGCGGTCCCCACCCGCCCTCCAAGGCCGGGCGGTCGTCCTGGTGGACGACGGGATGGCCACCGGCGGAACCGTGCGGTGCGCGGTCGAGGCCGTCCGCCTTCGACGGCCGAGTCGTCTCGTGCTCGCGGTCGGCGTCTCGTCCCGGGAAGCGGTGGAGGACCTTCGACCCCTCGTCGATGAACTCGTCTGCCCTCTCGTCCCCCCCATGCTCTTCGCCGTGGGTGAGTGGTACCGGGAGTTCCCTCAGGTCTCGGACGCCGAGGTCGTGACGCTGTTGCAACGTCACTGGACCCACTCCGCGGCCGATGTGACCGCGGCGTGAGCCACGGCCCGGTTCCGTACGGCGAATGGTTCGGGAGCCTCCTCCTCAGCGGGTTGGAGCCCACCGAAGTGCTCAATGCGGGGGACCCCGTCCCGCCCCGCGCCGAACAATCAGGATGCGAGACGCCCCACCTCGAGAGGAGCCGGAGCCCCGCTTGCCCCGCACGACGCGGAGCCTGCTCGGGACCCTCTTGGCCTATCACGTGCTGCTACTGGCAGGCGTCGGAGCCCTGGTCTTCGGCTTCGCCCGGAACTGGCCCTTCTGGACGTACGTCGGTTTCGGACTGATCATTGCCGGGATCGCCCTCCAACAGTTCGTCCTCCACTGGTCAGCGGACCTCGCCATCCACGGGACCCCGTTTGCCCCCGGCCTATCGGGCTCAGAGGCTCAGTCGAGCGCCTCGGACCCGGGGGGGCGATGGCTTTGCGCTGCGTGCGGTTGGAGGGGGGTGCGAGGCGCTGGGAGCTGCCCCCGCTGCGGAAAGTTTCTCGTTCGACTCTCATCGGAACCGGCCCGACAGCCGTTCACGTAGCGGTCGTCCGCCCCGGTCTGGTGAGATTTGCCTTGCGCCCACCGTACCTGCTTCCGTCCACCGAACCACCTCCACCGGTCGGTCAATGGACCCGGGAGGCCGTGAAGGGGACCGACTCCTACCGCTCGTTGAGCCTCGCGCGCGCTTCGTCGCCACTCACTGGACTGCGATGCACGGGGGTTTATCTGGCCCATCCTGTGCTGGAATCGGCGTCCGTGAAGCGACCCGAGGCACCCCGCATCTTCCGAGTTCTTCTGCAGGTAGGCACCCTGGAACCATCCCAACGGTTCTACGAATCGCTCTTGGCGGTGCGAGGGCGGCAGGTCGGCGGGGGGCGGGTCTACTTTGATTGCGGTCCCGTGATCCTGGCGCTCCTAGATCCTTCGATGGAGGGGTCGGTGAAGATCTCCCCTCTGCCGGAACCGGTCTATTTTGCCACCGCAGACCTCGAGGGAACCCATCGGCGGGCGCGCCAGCTCGGCTGCTTGTCGCCGGACCTCATCCACAATGACCCCGCCAACCCGGCGGGCGAGATTGTGGTGCGACCTTGGGGCGAACGTTCCTTCTACGCCGCCGACCCCGCCGGAAACCCTCTCTGTTTCGTGGATTCGCGCTCCCTCTTCACGGGCACGTCTCGCCAGACAGCGGCGCTGAGACGAGCTCCCTCTCACCGGCGCGCAACTCGACGCCGGTCAACCCTCGGACGGGCCACGCCCCGAACTCGATCCCGCAGACGTACGTGAACTGGTGTTTCCGCCCCCTGCCCTGGGCGGACCCGGCGCAACGGGGATAGCGGTTCGAGTGTGGGCGCTTTCTCTCGGGGAAAAATGTCTCCTGAGCCGTTTCCGGCCCGTTTCTCGAGGGGCGATCGCAGCCGAGCCGACCGTGAGAGGGAGCGGATCCCCCCGAACCTTGGGCTATCGGTAGTGCCGATCCGTCCGCCCATTGTCTCGGTTCCCACCCAAGAGTCGGTCCTCCGGGGCCCGCGATGGCGCTGGCGTGCGTGGAGGCAGGGAATCGGGGGATCGGCGCAAGTAAACCGCGATAGCCACGAAAGCACCCGCGATTCCTGCCACCACCAAGATCCCCGCCGGTGTTGGAAGCCACAGCAGCGAGGAGATCGCCGGGCCCGTGCTGTGGGTAACGGTGATGGTTTGGATCAGCCCCTCGGTCGGAAGGTAAAGCGTGCCGGTGGACGCGAGGTAGATCGACGGGAAGTAAAAGCCACTGGGGGCGAAGGTCGCCTCGGCTAGCACCGCCTCCTCGGTCACGTTGATGGTGTACGCATAGCTCTCGGCGATCACGTAGAGATCCCCATGGGCGGGATCCGTGATGATCTGGACCGGGATCGTTTCGCCCTGCCCCGGAGGGGATGCAGGGAGGGGGATAGTCGTAATCGGCTCGAAGGTCGATGCGTTCACCAGCTGAAAGGAACCTACGCTGTAACTGCCTGGCGCGATGACGCCCACGGCAAGCAACCCCCCGGGGACATAGACCGCCCCGGCGCTGATCGCTCCGCTGAGAACATTCCTTAGCACCTGACCCGACTGGGGTTCAACGACGCTCAGACCGGCCTGGCTTTGATGATCCGGGAAGGTTCCTGAAACGAGCAGCGAACCCGAAATCGCATCGTACACGAGCCAACCACAGCCGTCCGGAATCGTGACGTTGAAGACGGTCGATTCGGAGGTCGTGTTGAGGGCGAGGAGGCTCTCCCCAGCGCATGCATAGAGAAGATGATCGACTGGATCCCATGCCAGCTGAGAGGTCCCGTACCAATCCGCGTAGAATCCCTCCAGCGGGATTCGGCCCACGACCTGATTCGTCGAGAGGTCGATGGTCAGGAGGCTCCCATTGTTCGACGAGAAGTTCGGGGGATCGCAGGGGATGTAAAAATCCGGTCCGGAACCGGGGTAGTACGGATCGGAGGGGGCGCAGGAGAGGTTGGTGAGCGAGAAATTCGTCACGGAGCCGGAATCAAACACGAGTGAGTAGTTGTGTCCCACATCATTCGAATACTGTGCCATGGTCGTGGTCATGAGCACTTGGCCGGTGGACGGGTCGAGAGCCAATCCCGAAGACCACATGCACTCCGCACCGGACTCGGCGGCCGAGCAGAGACCTCCCCACCCACCGTTCGTCATCGTGATCGCCTGGACCTGACCAACCGTGAGGAGGCCGCCGGCAATCTCAGTGACCACCATGCCGCCGGAGGCGGAGAGGAGCACGATCACCGCCCCAAGGACCGCGACCGCGGCGCGACGGGGAGGACGCTGAGGCAACGCCGGTCTACACCGGTGCATGATTCCTGGTGGCAGGCATTCTCCACGCCATTCTAAGAATTCCGCACCGGGCCTCCCCGCGGCGCCTCCTTCTCAGTTCAACGCCCCTGGAAGAAGGCGTCCCACCCCAGACACGCAACCGTAGGTATACGAGACACGGCCTATTCGAGGAAAGCGGTCGTCGCTCGATACCTTCCCGTGCGCAGCATCCTGAGGGTGGGACGCCCCCTAAGCCGCCAGGTTAGAGCGCGGGACCTCGGACTAGACAGGGTGGGTGTCTAGGGGGGCGCGGAATCCCGAGGGCACGATCGGTCGTTTCGATCGAGGCGGCGGCATTGGGGGAAAGTCCGAGCATCGCCCGCGTCGCATCGACGCTCTCTGGAACGACGATCGATTCCTGGTGGATCGCTTGGAAGAAGTACAGGTCGGCACCTTCGAGGTGCATCCCATTCTCCCACAGGATGTTCTCCATCACGTCCGAACGGCCGGTTAGACTGCGGTCCCGACCGTACTCCATGACCTCCGGGGTTCCGTTGACCCGCTCCCATTCCTGGAACACGTGGAATCGAGGAGAGGCCCGGAAACAGTCGACCACCTCCTGGGTGGACGGGGGCGGTCGGGAAAGACGCACGTGGTTGACGTGGATGTGCATCAACGTGGTCGACGCGATCAACGCCGTCGTGATGATGGAAAGATCCGGGAAGACCGTCCGCACGTCCGGGCCGTGATGCGACGGGATCTTGAAGGACGGAAGGAGGCCGTCGATGGGCCCTTTACTGCTCTCGTGCGGGTCGGCGGCGCGCCGCGCGAGCGTGGCTTCCCAGTGCTCCACCCCAAACGCCGGCCGCAGCACCGCGACCGCCCTGGAGAGGCCGGTGGTATTGCAGGAGACGACCCGCACTCGCTTCTTGCCGCGGGCCGCGTCGAAATTGGCGAGGGCGGAGAAGGAGACCTCCGCCACATCGGCCTTCTCTCCACCCTGGAAAATGGCCGGGACACCGGCCTGCTGGTAGAGCTTCGAGTTCTCCTTACCAATCCCCTCAGGAGAGCAATCGATGACCAGGTCGGACGACCGTATCATTTCGTCCAAGGGACCCGCGACCTCGAGGCCTGCGCTGTGGAAATCCTCCGACTTCCCGGTACCGGCGAGGAAGACCCGGTATCCTTTGGCCCGGGCGGTCCGGACCTCATAATTCGGCCGGACATCGGCGATCCCCGCGAGTTGTAGGTCCGGCTGTCGCGCGATGGCGTCGGCCACCCGCTTGCCGATCGTGCCATACCCGTTTACCGAGACCTTGACCACCATCAGAACCCATTCCTTTGCTCTCGACCGACCCCGCCGTTAAATGGGTTACCCACCGCCCGGCTTCTCGGCCTTCAATTCCCTGCCCCACCTCCCTCGCTTCCCATTCTCGGAGACCGTACGCGGGCCGCAATCGCTCCCGGGAAGGGGGGGTTTTCCGCGGCAAAATGAGCATGACTCTAAGCACCTCCAACGCTAGATCGGGACTTGAGCGCCTACTGAAATCCGCACGGCGCGGGGAGGGATTCTACGTTCTTCGGTAGAGGATCTGACCCGAGCGAATGGTCATTTCGACCCGAGTGAGTGCGAGTAGGTCCTCGATCGGATCTCCTCGCAGCAACACTAGGTCCGCTTGCTTGCCGACGGAGATCGAGCCGGTGTCGTTTCCCACGCCGAACCGCTGGGCTGGCGCCATCGTGATCATCTTCAGAACTCCACGTGCGTCCACCCCCGCACGCGTGAGCGCCTGCAGCTCGTTCTCGATCGAATAGTCGGCCATGTACCCGACATCCGTGCCGAACAGCAACTGGCCGCCGAGGCGGTGGAATTGGCGGACGACCTCGTAGATCGGATTGAGGTAACTGGGATCTGAGCTCGCGGTGTCGGCGAACATCTTGAGCGTCGGGGTCATCCCCATTCCCCGGTCGACGATCTCCCGGATCAGTGATGCATCGACACCGTCCGTCGTGTCCGGTGGGTGGGCCAGGACATCAACGCCGGTGCGGAGTGCGATCCGCGTTCCCTCCAGATTGGAGGGATGACTGTAGACGAGGCGACCGTGGGCGTGGGCCACCCCGATAGCGGCCCGGGCGATCGACTCGGGCATCGTCGTGACCTGGCCGCGCGTGACGTACGACCCCGTGAAGAGTTTCAGGAGGTCGGTCCCTCGAGCGATGTTCCGTTTCGTCATCCGGGCCGCGGCGGCTGGCGTGGATGGTTGGGGGATGAACGGGCGAATCCAGAACGGGATCGTGTCCCGGACGTAGTACGGAATGCCTTTGGGCGGATACAAGCCCGTCCCCGCAGTGTAGATCCGAGGGCCGCGCAGCTCACCGGTCCGGATCCGATCCCGAAGGGGCAGTGTGGACCGGGGGTCGGAACCGGTGTCGACGACCGAAGTAAACCCCCGGCTCGTGAACATCTCTTGGAGCTGGGGATCCAGTAGTTGGGGAGCTTTCCGTCCGGCATCTCGCCACTTGGGCTCCGTAAAGTGGACGTGAGCATTCCAGAAGCCCGCAGTAAGAACGCAGCCCTCCCCCGGAAGTACCTGAGCCTCCGGAGGGATCGGTATCTCGGTTCCCACCGCTGCGATTCGGCCGTCCCGAACGAGGACGGACCCTCGCTCGACCGGCGGCGCGTCCGGAGACACATAGACCTTGGCATTCCGGATGACGAACGGGGCCCCGTCCGTCGCTCGATTTTTCGCCGCCACACCCACGATCGCCTCCTCGGTCGGATCGACGCCCGTTCAGTTCGGGGCTCGTTCCGGCTCGTATCGGAGCAAGGGACATCGCGGAGTCAACGGTCTCGATTCGAGCAGCTTCATCTTGACCGACCCGCAATCGACCTCGAACAAGGGCTCACCCCGCCCGCGAACCCTTCAAACAATCCGTCCAGGGTGACTCGATTCCACTCTAGGAGCCACCTCATCCAGATCCACTCCACGATGGACTCAGGAGAGACCTCGGGAACGTCAAGTCTTGCGGTCGATGCCAAGACGCGGTATGCCCGTCGCTCTAACACCGCCGACACCGGCTGCTCGGGGAGAGCAGCGCCGGCAGTCACTCTTCGGTCCGTGCGAATACTCCCAATACTGGTTCGTCCTCGATCCCTCGGCCCCGATACGATGACCACCGTGAAAACTGTCGCCGCGCACGAAGTCGTCCGTGCGACGTACCCACGTCCGATCACGGAGAAGGACGAGATCGGGATGGCCGCAGGAAAGGCCATCGACGAAACGCTTTCGAGATACAGTTACGAGTTCGCGCAGTCACGCCATCCTACCCGAACGGCGATGAATCGGCTGGCGGCCGAGACCCTGGACGAGGAGCTCGCGAATGCCGACGTCCAGCTGACCCCCGAAGATCGCGAGCGGCAATTGGCAGCCATCTCCGCCGTACTCCAGGCATTTCGTCAGAGCGAGGTCATGGGAATGGCGCGTCCCCGGAGCCGTCTGATCCTGATCAACGGGAGGGTCGGGATCTATGCGCAACCGGATTACTGGGATGGCCGCGAGCGAATCTATGAGATGAAGAGCTACCATGCGAGTCCGATGCCTCCGGACGTTCGACTCCAGCTCCATCTGTTTCAACTGGCCTTTCCGAAATTCCGCGCGTTCCTGGCCTGCTTCGACCGCCATGCGACACCGGTCGCGACATCCATCGAGGAGATCCCTGCGCTCGAACTAGCAGCGGCCGAAGAGGTCCTCCGGCTCGCCCTGCGAGTCGCCCTCGAGCAGGGGACGGAGAAGGTTCTGGAGTACGTCGACAACCCCACGGTTCGATACTCGGTAACCGAGTAGCTGGGAGGCCTCGGCCCCCTGGCCGATATCCCGAGTCGAGCGCCTGGCCCGTCCGGGGATGCGCGGCCCGACTTCGAAGGCGTTTCGGCGGTTCAATCGTGTTCCAGAACCAGCGTCTCGCCTTCCAGATGGACCCGGTAAACCGACGCCGGACGAACCGCGGGTCCTCGGACCACCTTGCCGTCCCGGACGTCAAAGACGGAACCGTGCCAAGGACAAGTTACCTGGGTCCCGTGGAGCGCACCTTGATCGAGCGGACCCCCGACGTGAGTGCACCGAGCATCGAGAGCGTACAGAACACCGCTCACTCGGAACACAGCCACCGGCGCGCCGTTGACGACCACCCGTACGGCATGCCCCTCGGCGGGCAGTGGGGCTTTCTCCACTCGGAACGTTTCCGCCACAGGTTCACCCCATCTCAACAACGCGAATCGAGGATTTCCGCTCCATCCACTACAGACCCTTCACGGTTATCAGACTGGCGTCGAGGACTTCCGGGAGCTGGAGAACGCCCACCGCCCCGAGCTAGGGGGCCGCTGGAGAGGGTGCGTGGAGGCGAGGCAGGAACCGTCCTGTCCGGGCCATGTAGACCTCGTAGGTCTTCCCGAACGCCGCTGGCGAGGCTAGCAGGGTCTCCTCCAGCCGGGCACGATACCACGCCAGTCCTGCCAGGAGAACGGTCACCAGGGCCAAGGGCGGGCTGAGAAAAAAGAGGGTTTGGCCGAGGGCTATGCTGATGATCGCAGTGTAGACCGGATGACGGATGGAGCGGTACGGTCCGGTTTGCAGGAGTTGATGATCCTTCTGCACCTGGATGGCGGGAGTCATTTGCCGACCCAGGGCTCGTGCGGCTCGGGAGTAGAGGATCCCACCCGATGCTCCGAGAACGACCCCGAAGATTTGAACGATCCATGAGCCCGGGAAGTCGGTCGTAGCGGGCCAGTGGTAGGCATACACCGGTACGATGAACACCCCGACCGGCCAGAAGACCGCGACGAGCGTTCCCAGGACCCAGACGAGCTGGGTCCCTCTCGCGGGAGGACGCTTTGCCACGATACGGATGGGGCCCGTCGACGCGGGAAGCCGGAGGCGCCCGACGATGAACCCGGCGAACGTCGCGGCCAGCGCGATCCCCGCGCAGATCTGAACGAAGGTTAAGGAGAGCATGCGTGAGTCCACCCCCTCATGCTACTTCCGTTAGAACTTGTTCGGCACCCGCGCGCCATCGCCGGGTCACGCAATGAATGCTGTAGGAATTGTCAGGAGCTGACTCGCGATTGGAGGGACGAAAGCCGGCTCCCGCCCATCGCTACGGAACTGGATCACATCGGTCCGGGAGTCGTTGACCCACCGGACGGTGAGGGGAGATAAGCGTCCGGGCATTGCGCATCGCGTCAATGTCGCGCCGTTCGCTCAACCCGGAATGGCATCGCATCCACCCGATGCCCAGGAACCCGTCACAGGAGCGACGAATGCGGTGGCACCGGGCTCACGCACGCCACTGCGGATGCCGACCGATCCCGAAAAGTCTCCGGCTGGCGATTCAAGCACGAGGCCGTCGATCGACCCGTCGAACGGAAACATGACGGAATCCGCTCTCCCGACGGTCGATGAGGGACGGTTGGCCGAGCTGGACGCCGTCCTGACGCGACACGGACCCCCGGGGGCTCGAGGCTCACTCGGGAGGGCGGCCATCGAGGACCTCTTGACGAATCGATCCACATCGGTCGAAGCTTCGGTAGTCGTCGGAGACCTGCGCTTGTCGACCATCGTACTACGGGAGGCGGTCCAAACCACCCTGTTCGCCCGATTCATCATCGGTTTCACGGAGGCGGTCCGCAGTCTGGCGAATGCCAGTGGGGGATGGTTCGACAAGTTCACCGGGGACGGGTTCATCGCCTATTGGATCACCCCACCCGGCGAGCCGGCCGCTCTTCGAGACGTCCCGGAGTTCTGCCAAGCGCTCCTGCCCGCCGCCGGCAACCTGGTGACGAACCTGCGAAAGACCTCCCGGAATTTCCCCGTAGGGGTCGGGCTCTCTCTCGGGGCCGATGCCGGGCCGTGCGAACTCGTCCGGGTCGGCGAGGCCCTCACCTTGGTGGGAGGACCGATCGTCGGTGCGACGCGAATGGTCGCGGGCGCAAAATCGGGACAAACGTTGCTCAATGTTTATCTGGGCGAACAGATCGCCGCGGAGCGGACCTGGCTCGCGGATTCGGGCATCCAGCTTGAACGGACTAGCGTGAATACGAAAGAGTATCCGCAGGGGCAGGAGGCCTACGAGCTCCGGTTCCCGGGAATCGCTGGCTCGCGTTAGCCCCCCGGGAGCGAGCTGACCCGTCGCGACCGAACGCGCGGTCAGAGCGCGGGCCCCAGCATCTACTCGAGGCGGTCAGAGACCGGGGGGCCCGGCCTCATGGGCCGTCGGGCGGGGGGAGTACTATTTCCCCGGCGGGCGATACGAGACCTTGCCTGCCTTCCCGAGGGTCTCCATGAGCTCCTTGGAGGAATACAGCCGGGTGGTCCTCGAGGATCGAATCGCTCCGCTCGCTACGGTCGCCATGATCGCCGCATTGGCCGCGGCATCATCGGGAGCTTCGAGGATAATGGTCCCGTCGAATTCCCCCATGTGAAAGTACAGCGAAAGCAACCGGCCCCCGACGGACTTGGCGATGGCATCCACGGCCGCGGTCCGGTCCTCCGGCTTGCGGACGAGGGCGGCCCAGGCTTCGGGGCTGTAGGCGAACTGAAGCATGTAGAGCGGCATCGTTTCGAACCTCTTCCCAGACCTCATCTACGAGGTCGGTTGCGAGGGGCTGGACGGTTTCCGAATACTTACACTCTCGGATGGTCCGGGTCGAACCTGAGGAATCATAGGGGGAGGCGGCATTGAGGCACACCTTGACAAACCCGGTGAGGGCCGGAGACTTGCCCTTGGGGGACCTGCAGCACCCCACCTCCGTCTTCATCGCCGGCCCCAACCGGTCGATGCTAAAGTGGGTCGCCTTCTCGCTCGTCGCTCCCCACGCGTCGCGGGTCTATTGGACCGAAATTCAATTGACGGGGGAGGCGCTCGACCCGCTCGACCCGCTGGCCCTGCACGTGATACCGGAGGAGCGGCTCCACGTGATCCACCCGAACGACCTGCAGTCGGACGAGCAGGACGCTCGCCGGGCCGAGACGGCCGTCACGACCATGGTCCGCTCGGACGAGCCGCCCGAGAACCTCCGCCGGATCTCGGACTTCTTCAAGCTGCCCCCACGCACTCAGGCGCGGATATCGTCGACCTCCCCCGGCCCACTGCCCCCGATCTTGATCGCGTCGAACGGCCACCGTCTCGCAGGGTTGTATCCGAGCGCGGCGATCGGCCCGATGGTCCGATCCTTCCTCGAGTCCGGAGCCACCCTGTTCCTGCTCTGGGCCGATGCTCCCCCCGAGCGCCGGGCGGTGTTCGACGTCGTCCTGCACGTCGAAGGCACCGGTCCTTCCCAATGGCGCGAGGCGACCGTGCGATGCGAGAAGGGGCTCTCGACAGGACCGCTCGCTTCGGGAACTCCCTGCCGTCTCGCGGACCTGCCGCCAATTGCTGCGGTTCTCGAGAGGTCGATCCGTCCCCCCGTCGGTCGATGAGCTCGGCATCGACCTAGCCTTCTCCGGTCGGGAAGGCCGACCGCCATGGTCCCAGGTCCGCCAGGACGAAAGGTCACGTGGTTGGCATACCGACACGCCGTTTCCGGAGGCCAATCCAGACCTAGGGGCCGGCGGGGGGGATCAGCTGTTCGCCCGGGCCGGAGCTCGGAGGTAGAACCCGCTCGCCCGGTCCATCGCGATATGCGCAGCCCAGCCCAACAGGGGCCACGGAACGGATCCCGCGGCCACGCTCCAAACCACGAACACGCCCGCCCAGACGAGGAACGTATGCAGCCCGTTGTACAACGAAGGCCCCCACCCGGGCCATGGCTTGCCCCCTCGCACGGCCAGGCCTATCGGAAGGAAGGCGCCCAGGTCGGGCCAAACGAACCAAAACACGGTGAGCGCGATCGAACCGACCGGAAGGTCCTTCACGATCCACCACTGCCACCCGAAGAGGACCCACAGGATCGCGATCAGGCCGACCGCGTACTCGAGTCGGTAGATCCACGAATCCAGACCGAGGAATCCCGGTCCCCACGGGGGTGGACTTCGTTCCGGTTTCATGCCAGCCGGCTCCGTGGAGCGCGCCTACCGTCCGCCTCCCAGCCGACGGCCCGGGCCATCCGCTGGGCCCGCGGGCGGAACCCCCCATCGCTGAAGGAGGGTCTCGAAGCGCGGATCCGCCCTGAATTTCGCAAACGCAGGGGATATGCGCACGGTGGCCCGCAGCGAGGCGACGATGGGATCGCGAGGATCCAGAAGTATCTCGTAGGCCGGTTCGAGATCTCCCAAGATGGCGAGGGCTACCCCGAGATATTGGCGAGGGAGCCGCTCGGCCTCCGGCAGCGCCCGAATTCGCTCCAGCCGGAGTTGGGTCTCCGCGCGGTCGCCGAGGGCGGCATAGCCGAAGGCGCCGACCCATAGCTTCGAGCTCGGCGCGGCCGGACCTTCCTCGTACGCCGTCAGTCGAGCCAAGGCGACCTCCCGATGGCCGTTCAGGGCGAGGAGGGCGACGAGGTTGACGGTCGCGTTGTCGGCCGTTGGAGCGAGCTCGAGAGCACGTTCCCACTTTCGGATCGCCTCGTCGGTGCGACCGGCCGCCCAGGCCAGGACGCCGGCCGAGTTCAGCACCGTCGGTGAAAGGGGGTCCAGCTCTTCGGCCGTTCTCATCTCTTGGCCGGCCTCCTCGGTTCGACCCATCCCCTGGAGCACCAACTGCAGCCAGTGGCGCGCGATCGCGTACCCCGGATTCAACCCGATCGCAGCTCGCAGCTCCCGCTCAGCGCCCGAGTCATCCCCCGCGCCGTAGAGAGCGAGGCCCAGCGAGGCGTGGACCTCAGCCGAGGCGGGGTCGAGCTCGAGGCCCTTCGTTGCCTCGGCGAGGGCCTTGGGGATCGCCTCCTGCACCGGAAGGGCTCCTCGGTCGGCGAGGATCGAGTAGCAATCGGCCAGGCCCGAGCGCGCGAGCGCGAACGACGGATCGATCGAGATGGCCTCCTGGAATCGTCGAGCTGCCTCCCGGACCGACTCGGGCGTCCGATGGTTCCACAGGAAGCGCCCTCGGAGGTAGAGCGTGTAGGCCTCCACATTCGCCCGGGTGGGGGGAGGGGGAGCGGCGGTCGGGCGCAGTCGGAGGTCGAGCGCCCCCGCGACATTCGATGCGATATCCGCCTGGACGGCGAAGATGTCTGCGAGCTCGCGGTCGAAGCGGTCGGCCCACAGGTGCTCCTCCGTGGTGGCATCGATGAGCTGGGTGGTAATGCGGATGCGGTTCCCGGCCTTTCGAACGCTCCCCTCGAGCACGTAGCCGACGCGGAGCTCGGCTCCGATCTCGCGCACGGGCTTGGCGACGGTCTTGTAGCGCATCACCGAGGTACGGGCGATCACGCGGAGGCTGGCGATTCGCGAGAGTTCCGTGATGATCTCTTCGGTGAGCCCGTCGGCGAAGAATTCGTCCAAGGGGTCGGGGCTCATGTTGGTGAACGGGAGGACGGCCAGGCGACGGGGCGCGTCGATCCCGTTCGCGCCCGTCCCCGTGGGGCTCGGCACCGGAGCCAGCACGACCCGGTAGACGGGAATCGGCATTTGCACATTCTTGAGCCCGGGAGCGTCGACCCGTTCGAAGTGCAGGTCCACCTTGTTCTGGACTTGGTCGTACACCGGGCCGGAAACGCAGACGCCTCCGGGCTCGGCAAGAGGTTCGATCCGGGACGCGATGTTCACCGCGTCGCCCAACACGTCCCCGTTCGAGCCCACCACGTCCCCCAGGTGTATGCCGATCCGCACTCGGATCCGCTCCCGCTCTGGGGTCGATGGAGGTTCTGCCCGGAGCGACCGCTGGATCTCGACCGCGCAAGTAGTGGCCTCCAAGGCGCTTTCAAACTCTACGAGGAACGAGTCTCCCATCGCCTTGACCTCCCGACCGTGGAGACGGACGAAGAAGGACCGGAGGAGCCGGTTGTGGCGCTCCAGGAGCCGCAGGGCGTCGGACTCGCTCGATTGGGCGAGTGCGGTGAAGCCCACGATGTCGGTGAACATGATCGCCGCGAGGCGACGTGAGCCGGACGTCGTTCTCGAGGACACGGAGTACCGGTGTCGGGACCGGGTATTAGGATTTGGGCCCTTCCTTCGCGGAAAAGGTCCGGGCGGCCTCGAACCTTATGCCTCTCGAGGCCTCGGCCCATCATGACCGCGACCCCCCCTCTTCCGTCCGCCCCCCCCTTCGCGAACGTCATCGCCGTGACGACCCCTTACGTTCCCGGCTACCGGATCGTCCGCACCCTGGGCGTCACCTGGGGGCTCATCGTCCGGTCGCGGGGCCTCGGCCGCAACATCACCGCCGGGTTCCGGAGTCTCGCGGGGGGGGAGATCACCGAGTACACTCAGCTCCTGGACCAAACTCGCCATGAGGCGCTCCAACGTCTGCAGCAGCACGCTCAGACGCTCGGCGCCAACGCGGTGATCGGGGTGGGATTCTCTTCCTCTGAGCTGAGCGAGGTCATGAGCGAGATCCTCGCCTACGGAACCGCGGTCCAGGTCGAACCGGACCCGAGCACCCCGCAATCGGTGGCTCTTCGCTAGTGCCAAGCCTGAGGCGAGCACGACTCGGGCACGGGCCCCCATCCGGGATGTTCTCGGAACCCCGACCGGGGTCGCGTGGACCCCGATCGGGGGAAAGAGTTCTCCGGGTCGTGTCGGTCGATGTGGGTCGATTCCGGCCCTAGCGTCCCGTGGGGATCGGGGCCTCCTTTCCGTGCAGAAAGACCGGCGCCACGCCGATGCCTTCGAGGACCGGGCTCGGACTCTCGAGGAGTTCCCGCAGGAACCATTCCATCTTTTCGTGGACCTGCACGAAGCGGGTGAACATGTCCGCGGTTCCCAGGTCGCCCTGCCCGTTGGCGAGCGCGTAGCCCTTCTTCATGTCCCGGATCACGAGGCGGTGCGATGCGACCAGGCGCTCGACCATTTCCTTTGGGTTGGATGGGGGCCTCTCCTCCACGACCATGCTCGAGGAGAGCCGGAGCTGCTCGAGGCTGTATTCGGCGGGCACCCCGAGGATCCGCTGGCGCTCGGCGAGGTCGTCCACGGTCTCCAGCACGCGCGCGGCGTTCTCGTCGAACATCGTGTGGAGGTCGCGGAACATCGGCCCGGCGACATTCCAGTGGTATCCCTTGTACTGAAGGTACAGTTGTACCGCATTTGCCTGCTCACGCCGGAGGGACTCCACGACCGACGGCTTCTCCTTTCGCTCCACGAACCACCTCGGATTCGGATGGGGCTCCTAGCGTATTCGGGTTCAGTCAATTCCAGTTCACTCGGGCTAACTCAACCTCGGTACACCAGCTTTCCGAGCAGGGAGCGTACCCTGGTCCTGCTCAGCGTCCTCAACGGTGCGGGAGCGAGAGGTCCGGAATCCATCGACGAGCCCGCCGGTCGACCGGTCGGGGGCGGGTCCTAGTGCGCCGTTGCGCGTTCCGACTACCGGAACCCTTCCTCGTACGTGGGGTAGGCCGGGGTCCATTGCGTCGCGAGCACCCGGGCCCGCAGCTCTTCCGGGGTCATCACGGGGGCGTGCCCCGTGCGCTGCGCCTCGAGGCCGACCGCGACGGCGATCTCGACCGCCAGAGCGCGCAGGTCCTGGATCCGGGGGAGGAGGGGCGCCGATGGGTCCGCCCGAGCCGGGGAGTGGTCGGCGAGCGCGCGGGCCGCGGTCAGGATCATTCCATCCGTGATGCGACGAGCTTCGCTCGCGACCGACCCGAGCCCGAGCGCGGGGAAGATGTAGACGTTGTTGCACTGCGCGATCGGGACCGACCGGCCCCCGTATTCGACCGGGCCGAACGGCGAGCCGGTGGCGATGACCGCCCGGCCGTTGGTCCAGCGTAGGAGGTCCTTCGGGACCGCCTCGCTCTTCGAGGTCGGGTTCGAAAGGGGGAAGATCACGGGCCGCTCGACCGCCGCGGCCATCGACCGGACGAGGGGTTCGTCGAAGGCGCCCGCGACGGTGGAGAGGCCGATCAGGATCGTCGGGCGGACCTCCCGCACCACCTCGGAGAGGCTGACCCGCCGCGGGTCGGTCTTCGTCCAGGGGATGACCTCGGTCCACGGTCGGGCGTACTGCCGCTGCGCCACCTTGAGGTCCGCGCGCTCGGAGTGGAGGAGACCCCCCCGGTTCACGAGCCAGAACTTCCGGCGGGCGTCGTCGTCCCGGACGCCCTGCTGAACCATCGCGGCCCGGACCGTGTCGGCGACGCCCAGCCCCGCGGAGCCGGCCCCGAAGAGGACCACCCGCTGGGCCTCGAGCGGGGTGTGCGTGATGGCGAGTGCTGAGAGGATCGCGCCCAAGGCGACCGCGCCGGTCCCTTGGATGTCGTCGTTGAACGTGAGGGCCCGATCCCGGTACCGGTCCAAGATCGGCCGGGCGTGGTCCGCCCCAAAGTCCTCCCACTGGAGGAGCGTTCCGGGCATCGCCTGCCGGACGGCCCGGACGAACCGCTCGATGAACTCATCGTACTCGGTCCCGACGATCCGCTCGTGGTGCCACCCGAGGTACTCGGGGTCCCGCAACCGGTCGACGTTGTTCGTCCCCACGTCGAGGACAATGGGGAGCGTGCGCTCCGGGCGGAGGCCGCCTATGAGCGTGTAGAGCGAGAGCTTCCCGATCGGGATGCCGAGGCCCCCGACGCCCTGGTCCCCGATCCCGAGGATCCGTTCGCCGTCCGTGACGACGATGACGTCCACCTCGCGGTCCGGCCGGTGCTCGAGGAGCGCGGGGATCGATTCGCGGAGCGGATAGGGGATGAACAGGCCGCGCGGACGGCGGTAGATGTGGCTGAACTCCTGGCAGCCCTGCCCGACGACCGGCGTGTAGACCACCGGCATCATCTCCTCCATGTGGTCGAGGAGGAGCCGGTAGAACAGCACCTCGTTGGTGTCCTGGAGCGCCCGCAGGTAGATGTGGCGCTCGAGGTCGTCGGTCTTCCGGCGGAACGCCTCGTACGCCCGGACGACCTGCTGGTTGAGCGACTCGACCTGCGGCGGCAGAAGGCCGTGCAGCCCGAGAACGGTGCGCTCGCTGTTCGTGAATGCGGTGCCCTTGTTGAGGAGCGGGGTCTCGAGGAGGTCCATTCCGCGGAGGCGGGGGAGGGAGGTGGGTCGGCGTGCGGAAAGGGCCAAGATCGGTTCCGGGGTGGGGTCGGGGGTGGGTTCCGGGGTAGGGGGGTGAATGGCGTCCATCAAGAACGACCACCCCGTGCGCCCTGATGTACGCGCGGTCAAGGCGGATTGACGGGCCGGACCGCTCGGGACCGGGTCGAAAGGGCCGTCGGGCCCGATGGAACCCGCGCGGCGCGGGGTGCCGTTCGGAGTAGGTCAATGACGGGCGGGGACGTGCTCCGCGATCCGGTCGGCAAACCACTCCGGGTAGGACATCGACCCGAGCGCGAAGGTGCGGTGCACCCGGACCACGCCCGGCAGCTCGCCGAATTTCCGTACGGCGCGCTCAAGCACGGTCGGCGAGTCGGCGGGCACGAGACCGGCGACCTCGCCCGGTTCGGCCACCGGTTCGACCCCGTACCCGTCGTTCGCGACCGGCATCCAGGCGAGCCCGTCGTCCAGGATCTGACGGGCCACCGACTCCCGGTCGGCCGGGTCCCGGAGTCCGAGCCGGATCAGGGCCAGCGGGAACTCCTCCGCGTCCGGACCGTGGGTCCACCAGCACGCCCGTGTTTCGAGCAGCTGGTGGTAGCGTCGCGCTCCGGTCTTGAGGCTGATCCCCACCGTCCGGGCGGTCTCGGCGATGCTTGCGTCCGGGTGCAGGGAGACGGCGTGGAGCACCCTCCAATCGAGGGGCGAAGGCTCGAGTTCGCACGCCGGGATCCAGTACGGCCGCGGCGGGGTAACCTTCCCCGCGGGGGAGAGGCGGCGCAAGAGGGCCCCGCGTCGGGCGGCGGTGGAGGCGTTCTCCGAGACGAAGTGCACCTGCAGTTGGCGCTCGCCTTCGTCGAGCGTGTCCCGGGCGAAGACTACCCCCTCGACCAGGGCGAGGTCCCGGTAGATCTGGGCTACCTCGCCCGCCTCGTGGACCGGGAGCTCGGCGACGAAGACCCCGACGCCGAAGAGGGAGGGGTTGGGGATGACGGACCTTCCGCGGAGGAACCCCTGGCGGGTCAGGCCCTGCAGCCGTACCCGTACGCCGTTCTCGCTGACCCCGACCCGCTCGGCAATCTCCCGGGCCGGGATCCGGGGGTCGATGAGCCGGCGTCCGGCCCAGAAGCGCGCCTCGCCGCCCGGGGAGAGGGAACGGTAGATCGCGAAGTCCAACGGGTCCACACCGTACCTCCCGTGAACCGACCGGAGCGACTCCCTAATGGTTGTTTGGGAGCCCGGAGTCCGCACCGGGTCGGGACAGCGGAAAGGGGAGAACGTCGCTCCCGCCAGGTCCCGTGTCCCGATGAGGCCCCTATCTCCGGGTCCTCCTCTAGGGTGACCGGTCCGGTGGACCGCGGAGGAGAACCGGGATCGCCCACACTGGCATCGGTTCGCCCTCGGGGGCCCCCCCGGCAGCTACCGCTGGCAGAGCGGCGAGGGCGTCCGCGGCTGAGGCCACATCGGGGGCAGCCTTTCCCCGGAGCCAGACCTGCGCCCGGAGGACCCAGCTGCCGATCGCAGAGGAACCGGCCCGGACCTCGTCGGCCCCGACCCCGAGACCCGCCACAACCGCGCGAATATCCTCGTAGGCATACTCGAGCCGGGCGTACTCGGCCCCGTCCAGGCGTGGCGCGGTCCGAGAAAGTACCATCAGGGCTTCCGGTCCCATTCGCTCCATCTTTGCACTCCGGTGGGTCACACCAATCCTCAGAAGGGGGCGGTCGGAGTAATAACCGCCCGAACCGAGCGGGCGGAAACGGGTCGATCCGGTCTCCCCGGGTGCGTATTCCACCCGTTCCGGGGGGAAAGGGGAAGGCTCCATCTCCGGGCGACCCCGGCCGAACCGTGGGCCCGGGCCGGCGGGCCCGGAGGATCAGAGGGCGCGCATCCGGTTGTTGCGCAGGTTGTGCTCTACCTCGGCGGTGCCGAGCACTTCCAGGACCGGAGGGAGGTACATCCCAAAGCGACCCCGCAGACCCTTCTTCAGACCGTACCACCCGCCGACCGGGTTCGAGGGGGAGCGCCCCCACGCCTCGACGCTGTCGGCCGGAGCGTCCTTCTGTTCGTCGGTGCTCCCCAGCAAAGCCCAGTCCCCTTTGGCCGACAACATCGCCGCGAGGTCCTCGATGGCCCGCAGGTGGTAGCGAAGCTGGGTCTTCCCGACGGTCACGACCAGGGCCGGCGGGTCCGCCGACGGGTCGCGGTAGGCACTGAACTCCGATTGCCCGCTCGGCGTCTTCAGCACCCACGGCTTGGCCTTGGTCCCCTCGCCCTTCGCTGGTATCTTCGCCATGGTCCGTGCTTCCGGGAGTCCCGCCATGCCGAATAAACCCCGATGTTACCGGTTTAACCTCCGGCGGGGCGGTGCGCTCGGACGCGGGGGAAGGGCCTTGCCGACCCCTCGCCCCCTCGTCAGTTCGCCTTGACGACCTCTTAAATCGGAATCGGCCCAACGGGGGGTCGATGGTCGACCTACGCTCCCTACGCTGGATCTGGATGGACGGGAAGTTGGTACCGTGGGACGACGCGCGCGTCCACGTGCTGACGCACGCGCTGCACTACGGCTATGCCGTGTTCGAGGGGATCCGCTGCCACCGGACCGAGCGGGGGTCGGCGGTCTTCCGCCTCGACGAGCACTTGACCCGCTTCCTCGAGAGCGCCCGCATCTACCGGATGAAAATGCCCTACGACCTGGCGGGGCTCCGGCAGGCGACGCTCGACCTGATCGCGGCGAACGCCCTCCCGGAGGCCTACATCCGGCCGATCGCCTTCTCGGGGTACGGCCAGATGGGGCTCGACCCGACCCAGAGCAAGATCCGGGTCGCGATCGGGATGTGGGAGTGGGGGGCGTACCTGGGCGCCGACGGGGTCGAGCGCGGGGTCCGCGCCACCGTGTCGAGCTGGGTCCGCATGGATTCCCGCTCGCTGCCGCCCCAGGCCAAGTGCGCCGCGAACTACGCCAACTCCGCCCTCGCGAAGATGGAGGCCGTCTCGGGCGGGTACGACGAGGCGATCCTGCTGAACTCCGCCGGTGTGGTGGCGGAGGGGCCGGGGGAGAACATCTTCCGGGTGAAGCACGGGATCGTCAGCACGCCGCCCGCGAGCTCGGGGATCTTGCGGGGCGTGACGCGCGACAGCGTCATCCGGTTCATCGCCGACGAGGGGCTCGAGTTCCGACGGAACGATTTCACCCGCGAGGAGCTGTTCACCTCCGACGAGCTGTTCTACACGGGCACCGCCGCCGGGATCACGCCGATCCGCGAGGTGGACGGCCGACCGATCGGCACCGGTTCGTACCCGATCACGAAGCGGCTGCAGGCCCGGTACGAGGGCGCGATCCACGGCCGCACCCCGCAGTACGAGGGCTGGCTCAGCTACGTGAAGTAGCCGACGTGGCCCCGGGGGCTCCGGCTCCCGGGCCGGCGTGGAGCGCCTCGTTCGCCTGCTCGACGGAGCGCCGACTGTAGCTCTCGAGGGCGGACCGCTGGGCCGCGCTCAGACGGAGGGCCGGCCAACCCCAGTGGACCGCGACGGTGTCCCCCGGACCCAGGTCCGGCAGGACCTTCGGGTCGTACCGTAGCTCCCGCTCGACGGCCGGACCCCATCCGACGTTCCCCCCCTCCCACACGAGGGTCGGACCCCGCACGCGGAGGACCCCGTCGGAGATCCGGACGACGTCGGCCCAGGCGGGCCGGCACGCCTCCATGTTGGCGAGCGTGGTCGGGACGTGGCCGGTGACGTTCCCCACGCCGACGAACGCGACGTGGAAGACGTGGTGCGGCAGCGGCCGTGACGGGAGCCGTTCCGCGAGGCCGCGCGCCATCGAACGGGGAAGACCGCGCTGCGTCAGCGCCTCGAGCAAGTGGAGGAAATCGCCCCGTTCGAACGCGTCGAGCAGCGAGTTGCCCACCCAGTACGCCTCGACCACTTCGAAGTCGAACGGATCGCGGCCGTGCTTCGCGGCGATGAGCTCGAGGTACGGCATCAACGCCTCGAACCCCGAGAGCGCACGGGCGGCCTCCGCATGGCCGGAGTCCGTGGTGATCGCGCGGTAGAGGTGGGGCTCGGCGTCCGCGGGCCCACAGTACTGGAGTCGGTTCGTGGCGAGGCTGAACCGGGCGCCCAGCTGGACCCCGTTCATGCTACGCGGACGCGCGGCGCGCGACGGTCGCCCGAAGGAGCTCGCCCAGGTCACGCCACTGGCGCCACCCCGCGACGACCGCGACCCCGGCGACCACCGCCGCCGCGCCGACCGCCTCATCCATCGTGAAGGAGGTCCCGCGCGCGAGGATCCCGAGGACGAACGTCACGGGGAACCCGAGGACCAGGACCGAGGTCGCGACGCTTAGGTCGGTGCGCTGGAGCCCGGCGTACCAGGTCAGGACGAACGCGGTCAGGAGGGTGGCGCTGACCGCGACCCACTCCCACTGCGTCCCCGTCATCGCGGCGACCGCCCCGTACTGGCTGGTGAGCGCGAGGTAGCCGAGGAGGAAGACGGCGCCGAAGCCCATCCGTCCGAAACCGACCGTGCTGCTCCGCAGGCTGCCAAGGAGCTTCTTCGATACCGTGTACTCCGCCGCCCAGAGGACCGTGGCCGCGAAGACGTAGAGCGTCCCGGGGGTCCAGAGCGGAGAGAGGAGTGAGAGGAGGAGGAGGTTCCCGCCCAAGAGGAGCGCGGCCCCCACGAAGACCCGGGCCCGGAACCGTTCGTGGAGGAAGACGAGCCCGAAGACGGTGGCCATCAGGAACAGCGTGCGGTAGAGGAACGAGGCCGTCGCGGCGCCGCCCGTCGCGGTCGCGAGGGCGAGGCCGTGGAAGAACAGGAGGAAGGGGATGGCGCCGCCGATGAGACCGACGAGCGCGAGCCCGCCGTAATCGACCGGGCGCAGCCGCTCGGGGGAACGTCGGGTCGCGACGAGCGCCACGGGAGCGATCAGGAGGGCCACCGCGAGGTTCCGCACGGTCACGAACGCGTCCGAGCTCGTGCCCACGAGTGCGTAGGAGTTCACGAACGTCGAGACGCCGCTGATGACCGCGGTCGCGAGGACGAGCAGCAATCCCACTGCCGCGATGCGACCCGCCGGCGAGCTCGGTACCGACACGTGACTCACCGTGGGGTCCCAGCCGTCCGGGCTTCTTCACCGTTCGGGTCTCGTCCGACCCCGGACCGACCACGGGCGGCGTCGCTCATGCGTCCACCGACCCGGTCAGGCGCTGGATCTGGCGGAAGTGCTCCTGGGCCTCGAGCGCGTCGGCCTCCGGGATGAGCGCGGTCGCGAATCCCGCGTGGACCACGACGTAACTTCCCAAGGTCGCTTCCGGCAGGAAGACCAGGTTGACCGACTTGCGGACGCCCGCGAAATCGACCTCGGCGATCCGGGCCTCGGGCGTCTCCTCGAGCACTCGGAGGATCTGGCCGGGGATGGCAAGACACATCGAACTTCCCTCCGTGCTCCGCTCCGATGGCTCCTCGGTTCAATACCCTAAGCCCTCGCGCTCCGCGACGCCGGACGGGGGTCGCGCCCGTCGTCGACGGTCATCTCGACGAGCCGGATCCCCTGGGCGGCCGGGTCGCGCGGGTCCTCGGAGAGTTCGATCACGAGATGGCCCCCTTGGGCCGGGGTCCCCGCCACCACCTCGGGCCAGCGCAGGCGCAGGGCCGTCGGCGTGACGTGGGCCAGCGCGCCCACCCAGAGGCGGACGCTCCGGATCGGGAGGTCTCCCTCGGTCCGGGCCACCTCCTCGATCTTGCGTCGGAGGTCCCGGAGAAGGGCTTCCTCATGCATCGGCCGCCTCCGGCGTAGGGGAAGAGGGAGGGTGGAGCACCTCGGCCACGATGGCGTCCGTGAGGGAGCCCAGGGACCGGGCGACCGCGGGAGAGAGGCCGATGCCGGGCGAGAAGTCCTCCCCCTCGACCCCGAAGACGACAAGCCGCTCGGGGAGCTGGTCGAGCGAGCGGCCGAGCCGCCACGCCTCGGCGACGCCGAGGCCGTGGGTCGACGAAGTGGAGGGTTCGGCGAGGAGCGGCGTGAGGTCGCCCTCGAACCGGTGGAGGTGGCCGGGCGTGCCGTGCGAGCGGATCGCGTCGACGATCACGACGAGCCCCGCCCCCGTCCAGAGGTCGAGGAGGCCGGTGCTCTCCCCGTCGAACGGAACGACGCGGGCCCGGTCACCGAGCCGTTCCTTCGCCCGGTCGGCGACCTCGAGACCGAGGGCGTCGTCATGCCGGTGAAGGTTCCCGACTCCGATCAGCAGGGGCGCGCCGGTCATGACGACCGATCACTCCCGGACGAGGTCCAGGGTCAGGAAGTGCGTCGCGCAGGAGATGCACGGGTCGTGGTTGCGGATCGCGCGCTCGCAGGCGAAGGTCAGGTCGGGGGTTTCGAGGTCGAGGGAGCGCCCCACGAGGTGGCGGACGTCGTCCTCGATCCGCTTCTGGTTCTGGGAGGTCGGGGCGACGATCCGCGCCGACGCGATGTGCCCCTGTGGGTCGAGGTCGTAGGCGTGGTAGAGCAGCCCCCGGGGGGCTTCCGTCGCCGCCGCGCCATGGGTCGGGTGGTCGATCGGGGGCGGCTCGACCCACGACCGCTCGGGCATCCGGTACCGGTCCATGATGCGGAGCGCCTCCTCGCAGGCGAACACCGTCTCGACGGCCCGGACCAGTACGCTCCGGAACGGGTTGCGAACGACCGGTTCCAGACCGACCTCTCGGGCGACCTTCGCCGCGCGGGGCGTGAGGCGATCGTGGTTGAGCGCGTAGCGGGCCATCGGCCCCACGAGGTAGGAGCCCGCCCCCTTCCGGACGGAGTGGAGCGCGTTGGAGTGGGCCACGTGGACCTCCTCGAACGTCCCATCGAACTCCGCCGGGTCGATGCTGAGGCCGACGCTCGATTCGATGCGGCCCTCGTTGAGCGGGTACTCGTCCGGGTGGCGCAGGGCGACGAACTCGTAGTCCTCTTCGACCGCCGGGAAAGTGAACTCGGCGACGAACCGGACGGTCTCCTCGGCAAGGAGGAGCGCCTTCTCGACGTCGGCCCGGAGGTCGTCGACCTCCTCCCGGGACGGGCAGCGGTAGAACCCGCCGACCCGGACGTTGATCGGGTGGATCTCGCGTCCGCCGAGGACTCGCATGATCGCGTTGCCGGTCTTCTTGAGCGCGAGACCACGCTTCACCGCATCCGGATGGTCCTTCGCCAGCCGGATCGCGTCCGGGTATCCGAGGAAGTCGGGAGCGTGAAGGAGGTAGATGTGCAGCGCGTGGCTCTCGATCCATTCACCACAGTAGAGGAGGCGTCGGAGGTCGCGCAGGGTCCCGTCGACCCGGATCCCGAGGGCCCGCTCGATCGCGTGACAGGAGCTCATCTGGTAGGCGACGGGGCAGATCCCGCAGATGCGCGCCGTGATGTCGGGGGCTTCGGCGTAGTCGCGTCCCCGGAGGAACGCCTCGAAGAATCGCGGCGGCTCGAAGATTCGGAGCTCGACCTCCTCGACGGTCCGGTCGTGGATGCGGACGTGGAGCGAGCCCTCGCCCTCGACCCGCGCGAGGTAGTCGACCTTGATCGTCCGCTCGCTCATCGGGCCCGCTCCTTCTCCGCCGCGTCCCCCGCGGCCCGGAACGCGGGCGCCATCGCGTTGAACGTCCGGAAGATCCGCGTGACGGCCGGCGGGTCCATCCCGAGCTCCGAGAGCTTGCGGACCATCGAGATTGTGTTCGGCGTGTCCTGGGGGCCGAAGCATCCGTAACAGCCCCGGTGGAAGCCGGGGCAGATCGCGCCGCACCCGGACTGAGTCACGGGGCCTAAGCACGGCGTCCCGTGGGCGACGACGACGCAGACCTGGCCGCGCCGCTTGCACTCGATGCAGACGCTCTCCGTCGGGACGTTCGGGCTCCGTCCGCCGAGGTACGCGGAGATCACCTCGATGAGCTGGCCCTTGTCGATCGGGCAGCCCCGCAGCTCGAAGTCGACGGGCACGTGGTCCCGGATCGGCGTCGAGGTCGCGAGGGTCTTGATGAACTCGGGGTGGGCGTAGACGACCCGACGGAACTCGTCGACGTCCCCGAAGTTCCGGAGCGCCTGGATGCCCCCCGCGGTCGCGCAGGCCCCGATCGTGACGAGGACCTTGGACTGCGAGCGGATCTCCGCGACCCGCTCGAGGTCCGAGGGGGTCGTGACCGACCCCTCCACGAGGGAGAGGTCGTACGGCCCTTGGAGGACCCAGCTCGACGCTTCCCGGAAGTCGGCGATCTCGACCCGGTCCGTGACGGCAAGGAGGTCGTCCTCACAGTCGAGCAGCGTCAACTGGCAGCCGTCGCAGGAGGCGAACTTGAAGACCCCGAGCTTGGGGTGGTGCGGAGGCGCCATCTCACAGCTCCCGGACGGAGAGGAACCGTCGCACGTCCTGGTATCGGAAGACCGGACCGTCGCGGCAGACGAACTCGGGCCCCAGCTGGCAGTGACCGCAGATCCCGACCGCGCACTTCATATTCCGTTCGAGCGAGACGTAGATCGACCCGTCCGTCATCCCCTTGGCCTCGAGGGCTTGCGCGGTGAATTTCATCATGATCTCCGGCCCGCAAAGGAAAGCGATGGCGTTCGCGGGGTCGATGCGGATGTCGGGGACGCGCGCCGTGACCAGCCCGACGTCCCCGTACCATTCGCGACCGGCGGCGTCGACCGTCGTCTGGAAGCGGAGGTCGGTCCGGTCCCGCCACTTCTGGATCTGGTTGTAGTACACGAGGTCCTTCGGCGTGCGGGCACCGTAGATGACCTCGATGCGCCCGTACCGTTCCCGGTCGCGGAGCATCTCGTAGAGGACCGGCCGCAACGGCGGCAGGCCGAGTCCTCCCGCCACGAGAATCACATCCTTCCCCTTCGCTTCCGCGAGGGGCCAGCCGGTGCCGTAGGGTCCCCGGACGCCCACCGTCGACCCCGGCGCGGCCTGGGACAACGCCGCCGAGACCCTGCCCGCCGAGCGGATCGTATGGAAGAGATTCTCCGGTTGAGTAGGGTCCCCGGCGATCGAGATCGCAGCTTCCCCCACCCCGAAGACGTAGAGCATGTTGAACTGCCCCGGTCGGAACGGGATCGGCGGGACCCCTTTCGGCGGCGTCAGCGCGATCGTGATCGTGTCCGCAGTCTCCACGGCGCGTTGCTCCACCCGGAACGGAACCGGTACCCACGGGCTCACGCCCGGCGCGTCACTGACGGGGACGGGCATCGATCTAGCCGCCATGGAGATCCATCAGCTGCAGTCGAGTGTGGTCGAGCCGCTGGGCCACGACCGGCAAGAGGCGGAGGAGGAACTCGTAGCCGTCCTCGGGCCGGGCGTCGAGGGCGGCTCGGAGTTCCGGGGCGGGAATCTCGAGGGTGCGGGTCCGCTTCACGGCGCGCGCGTCCAGCCACCACTGTGGGGGCGGTAGCAGCCAGGACCATCCGAGCACCTCCCCGCCCCCCAGGGTCTGGATGGTGACTCGGGGACGGTCCGGGAGGACGATCTCGAGCGCGACCTTCCCCTCAAAGATGAGGACGAACCGGTCGGCGATGTCCCCCTCCCGGACGAGCATGTCGCCCAACTCGTAGGTCCGTTCGATCGTGAGGGGCTGGAGGCGTTGGGGGAGTCCCCCTTTCACCCCCTCGAAGAATCGGTGGTCCACGAGGCGCAGGCCGTCCGAAGAGGGTGCGGACGTCATGAGGACCCCTTTCCCGTCGGCGCCGGCCCCGCGGGCGTGGGGACGACCCGAATCGCGGCCACCTCTTCCGTGAGGTCGATCCCTACCGGGCACCAGGTGATGCACCGCCCGCACCCGACGCAGCCGGACTCCCCGAACTGGTCGTGCCACGTCGCGAGCTTGTGCGTGAGCCATTGTCGGTAGCGGGAGTGGGTGGTCTGCCGCACGCTGGTCCCGTGGACCGAAGTGAACCCCGAGTTGAAACAGGAGTCCCACCGGCGCCACCGTTCGACCTTCTCGTCGGAGAGGTCCGGCACTTCCTCGGTGGTTTGGCAGAAGCAGGTCGGGCAGGCCATCGTGCAGTTGGTGCAGGAGAGACACCGGCGGGCGACGATCTCCCAGCGGGGGTGCTCCGGGTTATTGACGAGAAGGTCCCGCAGCCCGTTCGGGTCCATCGTACGGCCCATGGACGCGGCGGCCCGATCGACCAGGGCCGTGGCGGTGGCCACGTCGCCCTCGGGCGCGGGCCGGAGAGGGACCCCGGATAGGACCGTAGCCCCCGCTTCGGAGCCGACTTCCACAAGGAAGTAGTGACGGTCCGGGCGGACCACCTCCGTGAGGGAGAGGTCGTGGCCGGTGCGCACGGCCGGCCCCGTCCCCATCGATACGCAGAAACAGGTCCCGCCGGCTTGGCCGCACTGTACCGCGATCCGGAGAACATGCCGGCGGCGCTCCGCGTAGCTGGGGTCGCCGGCCTTGCCGAACACCCGGTCGGATACCCCCATCGCGGCGAGCTCACAAGCTCGGACGCCGAGGAACGCGAGCGGCGTCGGGTCGACGGGTTCGGGTTGGACGTCGAACGAGCCGTCCTTCCGGATCGCCGTCCAGAGGCGTTCGCGCGAAGGAAAGAGGTATTTCTTCCAACTCTGAGGACCGACGTTGTAGCCGAAAAGGGCGGCGTCGCTGCGGCGTTCCAGCCGATACTGGCCCGCCTCTTGTCGATCCGTCCAGCCGATCGGCAGGTCCGATTCCTCCCGGATCTCTCCGTACACGATCGCCTTGTCCCGGACGGTCGGCCCGACGACCCGGTAGCCGGCGCCTCGGAGCGCCCCGAGCAGGCGCGGGAACTCGGCCCGCTCGAGGATGTACCGGGCACCTACGCTGGCGGCGTCGCTCATCCGGAGTCCTCCCGCGGCTGCCGAGGGCTCCTCTCGCGAAATCCGCCACGGTCGGGGCATGGCCCCCGTGAACCTCCTTCGAGGAGGGCGTGGGACGAATCACATCGCATCTCGATCGCTCCTTCTGCGCCGGCCGGTTACGCCCGGCTCGGCACGTACTGCGCGGTTCGGACCAACCAGGCCTCGACCCGGGTCCGGTCCGCCCGGCCGGCGTCGCGGGAGTGATCGAGTTCGACCCGCCAGGTCTCGGCGACCTTCGGGGAAAACGATTTGGGAACGCTGCCCCGGACGTACTCCTCCTCGAAGTCGTGCCAGGCCTTCTCGGCGCGGCACTCCTGGGCGAGCGTGAGAGCGAACATCGCGCGGGAGCCCGGAATCTTCTCTTCGTAGGTCCGCAGCATGACCCGTACCGTGGCCCAACGCACCCGGGCGTGTTCGTAGTCGGACGCGAGCTGCTGGAACGCGAGGCGGGCCGGCTCCCCCTTCTCGGGGTCGGCCCCGGCATTCTCGAGAAGCCGGAGGTGGACGTCGTGGAGTTCGTGCAGGTAGCGGTCGATGAGGGCGAGCCCCTCTTCGAACACCGGGGTCGGGATGTCCCCGCCGCTGTTGAGTATGGTCGCAAAGGCATCGAGCCGGTCGAGCAACGGAACGAGCACGAGGTCGTGCTCCTTCTTGAGTCCCAGCTGGAGGCGGGCCACCAAGTCCGCGGAAGGAACGGTCGCAGCGGCCACGTGAGCGGTCGGCTGCCGACGTATGTGGCGAAGCCTCTGAAACAGCCCCGCGAGGGCCTTCCTCGCCGCCGCGAGGTCCCGATGGAACCCTTCGCTCACCGGGCTCTCGGCCACGGCCGCCCGGGTCTCGGCCGGCTCGGTCGGCTCGGCGATGGAAGGGTTCGGTGTCTTGGGTGGGAAGGCCGTCATCACGTTGGAATGTGCCCGGACGCTATCAATCCCTAGGTCAACGACATTTGACCCGACGGTAATGACGGGGCCGGACCGCGGAAAGGAACGAAGGACTCATTCCGACCGGCTCAACGGGGGTTGACCTCGCGCTCTAATAGCCCACCCGCCGAATCCTAGGTATGTCTGCTCCGTTGGTCACCGACCTGTTGCGACCGTTTCTCGTCGAGGAGGTCATGACAGCGCCCGTGTACACCGCGGGACCCAACGAGAGCCTCTTGTCAGCCGCACGGACGATGCGGGGCCACCATGTCTCGGGTCTCCCGGTCGTCGACGCCAAGGGACGGGTGCTCGGCGTGCTGAGCGAAAAGGACATCGTCGGGGCTCTCGACCACCAGGTCGGGATTGGCCACGCGCGAGGAATTCTCGACGTCCTCCTCGCCGGGTACGAACCGAAGCGGAAGGACATGCTCCAGCGCTCGGTGGCCGCGCTCCTCAACGGGGTCGTCAAGGATGCGATGTCGCATCCGGCGGCCACGGTGGACGAGGACGCCCCGCTCAGCGAGGCGTGGCACCTGCTCCGCCAGTTCTCGATCAACCGGCTCCCGGTGGTCCGGGGCGACCGCCTGTCCGGGATCCTTACTCGTCAAGATGTCCTGAAGGTGCTCGAGAGCTCGCCGCCGTCGACCGTCCCAGCCGGGAAGAAGTCCGTCGCCAAGAGACGGGTCCGCGCGTGATGGCCCCTCCCCGGACCTTGCGTCCGATCGCCGATGTGGCCAGCGACCTCGGCCTGCTCCCGTCGGACCTCGTGCCGGCCGGCCGCGGCGTGATGAAGGTGCCGGTCGCCCTTGTGCGGACGCTCGCGGATCGTGGTCCGAAGGGTCGACTGGTCCTCGTGAGCGCGATGACGCCGACCGAGCATGGCGAGGGCAAGACGGTCGTCGCGATCGGATTGGGCATGGCTCTCGAGCGACTGGGCCACCGCTCGGTGGTCTGCCTTCGCCAGCCATCGCTGGGTCCGGTCTTCGGCGTCAAAGGCGGCGCATCGGGAGGTGGTCGTGCGACCGTCGACCCACGACCGGCGATCGACCTGGGCCTCACGGGCGACCTGGATGCGATCACGAACGCCCAGAACCTGCTCGCCTCTCTGGTCGACCACCACATCTACCGGGGCCTGGCCCCGGAGATCGTCGATGGCTCGACCGACCTCCCCCGGGCCTCGGCGATCGAGGACCGTTCGCTCCGAACGATCACCGCGGGCCTGTCCCAGCCGAACCACGGATTCCCCCGGGCGGCCCAGTTCGTGGTCAGCGCGGCCTGTGAGGTCGCTGCGATCCACGCGCTCGCTCGGGACTACGTCGACCTCAAGGAGCGGGTCGGACGGATCCTCGTCGGCCGGACGCCCGTCGGGGGCCCCGTCCGGGCCGCGGACCTCGGCGCCGCCGGCTCCCCCGCGTCGCTCCTCGCCGGTGCCCTCGAACCGAACCTGGTCCAGACGGCCGAGGGCACGGCGGCGTTCGTGCACGGCATCCCCTACGCGAACGTCGCTCACGGGACCTGCAGCCGCCTCGCGATCGAGGCGGGACTCGCGCTCACCGACTTCTGCGTGGTCGAGGCCGGGTTCTCCTCCGAGCTCGGGGCCGAGAAATACGTCGACATCGTCGCGTCCGGGACGGGCCTGGATGCGAACGTTGGAGTCGTCGTCGCGACCATCCGTGCGCTCCGGTACCATGGCGGCCTCCCCTCGAACGGTCCGCCGTCGGTGGACGCCGTGACCCGGGGTCTCGGCAATCTCGACCAGCACCTCGCCAACATGCGCCTCCTCGGCCTCGACCCCATCGTGGCCCTCAACCAGTTCCCGACCGACACCCCGGAAGAGGTGCGGCTCGTCGAGCAGTTCTGCGCCGAGCGGAACGTCCCATGCGCCCGAGATTCTGCATACGCGGACGGCGGGAAGGGCGCCGAAGCGCTCGCTCAGCTCGTGGTACGTGCGGCCGCACGGGGTCAGAAGAGCCGCCCACTCTACGGACCATCCGCCTCGGTCGAGACGGTGCTCGACACCGTCGCGACGAAGATGTATGGTGCCGCTGGCGTGGACCTTTCCCCGGCCGCGGTCGCTGACCTCGATCGGATCCGCTCGCTCGGAGAAGCGGTCGGACCCGTCTGCATCGCGAAAACGCCGCGCTCCCTGTCGGACGACCCCCACAAGTGGGGACGACCCACCGGGTTCCGGGTCCAGGTCCGCCGCCTCGAACGCTGGTCGGGAGCCGGATTCACGGTGGCGCTGCTCGGAGGAATCATCACGATGCCCGGTCTGCCCGAGCACCCCGCCGCCGATTCCATCGACATCACTCCGGACGGGCGCGTCGTCGGCGTGCTCTAAGGATCTCCCGTCAGGAACCTCCCTCCGACGACCCCGGGTCCGGCGGGCGCTTATCTCCAAACGGGGCCTCCGACCGGGGAGAGGTCGTCACGGTCCATGTCCCCCCCCGAGGCCTCTGCTCGTCCTCGCGAGGCCTCCCTCCTCCGGGTGAATGGGGTCGACCATCCCGTCTCGCTCCAACGCGACCGCTCCCTCCTCTACGTGCTTCGCGAAGAACTGGGACTCACCGGCACCAAGTACGGTTGCGGCGAGGGCGAGTGCGGGGCGTGCAAGGTCCTCGTGGACGGGGTCGCGGTCCGGTCCTGCACCACACCGGTCGGGGAGGTGGCCGGTCGGTCGATCGTGACGATCGAGGGACTCACCGACGGAGAACGACTGCACCCCGTCCAGCAGGCATTCATCGACGCGGGCGCCTTCCAGTGTGGCTACTGCATTCCGGGCATGATCCTCGCCGCCGTATCGTTGCTGGACCACAGCCCCCACCCCACCGAAGACGAGATCCGGGCGGCCATGGACGGCAACATCTGCCGCTGTTGCGGCTATCTACGGATCCTCGACGCCGTGCAGAGGGCGTCCCAGCTCTCCGTTCATCCTCCCGGGGCGACTCCGTGACGACACCTCCCACGCCCCTTCCGTTCGACCTGCTCTCGCCGACGGAGCGACCGTTCTTCGACCGGCTGGGGAACGGGCTCGTGGTCGTGCTCCCCGCCCGGCCGCCAGACCCGAAGGGGTGGGGACGCGCGGGCCCACCGCACGGAGGGGCCTGGGTCCACCTGGGGGAGGACGGGAAGGCCCGTGCCTTCACGGGTAAGGTCGAGGTGGGTCAAGGGACCCGAACCGCGCTCTCCCTGCTGGTGGCGGAGGAACTGTCCCTGCCCCTCTCCTCGGTCGAACTCACCATGGGGGACACCGACGTCTCTCCCTGGGATATGGGCACCTTCGGCAGCCGGTCGATGCCCGACGCGGGGGAGCACCTCCGCTTGACGGCGGCCGCGACGAGGACCCTCGTCCTCGAGCTCGCCGCGGCACGGCTCGGGGTCGCAACCGGCGACGTCGCGCTTTCCGATGGCCAGGCTACAACGCGGGGAGCCCCGAGCGCTCGTTCGGTGGGGTACGGCGACCTCGTGAAGGGCCTACACCGCGTGGAGATGGTCCCCCCCTCGACTCGGCCCATTCCCCCACCGGAGTGGACACGGGCCGGCCGGCCCGCGCTCGGAGTCGGAGGTCGGGACATCGTGACCGGGGGCCGGCAGTACACCTCGGACCTCCACCTTCCCGGAATGCAGTACGGCAGGGTGCTCTTCCCACCGTCCCACGGCGCAAAGCTGCGACGCGTCGACCTCTCCGGTGCTCAGGCCCTGCCGGGGGTGACGACCGTGCACGAAGGCGATTTCGTCGGAGTCGCCGCCCCGGACCTGCTGGGTGCCCGCGCGGCCCTGAAGGCGCTCCGGGCCGACTGGGACACCACTCCTCAACCCTCCGAGAGAGAGATCGTGGACTACCTGCGACAGCACCCGGCCGAGGGCGAGGATTTCTGGGACGTGATCCACGAGAAGGTAGGAGATGTCGCCGCGGCCCTCGCTTCCGCCCCGATCACGCTCCACGAAACCTACACGACCGCGTACATCGCCCACGTCCCGATGGAGACGCACGCGGTGCTCGCATCCTGGGCGGACGGTCGTCTGACGGTCTGGATGGGATCCCAAACCCCGTTCCGCGCGCGTGACGGACTCTCAGACGCGCTCGGCATCCCGCCGTCCCAGGTTCGCATCGTCGTCCCGCCCACGGGCTCAGGGTTCGGTGGAAAGCACGCCGCGGACCTGGCCGTGGGGGCGGCTCGCCTCGCCAAGGCCTCGGGGCACCCCGTCCGGATCGTCTACACACGAGAGGAGGAGTTCACGCAGGCCTACTTCCGGCCGATGGCCGTGATCGACATCCGGTCGGGGGCGGAGAAGGACGGGACACTGACGGCATGGCAGTTCGACGATCTGAATGCTGGCTCGGCGGCTGCCCGCCTGCCTTACAAGGTACCGAACCAAAAGATCGGCAATCAGCCGGCCGATTCCCCCCTCGCCCAAGCCTCCTACCGCGCCCTCGCCGCGACGGCGAACAACTTTGCTCGCGAGTCTCACATGGACGAGCTTGCGGCCCGGGTCGGCGCCGACCCCCTGGAGTACCGGCTCCGCCATCTGGCGGACGACCGGCTGGCCGCCGTGCTCCGCGCGGTGGCCGAGCGGGCGGGGTGGGTCGTCCGTCCCACGCCACCCGACCACCGCCCGGACCGAGGCCGAGGCATCGCGGTCGGGCTCGAGAAGGGAGGACGCGTCGCCACGTACGCCGAGGTCGAGGTCCACGAGGACCGGCGTCTCGAGGTCCTCCGGCTCGTCACCGGATTCGAGTGCGGGGCGATCGTCCATCCGGCCAACCTCCGGAGCCAGGTGGAAGGGGGCACGATCATGGCGTTGGGCGGTGCGCTATTCGAAGCCATCCACTTCGAGAACGGCCGGATCCTTAATCCGAGGTTGTCGGAATACCGGGTCCCGCGATTCCACGACGTTCCCGCCATAGAAGTCCTCCTGCTGGACCGGCCCGATCTCCCCTCCCAGGGAGGCGGTGAGACGCCGCTCATCGCGGTGGCTCCGGCGGTCGCGAATGCGATCTACGATGCCACCGGGCGACGTCTCCGATCCCTCCCCCTGGCCCCCGAAGGGACCGTCCCCTAGGGTCGTCTCCCCCCGGCCCACACCGAGCGACGTGCGGCCCGCCGGAGTGGCGGTGGAACCGAGGGGGGTCCGGGTGAAGAGTCTATTCGGGACCGGGGCTTGGGTCGGCGATGCCCGAGGGCGCTCCCCCGAAGATGTTCATCTCCGACCTTCGACCGGACCGGGTGGCGACCATCGAGGCCACGGTCGCCAAGCTCGAGCCGATCCGGGAATTCGAGCAGCGCACCGGCGGGAACAAGCGGGTCCGGAACGGGATCCTCAAGGACGGAACCGCCGAGATCGCCCTCGTACTGTGGGGGGATGAGGTCGACCTCGTGAGCGAAGGAGAGAAGGTCCGGATCGTCGAGGGCTGGGTCAAGGACTACAAGGGTCGGCCGCAGATCTCGCTCGGAAAAGTGGGCAAGTTGGAGAAGGTATCCGACCCGTGATCCCGCGTCCGGCGGAGGTGGACTTTCCACGCCCCGACCTCGCGCGATCGGGACGAGGATCACTTCAGGGATTCCTTCGTACCGGCGCGGAGATCCCTCGCGGGGCTCCATAGGTCGAACACCTCAGCGTCGACCGCCGGCGTTCCCCGGATCGCGAGCGAGGCGAGGTTCATTCCGACGCCGGGGCCTAACATGAATCCCTGACCGCACATCCCGATGCCGAGGAGGAATCCGTTCACGTTCGGCGCCTTCCCCACGATAGGGTTCCCATCGGGGGTCATCGGGTACAACCCGCGCCAGACACGGCGGATCGTGAGGTTCTTCAGACGAGGGATCAGATTGACGAGGCGGGCGGCGACGATCGGCATGAACTCGAACGTCGAGGTCCGGTTCTCCCCGGAGATGGGTGGCTTGGGGGTGTAGCAGAAGATGATCTGCCCGTCCGAGTCCTGCCCGAGGTAGAAATTGACCGTCTTCCCCTCGGGGCCGGGCCGTAGGTCCACCACCAGGGGGTCGAGGAAGGTCTGGACGGGAGCCGAAATCCCGGCCTCATGGCTCTCGGGCAGCACCGGGAGGTCGAGACCGGCCAATTGGCAGATGCGCGTCGCGTGGGCGCCGGCGGTGTTGATCACGACGGGGGCCCGATACTCCTCCCGTTCCGTTCGCACCCCGGTGACGGTGTGGTCCTCCATCACCAAGGACGCGACCGATTCCCGATACCGGTATTCCGCGTGGAGGCGGACCGCCTCGTGCGTGAACGATTCCGAGGCCCGGAGAGGGCTCACCTGCCCGTCCTCGGGAGAGTAGGTCCCCCCGCGGAGGCCGTTCGGGTTGATGCCGGACACCACGCGCCGGATCCCCTCGGGGTCTAGCCAGTCGATGTTGAGATGGTAGCCCTTCTGGATCGGCAGCAGCTTCTGGAGGGTCGACTCCACGCTATCGTCGAAGGCGGGGAAGCAGTACCCGCCCGCCTTCCATCCGATGTCCGTTCCCGTCCTCTCCTTCCAGTGGGTGAAGATATCGAGGCTCTGCTGGGCGACCTGGATCTTCGCCGGGTCGGAATGGGTCGCGCGCACCCCTCCGATGGCCGCCTTGTTCTGGCCCTGCCCGGAGGACGGCAATTCGTCGAGGACGAGGACGCGAAGGCCTTCGCGCGCAAGGAAGTAGGCGGTGGGGTTTCCCACCGAGCCCGCACCGATGACGATGGCGTCAAACTCCGGATGCGCCATCGTCCACCGTAAGGAACGCCGTGATCGGAACTTCCTGGGTGAACGGGCGGCGCACCGGCGAGGTCACCGTGCGCGCATCCACTCCGAGCTCTCGGAAGACCCGGAGGATCAGCTCGTCGCACGTCTTCCCGCCGCACGGCCCCATCCCGCTCCGAAGCCCGGCCTTCACCGCGTTCAGGTCCCGGGTCCCGGTCGCACGGATGAACTCGACGACCGTCTCCCTCGTCACCCGCTCGCACCGGCACAGGATCGTCTCGGCGTCTTCCGGCGGTGCGACCGCTTCGGGGTGGACCAGCGGTTCGATCGGGCGGATCCGGACCCCGGCGATCTGATCGGCCTCGGACGCGGGAACCTCCAGGACCATCAGACGGCGGTGGTTGAGGGCTTTCCCGGATAGGATCCGGATCACCTTGCCGGTTCCCACGGGCTCACCTTCGAACCCGGTGGTCGGGACGGTCTGGCCGGGAGCCACGAGTCCCTCGGGCATTTCCCACGGGATCGTCACCTTCGCCAGCCTACCGGTCGGGTCGTAGCGCCGGTCGACCATGGTGATCGCGAGGCCGGGGCAGATCGCCACGCACTTCAGGCATCCTACGCAGGCCCCCGCAAGCTGGGGCCGCCCGAGGATGTTCCCTTCGGGGATGAGGATGCTGTCCTTGGGGCAGACCGTGGTGCAGGGGTTGCAGGGGATCTCCTGCGCGCAACGGATGACCGGATAGACCGGGACCCCGGTGGGCGGAGCATACGCCCCCACCACCGGACCCGGATGCGAGGAGAGCATCGTCCCCATCGTCCGCCACGCCTCAGGGATCTCCACGGGGATGCCCAGATCCCGGAGGATGGTCCGGGCGACAATCTTCCCGGAGAACATCGCCGCGGATGCCTCCGCGATCTCGTGGGCATCGCCGGCGGAGTAGACCGCCATGCCGAGGCGACGCCCCTCTTCGAACAGCTCGTTGACGGGGGAGAGCCCGACAGCGACGAGCACGGTGTCGACGTCGAAGACCACCTCCGTGCCCCCGATCGGTCGGAACCGTTCGTCGACCCGGGCGGCAATCACCCGCTCGACGTGTTCCGTGCCCTCGGCCCGCAGCACCGTGGTCGAAGTGTACACGGGAATTCCGAGCCGGAGGATCTTGTCCCGGTGGACCTTGTATCCGCCGACCTGCGGAAGGATCTCGACCACCGCGACGACATCGATCCCGGCCTGGAGGGCCTGGTAGGCCACGATCAGGCCGACGTTGCCGCCGCCGACAATGAGCAGGCGTTGGGACGGCTTGATCAGGTCTCGGTTGACGAGCGTCTGGAAGGCGCCGCCTCCATAGACCCCCGGGAGGTCCGCCCCCTGGAACGCGAGCGCCTTCTCCCGGGCGCCGGCCGCGACGAGGAGCGCCTTCGGTTTCACGACCGTGAAACGGCCCTGCTTTACGACTCCGACCTCGCCGTCTTGGAAGACGCCCACGACCGGTGAATCTGTCCAGACGTCGACGCCAGACTGGGCCCGGACCTGATCCTCGAGCAGCCGCCCGATCTCCGTTCCCCGGTGGCCGGCGTAGCAGTCGCCGACCGAACCGAAGAAGTTGTGCGTCTGAAGGCTCAGTTTCCCTCCGAGCGAGAGCTTGTCGTCGCTCAGGATGACGGCCACCCCGTGCGAGGCCAGCTCGACGGCCGCGGTCAGGCCGGCCGGCCCGCCCCCGACGATCAGGACGTCGGTCACGACCTCTCGGACCTGGGGGATCACTCGGAGGGGGGCGTCGTCCGCGATCAGCTCGGGGTTCCCGACGAGCGAATGCACCTGCATCCCGGGCCGGACGGGGGTGATGCAGGCCTTCACCGCGCGGCCGTCCGCGACCACGAGACACTGCGCGCACTGCCCGTTGGCGCAGAAGATCCCCTGGGGGGCCCCGTCCCGGCGGTGACGTCCGAAGACATGGATACCGTTCGCGAAAAGGGCCGACGAGATCATCTCGGACGCACGCGCCGACAGGACGTTCCCGTCGAAGGTGAACTCCACCATGTCCGGGTGGACGGGTACCTCCAGCACCGGGTGATGTTCGAGCCGCGCGGCCGACATCGAAGACCTCTCACCCGATCGAGGGGGAGGGGTCGTCTTTAAGGTCGCATCAAGGCGATTTGACGATAGGGTTAGCCGCCGCCGACCGGTCGTCGCTCCCATGAGCTGGAGCGTCGAGCGCCCGATCAACGACGTCAACACGATCCGATCGTACCCGCCGAATTCACCCGACCGGCGAAAGCTCGAGGAGGAACTGACCCGGATGCGCCAAGCCACCCTCGAGATACCGCTCGTCATCGGGGGTCAGGAGGTTCGCACCGGGACAGTGATCGACGTCCCATGCCCCGACGACCCGGGGGTCCTTCTCGCCCGGGCCCATCTCGCCGGGCCCGTCGAGCTTCGTCGCGCGGTTGAGAGCGCGCTCGCGGCGCGTGCGGCCTGGGCCCGGATGGACTGGTATCACCGGGTCGCGGTCTTCGTGAAGGCCGCGACGTTGCTCGCGGGTCCGCACCGCACCCGGAATATCGCGGCGTTGATGCTCAACCACTCGAAGAACCCGTACGAGGCGGAAATCGACCTCGCCGAGCTCGTGGACTTTTGGAACTTCAATGCCTACTTCACGCGGCAGATCTACGAGATGCAGCCCCACCAGTACCCCGGGGAGACCAACCGGTTCGACTGGCGTCCGCTCGAGGGGTTCGTTCTCGCGATCTCCCCGTTCAACTTCTACTCGATCGCGGGCAACTTGCCGACGGCCCCCACCATGGTCGGCAACGTAGCCCTCTGGAAGCCGGCCCGGTCGGTCATCCTCTCGAACTACGAGATCTTCCAGGTCCTGGTCGAAGCCGGCCTCCCGGCCGGGGTCATCAACTTCGTCCCGTTCATGAGCAAGGACGCGAACACCCTCCTGGACCACCCCGATCTCGCGGGAATCCACTTCACGGGGAGCTACGACACCCTCGTGCACGTCTGGAAACGGGTCGGCGAGAACCTCGAAACGTATCGGAACTTCCCGCGCATCGTCGGGGAGACCGGCGGCAAGGACTTCATCGTGATGCATCCGTCCGCCGACGTCCGGGGCACCGTCGTCAACCTGATTCGAGGGGCGTTCGAGTACCAGGGCCAGAAGTGCTCTGCCTGCTCCCGCGCCTACATCCCCGTGAGCCGGTGGCCGGAGGTCCAACGGATCCTCAAGGAGGACGTTCCGAAGGTCCCGATAGGTCCGGTGAGCGATCTCAAGAACCAGATGGGAGCCGTGATCGACGAAGCGGCGTTCACGAACATCCAGGGGTACCTTGATTTTGCCCACGCCCATCCGAAGGAGCATGAGTTCGTCGTGGACGGAGGCACCGACCGCTCGAAGGGTTGGTTCGTGCGCCCCACGGTGATCCGGGCCACCGACCCCCGTGGGAAGCTGATGTCGGAGGAGATCTTCGGCCCAGTGCTCACGATCTATGTCTATCCCGACGCGAAGTTCGAGGAGACGCTCGCGCTCTGTGACACCACGTCGCCCTATGGGCTGACGGGGGCCGTCTTCGCCCGCGACGCGACGGCGGTCACCCAGGCCGAGGAGGCTCTCCGTTGGAGCGCGGGGAACTTCTACATCAACGACAAACCGACCGGCGCGATCGTCGCGCGTCAGCCGTTTGGGGGCGCACGCCACTCAGGGACCAACGACAAGGCCGGGTCGATCCTCAACCTGCTCCGGTGGGTGAGTCCGCGCAACATCAAGGAGAACGCCGTGCTGCCGGACGACTGGCGGCGCCCGTTCATGGGCTGAGGGTTTCGTCGAAGTTCCCGACCGGCCAGAGCACCCTGAACCCGACGGGAGGATTGCGACGACCCGTGGTCGAGAACGTCGTGGTCGGGCTGGAGAAAGCTCCGACGACGCTCACCCGGCTGTTCACCGGGGCGAATGTTGGAAAGCAGCTCCTGAAGATCGCCGACCCGCCGGTTCCTGCCCCGAGTTGATCTGGTCGGCGGCCGGGGCTCCGCCTCCGGCCGAGGAAACCATGTATATCGTGACACGTTCGACGCATCGGGGTCCCATGGTCGCCGAATTGAAACGGATCGCAGACCAGCTGACACGACAGCTGGACCTCGACATTCCACCCGTTCAGGTCTCCTACCTTGAGGAGCCCCCCAAGGGCGTCGAGGAGCATCCCGGAGGAGTCCCCTCCGTGTGCACTTTTTTCGCCTTCGGAGCGGAGAAGTCGTTCTACGCCACCCTCCCCAAGCACGAGGATTGTGAGGTCGGAGCCTACGTCCTGGGAATTCCTCCCGCCGGGGAGGTGGGGGTCCGACTGATGTCCACGATCGGCCGGATGCAATCGGTCGGCTACCTCAACCCCGGCGAAGAGGCGACCGTGCCGCACAACGCCACGCCGCCGAAGTACGTCGCCTACGGACCGCTGGGCTCGCTCGAGATGCCCCCGACCGGCGTGCTCTTGTTCGCGAATCCGAAGTCCGCGATGCTGGCCGCCGAGGCGGCCGGCTCCGGCGCGGACGCGCAACCGGTTTCGATCAACGGCCGGCCGATGTGTGCCATCATGCCCATCCTGAACCAAGGGACCCCGGTGGGCCTCTCGCTCGGGTGCACGGGATCTCGGATCTATACCGACCTCGGCATGGACAACATGGTCGTGGGCATTCGCGGGGACCACCTGGTCCGGTTCGCGGAGAAGCTCGGCCGGATCGTCGAGGCGAACGCCGTCATTGCCTCCGAGGATTCGGCGCGCAAGAGCGCGGCCCCGAACGCCCACCACCCGAAGTGACCGGGGCGTGGGGTTGGCCTCCGCCGGAATCTCTCTCGAGGGCCGGAGCCACCGACCCCTGCTGAATCCTTATGGGGGCCGTCGGGATTCGGTGACCGTGGACGCCCGGGAGCGAGAACTGCTCACCGGTATGGGCAACTGTTACGAGGCCTGCGGGGCCGATTTCGAGGGGACCGTAGGAATGGTCGCCGATTCCCGTCATCGAGAGGCCGTGGAAGTCAAAGCGACCCTCGCGCGCATGAAGAACACGTATCGAGAGGACCCGGAATACCAGACCCTCCGGCGTCGGCTGCCGGATTCGTTCCCGCTTTGAGGGGGAACGCCGACTCGATGACGAAGTGTCCGGCCTGCCTCCTTCCGTTGGGGGACGGGGACTATCTGGCCCTCGCGACCCACCTGGTCGACCGAGCGGATGACAGTGACCCCGACCACGTTCGGTGGCTGAACCAGAACCTCTCGAGGGTGAAATCCGAGCCGACCGACCTGGTTCCGGGGCTCGAGCGGGTCTACGAGATGGGCCCGGGCGGGATCAAGACCTGGATCAAATCCAAGTTCATCGCGAAGTTCTACGGGAAGAATCCGCACCCCTTCGTGGTCGCGCTCCAGCATCCGTCGCGGGCCACCCTGTTGGGGTACGTCGTCGAGCACCAGCACTTCCTTCGGCAGTGGGTCCGTTCGTGCTCGTACATCATGGCACGGACCGACCAACCGAAGGTCGTGCACTACGAGCTCGACAACCTCAACACCGAGTACGGAGGGTTCGGTCCCCAGCGCGTAGCGCACTACGAATTGCTCCTTCGGATGGGGGAAAGCCTCGGAGTGGACCGGGCGCAGGTCCTCGCGACCCCGCCCCTCCCGGCCACCGCCCGGGGGATCGAGGGCTGGAACGAGATCGCGACGCGAGAGAACTGGCTCTCGGCAGTCGCGGCGATGCACGGCCTGGAACTCATCGCCAATCGCAACCTCGTCGACGAAGGGGCGTCGGTACGATACTTCGACCCATCGATCCTGGAAGGGTCGGAGATCAGCACTGCCTCGAAGAACTTCCTCCGCGAAGGCTACGAGGCGGACGTGACGCACTCCGACGAAGCGCTCGATCTCGTGGCCGAGTTCGGGACCGCCCCCGGACTTCGCGAGGCACTCCAATCCACGTTCCTCCGATCGATCGACCTGTTCGATGATTACCTCCTCGCGCGCCTCGAGAGGGCGAGCCAATTTGAAGCGTAACTACGCCGGCTGCGCGATCTGCGACTCGACGTGGGGCAACGTCTGGGAGGAGGTCGAGGGGGAACGGATGTTCTTCTGCTGTTCGACCTGCGTCGTCCAGTTCCGTCACCTGGTCGGCCGGATCAAAGAGGAGACCGGTTGGCCCACCATCGAATCGCTCGAGATCACGGGCGACCGCCGGGGCCGGACGTGCGTCGCGAGCGCCGGTCCGTCTACTTTTCGGGTCTGGGTGGCGTTCAATTCCGACGGGGAGCTCCTTCGGTTCGAGAAGCTCGGCCCGGCCTAGGCGGTATCCGCCCTCAATCGTACGAGCTGTCCTCGCTCATTCTTGTGACCATCTGCCCGCAGCGGGGGCATTGGATGAGCCTCCACTCCGGCTCCACCGAGATGGTCCTGCGACAGTTCGGACACGCCACCTGTTGGGGCCCTTCGTCCATCTCCCACCTCGCTTTCCGGAGGGAGCCCGCGGGGGCCGGCGTCCTAGAGCCCGGCCGCCATCAGCGCGTTCATGGCCTGCTCCAGGGTGCGTTCCGTGTTACCGGTCGCGTTGATACGAACCCACTGGGGGGGCTGGAACATCTGCTCAAACTTCCACCTCACCTTCCCCAGGTACGGCTCGTCCTCGTAGGCGTCCCGGTGTCCACTCTCCGCGACCCGCTTCATGGCCAGGTCGACCGGCGCGTCGAGATAGAGGACCAGGTCGGGTTCGAGGGCAATGGCCTGCTCGATCCGTTCCAGTTCACGCCATGCGTCGGCAGCCAGGCCGGGGTACTGGTAGGCCAAGGTCGAGTAGAACGACCGGTCCTGGATGACAACGTCTCCTTGATCGAGCGCGCGGTCGATCTCGGGACGGCGCATGGCTCGGTCGACGGTCAGGCACAATGCCGCTCCGAGGGAATCGTTCGGGATCAACCGGGCAAACTGGGCTCGGAGGAACTTGTCGGTGGGTTCGCGGAAGCTGGACACGGAGTGGCCACGAGCGAGAAGCGGAGGTACCAACCGTGCGGCCAATTCCGTCTTTCCGGTGCCGTCGATCCCCTCGATCACAATGTAGGTCCCGCGTTCGCTCATCGGCGACTTCCCCGGGGGGTGGCCGAACGGGTTCGTGAGCCGAAGTCCGGACCGTCGACCATGCGCCACGAATCCGGCTCGAGCAATAAAGCCCTCCGTCGGCCCCCACGGATGCGGGGTCCGTGGGATCCGGTCGCCCAGGCGACAATCCATTTAGTGCGACCCAGGTCCACCTGGGAGGAACCCACGGCATGGCTTCGGAATTCGATGGGCTCATCGACGGCGCTTTGGCCTTGCCGATTTCCGGATGGGATCCCTCTCTGATCAAGGATCGGTGGAAGACCGGCTCCCCCCCGTGGAGCTATCGCACGCTCGTCCTCCGGCGTCTGGCTTCGGCAGCCACCCTCCTGGACCTGGGCACCGGAGGCGGTGAGCTACTTTCCACGTTGGGTCCGTTGCCCCGCTCGACCTACGCGACCGAAGGGTACCCCCCGAACCTCCTGCTCGCCCGCCGGCGGCTGGATCCGCTCGGAGTTCGGGTCCTCCCCATCGGACCGGACAACCGGATTGACCTTCCCTCCGCCTCGATCGAGCTAGCCGTGAGTCGCCACGAGGAGTTCGACCCCGACGAGGTCTACCGGGTGCTTCGCCCCGGGGGAACGTTCATCACCCAACAGGTGGGCCGCCGTAATTACCGGGAGATCAACGAACGGCTGAAGGTGGCGAGCGCCCCCGCGACGAACGCGGTGGAGAGCGCCGGCGCCCTGGCGAAGGAGGTCGCCTCCGCTGGGCTCCGAGTCCAGGACCAACGGGACACCGAGTACGATGAGAGTTTCCTGGACGTCGGTGCTCTCGTCTGGTATCTGAGATTCGCCCCGTGGCAGGTTCCCGGCTTTGCCGTACTCCGATTCCGCCGTGACCTCGAGAGGATTCACGAGGACATCGGGCGGACGGACGGGTTCAAGGTCTCGGCCCATCGAATGTTGGTGATCGCGGATCGCCCGCCCTAATTCGTGCCCGATCGATGTTGTGAAGGTAATGGACACTTCGTGAAACCAGGACTCTTGGTCCCATGAGTGGTGCACACTGGGTGGCGTTTTCCCCCCGGAGGAAGAAACTTGGATGAGGTGCTTCCGATGGTCTGTGATCAGGCCGACCTGAACAGTTCAGGCCAGTGGGCAAACGGGCAAGGTGCGGAGGGCTTATACACGCGTTTTCACTCGTAACACGCCCATGCGCAACGATGCGCCCTCTTCATCGATCTCGGCGCCGTCGAACGGCCATGGCAAGAGGGGACGGAAATGGCTCTGGCCCACCTTCCTGGTGGCCGCTGTGGTGATTACGGCCGGCATCACCTATGACATCACCGCCTCGATGAACGCGGCGGACCACGGCTGCGGCTTCAACATGGTTTACTCCGGGTCACAGGTTTGCATCCAATGGGTAGAAATTTCTGCCGGCGCGGGGGGAGCTGCGGTTCCTTCGGTCACCTACGGCTGTCCGACGCTGGTCACCCCTGGAGCGCCCTTTGACTGTTGGGTCAACGTGACGAACCCCAACGTCCAGGGAGCCCAGAACCTGACGAACGTGAGCGTGGGCAATATCCCGGAGACGTTCGCATTGCTCAGCCTGTCCAACCCGCTCCCCCTCACGCTCGGACCCGGTCAGGTGGGCGTCGAGAAGCTCACTCTTCGTGCCCCGGACCGGTCGGGCGTATTCAACCTCCTCTTCGACGTCGAGGTCACTGCCGCTTCGTGAATCGGGCGCCCACCACTCACGCCCTCATTCATCGGCTGAACAGGTATTGGAGGCCGAGTTTTGGGCGAGGGGGGAGATTCTCCCGTTCGCTCGTGGACCTAATCAGAATCGAAAGGTGTCGCCGTTTGCACTTCACGAGGCATGCACCCGGCATCTCCTAATCGGACCCGATGTCAAAGGCGCGAGCCCACCGGGTGGGCAGGCGGCTCGATGACACTCTCATAGACCACCCCCGTGAACCTGGGTTCAGATGGCATTGCACGGATGCGACTCCCGAAACGGAGGCGACCCCTCGCTGGACGTCCACAGCAACGGCCGCCCGCGACCGGGTGAGGTCCCTCTCCCACGGCCGCGCTTACGACCGTCCGGCCGGGGGCAGCCGAACCATCAGGGACCGCAGAGCGCTCGAGAACATCGGCGGAGCTTCCAGGGACGGTAGATGCCCGACCCCAGGGATTCCCACTCCGGAGGCGCCGGAAATTCGGGCCACCATGGACCTGGTCTCGGTGGGGGGGATCAGTTGATCGTCCTCACCCCAGATCACGAGGGACGGTACGCGGATCGTGGCCAGGACCGGAGTCAGGTCCGGGCGGGAGGCCATTGCTCTCAGGCTGCCGCGGATGGCCGGAGACCGAGCATCCCGGACCATCGAACGCGCGGTCCCAACGATCGGTCCGCCGGCGGCCCATGTTCCGGGCGACACGAGACCGCGGGTGGTCGCTTCTAGGTCGAGCATTTGGCCGGGATCTTCGAATCGTTTCGCGGTCGCGAGCCTCTTCTCCCGCGCCTCGGGGCTATCCGCTCCGGAACGGGTGTTCGTGAGGACCAGTCCTCGGAACTGGTCCGGATGATCCCGGTACAATTGGAGGGCGATGTATCCTCCAAAGGAGTGACCGACAAGGACGTACGGCTCTCGCAGCCGTTCGGCCAGCACCTGGTGGATACTGTCGGCAAAGCCGGCCAGTGTCTCCGGGACGGACCAGCGTTGGGCGAGGCCGAACCCCGGGAGGTCGAACATGATTGCGCGCACACCCTCCGGGAGGGTTTCGAGCAGGGGCAGCCACATGCTGTGGTTGAGGGGGTAGCCGTGCAGGAACACCACGGGCGTTCCCCGGCCGCGTTCGACCGCGGGCCAGCGGCCCCTTCCTTCCGCTTCCACGGGGCTAGGTGAATCCGATGGACGTAATCTCAGTGTCGGCCGGCTCGGGGTTAGGGCTCAGCCCACCGATGGGCCACGTGCGTTGCCGACCCCCGAACCATGGATCAAGTGCTCCCCTTGAACGCACGAAGCGGATTCCGCCACGCAGTGCGCGTGGTCACCGCACCCGTTTCTGCATTGACATAGGCTACCACCCCGGGGGCCCGGCCAAAGAAAGCCATCTCGAGCGAATACCAGAAGACCTCGTACCCCCCGGCCACGGATCTCGCCTCGCCGAAGTGGTGCGTCTCCCCCAAGATCCAACTGGTGTGCAACGCCGGTTCGTAACTCCGAGCGAGCGCCTCCATCGAAGTGGGCACGACGGAGGGGGGGAATGGCGCGAGGGACAGGTTCACCGATCGGGGGCTCCCACGAACCCCACGGATCAGATGGTACCGGGCGAACTTGAGAGAGAGCCCGCTCGGGGACTCGGACCTCCCGTAGAAGACGAAGACCAGCGGGTTCGCCTGCGGGATCACCTGGTCAAAGTTCAGGCGTTTCATCGCCACGCCCGCTCGCCAACGCGCGGCGAGCCGCACCAAGAAGTAGACGAGCGTTCCGAGCAGAAGCAGGTACGTGCTGATTTCCCAGATCGAGAGCGCAACCCTCCCTCGCTCGTAGATCATGATCCCGTAGGAGAACACCGTGAACGACATGGCCCCGAAATTCATGATCCGGTCGGCATCGAAGTGGTACTCCACCTTCGACATCGGCGCGAAGATAGGGACCGACCAGTGGTCCATGGCATCGAGGAGCACATGGGATAGCCCGCCGACCTCCAATGCGACGAAGAAGTACACCAGGGAGCCATTTCCGAAACTGGGACCGAAGGCCCACGCTAAGGCGTGAGGGACGAGGAACGTGCCCACGACGGCGAGTCCCGTGACCCCTACAATGGAATGGGATATCCCACGATGGCGGAGCAGAGGGAATCGACTCGAGAGCGGATAGAAGAGAACGTCCGCATCGGGGAGCGCTCCGGCGAGCGCCGATGCGACGACATACTGGAGCCCCTGGGCGCCGAACAGACCGAAGCTGAACAGGTACGCGAGTAAGATGTGACTGAACGGATCCACGAGAGCGCGCTCGGGACGGGAAGGGAGTTCGGGGCCTCAAGCTTTGCTTTGCGTCGGCGGGGGGAACCCTCCGTCGGTGGTGGGCGCGACGTTTGTCGCAGCTACGGCCTCACGGCGGCGGAGCGTCGCGGTGGGACCCCTTCCTAAATGGAAGGGTCCGCCCCACTGACGGGCACCGACGAGCCCTCGTGCGGCTCCGTCCTCGCGATTACGGGGCCGGTTTATGCTCGAACGCGACATGCACAGACTACCATGTCCGTCCCCTCCGGTTCATCCACTCCCTTTGCTGACGCCTGGCGCCCGACACCGGACGAGCCGGCCCCCGCCCTGCCTCCGAGACGACCGAAGAACCTCTACCTGGCGATCACGGTGATCATCGTGATCGCGTCCCTGATCCTCGGGTTTGGGCTGGCCGGCCTGATTCCGGGGTTGCATCTGGGCCGAGGCCAGGGCGGAAGTGGGGGAGAGCGTTCCCTAACCCAGTACGGCATCACGTTCATCGAGTCCGGCCTTCCCTCCGGCACCTTGTGGTCGGTGACGCTCAACGGCTCCTCTCAGTCGTCCCCGGGCCTGCCCATCCATTTCACCGAGCGAAATGGCTCGTATTCGTACCAAATAGCAGGGGTCGCCGGATTCACACCCAGCCCGGCGTTAGGAACTCTCGACGTCGCCGGTGCGAACGCGACGGTTTCGGTCACTTTCGCCCCTTACGTTACCGTTCAGAGCGAAGTCACCTTCAACGAGACCGGACTCCCAGGGGGAACCAATTGGTCGGTCGCCCTGGGTGGTACGGACCTCAGCTCGACCGGGTCGTCGATCCAATTCTCTGAGACGAACGGGTCCTATTCCTACACGGTGGGGTCCGTTCCGGGGTATGTGATCTCGCCCCTTTCGGGGAACGTCACCGTCAACGGCGCTCCGCAATCACTGACCATCGCTTTCGCAAGGCTTGCCAGCGCAACCTATACGGTGGTGTTCAACGAGAGCGGATTGCCGAGCGGGACCATGTGGTCCGTGACTTTGATCAGCGGGGTCAAGACCTCCATAACCGAGTCGATAACCTTCAATGAGACCAACGGGACCTACACGTACATCGTGGGGGTGGCGACCGGCTATACCCCTTCCCCGTCGTCCGGAAACGTGTCCATCCACGGACAGGGCGTGACGACACAAATTGAATACTCCAGCGCGAGCAAGACCCCGATCGGAACCGCCTTCGCACTCGGAAATCCCGTCTCTTCGACCTGCTCGACCACCGAGGTGACCGACGAGGTGTGCGCCACCGCAGGTGATCAGATCTTTATCCTAACGATAGAACAGTCGGCCATCGCACTCGGTGACGTGCTCTTTGAGGTCAAGACCTCTTCAGGATCTACCTTCACGACGTCATTGGCTGGCTCCTTCACCATCCTGGATATCGCTGGCCAATCGGATGCTTACTTTGCGGTCCCCGCGGGAGCCGGTCTCAACATGACCGGCGCTTGGACCCACTACGGTAACAATGCCAGCGCCTCGACTCCGATTACAACCACCATGACCCTCGTCATCGACATGGGAATATTGGGGGCCAACTGGATGCCCGGCCAGGGGGACACCGTGGTTGCCTTCGGTACCGGCCCTTACACGGGTACGACCTCCCCCCAAACGCTTCCCTAAGGATTGTAGCGCCGTGGATTGATCTCATCCTGATGGACCGGCCCGCCTTCGTACGGCGCTGAACCCTGCCCGATCGTTCGCGCAGCTCGAACGGTCGACCCGGGGGCTTGGTCGAGCGGGCACCGCACGCCACTCTTCGGCCCACCGGCTCGCTACCCTGAAGGGGGAGGGACTACGCGTCCTTCGACAGTGAGGACGCCTGCGGCCGGTCGCTTCCACCTCAAGGCCAGAATGCCCCCAATCAGGGTTAAGGAGGAATCCGAGGATGAAACCGCCGAACGCGACCGGGAGGCTTGCGATCGCCAGAACGATTGCGAGAATGCCCCAGACCGTGTGACCCGAGGGAACCGCGATCATCAGAAGGCCCATGACGAGCGTGAGGAACCCCACCAGTAGCCCCAGGAGGAAGATCCCGCTCACGAAGCCGAAGACGGCGAAGAACACTCCAATCAGCGCGAAGAGGAGCCCGCCGAGGATGATGAAGAACCCGCCGATGATCGTCAGCACGCCGGCACCCAGGGGTCGTGGCATGGCGGGATGGAGGCATGAGCGGAGAAAAGGACGATTCTATAGCCGTTACCGAAGGCGCGGAACGACTCGATCGCGATGAGGTGCGTCGCCGAATCCGCGGCTCCACCCCTATTCCTACGCGAAGAACTGCCCTTCTCCCCTCATGATGCACCGACCTCTGGAGATGGTGACCATGGTGATTGGCCGTGGAAAATCGAGGGGAGTCGTTGCCTCAGGGTTTGCTTGGGTGGATTCGAGGTACCGGTGGAACGCGATCCTCCACTCGCCGCACGAACTTGAGTCCGGACCAGGTCTCCGTGACCGCGCACACCTTCACGTCCACGAGGCCGGTCCTGAGGCCGATCCCACGCACGCCGTGCTCGTCCAGATCGGTCAGCACGCCTGAACTCTTTTTCGGCCAGCATGCCCAGAGCATGCCGGCAGGCGACAGTACCTCCCTCAACTGCCGAGCCTCCTTCCAGAGTTCTCCCCTTGAATCGGTGAAGACCATGGCGAAATCCAACCCACTCGTCACACTGTGGGCTACCTCGCACGCGGCGAGCGCGGCTTGCAACTCCCCGCGAACCTCCATTGGTTCGTTGATGAGATACACTCGAAACCCCGGACGAAGACCCAGCTTCTTAGACAGCGGGGTGCCCGAGTAGCCTGACATGTCCAGTTTGTGAAGCATTTCGCCGAAGAAGGGTCCGTGGTTCACTCACTCCAGAGTTGGTTTGAGCGTGAGCCCGATTTGTTTCGCCGCACCAAGGTCGTCTCGGTTCGCCCAATGCTCGGTTATTCGACCCTCCACGACCTTGAACAGGTGCAGATGTTGAACCTCGTAGGACTTGCCAGTGGGTGCCAGCCCGCTGAAAATCCCGCTGTTCACCGGAATTTTCGGTTCGGCCGCATGAACGCCCGTGCAGGTGGTTCGAACGGCGACCCAATCCCCCTCAGCCAATAGCTCGTGGAGGGTGTGGCGCTCGTGGAGCGCGAGTAAACTTTCATAGACCCTCGCAATTCCAGAAGGATCGACCTTCCGACCGTGATTGCGGGCCTCGTTCGCCCACAATGAAGCGGCGCCTTGCGCGTTTCCTTCATTCAGGTATTCGAATTGGCGGCATACGACCTCCTTGTTCTGATCGGCGCTCATGGGCCCAGGAGAATACCATCCCACCGATTACGTTTCTCGAACACGTCCCCCAAGTCACAAGCGGGCTGGACCGACCGTGAATCCGACCCGGAATCGCTCGCCCCTGATGATGGACCATCTTTTCGCTTGGGAAGAATTATGAAGGCTGATGCTCTCGCCAGCAATCATGGCAAGCCACGAGGTCAAGAATATATCCGCCTCGGCCGAAGTTCGACAGTTTCCGCGGGGGAAGATCGAACTGGTCAACATCGGAGGAAGCACGGTCGCGCGATTTGCGATGCAAAAGGGATGGAAGTGGTCGGTCGATGTCAAGCCAGCGGTCAAGACGGAGTGGTGCGAGGCTCCGCACCTCCAGTATGTTATCTCTGGCAAGCTCCGCGTGAAAATGAAGGACGGAATCGAATTTGACATCGGGTCCGGAGATCTGGCATCGGTCCCTCCAGGACATGATGCGTGGGTCGTTGGCGATGAACCTCTGTTGGGACTCGAATTTGTCGGTGGAAGAATCGCCGTCGATGGAACGAAGAAAGCCTAGACGACTCGCGGCGACGTCATAGGTCGTGGGTCCGGGCAGAACGCTGCCGACTATCGACCCGCAGGAGAGATCCCAGGGCCACGTTGGGTCAAGGGTCGCACGTGAGGATGCACCCCTGAGCCACGTCGAGACAGAAGGAGATCCGGCTTCCCACGCATGTTACAGTGGGCCGGTTTGACATCTTGGATGTCCGACTTTCCCGTCGCATACGCCGCGCGTGGCCCGCCGCCCGAAAACGTGTCCTTGCACACGACGGTAACACTCCGTTCCTACTTCTGCAGGCGTTTCCGGTGCGCTCGTGCCCGCGACCCCTTCCCTCCCAATCCACACCTCCGGGACAGTCGGCGGTGTTCCGCGGGGCTAATCCACTCAACCTTGAGGTAATCGACGAGCTCACGAGGCGTCATGCCGATGCGGTGGCCCTCTTTGACGGTGAGGCGGTACGCCTCGATCTCCGACGGTGCGTCGACGTAGCTCAGTTTGGGATAGAAGAGGGGGCGACCTTTGCGGAACTGTTTCACGTGGCACAGCTCGTGGACAATGTCGAGGTAGACCGTCCGGAACTCCGAATCCTTCAGGTGATGGGAGCTGACCAGCAAGTGGCCGTCGACGTCACTCGTCCCCATGTAGCCAAAGCGCGCCGAGAAGAATTCGACCTTCAAAGAACGGAGCACTCGGCTCGTCTGTCGTCCGAACAGGGCGCGAACGGTCGGCACCGACTCGAACCCCCGGAAGAACTTCGTGAACGGGTAAAGTTTCGTTGGCGCCTGTCGCTCGATCTGTACTCCCAGGTCAGATTTCACCGTCATTCGGCTCGTCCCCCTGCCAGGGGAGGATCCTGAGTTCTAAGGGGCTTCGGCCCCGCTGATATGAAAACGTCGCATGGGCGCCTCCACCAGAACCGCCCTCGCGGTCTCAAGGAATCGGTCGAAAACGCATGCTCGGAGCTACCTCAGGGAGATATCGCTCATGGACGCAGACCCAGATTTCCACTCCGATTCTGAGCGTGGGCTTCGCGCGTCGCGGCGAGGGTTTGCGATCGTCCCCCGCACCCGCCGAACTCCATCACAACGGCCGAGCCGGTATGCGCGACCCGATGGGCGCGAAGGATGACTCTTGGACCGGGGTCCTCTCTTTATACCCCGGGACCGCGATTATTCTCATCCACCCCGTGCCGGGCCCCGGAGGAACTCCGTTCCGTCCGGGGAGGAGACAACCATTCCACCAAGGCCCCGGAGCTACTCGTCCGACTGGACGCGACCCACATCCTTCGGCATTTGGGGGTCGTCCGCGGGCGACCGAGCCCGACTCGCCTGGTCGATCGCTCACCGGATCGACCCGAATCCCTTCTGGCTTCAAATCGAGACTCCCACCGGAACCCACGACCCCATCGAACTCGCCATCCTCGATCGGGTGCCCGCAGACCACCTCTTCTTCCTCGACCCCTCGGAACTGGCCCCGCAGACCGACCTCGGCAACATGGCGAGCTACTTCGTCCGGGAGGAGATTACGGCCGAGGATCGTCTGCGGGCTGTCGCCGATTTCATGCGTCTGCCGGCTCTCGCGCAGCAGATCCTCGAAGGCCGCAGCCCTCATAGTCCGACCAAGGTCCTCGCGTTCGCCAACTCGGATCGTGCCGCCGCGCTGTACTCGTCCAGGGAGGGGGGCATCGTGCCCTTGATCGAGGCGATCAACGAGTGCGCGGCCACGATCATCTTCATCGTGTCCACCACCCCACAGCCACAGAACGCACAGGTCGTGGACTACCTGCTCCGCCTCAAGGACGACGATCCCGGCGGCATTTCGGTAGTGAAAGCCGAATGCCCGCAGGGTGCTCCGCCGGGGGTTCCCGGCCTCTTCACGACGGGCGACCGACTACCTCTCACGGCGATGATCGACCAAATCGAGCGCACTCTGACCTAGGGTGTGGGCCATGATCGGAGACTCGCCCACCGCCCGCGATGGGTGAATGCTTCTTGCTCCCTTCCCATCAGTTTGTTTCGCGCGGAGAGCCGAGCTGGGCCATCCGACTCATTCAGCCTGGGTGCTCCTCCGTAAGCAAGGCCTTCCGGCGGGGGTCCTCGCCCGCTAAGGTGGCCTCGAAGGCCGCCGGCGGACCGCTTTATGATACGACCTGAGTGGTACAGGCTACCCTGGGTTCAAGAAGACGTAACGCGTGGCTCGAGGCGTGAGTGGACCGGGTCCGGCGAACCCCCGCATGAAGGTCGACAAGCGACCCTCACGGCCGGCGCCGATTTCCGCACCCCCGAACGAAGGTTGGACCCCGGCTCGCACGAAGCCGTTACGGGGCCAGGTGGCGGTGGTCGCAGGTGGCACTCGCGGAGCGGGACGCGCCATTGCCGTCTCCCTTGCCCTGGCAGGTGCCCACGTCTACGTAACGGGTCGAAGTACCCGGGGTCGGCCCGCGACGAAGGGCCGTCCGGAAACGATCGAGGAGACCGTCGACCTCATCCGAAGTTTCGGGGGGTCCGCGACCTGCGTGCGGGTTGACCACACGGACGAGGTTCAGGTCCGGCGTTTGTTCGCCCGGGTGCGTCGGGAACAACGGGGGCGCCTCGACATCCTCGTGAACGATATTTGGGGCGGCGAGGAGCTGACCGAATGGGGCAAGCCGCCGTGGGAGATGTCTTGGAAAGTCGGCCGGACCCTCCTCGAACGTGCCATCTTCACGCACATCATCACCAGTCGTTACGGCGTGCCGATGTTGGTCCGACGTCGACGGGGGATCGTCTTCGAGATCACCGATGGGGACCATCAACTCTACCGGGGGAGCTTCTACTACGATCTCGTCAAGGTATCGGTCATCCGTTTGGCCCTCGCCCTGCACGAGGAGTTTGAAGAGGCACATCTCCGGCACGTCAGCGCGGTGGCGCTCACTCCCGGGTTCCTACGATCCGAGTTCATGCTCGATCGGTTCGGCGTCGCCGAAGCCAATTGGCGAGATGCGATCGGTAAAGCTCGCCATTTCTACGCGTCGGAGACCCCATACTTTCTAGGGCGCACGGTCGTGGCTCTCGCGAGCGATCCCAAAGTTCGCCGCTGGTCCGGCAAGGTCCTCGGAACCTGGACCGCTGCCAAGACGTACCGTTTCACCGACCTCGACGGAACGCGGCCCGATTGGGGGAAGGTTTTCTACGGTGAGATCGTGAAGGGGAAGTAGGCGCGGGACGTCGTGCCAACATACCACGGACGGACAAGCCCTCGGCTCGCGAAGGATCTCTTCCTTGGTCCGGGTTGCAATGGGGACATGATGGGTTCCGCTCATGCGGCCGCGGAAGTCCCATCGGGGGCGCCTCTATTCCTCCACCTCGAGGCGCCCCATGGAGGGCGAGAGCGCTGAGGCCTTCGTCGGACTGGACGTACACCGAAAGAGCGTAGTGGACACCGCTGTCGACCCTTTGGGTCGACCGTCGAGTCCATCGATGGTCCCGCTTTCTAGTTGTGGGACGGCGTTCTATCGAGGAGAAATTCGAGTCCAGGGACTCGAAGCTTCAGAGTGGGCCAAATCCACCCGTGAACAGGAAGTACACTCCAACAACGATGATCACCAATCCGATGACCACCAGTATCCAATGAACGACGGTGGCTGCGATGAGTACGACGATCCCCGCGATGATCAGGATAACGGCTAAGGAAAGCCCGAAAACGTCGCTCATCGTTCTCACAAGGTCCGTTTCCTACTTGACGATTCGCTGAGTGACTCTCTGCAGGCACCATGGGGAATCGTCATCGACCTGGCCGGGCGATGGGTGCCCCGCGTCGTATGGAGTCTGGCAAGCTTACGGTCCTCGCGCGGGCTTGAATAGGCTCCCGCTTCTGGGAGAAGCGTGGTTCCGGCCGGGTCCGTCCTCACACCCGCTCCGAGCGCCGAGGAGAGCGTCTCGCCGGCGCATCTGACGGAGTATGAGGACGCGAATCAGAATCGGTCGCTCACGGCGGGCTTGGGGGGAACCTGCATCGCCATCCTGACCTTTGTCCTGATCTTCCTGTACGATCGTGCGGCCGCGGGACAGATCAACAACCTGCTCTACCAAGCGACCTTGCTCAACATCGTCGTCAGCCTCTTCCTGATTTCCCTCGCCTCGCTCAACTATTGGTTCGTGATGGAAGCGCTACGAACCCATCACCCCCGCGCGCCGGTGTATGAGCGACGGGCCGATGGATTCTTTGCCGCGAGCCTGGTCCTTCTCCTCTTGGAACCGACGTTGATCCTAGTCACCGTAAAATTGTACTACGTCGGTGCGGTCGCAGTCGTGTTGTGGGTAGTCGGTGTCCTAGCCCTGGCGTCGGGATGGCGAGAGGTCCGGTGACGGGCTTTGACGTTCCCTCGGTCGATTCGCCCACGAGGCTGCCCTTCGTGCCCGGCATTCGTGAGGCCGTTCCTCCGGCCCAGCGAGGTCCTCCACTATTGGTCCAAACTCCGGTCAGATTCGATAAGCCAGGGACGGGGGAATCATCGGCGTAGACAGGCGCCCTTGGGGTCTGTCGTCGGGCCATCCAAAGCGAAAACGTGCACAGGTCACTTCGATCCCGAGTCCGGTATCGCCCTATTCTACGAAGTTCCGAACCGAAACTCCCGTCAAGTTCAGAATGTCCGCATGCCCTGGTGCGACGTCGGCGCGAGAAAGAGAGCGCGGGTCGACGAAGGCGAGTTCTCGCCCCGCCGAAGACCGGGACACCGAATCCCCGTGCCATTCGGCGGTGAAGTGGCAGGAGATATCCCAGGGCAATCCAGAGTTCTTGCCGGCCCTGGTACCCTTAGTCATCGAAGGCAAGACCAAACCGAGCCGAGGAGCCTACCTTGCGTTTCGATCGAGTAGGCGGTCCCGGAATCACTTTCGGATTGGTCATGGCGGGCGCAATTGGACCGTTTCCTGGGCGGGTGCCACCACCCTTCACCGACATCTCGACTAATGGGTCGACGAAAATCACTGATTCTTGGTTGCGTTGAGCACACTTTGGCGGTTGCGTCGTAGAGCCGCGCCGTAAGTCTCCCACACAGTTAATCCATCGAGAGCGTTAGGGGACGAACCTGGGGGCGTGGAGGACCGTCGTGGTGGAGAGGGGAGACCATGGGAGCCTCTGGCGTGTCGACGTCGTCTTCGCCTGCCTCTTGATTCTGGTGTCGGGCCTAACGGTGGCCCTGGAAGTTCCGTCCGGACATCTGAGCGATGGGCGCACCCCTGCCGGGCAGGCCGGATGGAAGGAGGGGGTCGGATTGTCCGGCCCGCTCTTGGCCAGGGGATCGGACACGGGCCAGATTCCGACCAATCCATCCCCGCATACCGACGCCGATCACCCCTCAATTCCGGGGATCGAAACGGCCCCCGTAGTCAACGACACATTGGTCTTGCTCAACAACACCGTGGTACCTGGAAATTTCCTGGCCGGCAACGGTAACGGACCTGCCGGCGATGCGTACGACAGCGGAACGGGGGAGGTCTTCGTGGTGGATGAGTACTCGAACACCGTGAGCATCCTCTCGGGCGCCACGAACTCGGTGGTCGCTACGGTCCCGGTGGGGGACTTCCCAGTCGCCGTGGCGTATGACAGTGGGAAGGGAGAGATCTTCGTCGCAGACGAGGACTCGAATAACGTGAGCGTAATCTCGGACGCGACAGGCACCGTGGTGGCGACGATCCCCGTGCTCGACAATCCCTATGGGGTTGCTTACGACCCCACAAACAACACAGTCTTCGTCACGGACGAGGGCTCGAATGCCGTGAGCGTAATCAGCGATACAACGAATCAGGTGGTGAAGACCATTCCGGTGGGAGGGAATCCCTCCGGCATAGTCTATGACCCCCTCGAATTCTTGATATTCGAGGCGAACGAGGGTTCGAACAACGTCAGCGTCATCGGAGGCAACTCGGAGACGGTGCTGCACTCTACTCCCGTGGGAGGTCAGCCGGAGGGCGTCGCCTTCACGAACCAGAGCGGGGGTGGGGATGTTTACGTTACAAATTCTGAGACGAACAATGTGAGCATTCTCGACGGCTCGAGCTTCGCGGTGTTGGCAAATCCGGCTGTCGGAGAAGCCCCCATTGCGGTGACCTTTGACTACCTCGAGTTGGCGGTGTTCGTCGCGAACTACGATTCGAACAATGTGAGTATCCTCTCGGCGGAGTCAGGTCTGGTTACGGGCGCCATTGCGGTAGGAGAGAACCCTCTCGGGATAACGAGCGACACTGGCGATTCGGAGCTCTTCGTGGCAAACATCGTTTCGACCGATGTGAGCGTGATCTCCACGTCGTCGTTCACGGTTGTCGCGACGATTCCGGTGGGATCTAACCCAGTAGGAATAGCCTTTGATTCCCGGGTGGGGGACTACTATGTGGCGGATGACCTCACGAACAGCGTGGACGTGATTTCGGCAGCGACGAACAAGATCGTGGCGATGATCCCCGTCGGCA